>Ga0208491_10067_pt1 | contig 37276 bp, 29 predicted proteins | sample SubbioCSW11_NovA_FD_184819 | JGI IMG/M metagenome (GOLD analysis project Ga0208491, IMG submission 184819) | Serpentinite rock and fluid subsurface biosphere microbial communities from McLaughlin Reserve, California, USA - CR11_CSW11_NovA (SPAdes) | ecosystem: Environmental > Terrestrial > Deep...
GACGACCTGAGCTTCGAGGACGGCGAGAGCGGCTACAAGGCGCTCAAGTCGACGCTCGACGGCAGCGTGGCCGCCAGCAGCCCCAACGTGCTGATCTACGCAACCAGCAACCGGCGCCATCTGCTGCCCGAGTACCTGCGCGACAACCTGAGCCACCGCCGCGACGCAGACGGCGAGCTGCACCCCGGCGAAGCGGTGGAGGAAAAAATTTCGCTGTCCGAGCGTTTCGGGCTGTGGATCAGCTTTTACCCCTTCAGCCAAGACGAATACCTGAGCGTGGTGCACCAGTGGCTGGGGCACTTTGGCGTGCCCGAGGTGGCGATCGAGGCCGCACGCTCGCAAGCGCTGGTCTGGGCGCTCGAGCGCGGCGCGCGCAACGGCCGCGTGGCCTACCAGTTTGCGCGCGATTACGCCGGCAACCACCCGAGCAACGCCGCCGCGGGTTCGGCGCTGGCCTAGCCTCAACGTCCAGCCCGCCTGTGGCCCCATCCATGAGCCTACCGCCGCTGTTGCCAGAGTTGACCGTGCAGCAGTCCGTGCAGACCGTGCAGCCTACGCTGGTGGTGGACGCCGAGCGCCCGCGCGCGCCGGGCCACGGGCAGCGCCTAGTCGAAGTCGCGGTGGGTGTGCTGATCGACGCCCAAGGGCGGATTTTGCTCACCACGCGCCCGCCGGGCAAAGCCTACGCCGGCTGCTGGGAGTTCCCCGGCGGCAAGATCGAGGCCGGCGAGAGCCTAGAGGCGGCGCTGCGGCGCGAACTGCAGGAAGAAATCGGGCTCCAGATCGGCGCCGTGCAGCCCTGGCGCATCCTCGTGGTGGACTACCCGCACGCCCTGGTGCGCCTGCAGGTGTGCCTAGTGCGCGACTGGAGCGGTGCGTTGCACATGCACGAAGGCCAAAGCTGTGCTTGGCAGAGCCTGCCGGTGCAGGTGGCGCCGCTGTTGCCGGGTTCGGTGCCGCTGTTGCAGCAGTTGCAGCAGTTGCAGCAGTTGCAGGGACTGCTGCTGCAGCCCCCCTTGGCCCCTTAACCTTAAGTTAGGCGCAGAGCGTGAACTCCAACTCGGCCTCGCTCTCGCTGGCTAGGTGCAGCTTGCCGTCAGCGCCGCGCTGCAGCAGGCGCACCGCAAACAGCATCCGGTTGCCGCTGATTTCGGGCACCAGGTTCAGCTCTGGGGCGATCCACAGCCGCAGCATCTGGTAGCTTTTGCCTTGGGCCAGGTTTTGCTGGAACTGGCCGTGGCTGGCCCACACCTTTTGCGCTTGGGCCGAATTGCGCAGCACGCTCATCAGCAGCTGCACCGGTTCGAGCACGGGTGCTAGGGTCTGCGCCCACGGCTGCAGATCTTGCTGGCGCTGCTCGGGGCTGCGCTGTTGCCAGTCGTGGTAGGCGGGCAAGTCGAACTCGAAGCTGCCGCCGGGGATGGCCAAGCGGCTGCGCACCGCCGCCAACCATTCGTTGTCGGCCAGCGACTGCCCCACTTTGCCGCATTCCTGCAAGGCGGTGTAACAGCCCTCTAGGCGGGCGATGAACTGCTCCAACGCCGCCTCGGAAATGGCCGGGTTGCCACGGTAGCCCAGGTACTGCTGCTTGAGGCGCTCGAGGTCTTTGAGGATTTCGGATTTCAAGTCGGAGCGCGCCCCGATTTCGAGCAGCTCGAACAGGGTGTGCAGCGCAAAGTGGTGATCGAGGGCGCTGGGGCGCAGCAGCAACTGGCCCAAGCGCTCGGCCAAGCGCTCGAGCCGCAGGTAGGTGCGGATGCGTTCGTTGAACGGGTACTCGTAGAGGATCACCGCTCGATCATAGCCCGAAAAGCTGGCGCTGCCGGGCATAAGCCGCCGCCACTTGCGCTTGCAACTGGGGCAGGGTGGTGGTGGCGTCGTTGTCGAGCACCGTGTCGGCCAGCGCCAGCCGCTGCGCGCGGCTGGCTTGGGCGTCGAGCACGGCTTGTATTTGCGCCCGCGGCCAGCCGTTGCGCGCGCGCACGCGCTCAATCTGCGTTTGCGCGCTGCAGTCCACCACCCACACCGCATCGACTTGCTGCAGCCAATGCGCCGATTCGGCCAGCAACGGGATGTCGAGCACCACGCAGTCGCTGTGGCCTTGCAGCTGTGCGCAGGCCTGCTCGATCGCGGCGCGCACGAGCGGGTGCACGATCGCCTCCAGCCGCTGGCGCGCCGCGGGCTGGGCAAAAACCAGCGCCCGCATCTGCTCGCGGTCCAGCGCCCCGTCGGGCCCGATGTATTGCGGGCCAAAGGCGGCGCGGATGGGCTCGATGGCGGTGCCACCGGGGGCGGTGCAGGCGCGCGCCAGAGCGTCGGCGTCGAGCACCGGCGCGCCCAGCGCCTGCAGCATCGCCGCCACCGTGCTCTTGCCGCTGCCGATGCCGCCGGTCAGACCGATGCGCCAAGGGGGCTGGGGGTGGGCGCGCATGGTGGGCGGTGCGGTTTAAAGCCCGATCCAGCCCAGCAGCGTGGCCGGCCCCAGCGCCAGCGCCAGCAGGCCGCCAAAAGCCAGGAACGGCCCAAAGGGCACGTAGCCGCCCTCGCGCAAGCCGCTGCTGTACTTCATGGCGATGCCCACGACCGCGCCCAGCACCGAGGCCAGCAGCAGCACCGGCAGCAGCGCCTGCCAGCCCAGCCAGGCCCCGAGCGCGGCCAAGAGCTTGAAGTCGCCATAGCCCATGCCCTCTTTGCCGGTGAGCAGCTTGAAGGCCCAGTAGATCGACCACAGCGTCACGTAGCCCACCACCGCACCCCACAGGGCGGTGCCGAGGTCGATGGTGTTCCAGCCCAGCGCGGCCACGATCAGCCCGGCCCAAACCAGCGGCAGCGTGATGTCGTCTGGCAGCAAGGTGGTGTCCCAGTCGATGAAGGCCAGCGCCAGCACGGCAGCGACGAAACCCATCCAGGCCAGAGTGGCCAAGCCCGGGCCGTGCAGGTGCATGACCCAAGCAAAGCCGATGCCGGTGAGCAACTCCACCAGCGGGTAGCGCAGCCCGATGGGGGCCGCGCAGGCGCTGCAGCGGCCGCGCAGCAGGGCGTAGCTGAGCAGCGGGATGTTTTGGTACCAGGCGATGCCGGCCCCACAGGCTGGGCAGCGCGAGCGCGGGGTGAGCAGGTTCAGGGCTTCAGCGGGTGCGTGGTTTGGGGCGCTGTGCGCTGAGTGTGCCGCGTGGGTGCTGTGGTGAGCGGCGGCCCCAGCCCCAGCCCCAGCCCCAGCCCCAGCCCCAGCCCCAGCCCCAGCCCCAGCCCCAGCAGGGCTGGGATGCAGCTCGGCGCACTCGGCGGCCCAGCGCCGCTCGAGCATGATGGGCAGCCGGTGGATGACGACGTTGAGGAAACTGCCCACCAGCAGCCCAAGCAGGCCGGCAAACAGCAGTCCGATCCAGCCGGTGAGGAGTTCCAGTGGCATGTGTGGTGTGGCGTAGTCGCAGTGCGGGAAGTGTAAACGGGGCCGGGGGGGGTGGCGCTCGCGCTGGCGCTGGCGCTGGAGTTGGGCTTGGGCTTGGGCTTGGGCTTGGGCTTGGGCTTGGGCTTGGGCTTGGGCTTGGGCTTGGGCTTGGGGCTTGGGGCTTGCGGCTTGCGGCTTGCGGCTTGCGGCTTGCGGCTTGCGGCTTGCGGTTAAAGTGGCGACGATGAAGTCGCCCAGCCCACACCCCGCAGCCGCACGGTCGCCTGAGCTTGTCTCGGCGCACATACCGACACCCGTACCCGCAACCGAACTTACACCTGCTCCTGCCTCAGCCTCAGTCCCATCGCAGGCCGCCCCCATCGCCCCCGCCGACCTGCTGCGCCAGCTCTTTGCCGCGGCCGTGGCCTCTGCCCAGCCGGCGCGGTGCCTGCCACCGCATCTGCCGCGCGCGGCCGACATCGGCGCTGGCCGTCTGTGGGTGGTGGGCGCCGGCAAGGCCGCGGCGGCCATGGCGCGCGCCGTCGAAGACCATTGGGACGGCGACCCACAGGCGCTCGGCGGCCTGGTGGTGACGCGCTACGGCCACGAGGTGCCGTGCGCGCGCATCGAAATCGTCGCCGCCGCGCACCCGGTGCCCGACGCCGCTGGCTGGCGCGCCGCCGAGCGCGTGCTCGCCAGCGTGCAGGGTTTGCGCGCTTCGGACACCGTGCTGTGCCTGCTCTCGGGCGGCGGTTCGGCGCTGTGGCCGCTGGCATTGCCCGGCTTGGGGCTGGCCGAGCAGCAGGCGCTGGCGCGGGCCTTGTTGGCCAGCGGGGCCCGCATCGGCGAGATCAACTGCCTGCGCCGCCACCTCTCGGCGCTGCAGGGCGGGCGGCTGGCGGCGGCTTGCTACCCGGCGCGCGTGCTCACGCTGCTGATCTCCGACGTGCCCGGCGACGACCCGGCCGACATCGCCTCTGGCCCCACCGTGCCCGACCCCAGTACCTGCGCCGACGCGCTGGCCATTGCGCAGCGCTACCGCCTGCCCCTGCCACCGGCCGCGCTGGAGCTGCTGCACAGCGGGCGCGGCGAAACGATTAAACCGGGCGATGCGCGGCTGGCGCGCAGCGAGCTGCGCTGGCTCGCCACCCCGCAAATGGCGCTCGAAGCCGCTGCCAGCGCCGCACGCGCCGCCGGCTTTGAGGCGCACATCTTGAGCGACGCGCTGCAAGGCGAGGCGCGCGAAGTGGGTAAGGTGCTGGCGGCGCTGGCGCGCCAGATCGCGCAGCGCCAGCAGCCGTTTGCGCCACCTTGCGTGCTGCTCTCGGGTGGTGAAACCACGGTCACGCTGCGCAGCAGCACCCCCGGCCAAGGCGGGCGCAACGTCGAGTGCCTGCTGGCGTGCGCGCTTGAGCTCGGTGACCAAAGCGCCGCTCAGCCAAGCAGACAACCAAGCGGCCAGCCCGGCATTCATGCGCTCATGGCCGACACCGACGGCATCGATGGCGTCGGTAGCGCTGCCGGGGCCCTGATCGGCCCCGACACGCTGGCACGCGCGCACTCACTAGGGCTGGAGGCGCAACAAATGCTCGACGCCCACGACGCGCACCGCTTTTTTGCCACCTTGGGCGACGCGCTGCACAGTGGCCCCACGCGCACCAACGTGAACGACTTCAGGGCGCTGCTGATCGGCGCGTGCTGACGCGTCAACCCCGCGCCGGCCGCACCTCGGTCACCAAGGCGCGCACAAAGGCCTGCTGCCCCGCGGCGTAATCCCACTGCTCGATCAGGCAGCAGCCCGGGGGGGCGTGCGCACCCCAACGCAGCAGATTCACCGAATTGGGCAGGCCTTCGCGCACCCGCGCCGACACCGCCGTGCCGGCCTGCACCGCCCACAGCGGCCGCGCCAGCGCGGGCAGCGCCAGCACATAGGGCAGGTGGATGTGCCCGCCCAGCACCAAGTCGGCACCCGCAGCCGCCCAGCGCTCCAGCGCGGCCGTGTGCCCGCGCAGCAGGTTGACCCGGTCGGAGGCACGGATCACGGCCACCGGCTGGTGCACCACCACCACGCGCAACTGCGCCGCCCCGGCGGCCTCGAGCCGCTGCGCCACGCGCTCGATCTGCTGTGCCGACACCGCGCCGTGCTTGTGCCGCCAGGGCCGTGTGGTGTTGAGGCACAGCACCAGCAGCTCGGGCGAACTGTGCAGGGGTTCGAGTTCCGGCCCAAAGGCCGCCAGATACCTGGCGTAGGGGCGACGCAGGCGCGTCCAGAGGTCGAGCAGCGGGATGTCGTGGTTGCCCGGAATCGCCAGCAGTGGTGCGCCCAGCCGGTCCATGAAGGCGCGGGCGGCGCGAAACTGCCCCGGCCGCGCGCGCTGTGTGATGTCGCCCGAGAGCACCGCCAAATCGGGGCGCAGCTGCTGCGCCAGCGCCGCCAGCGCCTCGAGCACCGGGGGCTGTTCGGTGCCAAAGTGCGTGTCCGAGACCTGCAGCACGAGGCTCACGGCTGCGCCCTGAGGTCGGGGGCAGGGGGCGGCTTGAGCAGCAGCAACGGTTGTTCCAGCACGCGAAAGTCGAGCGGTGCGCGCATGCGCGTCACTTACAGCACCAGCGTGCGCACATCGCGGGCCTCAATGCCCTGTTCGATGTGCAGGCGCAACTGGCGCTGCGCGCGCAGCAACGTGACGCAGGCAGACCAGAACGCCACCCAGCGGCTGCGCCCGAAGCGCGCCTTGTAGGCCTCGCGGTCTTCCAGCAGATCGGTGTACAGGCCCATGCTGGCGTTGACCAGGAACAGGCGCTGGTTGATGGCCGCCACCTGCACCGGTTGCGCGGCCCAGCCCAGCAGCCCACGCACCGCCTCGGCCGGGTCGGTGGGTATGCCGTGCGTGCGCGCAAAGTAGTTGAAGGTGCCTTGGGGCACGGCCCCCATGGGGCAGCCGGCCGCGTGCGCGTACTGCGCCACCGTGTTCAGGGTGCTGTCGCCGCCCACGGCCACCACCGCCGTGCCGGTGGCCAGCGCCTTGGCCGTGGCTTGTTGCGCCACCGCGCTCAGCTCAGCCGGCTGGCAAAAATGCAGCTCCCCGCGCCGTCCAGCGGCCTGCAACACGCTGTCGATGAGCGCGCCCTTGGCGTCGGCGGCGCTGCGGCCCGAAGCCGCGTTGATGACGAGCTGCAGCGCCGCGGCGGGGTCGATGGTGGGGCTGGGGCTCATGGCGCGCACGCCATCCGGGTGGAGACGATCGGATGCAAGCGAATTCAATCGTGGCGCAGCAGGTCGCCAAAGACGGTGTGCTCGCCCTCTCGGCGATCGGCACCGGGTGCGTCGTACAACACCAGCCAGCTGGGCTTGCGCCCCGCAAGGTCGGCCGGCAGATCGCAGATCGCTTCGGCGCGGTTGCTGCCCTGGCCATGCGGCAGCACCACCGATTCGCTCAGCGCCGACTCGAACCGCACCGGCTCCAGGTTGGCTTCGAGCAGCGGCCGCGCGGCCGGCCATTTATAGACGCGGATTTCGCCGTTGAGCACCATCGTCGGGCCGGCCAGCAGGTAGAGGTCGTCGCCAGAAAAATGCAAATCGCGCACACCCAAGCCATCGAGCTGCAAAAAGTGTTTGCGCAGCAGCGTGCCGTTGTCGTCCAGCGGTACCAGGCGCAGTTCGTCGCCGCGCGCCTGCACTTCGATCTCGAGCAGTGCCGACCAGCCGCGCAGCACCGGCCCGCGCAGGCCCAGCAGCAGCCGGCGCCCGAACACCGCCAGGCCTTCGATGTCAAAGCCGTTGTCCTTGCCCGGGATTAGCAGGTAGGGCCCGAAGTGCGGGTCGTCGGCCAGCGCCCGCGTGAGCAGGTTGTGTTGGGCATCGCCCTTGAGGCGCAGGGCGCGGCGGCCGTCGGCGGCCAAGCGCACCAAGCAAGGCGCGCCGCTGGCGTCGGGTTCGATCGGCAGGCAGGCCAGCAGGCGCCGGTTGCCGTCTAGGGCCAGCTTGGCCAGCCGCCGGGCGTTGTCGGCGTGGCTGCGCTCGGGTTTGGCGTTTTTGCGCTTCAGGCCGTGCGAGCCCACCAGCCACAAAAAGCCGTCCACCACCGCCATGCCCTCGATGTCGGCCTCTTCGTCGGGGGCGCCGGGCAGGTCGAGCAGGTCGGCCAGCGGGAAATCGCACACCTCGCCAAAGCGCAGCGTCTCGCGCCCCACCGGCTCGAGCCGGCGCAGGCGCTCGACGCCACAGGCTTCATCGCCCGCCACCCAGAGCCAGTCGCCCGTAAAGGCCGCCCCCGAGAGGTTGGTTTTGACCAGGCAGTCGGGCGTAAATTCCAGCCGCACGGCATTGGCGCTTCGGGTGTTGGGCATGGGGGGTTCCTGGGTGCGTGGCGTGCACGGGCGCACGGTTTAGCGCTGTATAGCATACACCCGGCGCCAGCCCGCCAGCAAAGGCCACAGCAGCAACATCAGCGCCAGCCCCAGCGCCGGCAGCACCAGCGGTTGCGCCAGCAGCACCAGTCCATCGCCGCGCGCGTGCATGAAGGCGCGGCGCAGGTTGTCCTCGAAGATCGGCCCGAGCACGACGCCAAAGACGATCGGGGCCAGCGGGTAGTCGGCCTTGCGCAACACATAGCCCAGCAGACCAAAAGCGGCCAGCAGCGCGACATCGAAGGCCAGCCGGCTTTGGGCATAGACCCCGAGCACGCCCACGAGCACGATCAGCGGCGTGAGCCAGCCCAGCGGCAGCGCCAGCAGCCGCACCCAGAGCCCGATCAGCGGCAGATTGAGCACCAGCAGCGCCAAGTTGGCCAGCACCATGCCCCAGATGATGGCCTCGAACAGCTCTGGCGAGCGTTCGAACATGACAGCGCCAGGGGCGATGCCGTGCAGCATGAAGGCCCCCAGCAGCACCGCCATGGCCGGGTTGCCGGGCAGCCCGAGGCCGATCAGCGGCACCAGCCCGGCTTGGGCGCTGGCGTTGTTGGCGGCCTCGGGCCCGGCCACACCCGACAGCGCGCCGTACCCGTACTGGGCGCGGTCACGCGCCACGCGCCGCTCCAGCGCCAAGCTCATCATCGAGGCCAGCAGCGTCTTGCCACCCGGCAGCATGCCCACCAGTGCGCCCACCGCCGTGCCGCGCAGCGCCGGCGCCAAGCTGGCGCGCAGTTCGCTCACGCGCGGCCAGATGCGGCCGATGGGGGCGATGCGCGTGCCGGCGCGCAGCCCGGCGTGGCTGGCCAGCACCTCGCCCAGACCAAACAGGCCGACGATCAGCGGCACGAGGCCGATGCCGTCGCGCAGTTCGGCCAGCCCGAGGGTAAAGCGCGGCGCGCCGCCGCCAAAGTCGGTGCCCACCAGCCCGAGCATTAGCCCCAGCAGCAGCATGGCTAGGGCCTTGAGGCGCTGCGGTTGGCCGATGCAGACCAGCGCCACCGCCGCCAGCAGCACCAGCGCCGCCACATCGGCCGGCCCCAAGCCCAGCGCCAGCCGCGCCAGCGCCGGCGTCAGCGCCGCCACCAGCGCCGCGGTGATGAGGCCGGCCAGAAACGAGGCCAGCGCCGCCACCGCCAGCGCCACCCCGGCCTGCCCCTTGAGCGCCAGCCGGTGCCCTTCTTCGGCCGTGACCACGCCCGAGGCCTCGCCCGGCAGCTTGAGCAAAATGGCGGTGGTCGAGGAGCCATACTGGGCCCCGAAATAGACCCCACACAACAGCACGATGGCCGCCTGCGGCTCGAGCAGAAACGAGGCCGGCAACAGCAAGGCCATGGTGGCCGCCGGCCCGATGCCGGGCAACACCCCAACCAGTGTCCCCAACCCGGCGCCGAGCAAGGCCGGGCCCGCCAGCGCCCACGCCAGTTCGAGGCTCATCATGGATGCAAGGCCGCTGCCAGGGCCGGCGGCAGCAGCTGAAACGGCACCTGCAAGCCGAGCACAAACACCAGCAGCCAGAGCAGGCTCAAGGCCGATCCGATCAACAGCGCGTGCGGCCAGCGGTTGGCGGCGGCGCGCGCCGCCAGCAGCGCCAGCAACCAGGTGGCCAGCGCCACCCCCAGCACGGGCACCAGCAGAGCAAAGCCCAGCACCGCGGCCAGCGTCAGAGCGGCGGCGCGCGGCTGGCCGGCGTTGGGGGCCTCGGCGGCGCAGACCGCCGATTCGGTATCAGCGGCGCAGACCGCAGATTCGGTCTCAGCAGCGCCGGCCGCCGTTTCGGCCTTGGCCCAGCCGGCCCGATGGCTGCGCCAGAGCAGCAGCAGCGCCACGCCCAGCAGGGCAACGGCCAACAGCCCCGGCCAGTAACCCGGCCCCATGCGCGTGAAGCTGCCCAGCGCCAGTTCGGGCCGCTGCCCGACCTGCGTCAGCACCCACACCGCCAGCAACAGCAGCGCCCAAGCCACCGCGCGCAGGCCCCAGAGCTGGGCGGTGGGTGCGAGCTCCAAGGGACCTAAGGGGGCCGAGGAGGTGACGGTGTTCCTACTGCCGGCCGCATCGCCGCTGCCAGACCAAGCCCAAGCCGCAGCGCCAACCGTTGTGTGGGCCGGGCTGCAGGGGGCATCGGGTGGGGGTGCGGGCGCGGGGTTATCTGACGGCCGCATACTGATCAATAACAAGAACCATTCGCATTAGCGTTATTTTATGGTCTAATGCCGTTTCCGTCAAGGGACAGACTGTGGCCGTTTGCGCTGCCGATCGTCGCCTCACCCAAAGCTAATTTTTTCGGAGTTGTCTGCATGAGCACCCGCCGTACCCTACTCAAATCATCGGCCGCTGCGGCGGCCCTGGTCGTCGCCCCAGCGATTGTGCGCGCCCAGAATTTTCCTTCGCGCCCGCTGCGCCTGATCGTCGCTTCGGCGGCCGGTGGCAATGCCGACGTGGTCACGCGCCTGATGGCGCCCGAGCTCGAGCAGCGCCTCGGGCAGCGCATCGTGGTTGAAAACCTCGCCGCTTCGTCGGGCATGCAGGGCACCGAGGCGGTGGCGCGCGCCGAGCCCGACGGTCACACGCTGCTGGTGGGCACCGCCTCGCAACTGGTGTTCAATCTGGCGCTGTTCGACCCCATGCCCTTTGACCTCGTGGGCAGCTTGCGTGGCGTGGCCATGATCAACAAGGTGCCGCTGGTCATGCTGGTCAACCCCAATGATCCGGCCGCCAACATGCGCGACTACATCGCGCGCCTGCGCGCTGCACCGGGGCGTTACCAGTACGGTTCGGGCCCGCGCGGCACCACCACCCACATCACTGGTCTGATGTGGGCGCGTGCGGCCGGGGTCGAAGTCCAACACGTGCCCTACCGCGCCGGCGCCGAGGGGCTGCGCGATCTCATGGCTGGGCGCATCTCGCACCAGTTCGACGTCGCCGTGACCGCCATCCCGCACGTGCAGTCGCGCGCGCTGCGTGCGCTGGCCGTGACCAGCCGCCGCCGCTTGCAGGTGCTGCCCGATGTGCCCACGGCCGCCGAACAGGGCCTGCCAGGTTTCGAGGGCTTTACCTGGAACTCGATCGCCGCGCCGGCGGGCACGCCGCAGCCCATCGTCGAGCGCCTGAACCGCGAAATCGCGGCCGTGCTCGAAGTGCCGGCGCTGCGCGAGCGCCTCGTGGGCTGGGGCAGCGAGTTCACCGGTGCCATGAGCCCGTCGCAGGTCGATGCCTTTTACGCCGAAGACCGGCGCATCTGGGTGCCGCTGGTGCGCGAAGCCAGCCGGGCGGTTTAGGCGCTTCGATTCACCCCAGCAGGTGCGCAGCCGCAGGCGCATGCATCTGCTTGGGCTCTTGCACCTGTGCGCGCTCCCGGAGATGCCGGCGGTTACAGGACCGTGTTGGTGTGCAGGCCGCCGGGGGGCCTAGCCGCCGTTGCAAACCACCGCCTGCGCCGGCGGTGCGCCAGCCGCAGCGCCGCGCTCGAAGGTGACGACGTGATCCACCGCCGCCTTAATCCCGATCCACTCGCCGACGGCGTGGTCGTGGTGCGAAGGCACGTGCGTCATCACCGTCTCGCCGCTGTTCAGTTGCAGGGTGTAGAGGAACTCGGAGCCGCGAAACGATTTGCGCACGATGCGCGCCTTCACCGGTGCGGCGTCGTCGTGCACGATGTCGTCGGCGCGCAGCAGCACGTCGCACAGGCCGTCGGGGTAAGCGCTGGGCAGCGGGCACGCGGCCACGTCTTGCAGCGGCCCTAGGGGGGTTTGCACCTGTACCTCGGCGCCCAAATGGGCGATCTGCGCCGGGGCAAACACGCCGTGGCCGATGAATTCGGCCACGAAGCGCGTGGCCGGGCGGTGGTAGAGCGTGTAAGCGCGGTCCCACTGGTGCAGCTCGCCCTGGTGCATCACGCCGATCATGTCGCCAATAGCAAAGGCTTCGAGCTGGTCGTGCGTCACCAGCAGCGCGGTGGCCCCGGCGGCCTTCAAAATCCCGCGCACTTCGTGCGCCAGGCGCTCGCGCAGGTCCACGTCGAGGTTGGAGAAAGGCTCGTCGAGCAGCAGCAGGCGTGGGCTGGGGGCGAGTGCGCGCGCCAGCGCCACACGCTGCTGCTGGCCGCCCGAGAGCTCGTGCGGGTAGCGCCCGTGCAGCCCCTCGAGCCCGACCAGCGCCAGCACCTCTTGCACCCGCTGCAGCCGCGCCGGCTTAGGCAGGTGGCGCAGCCCGAAGGCCACGTTGGCGCGCACGTCAAGGTGCGGAAACAGCGCGTAATCTTGGAATACCATGCCGACGCGGCGCTGCTCGGGCGGCATATGCGTCTGGGCGTTGCTGACCACTTCCCCCCCAAGCTCGACTTGCCCACCGCTGGCGCGCTCGAGCCCGGCCACGGCACGCAGCAACGTGGTTTTGCCACAGCCCGAAGGGCCGATCAGCACCCCGATCTGGCCTGCCTCGAGGCCGAAAGAAACCGAGCGCACCGCAGGCTGGGCGGTGTGGGGGTATTGAACCGAGAGTTGGGACAGGGTCAGGAACATGGTTACTTATTCTAGACGATTGTTGTTCTCATTCATAATGATGAAAGAGCGTTTCTCGCCTCCGTTTACCCTGCGTCGGCCCACCTCCCGCTTTATACTTTGAGGGCATTTACGCGCCGCTCAACCCGATTCCCATGGCCAAACCCAAGCTGAAAAAAATTCCGACTGCCCAAGTGCGGCTCGGTATGTACATCGAGGGTTTTTGCGGCTCTTGGATGGATCACCCGTTCTGGCGCAGCAAGTTCGTCATCACCGATGCGCACGATCTGAGTTTGGTGCACGGGTGCGCGATCAAGGAGGTGCTGATCGACGTCAGCCAGGGCTTGGATGTCGCACCAGCCGCAGCCACCAACGCCGACCCCGCTACCGTCGCCGCAGAACCCCAGCCGCCTGTCGTCAGCACTGAGGTGCTTGCCAGCTCCGACAACGAGGCGGTCTCGATGCGCGACGAGTATCAGCGCGCCGCCGCCATCTGCAAAGCCGCCACCGGCGCGGTGCGCCACATGTTTGCCGAGGTGCGCATGGGCCGCGCCATCGACCAAGAGGTGGCGCGCCAAGTGGCCGAGGAGATCACCGATTCGGTGTTGCGCAACGGCGGCGCCCTGATCAGCTTGGCGCGCCTGAAAACCGCCGACGGCTACACCTACATGCACTCGGTGGCGGTGTGCGCGCTGATGGTGGCGCTGGCGCGTCAGCTGGGTTTGAGCGAAGCCGAGACGCGCGCAGCGGGCTTTGCCGGCCTGATGCACGACCTAGGCAAGGCCGACGTGCCCCTGGAGGTGCTCAACAAAGCGGGCCGCCTGACCGAAGCCGAATTTGCCCAAGTGCGCCTGCACCCAGAACACGGGCACCGGCGCTTGCTTGCTGCCGGCGTCGATGACCCGATGGCGCTCGACGTCTGCCTGCACCACCACGAGCGCATCGACGGCAAGGGCTACCCGAAGCGGCTGGCGGGCGAGGCCATCAGCCGCATGGCGCGCATGGGCGCGGTGTGCGATGTCTATGACGCCATCACCTCGAACCGGCCCTACAAAGAAGGGTGGGACCCGGCCGAATCGCTGGCCAAAATGGCGCAATGGACACACGGCCACCTCGATGCCGCGATTTTTCAGGCCTTTGTGCGCAGCCTCGGCATTTACCCCACGGGTTCGCTGGTGCGGCTGAGCAACGGCAAGCTGGCGGTGGTGGTGGAGCAGTCTGGCGCATCCTTGCTCAAGCCGATCGTCAAAACCGTGTACTCGATCCGCAGCCAGGAGCGGGTGCAGCCGCAACGGATCGACCTGTCGGCACCGGACAACCGCTTGCAGATCGAAAAGCGCGAAAACCCCAAAGACTGGCAGATCCCCAACCTAGACGCCATTTGGATGGACGAACTGGCGCAGCCATCGGCCTGACTGCCCGGGCCGGTGGCGTTTTGGTCCCACCGACAGGAATCGAACCTGTATTTGCCGCTTAGGAGGCGGCCGTTCTATCCATTGAACTACGGCGGGCCACCCGGAATTGTACGGGGCGGCTGGGCGCGGTCGAATGCGTATGTAAAAACGAGGTCGATGGCGTTGTCGTCGCCGGCGCGGGCGCGCAGGGTCAGATGGCGCGACAGGTCTAGAAACACCGCCACGGTTCCCATCAGCCCGGTCAGGCTGCGTGTGTAGCTCACGTGCAAGCGCTCTGACAAGCGTTTGCCCAGCGTGATGGCCGCTGGTGCTGCGTCTGGGCCCACACCCGGGCCACGCACGACCAGTTCGTCCAAGCCGAACAGGCGTGCAAAAACGCCGTCGTCGGCCCCCACGCCCCAGCCGTGCAGCATGGCCAGCGCAGCCTGTTGCAGCATGGCGGCCTGGGCGCCGGCACCACTGGCGGGTCGACCCAGCAGCAGCCAGGCCAGTTTTTCATGCTCGGGCAAGTCGGGACTGGCGTAGAGCCGAAGGCGCGGGGCTTGGGCGCTGCCGCTGACCTCGGCCCCGACCCGCTGCGGCCCCAGGTGCGGGCGCAGCGCCAGGATGTCGAGGCTCGGGTTGTCGAATGGCCCATTGAAGCGCAAGATGCCGCGCTCGATCTGGAGCCGCTGGCCGAAGGCGCGCAAGCTGGCGCGCTCGGTGCGCACCTGGCCGAACAAGCTGGGTTGATTGCGCCCGGCTTCGGTCTCGAGGCGCACCTGACCACGCAGCAAGCCGGTAAAACCCTGGCCACGCACCTCAAACTGAGGGCCCAGATCGAGGTCGATGCCGATTCGGGTTTGAAACGGCAGGCGCTCGGCCAGCGAGGGGCTGGGTCGACGGCTGCGCACCTGCACATCAGGCCCCAGGCGCGGCGTGGCTTCGTCGGGCAGCAAAAACAGGGCCTCGTCGGCATGCAAGTGTCCGCTCAGGTCGAGCAGTTGGTGGTCGAGCTGGGCCAGCAACTGGCCGCTCAGGCTCAGGCGCTGGTCGGCCCGGGCCAGCAAGCGCAGGCGGTGGGCTTGCAGCGTGAGCGACAGGCTGGGCTGGTTGCGCCCGTCCGCTCCCGTTGTCCATTGGGCCAGTCCGTGACCGCTGAGCAGGCCGCCCGCCTGGCCGCCGGCACCACGCAGTTGCAGTTGGTCGATCTGCAGCCGGTTGCCATCAAAGCGTGCCCTGAGCTGGCCGTCGCTCAGATCGATGCCGTCGATGACCGAGCGCAGCGTGAACTGATCGAGTTCGAGCGTGCCCTGCCAGTCGGGTTGGGCGCGGCTGCCGCTCAAGCGCGCGTCGATCCCGACTTGGCCATCAAAGCGCCAACCCAAGGCATCCAGCAGCCTAGACCAGACCGACAGGCGCGGCAGTTGGGCCTGCAGTTGGCCCCTCAGAGGGGCGTCGGCGGCCCAGGACCAGCCGCCCGCGCCCGGCTGCGGTCCCAAGAGTTGGGTGCCGAACTGGGCCCGGGCCTGCCCCAGCAGGCGGCTGTCAAAGTGCAGTTGGGCCTGCAACTGCTGGCCCTGCAGCTCGGCACCAAGCTCCAGTGCTTCGACGCCGGCTTGAGCGCGTCGGCCGGCGGCGGCATCGGGGCCGAAGTCGATGCTCAGGTCGCCGCTGCTGCGGCGCAGCGCTAGGCGAGCCTGGGCCGGCTCCGGGCTGGCGCTGCGCCTGGCTTGCAGCGGCTCTTGCAGCGGCAAGGCCACGCTCCAGTCGGCATCGAAGCGCAGATTGCCGCTCAGGCCGGCCGCTTGCAGCGGGTTGCTGGTGGCGTTGCCAAGCCAGTGGTCGATCCAGCTCAAGGGCAGGCCGCTCATGCCCCCGAGGCTGCGCAACCAGCCCCGCTGCCATTGGATGTGTTGCCAGTGCAGGCGCGTCGCTTGCTGCAGCAGGACGGGCACGGCGTGCCCGGGCGCGGCGACTGCGCTCAGGTGCAGCGCGCCAGCGCCAAGGTCGAGTGCCGCAGCGGCGGGGTCAAGGCGCAGTTCGATGGCCTGTTCCAGCCGCATTTGCCAGCCCAGGGGATGGCTTGCCTGGCGCAGCGCAAACTCGCCGAGCTGCCATTTGATCGCGTGCGCCGGGTCGCGCCCGCTTGGGTTCCAGGCACCGCCAAACGTCGTCTTGGCTTGCAGTTGCCAGTGGCCAAACCGGGTGCTGCGGTGCTGCAGATGGGCTTGGCCTTGTGCTTGCCAATGCTGCGCCTGTCCGCCGCCGTCGGGCGCAGCAGTCGATGCCCAAGCCAGATCGGCCTGGCCTTGCCACTGGCCGAACCACAGCGCGCTGCCGCGCTGGCGCAGCGCCAGCGCGGGCTGCCAGTCGTCGATCCGAACGACGAGGGACTGGGCCCAGTCTTGCAAGCGGGCGGCGTCGTCGATATGCAGTTGCAACTGGGTCGGCGTCTGGTTCAATGGCCATGGGCCCTGCAACTGCCAGCGCGCACCGGGCACGCCCAGGCTGGCGCTGCCTTCGAGGCGCGGCGCCGTGGCGCCAAGGCCCTTGGGGTGCAGCCGAAACGCGGCTTGCAGGCGGGCTTGCAGCAAGCTGGCCTCGAGCTCGTGCACCTCCAGCAGGGCGTTGTCGGCCCAGCGCCCGTGGGCGCGCAGCGTCGGGACGGGCCAGATCAGCCCAGCGCGTGCGCGCGCGGCCGCACCAGGCTGGGCTTGCAGCTCGAGCGACCATAGCGTGTGCCGGGCGTCCATATTGGCCTGTGCCCGCAGTTGCAGCGGTTCCGTGGCGGGCAGGCGCGACCAGACTCGGTGCGGCTCGAAGGCTTCGAGGCGCAACTGGGCCTGTACGCCTGCAAGGCGCTGCACCCAAGGGCTGGGCCGACCGGCCGGGTGCAGCACCAATGCGCCTTCGGCCTGCAGGCGGGCCGCGCCCAAGGTGAGCAGCAAACGCTGGATTTGCCAGCGCGTACCTTGGCCGTCGAGCACCAGTTGCAGCCGCTCCAGCGGCAGCCGGTCCCGATCCCAAGGGCCGGCGCCCAGGTTGCGCATCTCGCCCCGCAGTTGCCAATGCGCGCCAGCGGGTGTGCCGGTCGCGCCCGGCTCGATGTGCCATTGGCCACTGAGTCGGGTCTGTGGCGCCAAGGGCACAAACCGGGCCAGATCGACGTCATGCAGGCGCAGTTGCGCCTGCTCCAGCGGCATCTCGGCCCAAGGGCGAATGCGCGCCTCCAGGTGCAGCTCGGGCGCCAGTGCGTCGCTGGCACGGGGTCGGACCACGGGTTGCATCTGCCCGTGCAGCACGAGCAAGGCATCAGCCCGCGCCAAAGCCCCCGATAAGCGTGCGCTCAGTTGCAGTTGCTGTGTCGGCACGCCGGGCGTGGCCGGACTGCTCAGGTCGGCGTCGATGGCCAACTCGATTTGCAAGGGATAGCTGCTCTGCAGGCGGGCGACAGCCCGGTATTGGCTGTCGACCCAAGCCAAGTGCTCGACCTGCAGGTGGTGCGCCGGGCTTGCCTGGGCCGTGTCTGGCGCACGGCCGTAACGATAGTGCGCCCGCAAGGGGCCAGCGTCGAAATTGAACCGACCGCGCCAGTGCAGACGCTGCAAGTGCAGGGGCGTGGCCAGCGTTTGCAGCCAAGGCAAGGCCAAGGACTGCGGGGGTTCGGGGTCGGTGGGCGCGCGCCGGTCGTAGACCGTGAGTGACTGCGCCGTCAGCACCTCAAGCTGCAGCGAGCGCTCGAACCACAACTGCCACCATTGGGTCGGCGTCCAGCGCAGCTCCAGGGCTTGGACGACGAGCTCGAGGCCATCGGCGCTGCGCCAACGCAACTGGCCGATGTGCCCGCCGCGCAGCAGGTTGCCCTCGGCGTGCTCGAACGCCAGCGCAGACTGGCCGCTGACGGGGTCGGTCAACAGCTTTTGCGCCCAGCCCAGCGCCTGACCCAGTGCTTGGGGGGTGCTGGCCCACAGCAGGAGCGCCAACGGTGCCGCGACCAGCAAGACCAACACGGCAGCAGCAAGGCGGCGCAGCAGTCCCGCAAGCAGCCAGCCGCTGGAGGCAGGAGTCGGTTTGTGGGCGGCAGCGCTCATGGTGTTGGGCTCGGGCGTGGGCGACACGTGCCTGCGGCTCAGAAGGTGAACCCGACGCTGAGGTGCAGATTCCAGCGCCGGTTGTCGAGCCCATAGGCCAAGTCGGCCTGCAACGGACCGACCGGGCTGTTAAAGCGCAGGCCGGCGCCGATGCCGATGCGTGCCTGCAGGTCGCTTAGGCGGTCTGCGACCGCGCCCGCGTCCACGAACAGGGCCGATTCCCAAGCCCGCGGCTGTTCGCCCCAAGCGATGGGGCGCAACCATTCCAGGCTGGCTGCGACCAGCAGCCGACCGGCATCGACGCCGTTGCCGCTGGCCCGTGCCACACCGATTTCGCGCTGCGCATAGCCGCGCACACTGTGGCTGCCACCGGCCAAGAAGCGCTGGCTGTCGGGTATGGGTGCGTCGGTGGCGGCCCAGATCGCCCCCACATCCCAGCGCGAGACCAAGCGGCTGGCGCCATGGGGGTCGGCCGTCAAGGGCCACAGCGCCTGGCCACGCAAGCGCGCCCGCACATAGGGCAGGCGCTGCGCCGCCAGGGTTACACCGGCCCCGAGTTCGGCCGCCAGCCCATGGCCGCGCCGGGGGTTCGAGGGGTCGTCGAAATTGTTGCGGCTCCAAGCGAAGTTGGCGCTCAGCGCGCGTGCGCTCGTCACGTCGAGGGCAGCGCCAAGATCGTGGCTGCGGCTTTGATCGTACTGCACGAACAGGCTGCGCTCGAGCCTCAGGTCGGCCTCGGAGCGGCCCAGACGCAGTTGCTCGCTGTCGGTGCGCCGCCCCGGGTCGCGCTGTTGTTGGGCCAGACCAGAGGCGATCCACTGCCAGCCACGCTCATCTACCGGGGCCCGCAGTTCCTGGCCCACCCAGGTGGTGTCGCGCTCGGTCAGCAGCCGTGTCACGCCGCGCCAGCCTATAACGGGCAAGCGCTGATGGGTGTATTCGAGACTCAGGCGCAGGCCGTGGACGGTGCTGGTGCCGATGCCAGCGACGACCTGCTGCAACAGGACTTCGCGCACACGAACCAAGACGGGCTGGGCCAGCGGGTCGGCGGACTCTGGATCGAGCAGGACGAAGGCCGAGGCGTAGTAGCCGCTGTCGAGCAAGCGCTGTTGCGCTGCCAGCAAGCGCTGGGCGTCGTAGGCCAGGCCGGGCCGCACGCCGGCAAGACGCACCAACCGACGTGCCAGTTCGGCGTCGTGGCGCAGAGCGCCCTCGACCTCGATCGGGCCAAAGAAGTGGGGTGCGCCGGAATCCAGGACCAAGTGTAAATGGGCCTGGTGGGTTTCGGGGTCGATGTCGGCCAGACTGTGGGCGATGCGCGCGCGCGGGTACAGGCGCTGCGTCAGCAGGCGCAAGGCGCCGGCCTTGGCGTTGCTCCAGGCGGCTTGGGTGAACACCTGCCCGACCGGCAATCCCCAGCCGGCTTCAATCTGCTGGCACACTTGATCGGCCAAAGGATGGGTGCAGGCGTCGCCCTCAATGCGCAGTTGCCACTGCCACACGCGGGTGGGGGTTCCGGGTTCGACCCGAATCCGCACCAGCGCCACATCGGCGCCGCGCTCGATCCAGTCGATGTGCACGGTGGGCGCGAAATACCCTTGTGTGGCCAGCAGATCGCGCAGATTGTCGGGGGCCTGCTGGAGCAGCCGTTCCAGCTCGGGGCGGCTGAGATCGGGCAAATGGCGCAAGCGCTGCAGTTCCGCGTGGCGCAATAAAAACGCGTCCAGTGGCGCGGGGGCCTCGATCTGGAGTTCAAAGTGGGGGCGCAGCACCTGCGCACCCGGCTCGAGCGCCGGCGCACCCGGCTCGAGCGCCGGCGCACCCGGCGCGAACGCGGCTTGGGCGGCAGTGGCCGCAGTGGCGGCTGTGACGCAGGCGAGTACCAGGCCGAGCAAGCAGCACCGCGCTGTGCTGCGCCGATTCATTTCGAGAGCACCCGCATGGCCTCTTCGAGCCCGCGCAACGTGAGCGGGTACATGCGCTGGCCCATGAGTTGCTGGATCAGCTCGATGCTGCGCTGGTAGGGCCACAGGCCCAGCGGCTGCGGGTTGATCCAGGCGTGGCGCGGGTAGTGGCGTGTGAGGCGCTGCAGCCACTCGGCACCGGCCTCTGCGTTGGCGTATTCGACGCTGCCCCCCGGCTGCAGGATTTCGTAGGGGCTCATGGTGGCGTCGCCGACAAAAATCAGCTTGTAGTCGCGGTTATAAGTGTGTAGCAAATCGAGGGTGGCGGTGCGTTCGCGCTGGCGGCGCTGGTTGTGCTTCCAGACGAAGTCATAGACGCAGTTGTGGAAGTAGTAGATTTCGAGGTGCTTGAACTCGGCTTTGGCGGCCGCAAACAGGGCCTCGACCTGGTGCACGTGCTCGTCCATGCTGCCGCCCACGTCGAGCAGCAGCAGCACCTTGACCAGGTTGTGGCGCTCGGGCACTTGGCGCAGCTCGAGCCAGCCGGCGTTGGCGGCGGTGGCCCGGATGGTGTCGGGCAAGTCGAGCTCGAGCGCGCTGCCTTGGCGCGCGAATTTACGCAGCCGCCGCAGCGCCAGCTTGAGGTGGCGCGGCCCCAGCGGCGCGCTGTCGTCGTAGTCGCGCCAGAGGCGCTGCTCCCACACCTTGACGGCGCTGCGCTGGCCGCCGGGGCCGCCGATGCGGATGCCCTGCGGGTTGTGGCCGCCGTGGCCAAAGGGGCTGGTGCCGCCGGTGCCGATCCACTTGCTGCCGCCGGCGTGGCGCTCGGTTTGCTCGGCCAGCCGCTGCTGCAGGGTGCGCATGAGTTCGTCCCAGTCGAGCTTCGGGGCGTTGGCCTTTTGCTCGTCGCTCAGCAGCCGTTGCAGCTCCTGTCTTAGCCAGTCGGCTGGGATGGCGCGCGCGCCCTCGCCCGCCACGGCCTGCACGCCTTTGAAGTGGGCGGCAAAGGCGCGGTCGAAGGGGTCGAACAGGGATTCGTCCTTGACCAGCGTGGTGCGTGCGAGGTAGTAGAAATCATCGAGCGAGCAGGCGTCGGGGTTGGCCGGGCCCACGAGGCCGGATTGCAGCGCCTGCAGCAGCGTGAGGTATTCGCGCACCGACACCGGCAGCCGGGCGGCGCGCAGGGCATAGAAAAAATCGATCAGCATGGGTGGGCTGGGCTGGGTTGAGGGCGCCAAACCGCCTCAGCGGTGGCGCTGGTTCATGAACACCAGGCGCTCGAGCAGGCCGGCATCCTGCTCGTTTTTGAGCAGCGCGCCCGCCAGTGGCGGCACCACCAGCTGCTGCTCTTTGCCGTGCAGCGCCTGGGGCGGGATGTCTTCGGCCAGCAGCAGCCGGATCCAGTCGAGCAGCTCCGAGGTACTGGGCTTTTTCTTCAGGCCCGGCAACTGGCGCAGCTCCAGAAAGGCTTTGAGCGCCGCCGTGAGCAGCTCGTCTTTGAGGCCGGGAAAGTGCACGCCCACGATGCGGCGCAGCGTGGCCGGGTCGGGGAACTGGATGTAGTGGAAAAAGCAGCGGCGCAAAAAGGCGTCGGGCAGCTCTTTTTCGTTGTTCGAGGTGATGAACACCAGCGGCCGGTGCCGCGCCCGGATGGTCTGGCGCGTCTCGTAACAGTGGAACTCCATGCGGTCGAGTTCGCGCAGCAAGTCGTTGGGGAACTCGATGTCGGCCTTGTCGATTTCGTCGATCAGCAGCACCAGCGGCTGCTCGGCCGTGAAGGCCTGCCAGAGCACGCCTTGCACGATGTAGTGGCCGATGTCGCGCACGCGCTCGTCCCCGAGCTGCGAGTCGCGCAGGCGGCTCACGGCATCGTACTCGTACAGGCCCTGCTGCGCCTTGGTGCTGCTCTTGATGTGCCACTGCAGCAGCGGTATCCCCAACGCCGCCGCCACCTCTTCGGCCAGCAGGGTTTTGCCGGTGCCGGGTTCGCCTTTGATGAGCAAGGGCCGCTGCAAGGTGATGGCGGCGTTGACCGCGAGCAACAAATCGGGGCTGGCGACGTAGTGGGGGGAGCCGGAAAATTTCATGAGCAAAGGAGCAAAAATTGAGTGTAAAAACAGCTTGCACGCCGCGCTGACAGAGTCGCCGCCGCTGCGGTTTAGGGTGCGTCGTTCAGGCGTTGGTGGTGGCACGCCAGCTGCAGCCGCACTTGGGCCGGCGCCGTGCCGCCCACGGTCGAGCGCGCCTCGAGCGAGCCGCGCAGGCTCAGGCAGTCATAGACATCGGCCTCGATCAGCGGGTGAAAGCCTTGCAGCACCGCCAGCGGCAGCTCGGCCAAGCCGCAGGCGTGGCTGCTGGCGGCCTTGACGGCGTGCGCCACGCACTCGTGCGCGTCGCGAAAGGGCAGCCCCTTTTGCACCAGGTAGTCGGCCAGGTCGGTGGCGGTGGCGTAGCCTTTTTGCGCCGCCTGCTCCATGGCAGCGGCGTTGACGCGCAAGCCCCCTTGCTTGAGGCCGGTGGCCGCATCGGGCGTGCCACCGATCATCTCGGCAAAAATGCGCAGCGTATCGCGCAGCGTGTCCACGGTGTCGAACAGCGGCTCTTTGTCTTCCTGGTTGTCTTTGTTGTAGGCCAGCGGCTGGGCTTTCATCAGCACCAGCAGGCCCATCAGGTGACCGATCACGCGCCCGGTCTTGCCGCGCGCAAGTTCGGGTACGTCGGGGTTTTTCTTTTGCGGCATGATCGAGCTGCCGGTGGTGTAGCGGTCGGCCAGCGCCACAAAGCCAAAGTTTTGGCTCATCCAGATGATCAGCTCTTCGCTCAGGCGGCTCAGGTGCACCATGCACAGGCTGGCGGCGGCGCAGAACTCGAGCGCAAAGTCGCGGTCGCTCACGGCGTCGAGGCTGTTGAGGCACAACTGCGGCTGGCCGTGCTCATCGACCATGCCCAGCGTGCGCGCCACGCGCTCGCGGTCCAGCGGGTAGCGGGTGCCGGCCAGCGCCGCGCTGCCCAGCGGCAGCCGGTTGGTGCGCCGGCGCACGTCGGCCAAGCGCTCGGCGTCGCGCGCAAACATCTCGACATAAGCCAGCAGATGGTGCGCAAAACTCACCGGCTGCGCCACTTGGAGGTGGGTAAAGCCGGGCATGATCACTTCCACATGCTGCTCGGCCACCTCGACCAAGGCGCGCTGCAGTTGTTGCAGCAGCGCCTGCAGGGCGTCGATCTCGTCGCGCAGCCACAGGCGCACGTCGGTGGCCACTTGGTCGTTGCGGCTGCGGCCGGTGTGCAGGCGCTTGCCGGCGTCGCCCACGAGCTGCGTCAGGCGCGCTTCGATGTTCAGGTGTACGTCTTCGAGCTCGAGCTTCCACTCGAAGCGCCCAGCTTCAATCTCGGCCGCGATGCCGGCCATGCCGCGCTCGATGGCGGCCCAGTCGGCGGCGCTGATGATGCCTTGCGCCGCCAGCATCTCGGCGTGCGCCAAGCTGGCGCGGATGTCGGCGCGCCACAGGCGCTGGTCAAAACCCACGCTGGCGGTGTAGCGCTGCACCAGCTCGCTCACGGGTTCGCTGAACAGGGCCGACCAGGCCTGGGTTTTGGAGTCGAGTTGGCTGGCAGTCATGGTGCGGGTGTGGGGCAGGGTGCGGGCAGAGTGCGGGCAGAGTGCGGAGGCTCAGGGCGTGCAAGGCGAGCGGGCAACAGGGCGCGGGCAGGGCAAAATTGGCGAAAATGGATGCGGCTGTAAACGCCAGCCCGAATTTTACGTGGCCCGGCTGGGCTGAGCAGGCTGAGCAAGCCGAGTGGGCTGAGCAGGGTGTACGGGCTGTACGTGTGCGGAGGAAGGGCTGCCATGGCTTTGCGGGTGTTGCTGGTGGATGACGAAGCGCTGGCGCGGGCGCGGCTGCGGGCGCTGCTCGATGAGCTGAGCTTGGCCGAGGCGGGCGCGCCGCTGGAGGTGGGCGAGGCCGCCAACGCGGTGCAGGCCATGGAGCGCTTGCAGCACGCCGCTTGGGATGTGCTGCTGCTCGACATCCAAATGCCAGGCCTCGATGGGCTGCAACTGGCCGAGCGCTTGCGCCATTGGCCCAGCGACTGGCCGGCGCCGCCGGCGCTGGTGTTCGTGACTGCGCACACCGCGCACGCGCTGGCGGCCTTCGAGCTGCAGGCCATCGATTACCTGACGAAACCGGTGCGGCGCGAGCGCCTGCAGCAGGCGCTGGTCAAAGCGGCGCGCTGGCGGCAGGCGGCTGGGCAGGCGGCGGCTGGAGTGGCCGTGGCTGATGTGGCGGCTGCCGCAGCTGCCGTGGCGGGCGGCTCCCCGCCCCCCGCGCCGGCGCCCGCCCCGCTGCCCGAGGCGCTCACGATCCACGACCGCGGCAGCCTCGTGCGTGTGCCGCTGGCCGATATCCTGTACGTCAAGGCCGAGTGCAAGTACCTGACGGTGCGCACCGCCGCCCAGAGTTACCTCTACGAGGGCGCGCTGAACGAACTGGACCAGGCTCACCCGGGGCGCTGGCTGCGCATCCACCGCAACGCGCTGGTGGCGCGGCACCGCGTGCGCGCGCTCGAAAAAGCCGGTGCGCACAGCGGCCACGACGAGCCCGAGGGCTGGTGGTTGCGCCTCGATGCGGTGCCCGAGGCGCTGGCAGTATCCAGGCGCCAGTTGCCGCTGGTGCGCGAGCTGCTCAATGGCTCGCGCCCGCAGGCTGGGGCCGACAAGCCCGCCAAGCCTGGTGCCGGCAGCGGATAATTGCAGGCGTAGGTCCCAAGTCCTACGGTCGGGCGTGGTGCCTGCGCTGCGGCCCCGACCCGTATTTGGCCCCATTTTTCGCTTGTGCCCGCCCTATGACCCTTGTCGCCTCCCGCTCACTTACCATCGCCACCCGCGAAAGCCGCCTAGCGCTGTGGCAGGCCGAACACGTGCGCGCCCTGCTGCGCCAGCGCGGGCACGTGGTCGAGCTGCTGGGCATGACGACGCTGGGCGACCAGATCTTGGACCGCTCCTTGAGCAAGGTCGGCGGCAAGGGCCTGTTCGTCAAAGAGCTGGAGCTGGCGCTGGAGCAGGGCCGTGCCGACTTGGCGGTGCATTCGCTCAAAGACGTGCCCATGGAGCTGCCACCCGGCTTCGAGCTGGCGGCGGTGCTGCCGCGCGAAGACGCGCGCGATGCCTGGGTCTCGCCGCACTGCGCCAGCTTGGCCGACTTGCCCCGCGGCGCCGTGGTGGGCACCTCGAGCCTGCGCCGGGTGGTGCTGCTGCGCGCCCTGTTGCGCGATCTGGGCCGCGACGACGTGCGCATCGAGCCCTTGCGCGGCAACCTCGACACGCGGCTGCGCAAGCTCGACGCCGGCCAGTACCACGCCATCGTGCTGGCGGCGGCGGGCCTCGTGCGGCTGGGGCTGGAGGCACGCATCCGGCAGCGCTTCGAGCCCGAGCAGATGCTGCCCGCCGCCGGGCAGGGCGCGCTGGGCATCGAGGTGCTGTGCAGCCGCCCCGAGCTGCTGCAGGCGCTGCAGCCGCTGGCCCACGCGCCCACTTGGGCGGTGGCGACGGCCGAGCGCGCCGTCTCGCGCACCTTGGGCGGTAGCTGCTCCATGCCGCTGGCGGCCTACGCCACTTGGGCGCAAGCGCCCGCGCAGGAGCACCTGCCAGCCGGGGGCACGCTGCATTTGCAGGCCGCCTGGGGCGAACCCGAAGGTGCTGCTGCTGGGCAGCCGCCGCTGCTGCGCGCCAGTGCCAGCGCTTGGGTCGATAGCCTGGAGGCGGCAGACGCGCTCGGGGTGCAGGTGGCGCAGCAGCTGCTGCGTGCCGGAGCGCGGGCGGTGGGGGCGTTGGGTGTGGCCGCCCAGGCCCGCGCCAGCGGCGCTTGAGCGCCCCCGAAGCCGAAATCGACACCTTCCTCGCCCCACAAACGCGGCAAACCCCCCGTCACGCCAGGCCAGACTTCTCTCATGCCTCAAGATAGCCCTGCGACCCGCCTTGCGAGTGGCCACTCCCACCGCCGCATGTTGCTCGTGACGCGGCCGGCGCCCGAGGCCACCGCCTGGGTGCAAGCCGTGCAAGCCGCCGGTTGGCCGGCTGAGGCGCTGGCGCTGATTGAAATCTCCTCCGCGCTCGACCCGCAGGCCCGCCACCAAGCGCACCTGCAGGCGGCGGGCTGCGATGCCCTGATGTTCGTCAGCACCCAAGCAGTGCGGCACTTTTGCAGCCCCGATGGGCCACCGATCACCGCGCGTTGCTGGGCGCCGGGCCCGGGCACGGCGGCCGCGTTGCAAGCGGCCGGAATCGCGCCCGAGCAGATCGACCAGCCGCCGGCGAATTCGGCGCAGTTCGACTCCGAAGCCCTGTGGGCCGTGGTGCAGCCCCAATTGCACCCTGGCCACCGCTTGTGGGTGGTGCGCGGTCAGTCGGCCGATGGCCGTTTGGGCCGCGACTGGCTGGAGCAGCAATGCCGGGCGCACGGCGGGCAGGTGCACAGCTGCGTGGCCTACAGCCGCCGCGCGCCGCAGTGGGATGCGGGTACCGCCGAACGGGTGCGCGAATGGGTGCGCAACGGGGCGGTGTGGTTGTTCAGCAGCTCCGAGGCGATACAGCATCTGCAGCAACTGCTGCCCGATGGACCGTGGGCGCAATCGGTGGCGCTGGTGTCGCATCCGCGCATCGCGGCGTCAGCCAAACGACTGGGTTTTGGCGAAATAATGGCTCACCGCCCGACAATCGACGATTTGTTGCGCGCCTTGTCCGAATTGCCTGCCCCATGACCGAACCACCCAGCCCCGATCGGCCCGCGGCCCCTCCTGCTGCTGCGGCCCCCGCGCCGTCGCCAGAGCCGGCGCGGGCGTACAGCGCGAGCAGCCTCAGCGGCCCAAGCAGCGGCGAGGGCACCAGCGCGACCCCGCTAGCCGCCGCCGCCGCTTCGCGCCCAGAGCGAGCCAGTGGGTTTTCGTCCCCGACGTGGCTGCTCGGCTTGGCTTTGGTGTTGGCGCTGGCGGCTTTGGCCTGGACGTACACGCTGGTGCAACGGGTGGAGCGCAGCGAACAAGAAATGGCGCGCCGCGCCGCCGACAGCTTGGCCGAGGCGGTGGCGGCGCGCGAGCTGGCCGCTGCGGCCGAGGCGCAATCCAAAGACCTGGCGGCGCGCCTAGGGTTGGCCGAGTTGCGCCTGTCTGAAGTGGCCCTGCAGCGCAGCCAGCTCGAAGAGCTCATGCTCGCCGTGGCGCGCACGCGCGACGACTCGCTGGTGCACGACCTCGAGTCCAGCGTGCGCTTTGCCCAGCAGCAAAGCCAACTCACGGGCAGCGTGCAGCCGCTTATTTCGGCCTTGCGCGGAGCCGAGCAGCGCATCGCCCGCGCAGCGCAGCCGCGCCTCAATCCGGTGCAGCGCGCGATCGCCGCCGACATCGAGCGCCTGCAAGCCGCCCAATGGGCCGATGCCCCCGCGCTGGCGCAGCGGCTGGACGCGCTGGCGCGCCGAGTCGATCAGTGGCCGCTGCTCAATCAGCCCTTGCCGGCTGCAGCGCTTGCCCCGGGCCCTGCAACGCTGCTGCTGGCCGCTCCAGCGGCCCAGGCCCCTGCCGAGGCAGCGGTTGTGGCGGCCAACGCGGCGGCCCCAGCGGCCAATGAACCGGCCCCGGTTGCCGCCGATCCGACCCCAGCAGTTCCCGAAGAGGCCTCGATTTGGGCCCGCGCCTGGGGCTGGGTGGGGCAGACGGGCAGCGGCGTGGGCGCAGCGCTGTGGCAGCAACTGCGCCATAGCAGCGCCGACCTGATCCGCATCAGCCGCATCGACGAGCCCGAGGCGGCCCTGTTGGCGCCCGAGCAGGCCTATTTTTTGCGTGAGAACATCCGCATCAAATTGCTCAGCGCGCGCTTGGGCGTGTTGACGCGCCAGTTCGACGCCGCCCGGGCCGACGTGCAAGCGGTGCAGGCGCTGATGCAGCGCTACTTCAACCCCGACGCCCCCGAGACCCAACGCGCGCTCGAACAACTGGCGCAACTGCAAGCCGACATGCAACAGCCCGATCTGCCCCGGCCCGACGCCACGCTGGCGGCGCTGCAGATCGCCGCGGGCGGCCGCTGACCACGGGGGCCCGGTACCGACATGAAAAACGTGCTCTGGTTTTTTCTGCTGGCCGCCGTGGCGGTGGTGGCAGCCTTGCTGCTGGGTGACAACCAGGCGATCGTGAGCGTTTTCTGGCCGCCGTGGCGCGTCGATTTGTCGCTCAACCTGGTGCTGATCGGCTTGCTGCTGGGTTTCGTGCTGCTGCATCTGGCGCTGCGCGGCATTGCCCTGCTGCGCGCCTTGCCGCAGCGGGCCCAGCGCTGGCGCCAGCGCCAGCAAGAAAAGGCGGTCTATGTCGGGCTGCTCGAGGCCTTGGTCCAGCACTGGGCGGGGCGGTTTGTGCGCGCCCAAACCAGCGCCGAGCAGGCGCTGCAGGTGCTCGAGCGCTTGCCCGAAGGCACACTCGCGCACCAGGGTCGCTGGCTGCTGCTGGCCCGCCTGCTGCTGGCCGAGAGCGCCCACAGCTTGGGCAACACCGGGCGGCGCGACGCCACCATCGAAGCCGCGCTGGCCGGCGCTGGACCCGATGCGGCGGCGGCGCGCGAGGCCGCCCTGCTGCGCGCCAGCGCCTGGGCGATCGAGGCCCGCGACGCGGTGCAAGCGCGCCACTGGTGGCAGCAATTGCCCCAAGGCGCGGCGCGGCGCATCCAGGCGCTGCGGCTGCGCCTCAAGCTGGCGCAGCTCGAGCGCGACAGCGTGGGCGCGATCGAGATGGTGCGCCAGCTCAAAAAACACAAGGCTTTTTCCAGCGCCATCGCCGCGCGCTTGCTGCACACGCTGGTGAGCGAGGCCTTGCAGCAAACCCACGACGCCGAGCAGTTGCTGCGCGTCTGGAAAGGACTGGACGCCCGGGAGCGCGCCGATGCCGGGCTGGCGCTGGAGTTTTTGCAGCAGGGGTTGCGTCTGTGGCCCCAGGGGTCTGAGGGAAGCGATGGGGTTGCCGGCGTTGCTGCGGCTGTGCCCCTGCCCGAGGCCTATCGCTGGCGCGACGAGGCCCTGCAAACCCTGCTGGCGGCCTACCCGCAACTCGAGGGCTTGGCGCAGCAGCGCAGCATCCGGGTGTTGCAAGACTGGCTGCCCGCGCTCGATGCGCGCTGGTTGGCGCAGCTGGATGCGGTGCAGGCCGCCCGCCCAGCCGACGCCGGGCTGCAGTACCTCTGCGGCCTGGCCTTGCTGCAGCGCCAGCTCTGGGGCAAGGCGGGCCAGATGCTGCAACAAGCCAGCCGCAGCCTGCAAGATGCCGGATTGCGCCGCCGCGCTTGGTGTGCGCTGGCGCAACTGGCCGAGCAGCGCGGCGACGAGGCGGCGGCGCAACAGGCCTGGAAGCAAGCCGCTGCCTGCTGAAGGAGGAACCCGCCGGCGGCCGAGTCAATCGGGGTTGCGCATTTTGCGCAAGCGCTGCCGGCGCGCTAGGCGCACCCCCAGCGTCCAGATGGCGCTGACCCCAAAATACACCGCCAAGCCCAGGGTCACGGCCAAAATCGACAGCCCCAAGATCAGCGGTTTGCCTATTTCGCCCAGTCTGCGCCAGCCTTGCTGGATCTGCTGCGTCAGGGTCAGCTCGCCGGCCTGCGCATGGTCCTGGGTTTTGCGCTCGACGATGCGCGCCAGCTCGTCTTCCGTGGCAGCCTCTTCTCGCAAGATCACCCGGCCCAATTCATAGGCGGCGTAGTACACCGGGGCAAAGGTGACGGGGTTGGTCACCAGCGTGCTGGCCGCCGCCGCAGGCAGGTGCGCGCGCAGCAGCACCGAGACCACCGCCGAGGCCGGAATTTGCGCCACCGGGATCAAAAGCCCAAAAAAAACCCCGATCGCCATGCCCAGCGCCACACCCTTGCGGCTCAGGTGCCACAGCCGTGGGTGCCCCAACCAAGGCCGCAGCCAGCGCAGCCAGCGGTTTTGCTGCAGGCGTTCGCGCTCGGGCATGAGCTTTTTGAGGCGGTCGAGCATGGAGGGGGAGGGATAAGGCGCTGGCTTGCGCTCAGTCCACCTATTGTCGTCGAAGGGCTATCAGGGCAGACGGCGCAAAACGGAAAAATCGGCCCCACAGAGCACAGCTGTGGCATTGGCGCCGGTCAAAGCCCGCTATGCTCGCCCCCATGCAACTGCAAGAAATTTTGTATAGCCAAGGCTTTGGCACGCGGCGCGTGTGCAGCGGACTGGTCGAGCAAGGTTGGGTGGCGCTGGGCGAGCCCGCCCAGATCTGCCGCGACCCGTGGCTGGAGTGCGAGCCCGAGGGGCTGGTGTTTTGGGTGCAAGGCCAGCGCTGGACGCACCAGCGTCTGGCGTATCTGATGTTGCACAAGCCCGCCGGCTACGAATGCTCGCAAAAACCGGGCGCGTGGCCCAGCGTTTATAGCCTGCTGCCCAGCCCCCTGCGCCAGCGCCCGGGGGGCGCGGCCAGCGGCGTGCAGGCGGTGGGCCGGCTCGATCAAGACACCACCGGCCTGCTCTTGCTCAGCGACGATGGCGCCTTCATCCACCGCATGGCCTCCCCGCGCCACCACGTGCCCAAGGTGTACGAGTTGACTTGCAAACACCCGCTGCAGGCGGACCAGATCGAGCGCCTGCTGCAAGGCGTGGTGCTCGACGACGACCCGAAGCCGGTGCGGGCCGCGGCCTGCGAGGCGGTGGACGCGCACCACCTGCGCCTGACGCTCACCGAGGGCAAGTACCACCAGGTCAAGCGCATGCTGGCGGCCGTGGGCAACCGGGTCGAGGCCCTGCACCGCAGCCGCATCGGCCCCGTGACCCTGCCCGACGACCTTAAAGCCGGCGAGTGGCGCTGGTTGACGCCGGAGCAGGTGCAGTCCTTGCAGGCCCGTCAATCCACCCCCCTTGTGGCGGCGGCGCACGTGCACCCCGGCGCCATCTGATACACAATGGTTCCCTATGCGCTTGGCCCTCGACTCCTTCTGGCGCGCGCTGGCCTATAGCCTGCACCCGCGCGTCATCGCTTGGTCTCTCCTCCCGCTGCTGCTGATGGTGCTGGCGGCCTTTGCGCTGGCCTATTTTTTTTGGGATGGAGCCATCGCTTCGGTGCAGCTCTGGCTCGAGCAGTGGGCGCTGGTGGTGTTTGCCCTGCAGTGGCTGGAGTCGGTCGGGCTGGGTTTTCTGCAAGCCGTGCTGGCGCCGCTGATCGTGCTGCTGCTGGCCACGCCGCTGATCGTGCTCGCCACCTTGCTGCTGGTGGCCGTGGTGCTCACGCCGGTGGCGGTCGAGCTGGTGGCGCGGCGCCGCTTTGCCACCCTAGAGCGGCACCGGGGCGGCTCGTGGCTGGGCAGTTTGGGCTGGTCGCTGGGGCACACCGTGCTGGCGCTGCTGGCGTTGCTGGTGTCGCTGCCGCTGTGGCTGGTGCCCCCGCTGGTGCTGGTGCTGCCGCCCCTGATCTTGGGCTGGCTGAGCTACCGCGTGCTGGCCTTCGACGCGCTGGCCGAGCACGCCAGCCGCGCCGAACGGCACGAGCTGCTGCGCCGCCACCGCACCGTGCTGCTGCTCATGGGCGTGTTCAGTGGCCTGCTGAGTGCGGCCCCCGGTTTGCTGTGGGCCTCGGGCGCCATGTTCATCGCCATGGCCCCGCTGCTGGTGCCGGTGGCGGTGTGGGTGTACACGTGGGTGTTTGCGCTGGCCGCGCTGTGGTTTGTGCACTACTTGCTGGCGGCGCTGCAAGCGCTGCGCGCTGAAACCATTACCAGTGCCGCCTTGCAGCCCGATCTGCAACTGGCCCACGCCGCCACGGTCGAGCCCGAGCCAGAAGCTGCCCAGCCCGCCGCCCTGCCATTCAACCCGCCCGACGCCGCGGCCCCGGGCTTGCCGCCACAGCGCCCATGAGCCCGGTTCCGCGTTTTGGTTTGCTCGTCGTCGGCGATGAGATTTTGTCGGGCAAGCGCGCCGACAAGCACATGCCGCGGGTGATCGAGCTGCTGGCCGCGTGCGGTCTGGCTTTGGCTTGGGTGCGCTTTGCACCCGACGACCGATCCGCCCTGACCCACACCTTGCGCGAGGCATTGGCGGGCCGCGACGTGGTATTTGCTTGCGGCGGCATCGGCGCCACACCCGATGACCACACCCGCCAAGCGGCGGCCAGCGCGCTCGGGGTGGGGCTGCAGTTGCACCCGCAGGCGCGCGAGCTGATCGAGGCGCGCTCGCGCCAGTTGGCGGCACTCAAGGGCCACGCCTTTGAGCCCGAGCACCCCGAGCACCTGCAGCGCCTGCAAATGGGCGAATTTCCGCAGGGCGCGCGCATCATCCCCAACCCCTACAACCAGATTCCGGGTTTCAGCTGCACCAGCCCCAGTGGTGCCACCTTGCACGCCGTACCCGGCTTTCCCGTCATGGCTTGGCCGATGATCGAGTGGCTGCTCGAGCAGCACTACGCGGCTTATTTTCAGCGCGGCGCGCAGGGCGAGCGCTCGGTGATCGTGTACCAGGGCATCGAGGCCCAGCTGACGCCGCTGATGCGGCAGATCGAGGCCACGCACCCGCAGTGCAAGGTGTTCAGTCTGCCCAGCGTGGACCATCCCGAATACGGCCGCCACCTCGAGCTCGGGGTCAAGGGGCCGTTGCAGGCCGTGCAGGCCGCCTACGCCGATTTGCTGGCCGGCTTGCGTGCCGCTGCCGCCCACCTAGGCCCCGAAGTGGTGCGCTAGGGCCGCTGGAGCGCGTGCGCCCCACGGTGGTGCGCGTGCGCACCAAAAAAGTGCGCAAGGGCGGCTTGTGCGCGCGATGGCTTGTCCGCCGCAAAGCGCCGCACCGGCCGCTGGGCAGTCACCAAGTTGGCACAGTTGCTGCTATAAACTGTGCACAGATTTCTGGCCCCCCTTTTTTCAACGCAACCGGAGTATCCCAAATGAGCAAAAGCGTCGCCGACGTGATGAGCATGGTGCAAGAAAACGAAGTCAAGTTCGTTGACTTTCGCTTCACCGACACCCGTGGCAAAGAGCAGCACGTCACCGTGCCGATTTCGCACTTCGACGAAGACAAGTTCAGCTCGGGCCACGCCTTCGACGGCTCGTCGATCGCTGGCTGGAAGGGCATCGAGGCCTCGGACATGCTGCTGATGCCGGACCCGAACACGGCCCAGATCGACCCGTTTTTTGAAGAAACCACGGTCTTCATCCAGTGCGATGTGGTCGAGCCCAGCGACGGCAAGGCCTACGACCGCGACCCGCGCTCGATCGCCCGCCGCGCCGAATCCTACCTCAAGGCCTCGGGCTTGGGCGACACCGCCTACTTCGGCCCTGAGCCCGAGTTTTTCCTGTTCGACAACGTGCGCTGGAGCACCGAGCCCGGCCGCAGCTTCTACGAAATCGAAGAATACGAAGCGCCTTGGAACACCGGCACCAAGCTCGAAGGCGGCAACCGCGGCCACCGCCCGCGCACCAAGGGCGGCTACTTTCCGGTGCCACCAGTCGATAGCACGCACGACATGCGCGCCGAGATGGTGCTGATCCTCGAGAGCCTGGGCATCCCGGTCGAGGTCTTTCACCACGAAGTGGCCGGTGCTGGCCAGTGCGAGATCGGCACCAAGTTCAGCACCTTGGTCGAGCGCGCCGACTGGACGCAAAACCTGAAATACGTGGTCTGGAACGTGGCCAACAGCTACGGCAAAACGGCGACCTTCATGCCCAAGCCCTACCACGGCGACAACGGCAGCGGCATGCACGTGCACCAGTCGGTCTGGAAAGACGGCAAAAACCTGTTTGCCGGCGACGGCTACGCTGGCCTGAGCGATTTTGCGCTCTACTACATCGGCGGCATCATCAAGCACGCGCGCGCCCTCAACGCCATCACCAACCCCGGCACCAACAGCTACAAGCGCCTGGTGCCGCACTTCGAGGCCCCGGTGAAGCTGGCGTACTCGGCCAAAAACCGCTCGGCCTCGATCCGCATCCCCTACGTGGCCAACCCCAAAGGGCGCCGTGTGGAAGCGCGCTTCCCCGATCCGCTGATGAACCCCTACCTCGGTTTTGCCGCGCTGCTGATGGCCGGGCTCGACGGCGTCGAGAACAAAATCCACCCCGGCGAAGCCGCGACCAAAGACCTCTACCACCTGCCGCCCGAAGAGGACAAGCTGGTGCCCACGGTCTGCCACAGCCTCGATCAAGCGCTGGACTACCTGGACAAAGACCGCGCCTTCCTGACCAAAGGCGGTGTGTTCAGCGACGCCATGCTCGACGCCTACATCGAGCTCAAAATGGGCGAAGTCACGCGCGCCCGGGTCGAAGTCACGCCGACCGAGTTCGATCTGTACTTCAGCAACTAAAGGCGGGGCGCGCCGCCTGCTGCTATCATGGCCGGATGATGAGCAAGGCCTTGAAAACAGTGGGTGCGCGCAGGCTGCGGCTGCTGGCTGGGGCGGCTGCTGCGGCCGCCGCTGCCATTCTGGTGGCGCCCCCGGCGCTGGCGCAGGGGCAGATCTGGCGCTGCGGCAACGAGTACACCAACCAGCCCGGCGAGCGGCCGGAAGCCCGCGGCTGCCGCTTGCTTCAAGGTGGCAACCTGAGCATCGTCGAGGGCCGCCGTCCGGCAGCGAATCAGGCGGCGGGTGCGGCTGCCAGCAGCCCCGTTGCCTCCAATTCCGCTCCGCGCGCTCCAGCCAGCACCGAGCCGCGCCCCCCGAGCCAGCGCGTGGATCGCTCCGAGCAACAAGCTCGGGACCGCGATGCGCGCCTGATCTTGGAAACCGAACTGCGCCGTGCGCAAGAGCGCGTGCGTGAACTGCAAGCCGAATTCAACCAAGGTCGACCGCAGCCGCTGCCCAGCGAGCGCGGCGACGAAGCCCGGCTGGCGCAGCGCACCGAGGAGCTGCGGCGCCGGCTCGAGCGCGCCCAAGGCGACGTGACGGCGATCGAGCGCGAAATCGGCCGCTTGCCGTCGGTGCAAACGACCGCTGCTGCTGCTCAGGGTGGCGCTGCGGCGGGCCCCTCGGCCAGCGTGGTCGGTACTGGAACTGCGGCGCGGGCGGTGGCTGGGCCAGCGGCTGGGCAGTTTATCCCTTTGCCCGCAGCGCCCTCTGCGTCTGGCCCGGCCCGATAGGCCCAACAAATGAAGGCCACACGGCCCCGTTCGGTGCCCACTGTAGCCAGCGGGCCCCAATACCAAGCCCTGGATCGGCTCGCCACCCTGGTGGCGGTGGTCGATGCCGGCGGCGCCATCTGCTGGGCCAACAATGCGCTCGAAGACGCGGTGGGTCTGTCGCGGCGCACGCTGGCAGGCTTGCCCCTGGCCGACTGGTTTACCGAGCCAAACCTGCTGCAAAACGCCGTTTCAGGCGCCAACAGCCACGAATACGCCGTCATCCGCTACGACGCGTGGCTGGTGCGGCTCAACAACGAGCCGCTGCCGGTGCATGTGGTGCTGGCCAAAACCGAGCACGGGGGCGAGTTGGTGGTGGAGCTGCTGCCGCTGGAGCAGCAAACGCGCCAAGAGCGCGAGCAGCGCCTGCTCGAGCAGGCGCACGCAAACAAAGAACTGATCCGCAACCTCGCGCACGAGATCAAAAACCCCCTGGGGGGCATCCGCGGCGCGGCGCAGTTGCTGCAGCTCGAACCCGATGCGCGCGAATTGGCCGAATACGCCCAAGTCATCATCCACGAAGCCGACCGCTTGCAGGCCCTGGTCGATCGGCTGCTGGCACCGCACCGGCGTGCCCGGGTGGTGGACGATGTCAACATCCACGAGGTCTGCGAACGCGTGCGCGCGCTGGTGCTGGCCGAGTTTCCGCGCGGCTTGCGCGTGCAGCGCGATTACGATCCCTCGATCCCCGAGTTTCGCGGCGACCGCGAGCAGCTCATCCAGGCTGTGCTCAACCTGGCGCAAAACGCCGCCCAGGCGCTGCGCGCACGCATCGCCGCCGGCGACGCCGAGATCGTGCTGCGCAGCCGGGTGCTGCGCCAGGTCACGTTTGGGCGCCAGCGCTACCGCCTGGCATTGGAATTGCATGTGATCGACAACGGGCCCGGCGTGCCCGAAGCGATCAAAGACCGCATCTTCTACCCCCTGGTGTCGGGGCGCGAAGGCGGTTGCGGCTTGGGGCTGACGTTGGCGCAGACCATCGTGCAGCAACACCACGGTTTGATCGAGTGCGACAGCGCGCCGGGCCGGACCGATTTCAAGCTGCTCATCCCCCTGCCTTGAGCGCGTGCCGGCTGCCGGTTCAGGCCGCAACCGAGGCCGCAACCGGGCTGGCTGCAGGGGGGCACCCAAACGACGAAAGGAACGCAGGCATGAAACCCATCTGGATCGTCGATGACGACCAATCGATCCGCTTCGTGCTCGAAAAAGCGCTGCAGCGCGAGGGCCTGCCCACGCGCAGCTTCAGCCAGCCGCGCGAGGTGATGGAGGCGCTGGTGGCGGGCGACGACGCCGGCCCGCAGGTACTGGTGAGCGACATCCGCATGCCGGGCGGCTGCGGGCTGGAGCTGTTGCAACAGATCAAGCAGCACCTGCCGGGTCTGCCGGTGATCATCATGACCGCCTATTCCGACCTCGACAGCGCCGTGGCCTCGTTCCAGGGCGGGGCCTTCGAATACCTGCCCAAGCCCTTTGACCTGACGGCGGCGGTCGAGCTGATCCGGCGCGCCATGCAAGAGAGCCAGCGCGAGCAGGTGGCCGAGGAGGGCGCAGCCAGCGCGCCCGAGATGCTGGGCCAGGCCAGCGCGATGCAAGACGTGTTTCGCGCCATCGGGCGCCTGAGCCAAAGCCTGGTCACGGTGATGATTACGGGCGAATCGGGAACCGGCAAAGAACTGGTGGCGCGGGCGCTGCACAAGCATTCGGCGCGCGCGCGCGGGCCGTTCGTGGCCATCAACACCGCCGCCATCCCCAAAGACCTGCTCGAGAGCGAGCTCTTTGGCCACGAACGCGGTGCCTTCACCGGCGCCCAGACCATGCGCCGCGGCCGCTTCGAGCAGGCCGAGGGCGGCACCTTGTTCCTCGACGAAATCGGCGACATGCCTTTTGAGCTGCAAACGCGGCTGCTGCGCGTGCTCTCCGACGGGCAGTTCTACCGCGTCGGCGGCCACAGCGCCGTCAAGTCGCAGGTGCGGGTGATCGCCGCCACGCACCAAAACCTCGAGCAGCGGGTGCGCGAAGGCGCCTTTCGCGAAGACTTGCTGCACCGCCTCAACGTCATCCGCCTGCGCCTGCCGCCGCTGCGCGAACGGCGCGAAGACGTGCCGCTGCTGACGCGTTTTTTCTTGCAGCAAAGCGCCAAGCAGCTCGGGGTCGATCCCAAGCGCATCAGCACCCCAGCGCTGAACGCCTTGGCCGCCTTTGATTTTCCGGGCAATGTGCGCCAGTTGGAGAACATCTGCCATTGGCTCACCGTCATGGCGCCGGCCCAAGTGGTGGAGCGCAAAGACTTGCCGCCCGAGGTGCTGCAGGCCTTGGCGGCTTCTGGAGCGGGTGCTTCGGCTGCGGCTTCGGCTGCAGTGGGAGCGGGGGCTGGCGCGGCTGGGGTAGGGGATGGGGTTGGTGCGGCCGGTGCGGCGGATGGGGCGGGCTCAGCAGGTGGGGTGGGTGCA
>Ga0208491_10068_pt1 | contig 37043 bp, 36 predicted proteins | sample SubbioCSW11_NovA_FD_184819 | JGI IMG/M metagenome (GOLD analysis project Ga0208491, IMG submission 184819) | Serpentinite rock and fluid subsurface biosphere microbial communities from McLaughlin Reserve, California, USA - CR11_CSW11_NovA (SPAdes) | ecosystem: Environmental > Terrestrial > Deep...
GAAAGCGATCATCGCCGTGGCCGCCTCCATGCTCACGGCCGTTTGGCACATGCTGCGCGATGGCACCGAGTGGCACGATCTGGGCGCGGCGCACTTTGACCAAGCCAACACCCAGAAAGTAGCCAACTGCCTGCTCAAACGGCTGCAGAGCATAGGCTACAACGTGCAGATAACGCCGGCTTGAATGAGTCGTGGAGTCTGGTTTCACTTCAGCCCCGAGCAAACTTCAAAACTCGCCCTGCTGCCACATCTCGGGGGCAAAGCGCAGCACCCGGTTGCGGCCTTGGTCTTTGGCCTGGTACAGGGCCACGTCGGCGTACTTGATCGCCTGCCAGAAACCGTCGGTGTCGCCGGGGAACTCGCTGACCCCGACCGAGATGGTCTTGCGCAGCGTCTCGCCATTGATGTTGACCTTCATCTGCTCGATGGCGAGCCGGATTTTCTCGGCCACGGCCAGCGAGTCGCCCGGGTTGACGTCGATCAGCAGCACCAGAAACTCCTCGCCGCCAAAGCGGATCACGATGTCGGAGTCGCGCACGGCGCTGCGCAGGGTCTGCGAGGTTTGCTTGAGCAGCAAGTCGCCCACGTCGTGCCCATAGCTGTCGTTGACCTGTTTGAAGTAGTCGAGGTCGCACAGCAGCAGGCCGATTTGGGTCTTGCGCCGCAACACGCCGCTGATGATCTGCTGCGTGTGATCTTGCAAAAAGCGCCGGTTGTAAAGCCCGGTGAGCGGGTCGATCATGGCCGACTCGCGCAGCGTCGCCATCAGGCGCTTGGCCTCGATCACCGAGATCGATTGCTCTAGGTAGGTGTTGGCGCTGAACAGTTTTTTGCTCATGCCCGCGTCTAGCGCGGCGCCGTTGGCATCGATGGCAAAGCGCATCTGCGCCACGCCGATGGTGTGCCCACCAGCCAGCGTGGGGGTGCAGACGTGGCCGAAGCCGGGGTCGGGCTCGAAGCGCCGGCACACGCCTTCGAGCGTGGTGTCGTCTTCGATCACTTTTTTGTACACCGTCATGCCATAGACGCGCTCGACCAGCTGATTGAACTTGTCGGACAGTTGGCCGATTTCGTCGTCGGTGCGGATGACGACCTTTTTGCTCAAATCCACATCGCCGGTGCTCAGCGCGTCGATCTGCCCGATCACTGTCGTGATGCCGTGAACGACAGCACGCAAAACCAGAACAGAGTGCCAACCCCGAGCAGCAAAAACTTGCGTTTAATGGGCAAATCGACGAACATGAGCTTGCGCAGCAGTTGGGTCGGCCACCCAAGTCGTTCAAGATAGTCATTGGACTCCACACCCGACCCACCGCTGGCGCGATTACGCTGCATCGGCTCACTCCTCAAAATCAGTATTATCAAACAGACTGGGGTCGGTCAGGGTCTAAAGCATTTCATACGGCGCTCAGCTCTCTGCCCAATTTTTAGTTGAAGGCCTGAATAATAGGGCAACGCCTTAGCTGTGCGTACACTGGCGGCTCAAGGGCGACGCTGAAAAATGGTGGGCCTCCCGTGAGTCGAACACGGCACCAACGGATTATGCGTACCAGCTATGGCTTTCGCCACCCCTTTCGGGTTTGTGGTCTGGACTGTCTCTTGTCGTTACGACCTGCCCGTACAGTCTCTACACGTCCTCCCCCCTAGGGGGAGTTTCGCTCGGGATCGCCACGCCTGCGCGGCAGAGGTTTCCCCGAATTTGAGCAGTTCTACCGGCAGGCAGAGTGAACTTACCCGCCGGCAACCCACATTCGCGCCGCCCGTATTCTTGCGAACCGCAGGGCGGCGCAGCTTAAGTCCGCTGCTCTAACCAAGCATGAGCTAGAGGCCCAGAGCTTGGGAGTTTACTGCATCCGAAAGCGACCAGACAAGCGGCCAAGCAAGCGCCGATACCCGCAACGGCACAGGCGTGCATAGGGTCACACCAAGGGGCTGGCCTCTCAGGGCGGGCTACGAAACCCCTAGCGCGGATGGCTCAGGGCGTTGCCCAGCAGCTTGGCGGTGATGTCCACGATCTGGATCATGCGCTCGTAGGGCATGCGCTGCGGACCGATCACGCCCAGGGTGCCGACCACGGCGCCATCGACGGTGTAGGGCGCGCTGACCACCGACAAATCTTCGAACGGCACGCCTTGGCTGTCGCCGCCGATGAAGATCCGCACCCCGTCGGCCTGGTGCGAGACGTCGAGCAACCGCATAAGCTGGGTTTTTTGCTCGAAAATGTCAAAGAGCCGCCGCAACTGCCCTAGGTCGTGCGAAAAATCGCTCACCGACAACAGGTTGCGCTCGCCGGCCACCAGCACCGCGTCTTGCTGCGCCTCGCTTTCGGTGCCCAGCTCAACCGCTTGCAGCATCAGGGCGGCGATCTCGCCGCGCAGGCGCTCGACTTCGGTGCGCAGGCGGTCGCGCACTTCGCTCAGCGTCAGGCCGGCGTAGTGGGCGTTGAGAAAATTGGCCGCTTCTTGCAGCTGGCTTTGCTCAAACTCGGGCTGGGTGTGGATGACATGGTTTTGCACCTCGCCATCGGGCGAGACCAGAATCACCAGCACGCGCCGTTGCGACAGGCTCAAAAACTCGATGTGCCTAAAGACGCTGGCGCGCTTGGGCACCCGCACCACGCCCACGAAGTGCGACAGGCTGGAGAGCAGCTGCGCCGCTTGGTTGAGCACTTGGCGCGGCTGCTCGCCTTGCAAGGTTGCGGTTGGCATGGACTCCGCGGCGGGTAGCTCGTCGCGCCGGGCGGTGAGCATGGTATCGACAAACAGCCGGTAGCCGCGCGCGGTGGGCACCCGGCCCGCCGAGGTGTGCGGGCTGGCAATCAGGCCGAGATCCTCGAGGTCGCTCATGACGTTGCGGATGGTCGCGGGCGAGAGCTCCAGCCCGGCCGCGCGCGACAGGGTGCGCGAGCCCACCGGTTGGCCGTCGGCGATGTAGCGCTCGACTAGGGTTTTGAGCAGGTGCTTGGAGCGGTCATCGAGCATGAGGAAGATTTTAATGGGCTTGTGCTTTAATTTGCACATGAATCAGCACGCCTCAACCCCTGCTGCACCGCCGCCAGCTGCAGAGCTGCGCTTTCGCCACGTGGCGGTGATCGGCAAGTACAACGCACTGGGTTCGCGCGACATCATTGACACCTTGGTGCATTTTTTGCTCGATCAGGGCTGCGCCGTGAGCCTGGAGCGCGAAACTGCCCTCAACACCGGGCTGGAACCCTACCCGGTGCTCGATGTAAACGAGATCGGCCGGCACTGCGATTTGGCGCTGGTGCTCGGGGGCGACGGCACCATGCTGGGCATCGGGCGCCAGCTGGCGCGCCAGCAAGTGCCCCTGGTGGGGATCAACCAAGGCCGCCTGGGCTTTATCACCGACATCCCGTGGCAGGGCTACGCCCCGGTTTTGCAGGCCATTCTGCATGGCCAGTACGAGCAAGACCGGCGCGCGCTGATGCACGCCAGCGTCTGGCGCGACGGCTCGTGCGTGTTCGAAACCATCGCCATGAACGATGTGGTGGTCAACCGCGGCAGCGCCCCCAGCATGGTGGAGCTGCGGGTCGAGGTCGATGGCCATTTCGTGGCCAAGCAGCGCGCCGACGGCTTGGTGATCGCCACCCCCACGGGCTGCACCGCTTACGCCTTGTCGGCCGGCGGGCCGCTGCTGCACCCGGCCATCGACGGCTGGATCATGGCCCCGATCGCGCCGCACACGCTCACCAACCGCCCGATCGTGCTGCCAGCCAGCGGCGAAATCGCGGTCGAGGTGGTCTCGGGGCGCGACGCCAGCGCACACTTTGATATGCAGAGCTTCACCAGCCTGCTGCACGGCGACCGCATTGTGGTGCGGCGCGCGGCGCACCAACTGTGCCTGTTGCACCCGCTGGGCTGGAGTTATTTTGACACCCTGCGGCGCAAGCTGCACTGGAATGAAGGGGGCGTGGGTTGAGCTGGCAACGCATGGCGCTGCGCGATTTCGTGATCGTGCGCGAACTGGAACTGGATTTGAACCAAGGCTTTACCGTACTCACCGGCGAGACCGGGGCCGGCAAGTCGATCCTCATCGACGCCCTGCAGCTGGCGCTGGGCGCGCGCGCCGACGCCGCCGTGGTGCGCGAGGGCGCGGCGCGCACCGAGGTGGTGGCCGAATTCGAGCCCACGGCGGCGGCCCGCGAGTGGCTGGCCGAGCAGGGCTTCGAGGGCGAGCCGGGCGAACCCTTGCGGCTCAAGCGCCAGCTCGACACCCAAGGCCGCAGCCGCGCCTGGATCAACGGCAGCACCGCCAGCGCGACCCAGTTGCGCGAGCTGGGTGAGCTGCTGCTCGACATCCACGGCCAGCACGCTTGGCAGCGCCTGACGCGGCCCGAAGCCGTGCGCCAGCTGCTCGACGACTACGCCCGCATCGACGCACGCGCCTTGCGCCAGCTCTGGAGCGACTGGCGCGCCGCGCAACGCAGCCTCGAGCAGGCGCGCACGCAGCAAAGCCAGCTGCAACAAGAGCGCGAACGCCTGCAATGGCAACTCACCGAGCTCGAGCGCCTGGCCCCGTTGCCCGGCGAATGGGAAGACCTCAACTTGCAGCACGGGCGGCTGGCGCACGCGCAAGCACTGCTCGAGGCGGCGCAAACGGCGCTGCACTGCCTGAGCGAAGACGAAGCCAGTGCCCGCACCCTGCTCTACCGCGCCGCGCAGGCGTTGCAAGCGCAGCAACACGTGGAGCCGCGCTACCAGGGGCTGGCCGAGCTGCTGAGCAGCGCGCTGGCGCAGGTCGATGACGCCTGCCACGACCTGCAGCAGCACGCCCAGCGCAGCGAGCTCGACCCGGCGGCGCTGCAGGCGCTGGACCAGCGCTTGGGCCTGTGGCTGGCGCTGGCGCGGCGCCTGCGCTGCGAGCCGCAGGCGCTGGCCGAGCGGCTGCAAGGCTGCCGCCAGGCGCTGGCCGAGCTCGAGCGCAACGCCGATCTGGCGGCGCTGGAGCAGGCCGAACACCAAGCGCAAGCGCGCTTTCGCGCCGAGGCCGAGCGCCTGAGCAGCCTGCGCCTAGAGGCCGGGGCGCGGCTTGGGCACGCCATTACGCAAGCCATGCAGGGCTTGGGGATGGCCGGCGGGCGCTTCGAGGTGCGGCTGCAGGCCCTGCCCGAGCCGCAGGCGCACGGCCTCGACCAAGTCGAGTTTTTGGTGGCTGCGCACCCCGGCAGCACCCCGCGCCCGGTGGGCAAGGTGGCCTCTGGGGGCGAGCTGTCGCGCATCGCGCTGGCGATCTCGGTCTGCACCAGCGAGGTCGGCAGCGCCCCGACGCTGATCTTTGACGAAGTGGACAGCGGCATCGGCGGCGCGGTGGCGCACACCGTGGGCCAGCTCATGCGCCGCTTGGGGAGCGACCGGCAGGTGCTGGCCGTGACCCATCTGGCGCAAGTGGCGGCCTGCGCGCACCAGCACCTGCGCGTGAGCAAAGGGCAAGACGCGCACGGCAGCAGCAGCCAGATCGAGCCCCTGGACGGTGCGCAGCGGGTGGCCGAAGTGGCGCGCATGCTCGGCGGTCAGCAGCTCACCGACACCACCTTGGCGCACGCTCAGGAGCTGTTGTGCAACTCGTCCTGATCACCGGCATGTCGGGCTCGGGCAAATCGGTGGCCCTGCACGCGCTCGAAGACGCCGGCTTTTACTGCGTGGACAACCTGCCGCCCGATCTGCTGGAGCCGCTGGTCGCCTTGCAGCAGGCCGAAGCCACCGAGCGCGTGGCGGTGGCCATCGACGTGCGTAGCGCCCGCGCGCTGCCCACCCTGCCCTTGCGGCTGCGCCAGCTGCGCGCCCGTGGCCTGCCGCTCACCGTGCTGTTTCTTGACACCAGCACCGAAACGCTGGTGCGCCGCTTCTCCGAAACCCGGCGCCTGCACCCGCTCTCGCTCAAAGACAGCAGCGACCAGCGCCGCGCCTTGGCCGATGCCATCGAGCTCGAGCGCGAGCTGCTCAGCGACCTGCGCGAGCAGGCCCAAGTGCTCGACACCAGCCAACTCAAGGCCGCGCACCTGCGCAGCACGGTCAAGGCGCTGCTGCAACTGCCCCCGGCCCGCTTGACGTTGGTGTTCGAGTCCTTCGCCTTCAAGCGCGGCGTGCCGATGGATGCCGATTTTGTGTTCGACGTGCGCATGCTGCCCAATCCGCACTACGAACCCGAACTGCGTCTGCTGACCGGGCGCGACCCGGCGGTGGCGCAGTTTTTGCAGGTCGAAGCCGAAGTGACGGCGATGCAAGAGCAGATCGAAGCGTTTTTGCGGCGCTGGCTGCCGCGCCTAGAAGCCGACCACCGCAGCTACGTGACGGTGGCCATCGGCTGCACCGGCGGGCAGCACCGCTCGGTCTATCTGGTGGAACGCTTGGCGCAGGGCTTTGCCGAACTGGCCAGCGTGCAGGTGCGGCACCGCGAACTCGACGCCTTGCAGCACCACCCTTAAACTTGCAAGCCCGTGCCTGCACCGGCAGCAGGCGGTAGGTGTTCGAGCAACCAGGTGCGGATCGGGGCTGGCAGCGCCACCAGCGGCTGCCCCAGCGACTGCAGCCAGCGCCCCGGCCCCAATGCGGGCTCTTGCAAGTCTGTACCCCACTGCCACTGCACCAGGTGCAGGCGCAGTTCGCGGTGCGTCAGGCTGTGCGAGATGACCGGATGCAGGGTGGGCGCTTGCCCCGCGCGCACACCGGGTGGCGCTTGCAGCGCGGCCTGCTGCGTGGCCAACACCGGCGGCGCGTACAAGCCGGCCCAGATGCCCCGCGGCGGGCGCTGCTGCAGCCAAATGGCCCCGTCGGCGCGGCGCAGCAGCAGCAGCCACCAGTCCTCGAGCCGGCGCGGGCTGCGGCGCGACTTGTGCGGCAGCTCGGCCACGCGTTGCTGCGCCAGCCCTAGGCACAGCGCAGCCACCGGGCATTCGGTGCAGCGCGGCTTGCTGCGGGTGCAGATTTGGGCCCCCAAGTCCATCAGGCCTTGGGTGTAGGCGGCCATGTCGGTGGCGCTGGCATTTTCAGGCAGCAGCCCTTGGGCCTGCTGCCACAGCGTGCGCTGGGTGGGCGCGTGCGCCAGATCGCCCCCAAAGGCCAACAGCCGCGCCAGCAGGCGCTTCGCGTTGCCGTCCAGAATGGAAACCCGCTCGCCGAAGCAAAAGGCCGCTATCGCCGCCGCCGTGCTGGCCCCGATGCCGGGCAGGCGCTGCAGCTCGGCCGCGCTGCCCGGCCAGCGCCCACCTTCTTGCACCACCAGTCGTGCACAGGCATGCAAGTGCCGCGCCCGGCTGTAGTAGCCCAGCCCGCTCCAATGCGCCAGCACCTCGTCCGGTTCGGCCTGCGCCAGCGCCCACACATCGGGGAAGCGCTGTACAAAGCGCTCGTAGTAGGGGCGCACAGTCGCCACTTGGGTTTGCTGCAGCATGATCTCCGACAGCCAGACCCGGTACGGATCACGCGTGCCTTGCCACGGCAGGTGGTGGCGGCCCAAGCGCCGCTGCCACGCCACCAGCGCGTCAAAAAACAGCGCTTGCGCCATCCGCGCAGCTTTAGTTTGTTGCTGTAGACAACGCTTTATCGGCCAGTGGCACCAAAGGGGTATCCGGCGCGGCAATGTCAGACGCTAAAGAGGCCCCGTCTGCGTCAGGTTGAACCGCTTCAGCGCACAACTGCAGCCAGCGCGCAAGCTCGGCCTCGACCTCGGCTTGGCGGACCAGCAGTTCGTTGATGCGCTCATCCAAGCTTCCTGCAGCCTCTTGGATGCGGTGCACGGCTTCGATGCGGCGCGCAAAATTGCGCTTGCGCTCGCGCAACTGACCATCGAGCTGCGAGGCTGCGGTTTTGCTCCAGATTTCGGCTTCGCTCGAGGCTTCTTCATAGAGCTTGCGCAAGCTCGACAGCACCGCTTTGGCCAGCCGCTCGCAAAATCCAACCTGGGTGAGCCGCAGCAGATTGGTCAATCCCAAATACTGCAAGTGTGCACTCTCGATGCCATCGATCTCCCGCACAAAGCGGGTCAGATCCAGCCGCTGCGGTGTCTGCAGAGTAAAACCATATTCGGCGTTGAGGCTGCGAAACATGCCTGAGAGCATGTCCTGCACCTCGTTGGCCCAGTGCTGCGATTGGGACATGCCGCCGCGCAAACGCGCGAAGGTGTCTTTGTAGATCGTTTTCACGCCCAATTTGACTCCAGGCTGCTTGAGCGCCTGAGCAAACTCGGCCACTTCGGCCTTGATCTGGTTGCTGCCAAGCTGGGCAAACAGCAGCCGCAGCGTCTTGAGGTGCACCGAACGCACAGTTTGTATGCGCAGTGCGCTCTGGTCAAATTCGGCTTGCTCGAGCTCGATGCGGGCGCGCATCTGCCGGATCACCGTCGCGTTTTTGCCACGCAAGGCTTGCAGTTCTTGCACTTGCTCTTCGATTTCGTGGCTGCGCACCAGCAGCTGGCGCTCGACTTCGATACGCAACTGCTGCACTGCCTGCTGCAAAGTTGATTGCAACAGGCGCCGCCGTTGTCCCAGCACGTCATCAGCCAAGGCCCGCTCGAGTTCGGGCAAGCGGCTTTGCTGCAGCAGTTGGGCATCTTGGCGCACCTTGGCCAGCAGGCCTTTGTGGGCCGATACCGCAAACACCTGACGCCCTTGCAGACCGAGCACCTCGGCGCTGTGCAGGCGCTGGCGCTCGATCTGCGCCTCGACGGCTTGCGGGCTGCTCAACTCGTCCCAGAGCACATCGATTTTGTTGAGCACCACCAGCCGCGACTCGCCGCGCTCGGCTGTGGGTGCTAGGTGTTCGCGCCAGATCGCCAGATCGGACTTGCTCACCCCCGCGTCGGCCGCCAAAATAAACACCACGGCATGCGCCTGGGGCAGCATACCGACCGTGAGCTCGGGCTCGGTACCGATCGCGTTCAGGCCCGGCGTATCGACGATCACCAAACCCTGCTTGAGCAAGGGGTGCGCCATGTTGATGAGGGCGTGGCGCCAGCGCGGCACCTCCACCAGCCCATCGGGGCCGGGCGCCGGGTTGTCCTGGGGGTTGTCCTCGTGCCAAAAACCGAGCGCTCGCGCCTGTTCGACCGATACCCGCAGCGTCTGCGCCACCTGTTCGATGGCTTGCGCGAGTTGCTCGGGCTGATTGACATCGAGGTCGATGCGCTGCCATTGATCGGGGGCGCTGCGCCACTCGAGCAGCGATTGCGCCTGCATGCGGGTCTCGATCGGCAGCAGGCGCAAGCAGGGCGGCAACCCGGCTTCGTAGCCCAGTTCGGTTGGACACATGGTGGTGCGTCCGGCACTGGCGGGCATGATGCGCCGCCCGTACCCAGCAAAGAAAATAGCGTTGATCAGCTCCGACTTGCCGCGTGAAAACTCGGCCACGAAAGCCACCATCACCCGGTCGCTGGCAAATTGGGACTGCAGGTGGGCCAAGCGCGCGCGCGCGCCGTCGTCGAGCAGCTCGTGGCCGGCGAGCCACTGCCCAAGCCGGGCCAAATCTTGTGCCCGCTGCTGGCGCCACCGGCTGTGGAGATCGAATTGTTGGATAAATTCCATGGGGGGCAATATAGCACTGGCGGCACTGCAGCGGCTGATCTGCGTTGGAAGGCTCAGGCTTTTTGACACTGCGCGCAGTAATAGCTCGAGCGCTGGGCCTGGCGCAGCAGCCGGATCGGGCGGCCACAGGCCCGGCACGGTTCCCCGGCGCGGTCATACACTTGGGTTTGCAGTTGAAAGTGGCCACTCTGCCCGTCGGCGTTGGAGTAGTTGCGCAAGCTGCTGCCACCGGCTTGCAGCGCCTGTTGCAGCACCTGCACGATCGCGGCATGCAGCCGCTGCACCCGCGCGCGGCTCAGGCGCGCCGCCACCGCCGTGGGTCGGATGCCCGCCACAAACAGCGCCTCGCAAGCGTAGATGTTGCCGACCCCCACCACCACCGCGCCCGCCAGCAGCACCTGTTTGATGCTGGCGCGGCGCTGGCGCAAGGCGGCATAAAAGGCCTCGGGCTCAAAGGCCCCCGAGAGCGGCTCCACCCCGAGCTTGCCCAAGAGCTTGCGCGCCACCGGGTCGGATTCGCCCTCGGCGTAGACCACCGCCCCGAAGCGGCGCGGGTCGTGCAGGCGCAGCACGCCCAGGCTGGTGTGCAAATCGAAATGGTCGTGCGGACCTCGGGGCGGCATAGCCGCGGCCAGACGCAGGCTGCCCGACATCCCTAAGTGCACGAGCAGCAAACCGTGGTCCAGATCGAGCAACAGGTACTTGCCGCGCCGCCGCACACCGCGCACGCACCGTTGCAGCAGCGCCTCGGGCGCCACCCCAAGCGGCCATCGCAGCGCCTTGCCCACCTCGATGCGCTCGATGCGGGCGCCCTGCAGCCGCTCGGCAATGCTCAGGCGCGTGGTTTCGACTTCAGGCAGTTCGGGCATGGTGCAAGTTCGGGCAAGTTAGAGATGGCATCCATCCAACACAAATGACAGCTGTTGCGGCCGGGCTGCAGAATTGCCACCCAGCGACGCTGGGCGCCAGCGCATCAATTATCATGGGATCATGCGCTTGGCCTTTACCCCTGCTTCTGCTACTGCCGCCGCCTTTGTGGGCAAGGCCATCCGACGGCGATTTGGCTGGATCGCCGTTTTGGCGGCCCTGCTGCTCGGCCTAGGGCACGGCCCGGCGGCTGCGCAACCGGCCACGCAACCGGCCAGCCAGCCGAGCGCGCCCGCGCTCGAGCTGCAGTTTCCCGGCCCGCCCACCGCGCTCGATGCCGACACCTTCTACCAGCTGCTGCTGGCCGAATTCAAATTCCAGCGCGGCGACCCGGGCGGCGCGCACTCCCTCATGCTCGACGCCGCCGTGCGCCTACAGCGCCCGGAGCTGTTCAGGCGTGCGGTTGACATGGCGCTGCAAAGCCGGGCCGGCAATTCCGCCTTCAACGCCGCCCGCGATTGGTCGCGCGCCTTTCCAGGCAGCGATGAGCCGCTGCGCTTTCAGCTGCAGATCTTGCTGGCCCTCAACCGCCCGGGCGAAATCGGCCCGGTGTTGCAGCGCCTGATCCAGATGGCCCCGATCGAGCGGCGCCACGACATCATCAGCGCCATCCCGGCCACGCTGGGCCGTTTGAGCGACCGGGTCGCCGCCCGGCGTGTGGTGCACGAAGCGCTGCAAGCGGCGCTGGCCGACCCCGCCACTGCAGCCACCGCGCACGCCGCCTTGGGGCGGATGGATCTGCTGCAGGGCGACCACCGGGCGGCGCTGCAAGCCGCGCAACAGGCGCTGCGGCTGCAGGCCGATTCGGTGCACGGCGCCACCTTGGCACTGGATCTGTTGCCACACCAAAGCGTACTGGCCGAGGCGCTGCTGCGCGCCTACCTCGAGCGCACCGACGCCGCCGGGGCAGACCAGCGCCACGACCTCCACCTCGCCTACGTGCAGCGCTTGCTCGAGCTGCGGCGCGTATCCGACGCCCAGCGCGAACTGCGCCTGCTGACCGAGCGCGCCCCCGACCTGGCTTCGGCTTGGCTGCTGCAAGGCATCTTGCAGACCAATTCGCGCCGGCCCGGCCCGGCCCGCACGGCCCTGCTGCGCTACCTCGAACTGGCCCCCGGCCAGCCAGCCGAACAGGCGGCTCGTGGCCGCACCCAAGCCTACCTGCACCTGGCCCAACTGGCCGAATGGCAGCGCGATTGGGCTGCTGCCCAAGCTTGGCTCGAGCGCATTCCCAACCCCGAGGAAGCCGGTTTTGCGCTGCAACTGCGGCGCGCGCACCTGCTGGCGCGCCAAGGCCAAGTCGAGGCGGCGCGGCAACTGCTGCGCGAGCAACCCGAACTAGACGACGCCCAAGCGCGGCGCAAGCTGGTGGCCGAAGCCCAGCTGCTGCGCGACATCGGCCAGTACGAACAGGCGCTGCAAATTTATGGCCTTGCGATGCAGCAATTCCCCGACGACCCCGACCTGCTCTACGAAAAAGCCCTCACCGCCAAGCGCGCCGGCCAGTACGAGGCCATGGAGCAGATGCTGCGCCTGCTGATGCAGCGCCATCCCGACTACCACCACGCCTACAACGCCTTGGGCTACTCACTGGCCGACCGCAACCTGCGCCTACAAGAGGCGCGCTCGCTGATCGAAAAAGCGCTGGCGGTTGACCCCAACGACGCCTACATCCTCGACAGCATGGGCTGGGTCGAGTTCCGCCTAGGCAACCACGCCGAAGCGCTGCGCTTCCTGAAAAAGGCTTTCGAGCGCCTGCCCGACGCCGAGATCGCCGCCCACTTGGGCGAAGTGCACTGGGTGCTGGGGCAGCGCGAGCAGGCGCTGGCCGTTTGGCGCTTGGGGCTGGAGATCAACCCCGACAATAACACCCTGCTGCAAACCCTGCGCCGGCTGCAGGCCCAGCCATGAACCGATCCCGCCGGTGCGTGCTTGCGCTGGGTTTGGGTGCGCTGACCGCACTCGCGGGCTGCGCCAGCCCGATGCCCCTGCGCCCAGCCAATCAAGAGCCGCCCAGCAAAGAGCTGCCCACGCAGGAACCCCTAAGCACCATGCAGGCCAAACCCGGTGCCGAGGTCGTGCCCAAGCCCGAACCCGAGCGCAGCCACTGGAGCGGACGCTTGGCGCTGACCATCGAAACCGACCCCGTGCAGCACTTCAGCGCCAACTTTGAGCTCTGGGGCAACGCCGACAGCGGCAGCCTCAGCCTATCCAGCCCCCTAGGGCAAAGGCTGGCGCACGCCCAATGGGATGCCCAGCAGGCGCTGCTGCTGCACAACGGGCGCAGCAGCGTCTATGCCCACATGGACGAGCTCAGCGCCGCCCTGACCGGTGTCGCGCTGCCGCTGCCGGCCCTGTTTGCTTGGCTGCGCGGGCAGCAGGCCCAGATCGAAGGCTGGCAGGCCGATCTGTCGCGCCACGCCCAAGGCCGCCTGCAGGCGCGGCGCTGGCTGCCCACGCCGGCGGTCGAGCTGCGCTTGATCCTGCATTGAGACTCAGCCTCTGACTCACCATCTGCCTCCCCATGACCCTGCGCCAGTTGCTCGACGTGCCCGCCCCGGCCAAGCTCAACCTGTTTTTGCACATCGTGGGCCGGCGCGCCGACGGCTACCACCTGCTGCAGTCGGTGTTCATGCTCATCGACTGGTGCGACACCCTGCACTTCGAGCGCCTCAGCAGCGGCCAGATCAGCCGCTTGGACCTCAACCCAGACCTCAACCCAGACCTCAAGCCCGGGCAAGCCCTGCCAGCCAACGACCTGGTGCTGCGCGCCGCGCGGGCGCTGCAAAGCGCCACCGGCTGCACGTGGGGCGCACAGATCGCGCTCGACAAACAGATACCGCAGCAAGCCGGCTTGGGTGGCGGCTCGTCCGACGCCGCCAGCACCTTGCTCGCGCTCAACCGCCTCTGGGGCTTGGGGCTGAATGGGGCCGACCTGCAGCGCATCGGCCTCACACTCGGGGCCGACGTGCCGTTTTTTCTGGGCGGGCGCAACGCCTGGGTCGAAGGCATCGGTGAAACGCTGCAGCCCATCGATCTGCAGCCGGCGCGCTACCTGGTGCTCAAACCCCCCAGCGGGGCCTCAACCCCAGATATTTTTTCGCACCCGTCCCTGAAAAGGGATACACCCCGCGCTAGAATCGAAGACTTTGCTGCAAGCTGTAGGGCTGGGCTGCAAGGCAACGATTTGCAGCCTGTGGCCATCAAGCTGTGCCCCGACATCGCTCTGGGCCTGCGCTGGATGGCCAAGCACGGGCTCGATGCGCGCATGAGCGGCTCGGGCAGCGCGGTGTTTGCGCCCTTGGCGCCAGGCTGCAATGCGCAATACAGCGTTGCCGACCTGCCCGGGCACTGGGTCGCTAGGTGTAGCAGCAATTTGCAGGAACATCCGTTGTTTGGATGGTGCAAGCGCTCATAGCGGTTTTTACGGCTATAATCGCAAGCTCTGTTCAGCAAGAAGCTGGTTAAAGTTCAGCACGAAGCTACAGTTCCAGCACTGCATTCGGTGGCAAGCCTTCGGTTTGTTACCCGTGTAGGGGAGTCGCCAAGTTGGTTAAGGCACCGGATTTTGATTCCGGCATTCGAGGGTTCGAATCCTTCCTCCCCTGCCAAATACATCTATCTGCGCCGGTTTTTCCATGCAAATTCAAACCCCCGTGCACGCACCGGATTTCATGATCTTTACCGGCAACTCCAACCCGGTATTGGCGGCCGAAATCGCGCAGCACCTCCAGTCGCCGCTCGGTGCGGCCAGCATCGGGCGCTTCTCCGACGGCGAAGTCACGGTCGAGATCACGCAAAACGTGCGCGCCCGCCACGTGTTCGTCATCCAGTCCACCTGCGCGCCCACCAACGAAAACCTGATGGAGCTGCTGATCATGGTCGATGCGCTCAAGCGCGCTTCGGCCGTCAGCATCTCCGCCGTCATCCCCTATTTCGGCTACGCGCGCCAAGACCGGCGTCCGCGCTCGCGCCGGGTGCCGATCAGCGCCAAAGTGGTGGCCAACATGCTGCAAGTGGTGGGCGTCAGCCGCGTCCTGACCATGGACTTGCACGCCGACCAGATTCAGGGCTTCTTCGACATCCCGGTGGACAACATCTACGCCTCGCCGGTGCTGCTGAGCGATCTGCGCGCCAAGAATTACGAAAACCTGCTCGTGGTCTCGCCCGACGTGGGCGGCGTGGTGCGTGCGCGAGCGCTGGCCAAGCAGCTCGACTGCGACATGGCCATCATCGACAAGCGCCGGCCCAAGCCCAATGTGTCCGAAGTGATGCACGTGATCGGCGACATCGAAGGCCGCAACTGCGTCATCATGGACGACATGATCGACACCGCCGGCACCCTGACCAAGGCCGCCGAGGTGCTCAAAGAGCGCGGCGCCAAGAGCGTCTATGCCTACTGCACCCACGCCATTTTTTCGGGCCCGGCGATCGAGCGCATCGCCAAGGGCAACGCGCTCGACGAGGTGGTGGTCACCAACACCATCCCCTTGAGCCAGGCCGCGCAGGCCTGCCCCAAAATCCGCCAACTCTCCGTGGCACCGCTGATGGCCGAAACCATCGTGCGCATCGCCAGCGGCGAGTCGGTCATGAGTTTGTTTGCCGACACCGACAGCGACTAATCCCCGCCAGCGGCAACGGCAAGCACCGTCAGCGCCAGCGCCCGATTTTTGGGGCGCGCGGCGTTTTTTTAATCAGGGTTCAGAGCTGGTCGCGGCCGGGCCCTAGCAGGAGTTAGAGCATGAAATTTGTCGCTTTTGAGCGCAACACGCAGGGTACGGGTGCGAGCCGCCGTCTGCGCAACTCGGGCCGCACGCCGGCCATCGTCTTTGGTGGTGAGCAACAACCCATCTCCATTGAGCTCGACCACAACGCCCTCTGGCACGCGGTGCACAAAGAGAGCTTCCACGCCAGCGTGCTGGACATGGAGCTGGGCGGCGCGGTGCATAAAGTGCTGCTGCGCGACGTGCAGTACCACCCCTTCAAGCCGCTGGTGCTGCACGTGGATTTTCAGCGCGTCGATGACAAAACGCGCCTGCACAAAAAGGTGCCGCTGCACTTCATCAACGCCGACACCTCGCCGGCCGTGAAGATCGACCGCTGCACCGTCAACCACGTGCTCACCGAAGTCGAGATCGAGTGCCTGGCAATCCAGTTGCCCGAGTTCATCGAAGTCGATCTGGGTCAAGCCGTCAAGGGTCAAGCCATCCACGCCAACGACCTCAAGCTGCCCGTGGGCGTCAAGCTGGTCACGCACGGCAAACCGAACCCGACGCTGGCCACCTTGGTCGAGCCGGTGGAAGAGGTCATCATCGCCCCGGTGGTCTCTGCGGCTGGCGACAAAAAAGCCAAGAAGAAGAAGTAAGCCGCAACCGGCTGCGCAGCTGCGCTCATGCTCAAGCTGTTGGTGGGCCTAGGCAACCCCGGGCCCGACTACCACGACACGCGCCACAACGCGGGCGCTTGGTGGCTGGAAGCGGCTGCTCACGCGCTCAAGGCGGAGCTGCGCCCCGAGCGCAGCTTTTTTGGCTGTGCCGCTCGCACCCAAGTGGGCGAGCACACGCTCTGGCTGCTCGAGCCCAGCACCTACATGAACCGCAGCGGCCAAGCGGTGGCGGCGTTGGCGCGTTTTTACAAGATCGAGCCGCAGCAGATTCTGGTCGCCCACGACGAACTCGACCTGCCCCCGGGCGAGGTCAAGCTCAAGCGCGGCGGCGGTCACGCCGGTCACAACGGCCTGCGCGACATCCACGCCCAACTGGGCAGCGCCGATTATTGGCGGCTGCGCATCGGCATCGGGCACCCCGGCCACAAAGCCGAGGTCGTGCACTGGGTGCTCAAAAAACCGGCCCCCGAGCACCGCAGCGCCATCGACACAGCGATCGAGCGTTCGCTGGCCTCCCTGCCTGATCTGCTGGCCGGCCAGGTGGAGCGCGCCACTGCGGCCATACACACCGCCAAACCGGCGCGCCCCAAGCCGCCGCGCTTGCCGCCGCCGGTGGCGCATTAGCCGCGTTTTAATGCCGGTTAAAGCCCGTTAATGCCTTTTAAGCCCAATTTGGCTTTTTTTAGTGCGTCAAGCGCCGCAGGGGCTGCTAGCCGCCGTCAACAACCGGTATTTGCGCTCTAGGCTGGCGCGGTCTTCGATGTGCTGCGGGTGCACCGGAATGCACTGCACCGGGCAGAGCTCGACGCACTGGGGCTGATCGTAGTGGCCCACGCATTCGGTGCAGCGCGCCGGGTCGATCTGGTAGAAGTCTGGGCCCATCGAAATCGCCTGATTCGGGCACACGGGTTCGCAGACGTCGCAGTTGATGCACTCGGCGGTGATGGTTAGGGCCATGCGCGCCGCCCCCTCAATGCAGCGCGGCGCTGTGGGCGCTGCGCAACTGCGCCGCCACCGCCGGGTTGACCAGCGCCGAGACATCGCCGCCCAAGCGCGCGATCTCGCGCACCAAGGTGCTGGAGATGCACTGCAACTCGGGCTGCGGCAGCACGAACACGGTTTCGACCGTGGGCAGCAGCTTGCGGTTCATGGCAGCCATCTGGGCCTCGTAGTCGAAGTCGCTGGCGTTGCGGATGCCGCGCACCACCGCCGTGGCGCCGTGCTGGCGGCAAAAGTCCATGATCAGTCCATCGAAGGGCAGCACGCGCACTTGGGGCCATTCGGCCAGGCTCTGGCGCGCCGAGCTCAGGCGCTGCTCGAGCGTGAACTGGGTTTTTTTGTGGTGCGCCGCAGCCACGGCCACGATGAGCTGATCGAACAGGCGCGCGGCGCGCGCGATCACGTCCTCGTGCCCCAGGGTAAGCGGGTCGAAGGTGCCGCTATAGACCGCCAGCCGCGCCTCAGAGGTGGGCTTGGCAGCGGCTTTGGCGGCGGCTTTGGTGGATGCAGAGCGGCTCATGGGGCATGATTATGCGCTGCAGCCAGCAAATGGTAGTGCACCTGCCCGGCCCGGCCTTGGCGCTGCACGCGCAGACCCAAGGGCTCGAGCATGGCGTCGCTCCAAGGCAGCGGGGCTTCGAGGTACACGAGGCCGTTTGGCGCCAGCAGCGGCCGCGCAAGGGCTAGAGCGCGCGCGAATACGCTCCCGCCCACCGCTGCGTCTGCTTGATCCGTGCCGGCTGCGCCACCCCTTGAGCCTTGCGGGCTGGCCTTATCGCCCCCGGCCGCTGCGGCAAAAGGCGGATCCAGAAACACCACATCCCACGCGCCCGGCGTGGCTGCCGCCATCCAAGCCAGCGCATCGGCTTGCTGCACTTGCACCTGCGCGGCCCCAAGGCGCTGCACAGTGGAGCGCAGCGCCTGCACCAGCGCCGGGTCGCGCTCCAGCAGGCAAACCGCGCTCGCGCGGCGCGAGGCTGCTTCCAGGCCCAGCGCCCCGGTGCCGGCAAAGGCGTCGAGGCAGCGCAGCCCCTGCAGGTCTTGCCCCAGCCAGTTAAAGAGCGTTTCACGCACCCGATCCGGCGTTGGGCGCAAACCCGGATGGTTGGCTACCGTCAGCTTGCTGCGCTTGTACAGGCCACCGATCAGGCGCACCGTGCCGGCGGGCTGGGAAGGTGAACGGGCGGCAAGGGGGGCGGCTTGCCGGGCGGGCTGGCCCACAGGCTGCGCTCGCCTCATGGCGCCGGCCCCCCAAAAACCACCGTCACCATGCGCTCGGGCTGCAGCACGCGCTGCAGGGCGCGGTGCACCTGCGCGCGCTCCAGCGCCGCCACCCGCGCGCCCCAGGTTTGCAGATCGTCCAGTGGCAGGTCGTGCCAGGCCAGCGCCGCCACCTCTTGCAGCAGCTCGCGGTTGCTGTCTAGGCGCAGCCCAAAGCCGTTGATCAACGCCGCTTGGGCGTGCTCCATCTCGGCTTGCGTCGGCCCGTCGGCCACAAAGCGGCGAATTTCCTCTTGCACCAACGCCAGCGCCTGCGCGGCGCGCTGCGGCTGGGTGGTGGTGGCCACCACAAAGGCGCCGGCGTGGCGGCCGGGCACGAAGCGGCTGTGGATGTCGTAGGTGAGGCCGCGGCGCTCGCGCACCTCTTGCATCAGGCGCGAACTAAAGCCGCTGCCGCCCAAAATCTGGTTGGCCACCATGAAGGCCAAAAAGTCGGGATCGCGCCGCGCCAAGCCGGGCTGGCCGATCAGGATTTGGGTTTGTGCGACTGCAAAGGGCTGCTCAATCAGGCGTCCTTGCGCCAGCGCCTGCACCTCGGGCACGGGCGGCAGCGCGGTGCAACCGTGGCCCTGCCAGCCGGCCAGCAGCTCGCGCACCAGCGCATCGGCGCGCTCGCGGCTGATGGCGCCCACCAGCGTGACGCGAGCGCTGCAGGCTTGGGCGTGGCGCTGCCAAAAGGCGCGCGCATGTTCGGCTTCGATGGCGGCCCAAGTCTCGGGCCGGGCTTGCTGGCCGTAGGGGTGCGCGCCATAGACGGCGGCGTGCAGCAGCTGCTCGGCCAGCACCTCGGGCTCGGTTTGGCCCTGCTGCCAGCGCGCCACCCAGCGCTGGCGCTCGCGCTGCCACACCGGCGCGGCAAAGGCCGGAGCGGCCAGCTGCTGCGCGAGCAAATCTTGAGTCGCTTGCAGCAAGTCGGGTTGCGTCAGGGTGCGCAAGCGCAGGCTCAGGCGGTCGCGCGTGGCGCTGGCGCTGAACTGGGCCCCAAGGTCGGCCCAAGCTTCGGCCAAGGCGTTTTCGTCCAGCGCCGCGCGCTCGCCGTGCGCCTGCACGCCCGCGCGCAACAACGCCGCCGTGGTCTGCGCCAGCCCGGCCTGGGGTGCTGGGTCACGGCGGCTGCCGGCGTCGAGGTCGATCTGCACATCGAGCATGGGCAAAGCCGCAGTTTGCACCAGATGCACCCGCGCCCCGCTGGGCTGCACCCAGTGCTCGATGGCCGGGGCGGCTTGGGCGGCACCCGGCACGGCCAAGGCGAGCCACATGGCCCCCAGAATGACGGCCCATGGCCCGCATCGCAACCCAAGGGTTTTCATGGTGCTTGCTCCGGCAACAACAGCCCGACGGTGAGCCGCTGGGGCGAAAAATGGCGCGCCGCCACGGCCTGCACCTGCTGCGGCGTGACCGCGCTCAGGCGCTGCATGATGCGCTCCGAACTGTCCACCGGCCAGCCTTGGGCCCAGTAGCTGCCCAGCAGCCGCGCTTGGGCAAAGAGCGAGTCGCGCTGAAACACCTCGGCCGCCAGCCACTGGTTGCGCACCCGGCGCAGCTCGGCCTCGCTCACGCCCTCAAGCGCCACGCGCGCGATTTCGGCCACCAGCGCCGCTTCCAGTTCGGCCGGGCTTACCCCCGGCGCCGGGGTGCCAGAGAGCAAAAACAGCTGCGGCCCGCGCCCCAGGTAGCCAAAAGACGCGCTCACCTCCAGCGCCACCCGGCGCCCAACCGCACCTTGCACCAGCTGGCGTTCCAGCCGCGACGCGCTGTGGCCGTCGAGCACGCCGGCGAGCAGCAGCAGCGCCAGCGCGTCGGTGCTGGCGGTGTCGGTGGCATCCGGGTGCGCCAGCTGTGGCACCTGGTAGCCCATGACGAGCAAGGGCCGGTCGGTGCGGCCTAGGTATTCGATGCGGCGCGTACCGCGTTGCTCGGGCTCGGTCTGCGGCTTGCGCTCGGGCACGGCGCGTGCTGGCAGGGCACCAAAGTAGCGCTCGGCCCAGGCGCGCACCTGCGCCACCTCCACGTCACCGACCACCACCAGCGCCGCGTTGCCCGGCACGTACCAGCGCTGGTAGAAAGCGCGCGCATCAGCGGGCTGGAGCGAGAGCAGATCGCTCATCCAACCCACGATCGGGCGCCGGTACGGGTGCGCCAGCCAAGCGCTGGCCATAAAGACCTCGAACATGCGCGCCTGCGCCGACTCCTCCACCATCTGGCGCCGCTCTTCTTTGATGACCTGCATCTCGCGCCAAAAGGCTTCATCGGGCCAGGTGTTGTGGGCAAAGCGGTCGGCCTCTAGGCGCATCACGTCGGGCAAGCGCGCCGCCGGAATCTGCTGGTGAAAGGAGGTGACGTCGCGGCTCACGAAAGCGTTGTCGCGCCCGCCCATGCCCGCCACCAGGCGCGAGATCTCGCCCTCGGGCACCGTGGGCGTGCCCTTGAACAGCATGTGCTCGACCACGTGCGCCAGGCCCGACTGGCCATCGACCTCGTCCATCGAGCCGGCGCGCACCCACAGCATCTGCAGCGCCGTGGGCGCGCGCCGATCGGGCAGCACGATCAGCGTCAGGCCGTTGGCGAGTGTGAACTGCTGCGCTGCGCTTGAGGCCGAGGCCGAACTGGGCGCTGTTGCTACCTGTTCAGGCGCTGGCGCTGGCTGCGCTTGGGCTAGGGACGGCAGCGGCGCCAGCAGCAGCGCGGCCAACGCTGCGAACGACGCCATCCAATGCCCGCAACGCGCAAAAAAACGCTTGGGCCAAACAGGTTTCATAGAATGCATGGTTGGGATTGTCCATCAGAGACGGCCCCGCAGAGCCGGCGCGTGTCTTTACACCCGCTTTGGCGTTGACACCTAAGCGAGCCCCATGTTCAGTTACCTGAAGAAAAAATTTTTCTCTGGCGCCCCAGAGCCCGCCGCGCCGGCCGATGCGCCTCCGCCGCCGGCTGCAGCGCCCCATGCAGCCGCGCTCGAGGTGCAGCAAGCGCCCAGCGCAGCCGCAAGCAGCTCCAACCCGGCCCCACCCAGCGCCACCGCGCCCGATGCCAGCCTCAGCCGCCTATCCTGGTTCGAACGCCTCAAGTCGGGCTTGCGCAAGACCGGCAGCAGCATCGGCAGCGTGTTCATCGGCACCCAGATCGACGAGGCGCTGTACGAAGAGCTCGAAGCCGCGCTGCTGCAAGCCGATACCGGCGTGCAGGCCACCCAGTATCTGCTCGACGATCTGCGCCTGCGCGTCAAGGCCAGCAAGGCCACCGACCCGGCCGCCGTCAAGGCGCTGCTGGCCGCGGCGCTGGCCGACTTGCTGCGTCCCTTGCAGCAGTCGCTGCCCATCGGCGCCCAGCCCGACGGCCCCACGGTGCTGATGATCGCTGGCGTCAACGGCGCCGGCAAAACCACCACCATCGGCAAGCTCACCTGGCACCTGTCCAACGCGGGTGCCAGCGTGCTCTTGGCCGCCGCCGACACCTTTAGGGCCGCCGCGCGCGAGCAGCTCGGGGTCTGGGCGGCGCGCAACACGGTCGAAGTCATCAGCCAGCAAGGCGGCGACCCGGCGGCGGTGAGCTTCGATGCCGTCACGGCCGCTCGTGCACGCGGGCGCGACGTGGTGATCATCGACACCGCCGGGCGCCTACCGACCCAGCTGCACCTGATGGAGGAGCTGAAAAAAATCAAGCGCGTGATCCAGAAAGCCGACCCGAGCGCGCCGCACGAGGTGCTGCTGGTGATCGACGGCAACACCGGGCAGAACGCGCTGGCGCAGGTCAAGGCCTTCGATGCCGCGTTGGGTCTGACCGGGCTGGTGGTGACCAAGCTCGACGGCACCGCCAAGGGTGGCGTGCTGGCCGCCATCGCCACCTGGGGGCGCGAGCGCGGCGCCGTGGTGCCGGTGTACTTCATCGGCGTGGGCGAACAACTGGCCGACTTGCAAACCTTTGATGCGCGGGAGTTCGCTCAGGCTTTGCTGCATTGATGCACCCTAGGGCTCGAACCTTGGTGCTCGAGTCTTAAGCCTTGCGCGCCGCCCCACCTGTCTTTATGCGCCAGTCGCATAACATCAGAGCGTATTATTCGATCTTCTGGCGCACCGTTGCCCGTCACGGGCTCGCATAATGCATCGGTGGCCCTCGCTCGCGATGCCAGCCCCCGAATTTTTTCAGAAGCCAGAGACGCCTGCACCGCCTATCGGTGGCGCTCGATCACCTTGCTTTGCCGTTTACACCCCAAGGAGTCTGCCCCCATGAAACCCTTTGCTCTGCTGCTCACCTCGGGCCTGCTCGGCGCTGCGGCGCTTATCGCCCAAGCTCAAGCACCCGCTGCGCCCCCGGCAGCCGCCAACGCAACCACCACTGTCGCCGCGCCCGCCCAGCCCCCCAGCGCGTTGCAGATCCGCGTTTGGGCCACCACCTGCATGGCTTGCCACGGCACCGCAGGCCGTGCCCAGCCCGGCATGCCCTCGCTGGCCGGGATGCCCCGCGACGACATGATCCGCAAGATGCAAGGCTTCAAGACTGGACGCGTTCCGGCCACCGTCATGCACCACCACGCCCGCGGCTACAGCGACGAGCAGATCGCCGCCATCGCTGGTTATTTTGCCGCCCTGCCGCGCTAAAAAGGAGCCTTCACCATGCAACGCCGTCAATTCGTCCAAACCCTCAGCGCCGCTGGCGCTATGGGTTCTGTCAGTCTCCTGAGCGCTTGCGCCACGCCCCCCGCGAGCGCCCGCGCGCCCCATGTGGTGGTGGTGGGCGGCGGCTTTGGCGGGGCCACCGCCGCCAAATACCTGCGCTTGTTTTCCGAGGGCAAGGTGCGTGTGACGCTGATCGAGCCCAACGCCAACTTCATCTCCTGCCCGATGTCCAACTTGGTCATCGGCGGCCAGCGCGACATGGGCTTCATCACCCACAGCTACGCCAACTTGCAGCAGCACCACGGCGTGCAGGTGGTGCGCGACCGCGTCAACCGCATCGACCCCGCGCGGCACACGGTGCAGCTCGCCGGCGGCAGCGAAATCGGCTACGACCGCCTGATCGTCTCGCCCGGTATCGACTTCATGTGGGATGCCCTGCCCGGCATGGCCTCGGCCGAAGCCAAGGCGCGCGTGCTGCACGCATGGAAAGGCGGCGATCAAACTCTGGCCCTGCGGCGCCAGCTCGAAGCCATGCCAGACGGCGGCGTCTATGCGCTCGCCATCCCGGCGGTGCCCTACCGCTGCCCACCCGGCCCCTTCGAGCGCGCCTGCCTAGTGGCCAACTACTTTCAGCAATCCAAGCCGCGCAGCAAGGTCATCATCTTTGATGCCAACCCCGAAATCCAATCCAAGCGCGGCCTGTTCACGCGCGTGTTCCAGCAAAACTTCCCCAATCACATCGAATACCGGCCTGGCCACACCCTGCTCGACGTCGATGCCAGCACCAACACCTTGAAATTCGAGGTGCAAGAGGACTTTCGCGCCACCGTGGCCAACGTCTTGCCGCCCATGCGCGCTGCCGACCTGGCAGTAAACACCGGCCTTGCGACCGTGAACCGGCGCTGGTGCGAAGTCAACTTCTTAAGCTACGAATCGATCGCCGTGCCGCACGTGCACGTGCTCGGCGACGCGATTCAAACCTCGGCCGGCATGCCCAAATCGGGCCACATGGCCAACCAACACGGCAAGGTGTGTGCCGCCGCAGTGATGTCGCTGCTGCTCGGTCAGCCGGTGCCTTCCATGCCCATCGTGGCCAACACCTGCTACAGCTTCATCAACGACACCGACGCCATGCACGTGGCCAGCGTGCACCGCTGGGACGCGCAACAGCGCACCATGCTGGTGGTGCCGGGCTCGGGTGGCGTGTCTCCGGCGCCCAGCGCGTTGGAAGGCGTCTATGCCATTGGCTGGGCGCAAAACATCTGGGCCGATATGCTGGGCTAGGGCGCACCTGCGAAGCCAAAGCGCGTGGCCCACGCTGCGCGCTTTACTCGGCCGCGTGCAGCTTTTGGTGGATGCGCCGCACAGTGCGCCAAACGCCGTAGAGCACCACCGGAATCAGCGCACCCACCGCGATATTGGGCTGTATGGGCACGCCCGCCGACTCGATTGCCTTGGCCCCGTACAACAGCAGGCTGATGATGTAATACGAAATGGCCGCGATCGACAAACCCTCGACGGTGGACTGCAAGCGCAGTTGCATGGCTTGGCCGCGGGTGAGTTTCTCCAGCAGCTGCTGGTTTTGGCCTTCGGTGGCGATATCGACCCGCGTGCGCAGCAAGGCGCTGGCGCGCGACACCCGCTCCGAGAGCGTGTTCAGGCGCAGCTCGGTCGCCGCCACCGTGGCCATGGCGGGCGCCAGCCGGCGGCGCATGAACTCGCCCAAGGTCTGGGTGCCGGGGATGGGCGCCTCGCGCAACTCGGCGATGCGCTGCTCCACCAGGTTGTGGTAGGCGCGCGAGGCCGAAAAGCGAAACGAATACTGCGCGATGGCTTTTTCGACCCCGGCCGCCAGCGTCACCAGGGCGTCGAGCAGGGCTTGGTCGGAGCGCTCGCTGTGCTCGAGGTCAGCGGTGATCTGCGCCAACTGGGCTTCGGCCAGCGCCAGTTCGGGTCCCAGCGTCTTGGCCACCGGCAGGCCGCGCAGGGCCATCAGGCGGTAGGTCTCGACTTCGAGCAGGCGCTGGGCGATGCGGCCGACGCGGGTCTCGGACGTGTGCGCGGCGGCATAGACCAACACGCGCTAAAAACCGTTGTCGCGCAGTTTACAGTCGGTCACCAGCAGCGAATGCGACTGGTTGCCCATGACCGAGGCCGCCAGCGTGTGCTCGCCGAGCGCGTCGCGTGCCTGAGCCAACAGCAGCTGTGCCCGATCCGGGTCGCCCTGCAGCAAGGCCAGCTCGATGGCGCAGAAGGTGCGCCCCGGCAGCTGCGCCAGCCAGCCTGGCGGCAGAACGTGGTGCGCGCCCCAGTGGTCGGAGGCAAACCAGTCGGCTGCGGCATCGGCCTGCGATTGCACCACCGAATAGCGCGTAAATTCGGCGTGGCGCTCCCACTTGAGGGTGTAACCGGGCAGCATCAGGCGCAGAAAATTGTCCCGCAAGTCGTCTAGGCACAGGTCGCCTTGCCCCGGCAAAAGACGCAAGGCATCGAGTTCGGCCTGACGGCTCACGCCGTCGGTGAACAGCGACACATACAGCACTGCCGCCGGCAAGGCGATCCGCGCCGGCGGGCGCGCATGCACCTCGTCGTGCAGCTGGCGGCGCAGCGCATCGTCGGGTGGCAGCAGCGGTTGCTGGATGGGCCCCATGATGCGCTTGGTTTGCAGGCTCGCGCCCTATTTTTGAGCGGGACGCGCGTTGTGCAGCGGCGCTTAAGCGCCGAGCTTTTCTTTGATGCGCGCCGACTTGCCGCTGCGCTGGCGCAGGTAGTAGAGCTTGGCGCGGCGCACGGCACCGCGGCGCTTGACTTCGATGCGCTCGATGCGTGGGCTATACAGCGGGAAGGTGCGTTCCACGCCTTCGCCGTTGGAGATTTTGCGCACGATGAAGCCCGAATTCAGGCCACGGTTGCGGCGCGCGATCACCACACCCTCGTAGGCCTGCACGCGCTTGCGCGTGCCTTCAACCACGTTGACGTGCACGATCACCGTGTCGCCGGGGGAAAAGTCGGGGATTTGCTTGTTGAGACGAGCGATTTCCTCTTGCTCGAGGATCTGGATCAGGTTCATGGCTTCCTAAAACACCGATCGTGGTCGCGCTGCACTAAAGGCCCCAAGCCCAAACACGGCATCTGCCAAGCTGGGCTGGCCCGAGCGCACTGCGCTGCATGGACCATGGGGCGGCCGACCAGAGGATCGAAAGCCTCTGATTATAGCATCCTGATCAAGCTCGACCGGCTCCAATCGGCGCGCTCGCCGGCGCAGTCGGGCACAGATCGGGCCGCAGGCGTGCGGTGGCCGCAAGGCGCTGCTGCGCCCGCCAAGCCTCGATGCGCGCGTGGTGGCCCGAGAGCAGCACCTCGGGCACCTCGGCCTCGCCCAGCGGGCCACTCCAGCGCTCGGGCCGGGTGTAATGCGGGCAGTCGAGCAAGCCGTCGATGGCCGGGTTGAAGCTGTCTTGCTGGTGGCTTTGGGCGTCGTTGAGCACGCCGGGCAACAGCCGCGCCACGGCGTCGAGCAGGGCCAGCGCCGCCAACTCCCCCCCCGAGAGCACAAAATCGCCCAAGCTGATCTGGCCATCCACGCACTGGTCGATGAAGCGCTGGTCGATCCCCTCGTAGCGCCCGCACACCAAAATGGCGCCGCTGCCCTGCGCCTGCTCGGCCACCAAAGCATGATCGAGCCGCCGGCCCTGCGGCGCAAACAGCAGCGTGGGCCCCAGCGGCAGGCCCAACTGCGCGCGCTCGCTGCGGATCGCCTCCCAGCAGCGGCGCAGGGGCTCGGCCAACATCACCATGCCGGGGCCGCCGCCAAAGGGACGGTCGTCCACACGCCGGTAAGCGCCGTCGGCGAAGTCGCGCAAGGGCCACAGGCGCAACTGCAAGGCCCCCGATTCGTAGGCCCGGCTCGTGATGCCGTGCCGCATGAAGGGCTCAAAGAGCTCTGGGAACAGGGAGATGAGGTCAAAGCGCATGGCCACGGCGCGCTGCACGGCGGCAGCGGCGCTCAATAATCGAGCTGCCAATCGACCGTGATGCGCCGCGCGGGCAGATCGACCGCATCGACGTAGGCGGCGACAAAGGGAATCAGGCGCTCGGCCAGCTTGCCCTCGGCCAAGTACTCTAGGCACAGCACGCTGTGCGGGCCGGTGCTGAGCAGATCGCGCACCACCCCGAGCGCCTCGCCTTGGCGGTTGACCACCTCGAGCCCGATCAGATCGACCCAGTAGTACTCGTCGTCGGACGCGGCGGCCGGGAAATCGGCGCGCGCGACCAAGATGCGCGCACCCTTGAGCGCCTCGGCGGCGTTGCGGTCGGGCACTTCGGCCAGTTGCGCCACCAAGCCGTCGGCGTGGCGCTTGATGCCGTGCACCTGCACCACCACACTGCCTTCAAAAGCGTCAAAGCCCCTTGCGAAAGGGGCTTCGGGCGGCAATAGGTACCAGCGCCAAGCGTGCAGCAAGGCCTCGGGCTTGGCGCTGTGGCTGTGCAGCCGCACCCAACCCTTGATGCCCCACGCCTCCTGTATGCGGCCCAACTCCACCGCATCTGCGGGCAGCGGCGCGGGCTTTAGTCCGGCGAGTGCGGCCATGGGTTAAAGGGCAACGCCAGCGGCTGAAGCGCCAGCGCTTTAAGCTGCCGGTGCAGCGGCCTTGGCAGCCTGCTTGAACAGGCGCACTGCGGTGTCAGAGGGCTGCGCGCCCACACCCAGCCAGTAGTTGAGGCGGTCTTGTGCCACGCGCAGCGGCTCCTCGCCACCGGTGGCCAGCGGGTTGTAAAAACCGATGCGCTCGATGAAGCTGCCATCGCGGCGGCTGCGTTTGTCGGCCACGACGATGTTGTAAAACGGGCGCGCCTTGGCGCCGCCGCGAGAAAGTCGAATGACGACCATGGTTGAATCCTTCGGGTGGGGAACAAGCCCCACTAAAAAAGCCTCGCAACGCCTGAGACACGCGACTGTCCACCTGGACAGCGAAGCGTTGGGAACCCGTGATTCTAACACCACACGCTTCTTTGCACCCGTGAGCCTGCAAGCCCGACAAGCCCTCCCCAGTCACCCCAGCAGTGCCCCAGCCCCTAAAATCGGCCCATGAGTTCTCACCCTGCTGCCCCCCCTGCCCCACCCACCCGGCCCGCTAGCCCGCCCGCCAGCCAGACTGCCAGCGCGCCCCAAGCGCCCGAAGCCAAACCCAGCAACTTCCTGCGCCAGATCATCGAGCACGACCTGCAGGCCGGCACCTACGCCAGCCGGCGCTGGGGCGGCAGCCCCGGCGATGCGGCGCACCACGCCGCCGGTGTGCCCGACCCAGCGCGCATCCGCACCCGCTTCCCGCCCGAGCCCAACGGCTACCTGCACATCGGGCACGCCAAGAGCATCTGCCTCAACTTCGGGCTGGCACGCGACTACGGCGGCGTCTGCCACCTGCGCTTCGACGACACCAACCCCGAAAAAGAGGAGCAGGAATACGTCGATGCCATCGACGCGGCGGTGCGCTGGCTCGGCTTTGACTGGCAATCCCACTGCGCCGGTCGCATCGAAGAACACCGCTACTTTGCCAGCGACTACTTCGACTTCATGTACCGCGCCGCCGAATACCTGGTGCAGGCTGGGCACGCCTACGTGGACGAGCAAAGCGCAGAGGCCATGCGCGCCCACCGCGGCGACTTCAACCGCCCCGGCACCAACAGCCCCTACCGCAGCCGCAGCCCGGCCGACAACCTCGAGCGCCTGCGCCAGATGCGCGCCGGCCTGCACCCCGACGGCTCCATGGTCTTGCGCGCCAAGATCGACATGGCCAGCCCCAACCTGAATCTGCGCGACCCGGCGCTGTACCGCATCCGCCGCGCCACCCACCACCGCAGCGGCGACGCCTGGTGCATCTACCCGATGTACACCTACGCGCACCCGATCGAAGACGCGCTCGAGCAAATCACGCACAGCATCTGCACGCTCGAATTTGAAGACCAGCGCCCCTTTTACGACTGGCTGCTCGAGCGCTTGGCCGAAGGCGGCCTGCTGCAACACCCGCTGCCGCGCCAGTACGAGTTCGCGCGCCTCAACCTCACCTACGTGCTCACCAGCAAACGCAAACTGGCGCAACTGGTCAACGAGGGCCGCGTGCGCGGCTGGGACGACCCGCGCCTGCCCACCTTGGCCGGGCTGCGCCGGCGCGGCTACACCCCGAGCGCGATCCGCCTTTTTGCCGAGCGCATCGGCGCCAGCAAGAGCGACTCTTGGATCGACTACGCCAGCCTCGAGGGCTGCCTGCGCGAAGACCTGGAACACAGCGCGCCGCGGGCCATGGCGGTGCTCGAGCCGCTCAAGCTGGTGCTGAGCAACTGGGCCGAGCTGCACGGCAACCCCGAGCACACCGAAAGCTGCACCCTGCCCGCGCTGCCGCACACCCCCGAGGGCCAGAGCGCGCCGGCGCCGCGCCAGTTTCTGCTGGGGCGCGAGCTGTGGATCGAGCGCGACGACTTTGCCACCGTGCCACCCAAAGGCTACAAGCGCCTGCACCCGCCGCAGCCCGACCCCAAAGATCCCACCCAGTGCAGCCCCGGCAGCCGGGTGCGCCTCAAGGGCGCCTACGTGATCGAGTGCACCGGCTTCGAGACCGACGCCAGCGGCCACGTGACCGCAGTTCACGCCGTGCTGCTGCCCGGCACCAAGAGCGGCAGCCCGGGCGCCGACAGCGTCAAGGCCAAGGCCGCCATCACCTGGGTGGCCGCGGCCGACGCCGTGGCCGCCGAGGTGCGCCTGTACGAGCGCCTGTTCAACAGCGCCCAGCCCGAAGCCGGTGGAGCCGATTTCCTGCAGGCCCTCAACCCCGACAGCCTGCAGGTGCGCCAGGCTTGGCTCGAGCCCACGCTGGCGCAGGCGCAGCCCGAGCAGCGCTTTCAGTTCGAGCGCCACGGCTACTTTGTCGCCGACCGGCACGACCACCGCCCCGGCCAACTGGTGTTCAACCGCATCGCCGCGCTCAAGGATTCGTGGGGCAAGTGAGGCCGGGCATGTAAGGCCGGGCCCGCGAAGCCCTGCCACAAAGCCGGCACAGCACGGGTGGCGCAGCACAGGCGCTGGGTATGAGCGACAATCGCTGCGATGCGCATGCCCCTCGCCGCCGAATTCCTGCTCTTGGCTGCCCTCTGGGGCTCTTCGTTTTTGTTCATGATGCTGGGCGCGGCCGAGTTTGGGCCTTGGGCCACGGCCGGCCTGCGCGTGAGCGTGGCGGCGGCGGCGCTGTTGCCGCTGCTGCTGCTGGCTGGGCACTGGCGCCTGCTGCGCACCCACGCCGGGGCGATTTTTGTTTCGGGGCTGCTGAGCTCGGCCTTGCCCTTTGCGCTCTTTGCTTGGGCGCTGCTGTCGATCTCGACCGGCTTGTCGGCCATCTTGAACGCCACCACACCGCTTTTTGGCGCGCTGGTGGCTTGGCTGTGGCTGCGCGAGCGCCTACCGGCCGGGCGCGCGCTGGGGCTGGCGGTGGGCTTTGCCGGCGTGCTGCTGCTCTCGTGGCCCAAGGCCGATTTTGCCGGCGGCGGCACCGGCTGGGCGGTGCTGGCGTGCCTAGGGGCCACGCTGTGCTACGGGCTGGCCGCCAGCCACCACCGGCGGTATTTGAGCGACGTGCCGCCGCTGGTGATCGCCGGCGGCAGCCAAGCCGGGGCGGCGCTGGCGCTGGCGCTGCCCATGGCCTGGTTCTGGCCGGCACAGACCCCCAGCCTAGGTGCTTGGGGCGCGGTGGTGGCGGTCGGGCTGCTGTGTTCGGCGCTGGCTTACCTGCTGTTTTTTCGCCTGATCGCCCGCGCCGGGGCCAGCAAGGCGCTCACCGTGACCTTTCTGATCCCGGTTTTTGCGCTCATCTACGGCGCGCTGCTGCTCGGTGAGGCGATCACGCTGAGCATGGTGGCCGGCGGCGGCGTGATCCTGCTCGGCGTGCTGCTGGCCACCGGCGCCCTGCGCTGGCCCGCTCCCCAACGCAGCGAAAACCAAGCACAATCCGAGCCATGAAAAAAATCCTGCTCCTCAACGGCCCCAACCTGAACCTGCTGGGCACGCGCGAGCCCGAGCTCTACGGCCACACCACGCTGGCCGACGTGCAGGCGGCATTCGAGCGCACCGCCGCCCAGTTGGGCTACGCTGCCGAATGCCTGCAAAGCAACTGGGAAGGTGCGCTGATCGACAAGCTGCACGAGTACGGTCGCCTGCAACGTGAGGGTTTGGCGCTGGGCTGCGTGTTCAACCCCGGCGCCTACACCCACACCTCGGTGGCGCTGCACGACGCGGTCAAGGGCGTGCCCCAGCTGCCGGTGATCGAATGCCACATCTCGAACGTGCACGCGCGCGAACCCTTCCGGCAACATTCGTACCTCTCGCCTGCCGCGGCCGGGATCGTGATCGGCTTCGGGGTCGAGGGCTACCAGATCGCGCTCGAGGCGCTGGTGCGCAAATACGGGGCTGGCGGGGCCTGAGCCACAGGCGCAAAAGCGCTCAACCCGGCGCCGGTGCCGCCGCCGCAATCGGCCCCTGCTCCAGCCGCACATCGCCGCACTGGGCACGGTGGCGCAGCGCGTGGTCCATCAGCACCAGCGCCAGCAAGGCCTCGGCAATCGGCACCGCACGCAGGCCCACGCAGGGGTCGTGGCGGCCCTTGGTGAGCACTTCGGTTGGCTGGCCTTGCAAGTCGATCGAGGGTCGCGGCAGCAAAATCGAACTGGTGGGCTTGATCGCCAGCGTGACCTCGATGTCTTGGCCGCTGCTGATGCCGCCCAGCACGCCCCCGGCCTTGTTGCCCACGAAACCGGCTGCCGTGAGCGCGTCGCCGTGCGTGCTGCCCAGATCGGCCACACAGCCAAAACCGGCCCCGATCTCTACCCCTTTGACGGCGTTGAGGCCCATCATGGCGTATGCGATGTCGGCGTCGAGCTTGTCGTAAATCGGCTGGCCCAGCCCCGCCGGCACCCCTTGCGCGCTCACGCGCAGCCGCGCCCCGCAGGAGTCACCGCGCTTGCGCAAGTCGTGCAGGTACTGCTCCAGCGCCGACACATCCGAGACCGGGGCAAAAAACGGGTTGTGCCCCACGTGCTCCCAGCCCTCGAAGGGGATTTCGAGCGCGCCCAGCGCCGTCAGGCAGCCGCGAAAAGCAATGCCGTGCTGCTGCTGCAGCCACTTTTTGGCCACGGCCCCGGCGGCCACCGTGGGCGCGGTCAGGCGCGCCGACGAGCGGCCACCACCGCGCGGGTCGCGCAGACCGTATTTGCGCCAGTAGCTGTAGTCGGCGTGGCCGGGACGGAAGGTCTGGACGATCTCGCCGTAGTCTTTGCTGCGCGCGTCGGCATTGGGGATCAACAGCGCGATCGGGGTGCCGGTGGTCTGGCCTTGATAGACGCCGCTGAGGATCTGCACCTGGTCGGGCTCTTTGCGCTGCGTCACAAAGGCGCTGGTGCCGGGGCGGCGCCGATCCAGCTCGGGCTGAATGTCGGCCTCGCTCAAGGGCATGCCCGGCGGGCAGCCGTCGATCACGCAGCCGATGGCCGGGCCGTGGGATTCACCAAAGTTGGTGACGCAAAACAGGGTGCCGAAGGTGTTGCCGCTCATGCGGCTAGATTATCCCGGATTGCGGGCTTCGGCCGGCTGCGCTTCTTCCTCGGGCCAGTCGCGGATGTAGGCCTTGAGCATTTTGTTTTCGAAGTTTTGCGCTTCCACCACCGCCTTGGCCACGTCGTAGAAGCTGATCACGCCCATGAGCATGCGCTCGTCCATCACCGGCATGTAGCGGGAGTGCTTTTGCAGCATCAGCGGCCGCACCTGCTCGAGGTCGGTCTGGCTGGTGCAGCTCATGGGGTGGTCGTCCATCACCGCGCGCACGCTGCCGGTGCCGCAGTTGCCGCCGTTGCGCGCCACCGTGTGCAGCACCTCGCGAAAGGTGAGCATGCCCACCAGCTCGCCGTATTCCATCACGGCCAGCGAACCGATGTCGAGCTCGGCCATGGTCTGCACCGCTTGGCTTAGGGGTGCGTCGGGGGAAATGGTGTAGAGCGTACCGCCCTTGACGCGCAAAATGTCGCTGACCTTCATCGCTAAACTCCTGTATGGGCCGACCCCGGCTCGGGCTCAAATATAGCCCACAATGGGGCGCAGATCACCCCCCGCAAACCCGACCCGAGGACAAACCCCCATGAGTGGCCCCGCCGACCCCGGTTTCGACACCCTGACCCTGCACGCCGGCGCCGCCCCCGACCCCGGCACCGGTGCCCGCGCGCTGCCGATCCACCTGAGCACCTCGTTCGTGTTCGAGTCTTGCGACCACGCGGCGGCGCTGTTCAACCTCGAGCGCGCCGGCCACGTCTATAGCCGCATCAGCAACCCGACCAACGCCGTGCTCGAGCAGCGCGTGGCCGCGCTCGAAGGCGGCATCGGGGCCATTGCCACCGCCAGCGGACAGGCGGCGCTGCATCTGGCGGTGGCCACCCTGACGGGCGCCGGGGGGCATCTGGTGGCCTCGAGCGCGCTCTACGGCGGCAGCCACAACCTGCTGCAGCACACGCTGCGCCGCTTTGGCATCGAAACCACCTTCGTGGCACCGGCCGACCTCGATGGCTGGCGCGCCGCCGTGCGTCCCAACACCCGGCTGTTGTTTGGCGAGACGCTGGGCAACCCGGGGCTGGACGTGCTCGACGTGCCCGCCGTGGCGCAGATCGCGCACGACGCCGGCCTGCCGCTGCTGCTCGACAGCACGCTCACCACCCCGTGGCTGATGCAGCCGCTGGCGCTGGGCGCCGACCTGGTGCTGCACTCGGCCACCAAGTTCCTGAGCGGCCACGGCACCGTGATCGGCGGCGTGTTGGTCGATGGCGGCAGCTTCGACTGGGAGCGCGCCGGGCGCCACCCCGAGCTGTGCGCCCCCTACGCCGGCTTTCACGACATGGTGTTCAGCGAAGAATCCACGGTCGGCGCTTTTTTGTTGCGCGCCCGCCGCGAGGGGCTGCGCGACTTCGGCGCCTGCCTGAGCCCGCACAGCGCCTGGCTGATCTTGCAAGGCATCGAAACCCTGCCGCTGCGCATGGCGCGCCACATCAGCAACACCGCCGAGGTGGTGCAGTTTTTGGCGCGCCACCCCTTCGTGGGCCGGGTTGGGCACCCGCTGCTCGAGTCGCACCCCAGCCACGCGCTGGCCCAGCGGCTGCTGCCGCGCGGCGCCGGCAGCGTGTTCAGCTTCGACCTCAAGGGCAGCCGCGCCCAAGGCCGCGCCTTCATCGAGGCGCTGCAGCTATTCAGCCACCTGGCCAATGTGGGCGACTGCCGCAGCCTCGTCATCCACCCGGCCAGCACCACCCACTTTCGCCTCAACGACGCCGAACTGGCGGCGGCCAGCATCGGCGCCGGCACCATCCGGCTGTCGATCGGGCTCGAAGACCCAGCCGACCTGATCGACGACCTCAAGCGCGCCCTCAAGGTGGCAGAAAAGGCAGGAGGCTAAAACCATGTTGATCGACCTGCCCAGCGGCCCCCTGTACGCCTACACCGGCGGCCGCCCCTTGGCGCCGCAGCGCCCGACCGTGGTCTTCATCCACGGCGTGCTCAACGACCACAGCGTCTGGATTTTGCAAAGCCGCTACCTCGCGCACCACGGCTTCAACGTGCTGGCCATCGACCTGCCTGGCCACGGCCGCAGCGGCGGCGCGGCGCCGGCGAGCGTGGAGGAAGCCGCCGCCAGCGTGCTGGCGCTGCTGGATGCGCTGCAGATCGAGCAAGCGGCGCTGGTCGGGCACAGCTGGGGCTCGCTGATCGCGCTGCACGCCAGCGCCACAGCGCCGCAGCGGATCAGCCACTTGGCGCTGGTGGGCAGCGCCTACCCCATGCGCGTCGCGCCCGCCCTGCTGCAGCAAGCGCAAGAGCAGCCGCTGCAAGCCATCGAGCGCATCAACCAGTACAGCCACAGCAGCTTGGCCAGCGGGCCGTCGGTGCTCGGCCCCGGCACGTGGCTGCGCGGCTGCGCGCGCGCCCTGATGCGCCGCGTGCTGGCCAGCAACCCCCAAACCAACCTGCTGCAACGGGGCTTTGCGGCCTGCGACCGCTACGACCAAGGCCTGCAAGCGCTGCAGCGCCTGAGCCGCCCGGTGTTGTTCATTTTGGGCCAGCACGACCAGATGACGCCACCCAAAGCGGCGCAAAGTTTGATCGACGCCGCCCCAACGGGCAGCCGCGTGCTGCGTCTGCCCGCAGGCCACGCCCTGATGAGCGAAGCCCCCGAGGCGGTGCTGCAAGGCCTGCGCGGCTACCTGCCGCCACCCTGAACAGGTGCCGTGATCAGGCGCCCTGATCAGACACCGTGCTGCGGCAGCAGATCGGCCAGCCGCGCCTCGCTCCAGCGGCTGCGCTGCCACAGCGCCAGCGTGCTGGGCTCGACCGGCAGCAGCAGGCTTTGCAGCAGCGGCGAGGCAGCGGTCTGCACCGGATCGACCAACAATACGAAGCGCTCACCGCCTTCGTCGAGCCGCCCGACCCAGTCGAGCGCCTGCAGCGCCTCCAGCGGGGCTTCGAGCTGCAGCGTATCGACGCGCAGCCTTCCTGCCAGCGCGTCCAGCGGCAGGCCGCGCCCCCCGGCTTGGCGCTCGAGCTGCAGCTGCGCCAGCGCCTCCAGCGCCAGTTGCATGTGCCAGCCCGGTGCGTCGCCGCGCCGCGCCACCCCGGCCAGCAGGCTGGGCAGATAAGCCGCCACCACCGCGCCCAGCAGCACGATCACCCACACCAGATAGACCCAGAACAGCAAAATGGGCAGCGTGGCCAGCGTGCCATAGAGCAGCGAGAGCGTGGGCATGGCCACCAGATACCAAGCCAGCAGGCCCTTGACCAGCTCGACCCCAAGGGCCGCAAACAGGCCGCCGGCGAGCGCATGGCTCCAGCGCACGCTGGCGTTGGGCACGTAGCGAAACATGGCCCCGATGGCCAGCACGATCACCGCAAACTCCAGCCCCTCCAGCAGCGTAAACAGCAGCCCGTGCACGCCCTGCACCCAGCCCTGCGAGACCGAGAGCGCATACGAGCTCAGGCTCAGGCTCAGGCCGATGAGCAACGGGCCCAGCGTCAGCAGGCTCCAATAGATCAGCAGCCGCTGCATGAACGAGCGCATGCGGCGCACGCGCCAGATTTCATTGAGCTTGAGGTCGATCGACCAGACCATCACCAGCACCGTGAGCAGCAGCCCCACCGCCCCGACCACGCCCATCTGTGTGGCGTGGGCCGAAAACTGCGACAGGTACTGCGCCATGGGCTCGGCGATGTGCGGCGGAATCAGGCCGCTGAGCAGCCACTGGCGCACCTGCAGCTCGACGCGGGCAAAGGCCGGAAACAGGCTGAACACGGCCAGCGCCACGGTGATGAAAGGCACCAAGGCAAAGGCGGTGGTGAACGACAGACTGGCGGCAGCGTTGCTCAGGTCGTCGGCGCGAAAGCGCGCGCGCAGCGTCTGTACCGTGGTGCGCCACGGGAAGTGCAGCAGCCCTTCCCACAGGGTCTGGGCCGGTCGGCGCAAGATTTGGGCCGCGCCCATGGCCCCTGATGACAGTTTGGATGCCGGCATGGCGCTATCATGCCACCGTCTTTGCCCCAATCCATGAATCCAAGCCCCTCCCCCGATTTCGACGGCACTGCCGCGCACCTCGCGCTCGTATCCACCCCACCCTCGGCTGCTGCGCGGCGCACGCGGTTCATCGCCGTGGCCAGCGTGCTGGCGCTGATCGTGCTCGGCCTGGCCTGGGAGCTGTGGCTGGCACCGCTGCGCGAGGGTGGCTCGTGGTGGGCGCTCAAGGTGCTGCCGCTGCTGCTGCCGCTGCCGGGCCTGCTGCGCCTGCGCATGTACACCTACCGCTGGGTGAGCCTGCTGGTGTGGCTCTACTTCCTCGAGGGCGTGGTGCGCGCCACCACCGAAGCCGGCTGGTCGCAAGCGCTGGCCACGATTCAGGTGCTGCTGTGCGTGGCGCTGTTCACAGCCTGCGCCATGCACATCAAGCTGCGGCTGCAAGCAGCCAAGGCCATGCGCGATGCGACGGCGGCTCAGGAAACAGCTCAGGCGGCAAGTGCATCTGGAGCTGGCGTGGGGATAGGAAATCCAACCGCATGAGCGCAAGTATGGCACACGTTTGGGGCGTCTCAGGCATGCACACAGGGGACTGCTGGGTTGATTTCTCAAAGCCAGTTGCCCGAGATTTTTCGGTATGACCCGTTTTTGGCGGTGACAGGCGCAGCGCTGCCTCGCAACGTTGGCAAAACCACTGTTAACCGCTGTTGCCACCCTAC
>Ga0208491_10069_pt1 | contig 36742 bp, 33 predicted proteins | sample SubbioCSW11_NovA_FD_184819 | JGI IMG/M metagenome (GOLD analysis project Ga0208491, IMG submission 184819) | Serpentinite rock and fluid subsurface biosphere microbial communities from McLaughlin Reserve, California, USA - CR11_CSW11_NovA (SPAdes) | ecosystem: Environmental > Terrestrial > Deep...
CAGGCGCGCCACAAACTCGCGCGCGCCGGCGGCGCTGCCGCTCTGGCGCCGGGCAAACTCCCAAGCCGCAAGGTAGTTCCAGCGCGCGCCGCCCGAGCTTTTGGGGTTGGGCGTGATCACGCGCACGTCGCTGCGCACCAGGTCGCCCCAGTCGCGGATGTTTTTCGGGTTGCCGCTGCGCACCACAAAAATAATGGTCGAGGTGTAGGGCGTGCTGTTGTGCGGCAGGCGCCGCTGCCAGTCGCGCGGCACCCAGTTGCCGTTGTTGTGCAGGGCGTCGATGTCGGCCGCCAGCGCCAGGGTGGCCACGTCGGCGTCGAGGCCGTCGATGATGGCGCGCGCCTGCCGCCCCGAGCCGCCGTGCGACTGCTGGAAGCGCAACTCCTGCCCGGTGCGCTCGCGCCAGCGCTGCGCAAACAGCGGGTTGTAATCGGCGTAGAGCTCGCGCGTCGGGTCGTACGAGACGTTGAGCAGCGTCAGCGGCGCGGCGGGGGTGGCGCGGGTGTTGGCGCTGGCAATGCCGAACGTGGCAGTTCCGAGAGTGCTGGCGCCCAGCAGGTGCAACAGATGGCGGCGGTTTGGCATAGATTCCTCGCAAAAAAGATCGTTGGGAGACCGATCATGCGAGAAAGTCTTAAAAACTCAAACGAATATAATTCAATTATTTTATGCCAAAAACATCTAATACATGGGCGGCGGCAGGGCAAAAAGGCCCCGCACTCACGCCAAGCGCAACCCGCCAGCCGCGCGGCCCTTGCCGGCGCGCGCTGGCGGTTTGCACAGTCCGCAGACGTAGTAGCGCGCGTTCTCGTAGGGGTCGGTGACGAAGTGTCCGCCGCAGCAGGTGCAGCGGGTGCGCACCAGCATGTTGGCGGCCATGAACTTGCTCAGACGCCAGGCGCGGGTGAAGCTCAGCAGCGGCTCGATGCCGCAGATCTGCATCTGCTCGGCGTAGAGCTGGTAGGCCTTCATCACCACCTCGATCGAATCGAGGGCCACGGTTTTGTCGAGGTAGCCGGCGATGTTGGCGTAGAGCGAGGCGTGGATGTTGGGCTGCCAGCTCAGAAACCAGTCGGTGGAAAAGGGCAGTTGGCCCTTGCTGGGCGATTTACCCGCCACCTCTTTGTACAGGCGCAGCAGCTTTTCGTAGGACAGGTCGGTCTCGCTCTCGAGCACCTGCAAGCGCGCCCCCAAATGGATCAGCGCCACGGCGCGTTCGATGTCTTTGCTTTCGCTGACCAGGCTTTTGGTGGCGGTGCTCATGGTGCTGCTCCTAATGGCTGTGTGCTGCGTTGGGGGAGCGGGTTCAGGCGTTGGCCAGCCGGCCGGCCATGAGGATGCTGGCGTGCAGCTGCTGCGTGGTGTCGTTGCCGCTGCGCTGCGGGCCGTGGCGGCTGGTGAGCAGGCTCCAGACCATGTTCTCGTCGGCGCGCATGCGGCACAGCAAGGTGTTGCTGCTGGCAAGCTTGAGCACCTGCGCCGGCGAGAGCGCCGCGATCAGCTCGGCCGACTCCTCGCTCACGCCCAAGCGGTACACCGCGGCCGCCAGATCGTGGCGGATCAGCTGCTGCGCCAGCATCAGGTAGGTGAAGTTGACTTCGCGGATTTGCTCCAGCAGCGGATCGGGGGCAGAGGTCGGGGCGGTGGCGGGGATGGCGGTGGCGTTCATTTTCACTCTCCAGTTAGGGCCTCAAAACGTCTGCCGGTGGCACGGCGCTAAAACGTTGAAGCGATGAAATGGATTGTGAAAGCAGGCCAGTTCTACTTGAATCAGAAGACGGCTGGTGCGTGCGTCGGGGTTTGCGCCGGGCCTTGTAGGGGGATTGCTGACACGGCGCAGAGGGGGCGTGGCGCCAGGAGCGCCACCCTAGGCCTGATCCGCCTCGGGCGCGGCGCGCTGCAGCCGGGTGCTGCGCCAATACACGTCGTCGCCGCCGTCGGCGCGGTTGAGCACGCGCGCCAGCACGAACAGCAGGTCGCTCAGGCGGTTCAGGTACTGGCGCGGGGCCTCGTGCAGGGCTTCTTCGTTGCCCAGCGCCACCAGCTGGCGCTCGGCGCGGCGCGCCACCGTGCGGCAGACATGCGCCTGCGCGGCGGCGCGGTTGCCGGCCGGCAAAATGAACTCCTGCAGCGGCGGCAGCTGGGCGTTGTAATGCGCCAGCGCCTCGTCGAGCTCCAGCACGGCGGCGCTGCCGAGCAGCTCGTAGCCGGGGATGCTGAGCTCGCCACCGAGGTTGAAGAGCTGGTGCTGGATCGAATCGAGCAGCGCGCGCACCTCGGGCGGCAGCGCCTCGCACAGCAGCAGACCGAGCTGCGAGTTGAGCTCATCGACCTCGCCCATGGCGTGGATGCGCAGGCTGCTCTTGCTCACGCGCTGGTTGTTGCCCAGCCCGGTGGTGCCGGCGTCGCCGGTGCGGGTGGCGATCTGGCTCAGGCGGTTGCCCATGTTGGTGCTCCTGTCATAAATGCCCCTTGCGTGGCAGTAAAATGTATATTATGCTAAAAGATTGCAATCCAAGCAGCGCGTGGGAGTACTTTCAATAGGCACTTACATGACCCATAGCCAAACCCAGCCGTCACCCCCGATGCCGCTTAGCGCCTCACCGGCGTTTTTGGCGGCACTGCGCCAGTGCTTCGGCGACCAGTGCAGCACCGCGCTGGCCGTGCGCGAGCAACACGGGCGCGACGAATCGGCCTACATCGACGTGCCGCCGCCGGTGGCGGTGGTCTATGCCGAATCGAGCGCCGACGTCTGCGCCGCGGTGCAGTTGTGCGCCGCGCACCAGGTGCCGCTCATCCCCTACGGCGCCGGCTCCTCGCTCGAGGGCCAGTTGCTGGCGCTGCACGGCGGCATCAGCCTCGATCTGAGCCGCATGAACCGCGTGCTCGCCATCTACCCCGACGACCTGTGCGCCACCGTGCAGCCGGGCGTGACCCGAATGCAGCTCAACGCTGCGCTGCGCGACCAGGGGCTGTTCTTCCCCATCGACCCCGGTGCCGACGCCAGCCTCGGCGGCATGGCCGCCACCCGCGCCAGCGGCACCAACGCGGTGCGCTACGGCACCATGCGCGACAACGTGTTGGCGCTCGAGGTCGTGCCGGCCAGCGGCGTGCCGGCGCGCACCGGCACGCGGGCGCGCAAATCCAGCGCCGGCTACGACCTCACGCGCCTGTACGTGGGCAGCGAGGGCACGCTGGGCGTGATCACCGAGCTCACGCTGCGGCTGTACCCGCTGCCCGAAGCGGTGGCGGCGGCGGTGTGCTCCTTTGCCACGCTCGAGGCGGCGGTGCGCAGCACCATCGCCATCATCCAGATGGGCATACCGATCGCGCGCTGCGAACTGCTCGACGCCGCCACCGTGCGCGCCGTCAACGCCTACGCCGGGCTGGGCTTGCGCGCCGAAGCGCTGCTGCTGATGGAGTTTCACGGCTCGCCAGCTGGCGTGCGCGAGCAGACCGAGCTGGTGCAAGCCATCTGCGCCGAGCACCAAGGCAGCGCCTTTGACTGGGCCGACACGCCCGAGCAGCGCAGCCGCCTGTGGCACGCGCGCCACCACGCCTACTTTGCCGCCTTGCAGACGCGGCCCGGCTGCCGCGCCATCACCACCGACGCCTGCGTGCCCATCAGCCGCTTGGCCGACTGCCTGCTCGCGTCGGTGGCCGACGCCGAGGCCAGCGGCCTGCCTTATTTTTTGGTGGGCCACGTCGGCGACGGCAACTTCCACTTCGGCTACCTGATCGACCCGCACAGCGCCGCCGAGCGCGCCCAAGCCGAGGTGCTGAACCAGCGCCTGGTGGCGCGCGCGCTGGCGCTGGGCGGCACCTGCAGCGGCGAACACGGGGTGGGGCTGCACAAGATCGAATTTTTGCAGCAAGAATGCGGCCCCGAGGGCATCGCGCTCATGCGCGCGCTCAAGCAGGCGCTCGACCCGCAAGGCATCTTCAACCCGGGCAAGGTGTTGTCATGAACCCAGCCCCGGCACAGCCGGAAAAACCGGCGCACCCAGCGCACCCGGCAGGCCCGCTGCCCAACGGCGTGCCCACCGGCCTGCCATGGCTGGCGATCGCGCTCATCAGCGCCGCGGTCATCGGCGCCGGCCTGGCTGCCGGCTGGTACGCTATGCAACAGGCGCAAAAGCGCGTTGCAGACCAGATGCACGCCAGCGCCTTCATCAAGACCGAGCGCCTGGCCGACTGGCACAAGGAACGGCTGGCGAAGGCGCAGCTCCTGCGGCAGCGCGAAAGCCTCGCGCGGCTCTGGCTGCAACACCAGCGCAAAGTCCCCGGCGAGGGCATGGCCCTGCTGGACCGCTTTTTGGTCGACTACGCCGAAGCGCCTTCGGTGCAGCGCATCGAGCTCTTTGACGCCACGCTGGCGCAGCTCTGGGACTCCAGGGGCCAGGCCGCGGCCCCGCACCCGATCCTGAACGCCGGCTTGGTCCAGGTGCTGGCGCAGCGCCGCGCCGCCGCCGTGGGGCCGTGGCGCGACGCGCAAGGGCGGGTGCGGCTGGCCTACGTCGGCCTGATCGCCCCCCCGGGCCAGCCGCTCGCGCTGGTGGCGCTGCACGTCGATCCGCCACCCCACTTCCACGCCGCGCTGCAGCAGTGGCCACTGCCCTACACTAGGGGCAGCGCGCGCCTGCTCACGCTGCGCGACGGCGCGGTGCAGTACTGGAGCGACCTGCCTGCAGAGTCATACCCCGTGCCGGGCTTCGACTCCGAGCTCGCTTTTGCCCAGCGCCTGCTGCGCGGCGAGATCGAAGTCGGGCAGGTGGTGCGCGGCCACGACGACCACGGGCGCCCGGCGCTGGCGCTGCTGCAGCCGGTGGCTGGAACCGACTGGCTGGTGCAAGTCGAAATCGACCGCGCGGCCGTGCTGGCCAGCGCGCGCGGTACCCTGATCGGGGTTATGCTGTTTGGGCTGCTGGCGCTGCTGCTGGCGCTCGGCGGCGCGCGCCTGCTGCTGCAGCGCAACCAGCTGGCTGTGGCCCGGCGGGCCATGGCCGCCTTGCAACGGGCGCAGGCCGATCTGAGCCGCAGCGAAGCGCACTACCGGCTGCTGGCCGAAAACGCCACCGACGTGGTCTGGCTCTACGACCTCGAGCCGCAGCGCATGAGCTACATCAGCCCCTCGGTCCAGCGCCTGCTCGGCTACACGTCCGAAGAGCGCGAACAGCTTACCATCGAACAACTGTTCGAGCCGGCCTTGGCCACAAAGGCGCGGCAGTTGATCGCCAGCCACGTGCAGCGCTTTGTCAGCGGCGATACCACGGAGGCGCTGGTGATCGAACTGCAGCACCGGCACCGCAACGGCGCGGTGGTGCCGGTCGAAATCTCGGCCCGGCTGCTGCTCGACGCCCAAGGCCAGCCGGCGCAGATCTTGGGCGTGACGCGCGACATCCGTGCGCGCGTGCTGGCCGAACGGCAACTGCGGCTGCTCTCGCAAGCCACCGAACAAAGCCCGGTGGCGGTGATCGTCACCGACGCCGAAGGCCAGATCGAATACGTGAACCCGGCCCTCGAGCGCATCAGCGGCTACCGCGCGGCCGAGGTGCTGGGGCGCAACCCGCGCCTGCTGGGCTCGCAGCGCACCCCGCGCAACACCTTTGTCCAGATGTGGGATGCCTTGCGCAGCGACCAGACCTGGCAGGGCGAGTTCATCAACACGCGCAAAGACGGCAGCCACTACCACACGGCGGTGTCCGTCGCGCCGCTGCGCGATGCCGCGCAGCGTGTGCTGCAATACGTGTCGGTGCAGATGGACTTGAGCGCGCAGCGCGCCGCCGAACAACAAGTCGAGCTGCTGGCCTGGTTCGACCCGCTCACCGGCCTGCCCAACCGCAAGCGCCTGCTGGCCGAGCTGCCCCAGATCCTGCGCCAGCGCCCCGGCAACGGCGAGCAGGCGGGCTTGCTGATCGTGAACGTGGACCGCTTCAAGGCCATCAACGACGCGCGCGGGCGCAACCTGGGCGACGCGGTGCTGCTGGCGCTGGCCGACCGGCTGCGCCTGCAGCTGGACCCGGACGAGCTGCTGGCGCACCTGAGCGGCGACGAGTTCGCACTGCTGCTGCCGCACCTGGGCCACGAGGCCCCGGCCGCCGCCAGCAGCTTGCTGCGCCGCGCCGCCCGCTGGCACCAAATGCTGGAGCAGCCGCTCGAAGCCGGGGGCGAGCGGCTGCGCATCACGCTGAGCGTCGGCGCGACCTTGCTTGGGGGTATGGCCGCCGAGCACCCGAGCGAAGCCTTGCGCCACGCCGACACCGCCTTGCACCAGGCCCAAGAGGCGGGCGGCAACCAGACCGTGTTTTTCGACCCGCACATGGGGCAGTGGGCGGCGGAGCGCTTTGCCTTGGAACAAGAATTGCGCCACGGCATCGAGCAGGGCGAGCTGCGGCTCTACCTGCAGCCGCAAGTCGATACCCAAGGCCAGAGCAAGGGCGGCGGCTACCGCTTTCGGTCAACATCAGCCCGCGCCAGTTCCAGCAGAGCGATTTTGGCGAGCGGCTGCAGGAGCTGCTGCAGCGCAGCCAAGCGCAGGCCGGCGACCTGATGCTGGAGTTCACCGAAAGCGTGGTGCTGCACGATGTGGAGCGCGTGATCGAACGCATGGCCGCGCTGGCGCGCTTGGGGCTGCGCTTTTCCATCGATGACTTTGGCACCGGCTACTCGAGCCTGTCGTACCTGAAGAACCTGCCGATCCACGAGCTCAAGATCGACCGCAGTTTCGTGCAGGACGCGCCGCACAGCCCGAGCGACGCCGCGCTGGTGGCGGCCATGCTGGCCGTGGCCAGCCTGATGAAGCTGCAGGTGGTGGCCGAAGGCGTGGAGACCGAGGAGCAGTCGCTGCTCTTTAGGCACCACCCCGGGGCGCTGATGCAAGGCTACCTGTTTGGCCGCCCGGAGCCGGCCGAGGAGCTGATCAGGCGCTGGCTGGCCCAGACCGTGGCCCCGGATGCCCCAGACGCCCCAGATGCGGCTTGAGCGTGGCCGCTGTGTCGGCCCCCGCGGCCAGGGGGGCGCTCCACGGGCATGGGGGGGGTTGGCGTTTGGAGCGCTTGGCTGGCTTGGGCGCTGGACTGGGGTTTAGGCCGCGCGCAGGCGCTCGATCAGGCCGTTGAGTTCGTCGAGCGAGGCAAAGGCGATCGCCAACTCGCCTTGCGCGGCACCGCCGCCACTGCGCCGGCTGCGGTTTTTGAGCCGCAACTCCACCCGCGCCGTAAAGCGGTCCGACAGTTCTTCTTCCAGCCGCAGCAGCTCGCGCGGCTTGTCAGCTGCCGGTGGCACGGGGGTGAGGCGGAACTCGGCCGAGAGCTTTTTCACCAGCCGCTCGGCTTCGCGCACCGACAGCGCCTTGGCGCTGATCTGGTGCGCGGCCGTGATCTGCGTCGCCCCCTCCAGCCCCAGCAGGGCGCGGGCGTGGCCCATTTCGATGTCGCCGGCCAGCAGCAGCGCCTGCACCGGCTCGCTCAAGTTGAGCAGGCGCAGCAGGTTGCTGGTGGCGCTGCGCGAGCGCCCCACGGCCTGCGCGGCCTGCTCGTGCGTCAGGCCAAACTCGCGCAGCAGGCGCTGCAAACCCTGCGCTTCTTCGAGCGGGTTGAGGTCTTCGCGCTGGATGTTTTCGATCAGCGCCATGGCGGCGGCGGCCTCGTCGGGCACATCACGCACCAGCACCGGCACGGTGTCTAGGCCGGCCAGCCGTGCCGCCCGAAAGCGGCGCTCGCCGGCGATGATTTCGTACACCGGGCGCGCGCCGCGCACCGCCTCAGCCTGCCCCTGCTGCATCTGCCAAGCGGCCAGCCGGCGCTCGCCCTCGGCCTGCTCGAGCCGGCGCACCAGGATCGGCTGCATGATCCCTTGCGCCTTGATGCTTTCGGCCAGCTCGTACAGCGCGCCTTCGTCCATGCGCGTGCGCGGCTGGTAGGTGCCGGGCACCAGGTCGATCAGCGCCAGCTGGTGCGGCTGGTCGCGCTGCGCCGGGTCCAGGCCCTCGTGGCCTTCGTCGAGTCGCGGCCCCAGCAGCGCTTCGAGCCCACGGCCCAGTCCTTTGGTTTTTTTGCTCAACATGGTTTGTGCACAGGGGTCAAGCCCAGCGGGCGATGGATTGGTAGAAGTTCACAGCTGCCCGATGCGCGCCACCATTTCGTGCGCAAACTCGACGAAGGCTTTGCTGCCGCGGGCGCTGGGGTCGAACACCACGCCTGGCTGGCCGTAGCTCGGGGCTTCGGCCAGGCGCACGTTGCGTGGGATCACGCTGTCGAACACCTTGGCGCCAAAATGCGCCTTGAGCTGCTCGCTCACCTGCTGCTGCAAGGTGATGCGCGGGTCGAACATCACGCGCAGCAGCCCGATCAGCTTGAGCTCGCGGTTCAGGTTGGCGTGCACCTGCTTGATGGTGTCGACCAAATCCGACAAACCCTCGAGCGCAAAGTACTCGCACTGCATCGGCACCACCACCCCATTCGCGGCGCACAGACCGTTGAGCGTGAGCAGGCTCAGCGCCGGCGGGCAGTCGATGAGCACGAAATCGTAATCGGCATCGACCGCCGCCAGCGCCAGCTTGAGCCGCTGCTCGCGCTGCGGCAACTCGACCAGTTCGATCTCGGCCCCGGCCAGCTCGCGGTTGGCGCCCAGCACCTGGTAGCCGCAACCGGGCCCGGCCGGCACCACCGCCTGCGCCAGCGCGGCGCTGCCGAGCAGCACGTCATAGACCGTGCGCTCGAGCGCGCGCTTGTCCACGCCCGAGCCCATGGTGGCGTTGCCTTGCGGGTCCAGGTCGATCAGCAACACCCGCTGCCCGACCTGCGCCAGGCCCGCAGCCAAGTTGACGGCGGTGGTGGTCTTGCCTACACCGCCTTTTTGGTTGGCGACACAGAAGGTTTTGGCCATGGAAAACGTGGACGGCGAGCGATTGAGAGTACGGCTGGGGGCTGGCTGCGGCTGGGCGCGCTGCGTTGCCGTGTAGCAGAGTGTAAGCCTATTGATCCGGCCCCAAAAAGTGTGAACTTCCTGCGGTTATTGTGCTCCAACTCGGCATAGACAAAGAAAGCGCAAGAAGCCAAACCCTGGAGCAGTTGCATGAGCGGCGCAAGCAAGTCGCTTGACTCGATGAGCACTACCCGGCCATCGAAGCGCAAGCCAAGGCTGAAGGAGGCGAGATTCACTGGGGCGACGAGACGGCACTGGTCAACACCGACGTGCGCGGCAGGAGCTACGCCCCGGCAGGTGCAACACCGGTGGCGTACACGGTGGGCAGCACACGCCAGAAGCTGTCCATGATCGCCAGCGTCACCAACCGGGGCAAGGCGCGTTGGATGATCATCGATGAGGCCTTCAATGCCGATAGGCTGATCGAGTTCATGCAGGCGCTGGTTAAGGATACGGGCAGGAAAGTCTTTCTGATTCTGGACAACTTGAGGGTGCATCACTAGCCAAGCCGGTCAAGGCCTGGCTGGCAGAGCGGATCGAACAGATCGAGGTGTTCTACCTGCCCAGCTACAGCCCGGAGCTCAACCCCGAAGAGCGGCTCAATGCGGATCTCAAGCAGGCCATGGGCAAGCGGGTGCCGGTGCGCACCAAGGCCAAGCTGCGCCAAGCCGCCAACGAGCACATGGCCATGCTGGAGCAATCACCCGAGCGGGTAATGAGCTTCTTCCAAGACCCCAAGGTCAAATATGCCGCCGGTTAAGACTTCTTGGGGCCGGAGCAATAAGCACCGGCGGCGGGCAGCGGGCCTGCGCGCGGCTCGTTCACCGCGGCCTCGTGGTCCACCCGCAGCCGCAGCGGCGGTGCGAGCCCGCGCTTGTCCTAACCGGCGTAAAGCGTCAGGTGCGGGTAGGGGATCTCGATGCCGGCGCGGTCGAAGGCCAGCTTCAGGCGGCGCAGATACTCGCGCCGCACGGTCCACTGCGCGGCGGGCTGGCATCTGATGCGGCAGCGGATCACGACGGCCGAATCAGCCCAGCGGTCGACGCCAGCCATCTCCAGGTCGTCAGCGATGTGCGAGCCGAACGCCGGGTCGGCGCGCAGCTCGCGCGCCACGTCGTGCATCAGGGTCATCACCTCGTCGACGTTTTCGCGGTACGCGACGCTCACGTCGACCACGGCGTTGGCGTGGCCGCGCGTCAGGTTGATCACCGCCGTGATCTGGCCGTTGGGCACGAAGTGCACGCGTCCATCGTAGTCGCGCAGTTGCACGAAGCGCAGCGAAACATCCTCGACGACGCCGGCGTGGCCACCGCCAAGGTCGACGATGTCGTCCTGGCGAAATCGGCGGCTCTTGGGACAAATGCAGCGACAAGAGCCATCTGCTCCTATCCCTTCCGCGTCGAAAACGCGACTGGTTCTCCGGCCTCTGGGCCAACGCTTCGCGCCCTCCTACCATCAGCTTCGCCCCTCAAAGTGGCTAATGGAAAATCTGGGTTAAAGCGGATCACGACGGACGCGACGCCGACCTTTGCACGCTCATTACGGTCGCCCTGCAAAACGGCGGCCTGATCTCCCAGAACAAGCGCAAGTCATACGCCGACCGTGTGCCTGGGCGGGTGTTCGATGCCATCGATGCGCTGTGCACAGCGCGGCTGGCGGCCAAGGGTTCAGACGCCGCCGCGCCGCCGCATCCAGACCAAGCAGCGCTCGGCGTCTAGGCCGGGCACGCGCACCGGTTCCACGTGAAACACCTCGATTTCGGGCGGCAGCGCCGCGATTTCGTCGTGCGGCACCTTGCCCTTGAGCGCCAGCCACAGCCCCTGCGGTGCCAGCGCCCCCTGCGACAGCCGGGTGAAATCGGCCAACGAGGCGAAGGCGCGCGACAGCACCAGATCGTGCGGCTGCACGATGTGCTCGACGCGCGCGTGCTGCCCCTGCAGATTGGGCAGGCGCAGCGCCGCCGCCACTTGGCTGATGAACAGCGCTTTTTTGGTCACCGCATCGACGCAGCGCAACGCCAGCGCCGGGCAGGCAATGGCCAGCACCGCGCCCGGCAGGCCACCGCCCGAGCCCACATCGAGCAACCGTGGCGCGTGCGGCAGATCGAGCGCGCTCAGCTGGCGCTGCACCGGCACGCACACCGCCAAGCTGTCGAGCAGGTGGTGCGTGAGCAGCTGCTGCGGCTGGCGCAGCGCCGTCAGGTTATAGACCCGGTTCCACTTGGCCAGCCAGTCGGCGTAGTCGAGCAGGGTTTGCTGCTGCGCTGCGCTCAAGCTCAGCTGCAAGGCGTCCAAGCCGTCGCGCAGGCCTGCGGCGAGCGGGTGGCTCATGCGGCGCCGGTGGCAGCAAAGTCGCGGCTGCGGCTGCGCTTGAGGTGGATGAGCAACAGCGAAATCGCCGCCGGCGTGACGCCCGAAATGCGCGCCGCTTGGCCCAGCGTCTCGGGGCGCTGCGCCGTGAGTTTTTGCCGCACCTCGATGCTCAAAGCCGTCACTTGGTGGTAGTCCAAGTCTGCCGGCAGGCGCAGGTTTTCGTAAGCGGCACTGCGCTCGACCTCGTCGCGCTGGCGCTCGATGTAGCCGGCGTACTGGGCGGCGATTTCGAGCTGCTCGACCACGGCCTCGTAGTCGGCGCCCAAGGTTTCACGTGAAACCAAGGGGCGCGGGTCATCGCCCTCGTCGGCGGCCGGGGACGGCCGCCAGCGCCCGCCTTCTAGGCTCAGCAGCGCCTCGTAGCCCACACCGGGGCGGCGCAACAGTTCGAACAGAGGGTACTCGCGCTCGATCGCCTTGCCCAGCACGCGCTCGGCCTCGGGCGCCGACAGGGTGCGCGGATGGACCCAAGTCGATTTTAGGCGCTCGCTCTCGCGCGCCAGCGCGTCGCGTTTGCGGCTGAAGGCGCTCCAGCGGGCGTCGTCCACCAAACCCAACTCGCGCCCGATTGCGGTCAGGCGCAGATCGGCGTTGTCTTCGCGCAGTTGCAGCCGGTATTCGGCGCGGCTGGTGAACATACGGTAGGGCTCGCTCACGCCCTGGGTCACCAGGTCATCGACCAGCACGCCCAGATAGGCCTGATCGCGCCCCGGCAACCACGGCTGCAGAGCGCGCACCTGCAAGCCGGCGTTGAGCCCGGCGTAGAGGCCCTGCGCCGCCGCCTCCTCGTAACCGGTGGTGCCGTTGATCTGCCCGGCAAAAAACAGGCCGCCGATCTGGCGCGTCTCGAAGCTGCTGCGCAGCGCGCGCGGGTCAAAATAGTCGTACTCGATGGCGTAGCCGGGGCGCAAAATGTGCGCGCGCTCCAAGCCCTCGATGCTGCGCACCAGCGCGAGCTGGATGTCGAAGGGCAGGCTGGTGGAGATGCCGTTGGGGTAGAACTCGTGCGTGTTCAGGCCCTCGGGCTCGAGGAAGATCTGGTGGCTGCCCTTGTCGGCAAAGCGCTTGACCTTGTCTTCGACGCTTGGGCAGTAGCGCGGCCCCACCCCTTCGATCTGGCCGCTGTACATGGGGCTGCGATCAAAGCCGGAGCGGATGATGGCGTGCGTGCGCTCGTTGGTGTGCGTGACCCAGCACGGCAACTGGCGCGGGTGCATCTCGGGGCGGCCCATGAAGCTGAACACCGGCAGCGGCCGCCCGGCGCTGTCGGAGCCCGGCATGCCGTCGCCGGGCTGCTCGACGCAGCGCGCAAAGTCGATGCTGCGGCCATCGAGCCGCGGCGGCGTGCCGGTTTTGAGCCGCCCTTGCGGCAGCTGCAGCTCTTTGAGCCGTGCTGACAGGCGCTGCGCCGGCGCCTCGCCAGCGCGGCCGCCGGGGTGGTTGTCGAGGCCGATGTGGATTTTGCCGTCCAAAAAGGTGCCGGCGGTCAGCACCACGGCGCGGGCGCGAAAGCGGATGCCGGTCTGCGTCACCACGCCGGCCACGCGCGCGCCGCTGCCGTCGCCATCCAGCAGCAGGTCATCCACGGCTTGCTGAAAGAGCTGCAAACGGGGCTGGTTTTCCAGCCGCTGGCGGATCGCGGCTTTGTACAGCAGCCGGTCGGCCTGGGCGCGGGTGGCGCGCACCGCCGGCCCCTTGCTGGAGTTGAGGATGCGAAACTGGATTCCGGCGGCGTCGGTGGCCAGCGCCATGGCACCGCCGAGCGCATCGACTTCGCGCACCAGATGCCCCTTGCCGATGCCGCCGATGCTGGGGTTGCAGCTCATCTGGCCCAAGGTCTCGATGTTGTGCGTGAGCAGCAAGGTGGCGCAACCCATGCGCGCCGCCGCCAGCGCGGCCTCGGTGCCGGCGTGCCCGCCACCGACCACGATCACATCAAATTCTTCCGGGTACCACATGGGGCTCACAATCTAGGGCCTGGGGTTGCACATGCGCAGCCAGCCATCCGGGCGTGGGCTGCAGGCTGACGATTGTACGAGTGAGGGCGGTTTCACGTGAACGATGGTGCAGTGCCATTGTGTATGGCCCAGTATCGCAGCCGTTTATCGCCCCACTATCCGCCAATGACGCATACAATTCACCGCATGGAATTCATCGAAACCCAGACATTCACTCGCTTGCTGGCCGACCTGTTGTCGGACGACGAGTACGCGGATCTGCAGAAGGTCTTGGTGGAGAACCCGGAGCGGGGCGACATCCTCAAGGGTGGCGGTGGAATCCGTAAGTTGCGCCACGCGCTGCCGGGGCGCGGCAAGAGCGGCGGAGTTCGGGTCATCTACTACTGGCTTCGGGACGATGGGCAAATTTACATGCTGCTGATCTACCAGAAGTCAAAAAAGACGATCTGAGCGACCGGGAAACCGCCTTGTTACGCGAATTTGTGAAGGGCCTATGAAATGGAACAAGCATTGTTTGATGACCTGGTGCAAAGCCTAAAAGAAGCCAAGGCGATTGCTCGCGACCAAGCGAGCGCCTCGCGCCGGTTCAAGGTGACAACGCCGGACGCCAAGGCGGTGCGTGAACAAATCGGGCTGTCGCAAAGCGAATTTGCTCAGTTGATGCAGGTCAGCGTCAAAACGCTGCAAAACTGGGAGCAGCATCGCCGCAACCCGACGGGCCCGGCGGCCGCCTTGCTCAAAATCATGCGCTCCGCGCCAGAGGTGGCGCTCAAAACGCTGCACGCCTGATCAACGCGAACAATCCGGGTCACCGATACAGCCAAGTGCCAGGGGAAAGTATTCTGACTTGGGGGGTGGGGTGGCGTAACGCCTGCTGCCCACGTTCCACGTGAAACTTGGGCCAAGCACCGGGCCCGGCTCTAGTACAGCCCCGGCTCGCCCTCGGGCCGGCTCTTGAAGCGGCGGTGCAGCCAGTGGTACTGGCCCGGGCTGATGCGCACCGCTTGTTCGAGCGCGGCGTTCATGCGCTGGGCGTCGGCGCTGTCGTCGCCGCTGGGGAAATCGGGCCACGGTGGCGAGACCTCGAGGCAGTAGCCGCTCGCCGTCATGCGGCAAAACAGGCTGACCACCGGCGCTTGCGCGGCGCTGGCGTAGCGCGACAGGGCGGTCACCGTAGCCGCCGGGACGCCAAAGAAGGGCACGAACACGGCGTTTTGTGGCCCCAAGTCCATATCGGGCAGCAGCATCAGGGCCGCGCCCTGGTGCAGGCCGCGCAGCACCGGGCGGATGTTTTCGCGGCGCGAGTGCAGCAGCGGGGCCCCGAAGCGCGCCCGGCCCTGATTCACCCAGCGCTCCATCCAAGGGCGCTTTTGCGGCGAATAGACGGTGATCCAAGGCCGCTCGACTTCGAGCGTGATGCGCGTCCAGCAGGCGTCGAGGCCGCTCAGGTGCGGGGCAAAAAACACCACCGGGCCGCGCAGTTGCAGCGCCTGCGCCGGATCGACGAGCTGCACCCGCTGCCTGATGCACGCCGGGCTGGCGTGCCAGAGCCAGACCCGATCGAGGGCCGATTGGCCGAAGTGCCTGAAGGTCTGCCTCAGCCAGAGCTGCCGCTGCGCCGGCGTGGCCTCGGGAAAGCAAAGCTCGAGGTTGCGCCGGGCGATGTGGCGCCGGCGCCGGGCCAGCAGGTACAGCAGCGCCCCCAGCAGCGCCCCCAGCAGCCGCCACAGCGGCAGCGGCAGGCGCGCCAGCAGGCGCAGCCACAGCGGGCCGGGCGGGCGCCCCGGTGGGTGGGATGCGCGGTCAGGGTTCATGCAATGGGGTGGGTGGGATGCAAGGGCCGTCAACCCAGTGCGTGGGTGATTCGGCCAGCCCACGCAAAAAAGCGCCTCCAGCCATTCAAACCGGGCTGTCGATGCGCAGCCACGTGGTTTTGAGTTCGGTGTATTTGTCCAAGGCGTGCAGCGATTTGTCGCGGCCCACGCCGCTTTGCTTGTAGCCGCCGAAGGGCACGGTGATGTCGTCTTCGTCGTACTGATTGACGTGGATGGTGCCGGCGCGCAAGGCCCGGGCCACGCCGTGGGCGCGGTTCAGGTCGCGGCTCCAGACCGAGGCTTGCAGGCCGTAGATGCTGTCGTTGGCGATCTGCACCGCTTCGGCCTCGCTGCCAAAGCGCAACACCGCCAGCACCGGGCCAAAGATCTCTTCGCGCGCGATCTGCATCTGGTTGTGCACGCCGTCGAAAATGGTGGGTTGCAGGTAGCAGCCGCCCGCCACCGGGTGCACGCGCTGGCCACCGGCGAGCAGCTGCGCGCCCTCGCGCTGGCCGGCCTCGATGTAGCGCAGCACGGTGGCGGTTTGGGCCTCATCGACCAGCGCCCCCTGCACCGTTTGCGGCAGCAGCGGGTGCGCGGGCTGAAACTGCGGCAGCAGCTCGAGCGCGCGCGCCATGAAGGGCGCGTGGATGGCGTGGTGCAGCAGCAGCCGCGTGGGGGCGTTGCAGCTCTGGCCGCAGTTGAAAAACACGCTGCCCAAGGCCGCCTGCACCGCGCGCTCGAGGTCGGGGCAGTCGTCAAAGACGATGAACGGCGATTTGCCGCCCAGTTCGGTCCAGGCGCGCTTGAGGTTGCTCTGCCCGGCCATGACGTGGATCTGCTTGCCGACTCGCGTGCTGCCGGTGAAGGCGATGCAGTCCACATCGGGGTGCAGGGCCAGCGGGCTGCCGGCTTCGGGGCCAAAACCCGGCAGCACGTTGAGCACCCCCGGCGGCAGGCCCGCTTGCAGCCCCAGATCGGCCAAACGCAGGGCGCTGAAGGGCGATTTTTCGCTCGGTTTGAGCACCACCGCGTTGCCCGCCGCCAGCGCCGGCGCGATTTTCCAGACCGCCATCAGCAGCGGGTAATTCCAAGGCACGATCACGCCCACCACGCCCACCGGCTCGCGCTGGATCAGCGCCAGCGCATGGTCGGCCGTGGGCGCGATCTGGTCATAGACCTTGTCGGTGGCTTCGCCGAACCAGCGCAGGCAGTTGGCGGCACCGGCCACATCGACGCTCTTGGCGTATTGCAGCGGCTTGCCCATATCCATCGCTTCGGTCAGGGCCAGCTCGTCGGCGTGTTGCAGCAGCAGCTCGGCCCAGCGCAGCAGCACGCGCTTGCGCTTGGCTGGGGCCTGACTGGCCCAGCGCCGGTCGTTGAAAGCCGCGCGCGCCGCCGCCACAGCCAAGTCAACATCGGCGCTGGCGCAACGCGCCACCTCGGGCAAGGCGCGGCCGTCGATCGGGGAGGCCTTGGTGAACGTGGCCCCATCGCGCGCGGCCACGCGCTGGCCGTCGATGAAGGCGCGGCCGTCGAGGCGCAGGGTGGATTCGTCGATAGCGGTCATGGCGGGTCTCCTAGATCAAGCACCGCGCAGCGCCTCGGCCATTTCGCGCTGGCGTTTGCGGGTCGAGTGCAGCACCCAGAAGGCATAGGTGACGACAAAGGTGGTGACGGTCAGAATCAGCAAGGTGGCGGCGGCGTAGATGGTCGGGTTGATGCCGCGCACAGCGTAGTTGAAGATCACTTGCGGCAGCGTGCTCACCCCGGGGCCGGAGAGGAACAGGGTGATCACCACGTCGTCGAACGAGAGCGTGAAGGCGAGCAGAAAAGCCGCCAGAATGGCCGGCGCGATGTTGGGCAGCGTGACCAGAAAAAACACCTGGTGCGGGCGCGCGCCCAAGTCCATCGCCGCTTCCTCGATGCTGCGGTCCACCTCTTGCAGGCGCGACTGCACCACCACCATGGCAAAAGCCATGCCAAACAGGGTGTGGCCGATGATGATCGTGATCAGGCCGCGCTCGGGGCCGCCAAACAGGTTGAACGAGCCCACCATCAGCAGCAGCAGCGACAGACCGATGATGACCTCGGGCATCACCATGGGTGCCACCGCCATGCCCGAAAACACGGTGCGGCCCCAAAAATGCTTGTAGCGCACCAACACAAAGGCAGCAAAGGTGCCCAGCACCGCCGCCAGCAAGCCGGTGACAAAGGCCACTTGCAAGGAGACGATAAAGCCCTCGACGATGCGCGTATCGGCCAGCAGCGCTTCGTACCAGCGCAGCGAAAAGCCGGTGAACGTGGCGTGCTGGCGCGTGCTGTTGAAGGAAAACAGAATCATGAACGCCAGCGGGGCGTACAAAAACAGGAACACCAGCGCCAGCCAGACTTTGCCGAGGTGCTTGTTCAGCCAATTCGATTTCATGGTTCAGGCTCCGACGGTGTCAACGGGCATCGCTGTCGCGCATGCCGTAGCGGAAATACAGCATCATGGGAATGATCACCAGCAGGATCATCAACACCGCCAAGGCCGATGCCCGGGGCCAGTTGTTGGCGATGAACATCTCGTCCCAGACCACGCGCCCGATCATGATGTTGTCGGCCCCGCCCAGCAGCGAAGGCACCACGAATTCCCCCATCGAGGGGATGAAAACCAGCATCATGCCGGCGATGATGCCGGGCTTGGACAGCGGCACGGTGATTAGCCAGAACGCCTTGAAGGGCGAGGCCCCGAGGTCGTAGGCGGCCTCGAGCAGACGGAAATCCATCTTCACCAAGTTGGCGTAGAGCGGCAGCACCATGAAGGGCAGATAGACATAGACCATGCCGATGAGCATGGAAAAATCGGTGTAGATCAGGCGCAGCGGCTCGTCGGTGAGGCCGATGAAGATCAAAAACTGGTTGACCACGCCGAAATCGCTCAAAATGCCCTTCCAGGCAAAGACGCGCAGCATGAACGAGGTCCAAAACGGCAACATCAGCAGCATCAGCAAGATCAGGCGCATCTCGGGCGCGCTGCGGGCGATGAAGTAGGCGAAGGGGTAGCCGATGATCAGGCACAGCAGCGCCGTGATGAGCGCGTAGGCGATCGAGCGCACATACGATTCGACGTACAGGGTCTGGAACAGGGCGCCGTCGGGGCCGGTGCGGAAAATGCTCCAGTAGTTCTCGAACTTGAGCAGCAGCACGCCCTCTTGCGGGTCCCAGAGCGGCTGGAAAGGGTGAATCTCGTTGCCCATATCGACAAAGCTGATGTACAGCAATATCAAAAAAGGCAAAAAGAAGAAAATCAGCAGCCAGACATAGGGCACGCCGATGACGAAGCGCCGGCCTGGCATGGACAGTTTCAGGGGTTTGGCCACGGTGTTTCGCCTGGGTTTAGCGTTGGCAGGGGCGATCAGTCGCGCAGCACCACGCCGGCGCGGTTGCTCCACCAGAAAAAGACCTCGTCTTCCCAGGTGATGTCGGACAGGTCGTGGCGCGCCGTGTTGGGCTCGGTGATTTTGACTTTCTGGCCGTTGCTGGCCTGCACCAAAAAGGTGCTGTAGGAGCCGAAATAGGCGATTTCCTTGACCCGGCCGCTAAACAGGTTGCAGTCCACCCCATGCGGGCGGGTTTTGGAGATTTCAATTTTTTCGGGGCGCACCGCCACCGCCACCGGCATATTCAGCGAGCCGCTGACGCCGTGCCCAATCTGGATCTCACCGATCTCGGTCTGCACCGCGCAGTGGTCGATCTCATCGACGCTCAGGCGGCCGTCGAACAGATTGACGCTGCCGATGAAGTCGGCGACGAAGCGGTTGGCAGGAAATTCGTAGATGTCTTGCGGCGCCCCGACTTGCAGCACCCGGCCCTTGCTCATGACGGCGATGCGCTGGGCCATGATCATGGCTTCTTCTTGGTCGTGGGTGACCATGACGCAGGTCACGCCCACCTTTTCGATGATGTTGACGAGTTCGAACTGGGTCTGCTCGCGCAGCTTTTTGTCCAGCGCGCCCAGAGGTTCGTCGAGCAGCAGCAGCTTGGGCCGCTTGGCCAGGCTGCGCGCCAGCGCCACGCGCTGCTGTTGCCCGCCCGAGAGTTGGTGCGGCTTGCGCCGCGCGTAGTCGCCCAGCTGCACCAGATCCAGCATTTCGCCCACGCGGCGCTTGAGTTCTTCTTTGGGGCAACCCTCGCGCTTGAGGCCAAAAGCCACGTTCTCCCAGATGTTTAGGTGCGGAAACAGCGCATAGCTCTGGAACATCATGTTGATCGGGCGCTCGTAGGGCGGCATCTGGGCCACGTCCTGGCCGCCGAGCAGGATGCGGCCCGAAGTCGGCTTCTCGAACCCGGCCAGCATGCGCAGCAGGGTCGATTTGCCACAGCCCGAACTGCCCAGCAGGGCAAAAATCTCGCCCTGGGCGATCGACAGCGAGACCTCATCGACGGCCAGCGCCTCGTCAAAGCGCTTGACCACCTTTTCGGTCACCAAAAATCCTTCTTTGCTTACGTCTTGGAGCATGTGCGCGCCTCGGTCTGCCCTGTGCAATATGGAAGGCCGCCGCACCCCGATCGGGGTGGCAGCGGCCTGTGAAAGGTGCGAGCGGTGCACCGGCGCTTTGCGCCCGGCTGGCTTGGGGCGCTCAGACCCCCGCGCTCAGCGGCCTTGCTTGAAGCTATTGTAGGCCGTCGCCATGGCTTCGCGCGCCTCGTTGGAGAGGCTGCCCGGCTGAATCATGCGCGGCATGTAGTCGGCCGGCACCATGATGGTCTTGTTGCCGGCGATCTCGGGCCGGATCAGCGGCATGGCGGCCAAGTTACCGGTGGGAAAGTTCATCTCGTTGGCCATGCGCGCTGCGTTTTCGGGGCGCAGGAAGAAGTTGATGAAGGTGTGCGCGTTGTTGGGGTGGCGCGCGTCGCGGGTGATGGCCATGGTGTCGATGAAGATCAGGCCGCCGGTGCTGGGCAGCAGGGCTTCGAGCACGTCGGTGTTGCCCATTTCACGCGCCCGGTTGGCGGCGATGTTGATGTCGCCCGACCAGCCCAGCACCACGCAAGCTTGGCCGCCGGCAAAGGTGTCGATCATGGTCGAGGTGAAGATGCGGATGTGCGGACGCACGGTCATCAGCATCTCGAGCGCGGCCTGGTAGTCGGCCGGGTTGTTGGAATAGGCTTCGCGGCCGATGAAGTGCAGCGCCGGCGGGATGACCTCAGACGGCGCGTCGAGGAAGGCGATGCCGCAGCGCTGCGCCAGCGCGGTGTATTTGGGGTTGAACACCAGCTCCCAGGCGTTTTCGGGCATGGGGGTGTTGCCCAGCGCGCGCTCGAGGCGTGTGCGGTTGATGCCCACGGTGGTAAAGCCCCAGGCCCACGGCACCAGGTGGCGGTTTTCGGGGTCGGCCTTGGTCAGGGTGGCCATCAGGGCCGGGTCCAGATTGGCCAGATTCGGGATCTTGCTTTTGTCCAGCGGCTGGAAGAAGCCGGCGGCGATCTGCTGCGCCGCAAACACGCTGCCCGGCACCACGATGTCGTAGCCAGTGTTGCCCGCCACCAAGCGCGCGTGCAAGACCTCGTTGGAGGCGAAGGTGTCGTAGGTGACGTCGATCCCGGTTTCCTGCTCGAAGGCTTCGATCAGGCCGGGCGGGACGTAGTCGGGCCAGTTGTAGATGTTGAGCACCTTGGGCTCGGCCGGCGGGGCGGCAGGGGCCACTGCGGCGGGCTGCTCACGCGGTCCGCAAGCCACCAGAAAAGAGGCCGCCAAGGCGGCCGCCAGCAAGGTCTTCAACATGGTTTCACTCCAGCAAGTAAAGAGCAAAAAAGGGATGGGGGCAGCCGCACACACAGACTGCGGCCTGCACAGCCTATGCAAACAGCGTGCCAAGCGCTATTTTAGCCACAAGGTCAAGGACTCAGAACCATCCTTTGGCGCGAAGTTCCGCCAGCGTGGCGTCAAGCGCGCGCTCGATCAGGCCCAGCATTTCGTCGATCTGCGCGCGCGTGGTGATCAAGGGCGGGGCGATGATCATGCGATCACCCACCGCCCGCATCACCAGCCCGCCCCCAAAACAGTGCGCGCGGCACCGCATGCCCACCGCCTGCTCCTCGGGGAAGGGCAGGCCGCGCGCCTTGTCGCGCACCAAAGTGAGCGCGGCGACGAAGCCGCAGCTCTGGGCGCGGCCCACCAGCGGGTGCGCCTCCAGCTCGGCCAGGCGCTGCGCCAGGTAGGGGCCGGTGTCGAGCCGCACCCGGCCCGGTAGATCTTCGCGCTCGAGCAGGTCGAGGTTGGCCAGCGCCACCGCGCACGCCACCGGGTGCCCGCTGTAGGTGTAGCCGTGGTTGAACTCGCCGCCGCGCTCGATCAGCACCTGGGCCACGCGCGGCCCCACCAGGGTGCCGCCCAAGGGCACGTAGCCGCTGGTGACGCCCTTGGCAAAGGTCACCAGATCGGGGCGCAGACCGAATTTTTCGTAGGCAAACCAGTGCCCGAGGCGGCCAAAGGCGCAGATGACCTCGTCGGCAATCAACAGGATGCCGTAGCGATCGACGATGCGCTGCACCTCGGGCCAGTAGCTTTCTGGCGGGATGATGACGCCACCCGCGCCCTGCACCGGCTCGCCGATGAAGGCCGCCACGCGCTCGGGCCCGAGTTCGAGGATTTTGTCTTCCAGCCAGCGCGCCGCGCGCAGGCCAAAATCGTGCTCGCTCTCGCCCGCCAGGCCATGCTGCAAAAAATGCGGCTGATCGATGTGCACGATGCCGGGGATGGGCAAATCGCCCTGGGCGTGCATGGCGCCCATGCCGCTGAGCGAGGCCGCCGCCACCGTGGAGCCGTGGTAGGCGTTGCGGCGGCTGATCACGGTTTTGCGCTGCGGCTGCTCGAGCAAGTCCCAGTAGCGGCGCACCAGCCGCAGGTTGGTGTCGTTGGCCTCGGAGCCAGAGCTGGAATAAAACACATGCTCGAAGCGACGCCCGGCCACCGGCGGCGCCAGCTCGGCCAAGCGCGCCGCCAGCCGCACCGCGGGCTCGTGCGTGGTCTGGAAAAAGCTGTTGTAGTAGGGCAGCTTGAGCATCTGCGCGTGCGCCGCGTCGGCCAGCTCGCGCCGCCCGTAGCCGACGTTGACACACCACAGCCCGCTCATGGCGTCCAGCAGCCGCTGGCCCTCGCTGTCCCAGACGTAGATGCCCTCGCCGTGGGTGATCACGCGCGCGCCCTTGGCCGCCAGCGCTTGGTGGTCGGTGAAGGGGTGCAGGTAGTGCGCGGCATCGAGCGCTTGCAGCTCGGCGGTCAGGGGGGTGGGGGGCATGGGGGCTCCAGAGTGAGGGCGCTCAGCAGAGGCTGGGAGGCAATTGGACGGGTTTGAGGGACCGGTGCCTCCCAACCACTTAGACGTGCAGCAACAGGTGCTCGCGCTCCCAGGGCGAAATGACTTTCATGAACTCCTCGAACTCGAGCTCTTTGATTTCGGTGTAGATGGTGATGAACTCGCGCCCCAGCACCTCGTGCAGATCGCTCTCGCGCCGCAGCCAGTCCAGCGCCTCGCCCAGCGTGCGCGGCAGCGCGTAGGGCGACAGGTAGGCGTCGCCGCGCATCTCGGGCTTGGGCGCGATCTTGTTTTTCAGCCCCAAGTAGCCACAGGCCAGCGTCATGGCCAGCGCCACGTAGGGGTTGGCGTCGGCACCGATGACGCGGTTTTCCAGCCGCCGCGACTGCGGCACCGCAATCGGTGAGCGGATGCCGACGGTGCGGTTGTCGTGCCCCCACTCGATGTTGATCGGGGCGGCGGTGTGGCGGCTCAGGCGCCGGTAGCTGTTCACATAAGGGGCCACCAGCGCTATCGCCGCCGGTATGTAGCGCTGCAAGCCGCCGATGTAGTGGTAGAAGGCCTCGCTGGGCGTGCCGTCGAGCTGGCTAAAGAGGTTGCGCCCGCTTTCTCGCTCGACGATGCTCTGGTGCACGTGCATGGCGCTGCCGGGCTCGCCGGCGATGGGTTTGGCCATGAAGGTGGCGTACATGTCGTGGCGCAGCGCCGCCTCGCGCACCGTGCGCTTGAAAAAGAACACCTCGTCGGCCAAGTCGAGCGGGGCACCGTGGAAGAAGTTGATCTCCATCTGGCCGGCCCCGACTTCGTGGATCAGGGTATCGACGTTGAGCTCCATCTGGTCGCAGTAGTCGTAGATTTCCTCGAACAAGGGGTCGAACTCGTTCACGGCGTCGATGCTGTAGGCTTGGCGCGAGGTTTCGGCGCGGCCGCTGCGGCCGATGGGCGGCTTGAGCAGGGTGTTGGGGTCGGTGTTGCGCGCCGTGAGGTAAAACTCGAGCTCGGGCGCCACCACCGGCGACAGGCCCATCTCCTCGTACAGGTTGCAGACGTGGCGCAACACGCTGCGCGGGGCAAAGGGCACGCGCTTGCCGGCGTGGTCGAAGCAGTCGTGGATGACTTGCGCCGTGGGGTCGGTGGCCCAGGGGACGATGCGCACCGTGGACGGATCGGGGCGCAGTTGCATATCGCGGTCGGTGGGGTCGATCACATCGTAGTAGGGTCCGCTCTCGGGGAACACGCCGGTCACGCCCATGGCCACCACCGCCTGCGGCAGCCGCATGCCGCGGTCTTCGGTGAATTTGCCGCGCGGCAAAATCTTGCCCCGCGCCACGCCGGTGAGGTCGGGTACCAGGCACTCGATTTCGGTCACGCGGCGCTGGTTGAGCCACTGTTCGAGTTCGTTGAAGCTCTGCGGTGGGTTGCTTTTCATCTCATGCTCCGGTTGCGCTGGGTGCGCCGGTTGTGGGCTGGGCCCGATGCGCTTGCCAGCGGCGCTGCTGGCGCCGCCGCAGTGCCTGGCCAAAGGCGTGAAAGGTGGCGGCATAAAAGGGGTTTTGCTCGCAGCGCCACTCGGGGTGCCACTGCACCGCGTAGGCAAACTCGGTCGCGCCCTGCACCTCGATGGCCTCGACCAACCCATCTTCGGCCCATGCCAGCGCCCGCACACCGGGCGCCAAGCGGCCGATGCCCTGCCCGTGCAGCGAGTTGACCATGGCCTGCGTGCCGCCAGCCCACTGCGCCAGCGCCGAGCCTTCCGCCAGCCGCACTGGGTGGCTGGGGCCGTACTGCTGCTCGAGCGGCAGGCCGTCGGGGTCGCGGTGGTCCATCAGCCCCGGCACGGCGTGCACGGTCTGGTGCAGGCTGCCCCCCAGGGCGACATTGATCTCTTGGAAGCCGCGGCAGATGCCCAGCAGCGGCACCTGCTGCGCGATGCAGGCGCGCACCAGCGCCAGCGTGAGCGCGTCGCGCTCGGGGTCCAGCGGCAGCGTGGGGTCGTGCACGTCTTCATCGAAGTGCGCCGGGTGCACGTTGGAGGGCGAGCCGGTGAGCAGCACGCCATCGACTAGCGCCAGCAACGCGCCCATCTGCGCCGCCTCGGCCAGCGGGAACAGCACCGGCTGCGCCTGCGCGCCGACCTTGACCGCGCGCGCGTACTTGTCGCCCAGCAGCAGGTAGGGCATGGCGTTGGGGCCCAGCTGGCGGTGGTCGGCGGGCAGCCAGACCAGGGGCGGGGTGGCGGGCGCAGAAGAGGGGGCAGATGCAGCGGGGTTCGGGTTCATGGGGCGCGGTAAACCTTTGTCGGTGATTGTGGCAGAGCCTGCAGGCTGCGCATACAGGATTCGTGCCAGTTATAGGCCCGCTCAGCCTCTCAGCCCAGCGCCTCGCGCAAGCGCTGCCACGCCATGCCCAGCGCCAGCAGCGGCGTGCGCAGCCACGGCCCACCGGGAAAAGGGTGGTGTTTTAGCCGCGCATAGACATCGAAGCGCCCAGCTTGGCCGCCGATGGCCTCGGCCACCAAGCGCCCGGCCAAACCGGCCAGCACCACGCCGTGGCCGCTGAAGCCCTGCAAATAATAGACCTGCGGCGACAGCCGGCCAAAATCCGGGGCCCGGTTCATGCTGATATCCACAAAGCCGCCCCACAGGTAGTCGACCGGCACCTGCGCCAGATCGGGGAACACCGCCAGCAGGCGCTGGCGCATGAGGGCCTGCAGCTGCGCCGGGGTGCGGGTGGTGTAGCTGACGCGGCCGCCAAACAGCAGCCGCTGCTCGGCGCTGAAGCGAAAGTAGTCGAGCACCAGGTTGTTGTCGCACACCGCGGCGGCGCTAGGGATCAGGCGCCGGCTCAGGGCGGTGGCCACCGGGGCGGTAGCCACCAAGTAAGTGCCCACCGGCATGATGCGCCGCGCCAGCGCCGGCGCCAGCGCCGGGGCGTATTCGGGCAGCAGGCAGTTGCCCGCCAGCAGCGCGTAGCGCGCCGACACCTGGCCGTGGGCCGTGTGCGCCGTGACACCGGCGGCGCCGTGGCTCAGGCGCAGCACGGGGCTGTGCTCGTGCAGCACCACGCCGGCGCGCTGCGCCGCCTGCGCCAGCCCCAGCGTGTACTTGAGCGGGTGCAGGTGGCCGCTGATGGGCTCAAAGGCGGCGGCGTGGTAGCGCGGGCTGTCGATGTGGCGGCGCACCTCGGGCCCGGTGGCCACCTCGCACGCCAGGCCGTAGTCGCGCTGCTGCTGCTCGACCTCGGCCAGCAGGCGCCGCGCCTGGCGTGCCGAATCGGCCACCGTCAGGTAGCCGCGCTGCCAGTCGCAGTCGATGCGCTGCTGCGCGATGCGCTGCCCGATGAGCTCGATGCCCTCCAGCGTCCAGTCCCAGAGCCGGCGCGCATCGGCGCGCCCGAGCTGCTGCTCGAGCTGCCCTTGGCCACAGGCATAGCCCACCAGGGCTTGGCCGCCGTTGCGCCCGCTGGCCCCCCAGCCGATGCGCTGAGCCTCGAGCAGGCAGACCTGCAACCCGCGCTCGGCCAGCTCCAGCGCCGCGCTCAAGCCCGCCAGCCCACCGCCCACCACCAGCACATCGGCGCGCTGCTGGCCCTGCAGCGGCGGCAAGACCGGTGCACGCTGCACCGTCGCCTCGTAGTAGCTGCGCTGGTTCAGTAGGGTGTCGGATTGCAGCAGGGAGGATGCCATAAAGTAAGCGTAGCATAGGCTTGGAGCTGCGCTTTTGTTGAGGCGCGGTGAGACAGACAAAAGTGCCACAGCCTGTGGCACTTGCTACAGATCTCATCCGCTGCCCATCTGCGCAAGGGCAAGACAGCCTACAACTTTTCCTAAAACTCCCGAAGGGGTGGCGTGCAGAGGGTCAGGCACCTGCACCCGCGCCGCGCCCCAGCGCCACCTGCCCGGCCAGCCAGGTCCAGACCAGAGTGGCGGCGGCGTGGCTGGTGAGTTCGGCGTGGTCGTAGGCCGGCGCCACTTCGACGCAGTCCATGCCGACCCAGTTCAAATCGGCCAGTTCTTCGACCACGGTCAGCACCTGGCTGCTGCTCAGGCCGCCGGGCTCGGGGGTGCCGGTGCCGGGCGCGAAGGCGGGGTCGAGGCAGTCGATATCGATCGTCAGGTAGCAGGGCCGCTCGCCGATGCGCTGGCGGATCTCGCGCAGCAGCGGCTGCAAAGCCGCGCCGTCGAGGCCGCGCAAATCGCGGGCGGGGTAGATCAGGCCGCCTTGGTCGCGCACGTACTCGCGCGCCGCGCGCTGTCCGCTGGAGCGCAGCCCGATCTGCACCGTGTGCGCCGGGCTGACCAGGCCCTCTTGCAGCGCCTCATAGGTCCAGGTGCCGTGGCCCGAGGGTTCGCCGCAGTGGTCGGTCCAGGTGTCGCAATGGGCGTCGAAATGCACCAGCGCCAACGGCTCGCCTTGGCCATAGACGCGGCGGGCGGCGCGCAGCAGCGGCAAGGTGATGGAGTGGTCGCCGCCCAGAAACACGCAGCGGTGCTGGCCCATGAGGGCCTGCGCCTGCTGCTCGATGCAGGCCTGCAGATGGGGCAGCGCGGCGGTGTTGGGCAAGCGCAGATCGAGCGCGTCGCCCACGTGCCCAACGGGGCTGCAGTTGAAGTGCGGGTGCTCGCCGTCGCACAGCATCAGGCTGGCGGCGCGAATGGCTTGCGGGCCAAAGCGCGCCCCGGGGCGGTTGCTGACGGCGCCATCAAAAGGCACCCCGACCAGCGCAAAGGGCTGGTCGGCCAGTGGCGCGCAACCCAAAAAGCGGTTGCAGTTGTTGGCGTAGGCAAAGTCTCCGATGGCCATGGGGTGCTCCTGCGGTGTGCAAAGTTTAGTGTGTAGGGCGGCCGGCGCTCTGCAGCGGCCGCTGGCGCCACGCCAGCGCCGCGCCCAGCCACAGCGCCAGCGCCGAGTAGAACAAGCCGCGCTCGAGCCCGCCCGGGCCGTCGGCGATCCAGCCCACCGCCGTCGGGCCCACGATCTGCCCGGCCGCAAACACGATCGTGAAGGCGCTGATGCCGCCGGCCCACTGCTCCGGTGGCAAATTGTGGCGCACCAGCGCCGTGGTCGAGGCCACCACCGACAAAAAGACCGCCCCGAACAACAGCCCCGAGGCCAGCAACGCCGGCCAAGCCGCCGTGAGCGCGGGCACCAGCGTGGCCAAGCCGAGCAGGGCGCTGAGGCGCGCCAGCGCCTGCCCGCCGCGAAAACGATCCAGCCAAGCGGCCCACAGCCGCGCCGAAATCACCACCCCCAAGCCCAGCAGGGTGTAAAACAGCGTGATCGCCCCGGTGGCGTGCCCCTGCTCGTGCAGCAGCGCGATGACGAAGGTCATGTAGCCGATGTAGCCCAGACCGAACAGGGTGTACGAGGCCAGCGCCCAGCCAAAACTTTGCACCAGAAGCGCCCAACCCAAGGCCGGGCTGGGCGGCGCGCCGGGGCCGGCACGGTACACGGGCGCGGCATCGACTTCCAGCCCCAGCTGGCGCAGCGCCCGCAGCAGCCCCCACAGCGATGCCGTGGTGAGCAAACAGACCAGCGCCAGCAGCCACCAAGCCCAAGCCCAGCCGTGCGGCACGCTGGCGGCCCAGCCCAGCACCGGCGGCACCGCCAGCGCCGACAGCACGATGCCCCAGCCCACGCCGCCGTAATACAAGCCCAGCAACCAACCGCTGTGCGCCGGCCAAACCGTGCCCAGGCGCGCCGCCAACAAGCCCCCGGCCACAAAAACCCAGGCGCTGAACACGCCCGCCGCCAGCCGCTGCGCCAGCAGCGGCGCGCTGGCGCTAAAAAAACCGCTGCTGGCCATGAACACGCTGGCCAGCAAGGCCCCAGCCAGCAGCAGCGGTCCAGCCCCCAAGCGGCGCAGCAGCCACGGGGCCGTGAGCGCCCCCACGAGGTAGCCGACGGCGTTGAAGGTGTTCATGGCCCCGGCCAAGGCGTAGGTCCAGCCGAGGTCGGCGCGCATGGGCGGCAGCAGCAAACCGTAGGCAAAGCGCGTGATGCCCAGCGCCACCGCCGCCGCCAGCGAGAGCCACAGCGCCAGCAGCACCCCGCGCCACCAAGGGGGCAAGGGGGGTCGGATCGCGGACAGGCTGGTGGGAGGGCGCGCGCTGGGTTCGGCCATAGGGATCGATCCTAAACCCGCGCGCACCCGATTTGCCGGCGCAAGCGCAAATTGCCTCCCAGCCCCTCAGCTCCGCGCCGGCGGCCGCCAGCGCTTGAGCAGCAAGGTGTTGCTCACCACGCTCACCGAGCTCAGCGCCATCGCCGCCCCGGCCAACACCGGGCTGAGCAGGCCCAGCGCCGCCAGCGGGATGCCGACGGTGTTGTAGATGAAAGCCCAAAACAGGTTTTGTCGGATTTTGGCTACCGTGCGGCGCGATATGTCGAGCGCCGCCGCCACCAGCAGCGGCTCGCCGCGCATCAGGGTGATGCCGGCGGCGTGCAGCGCCACATCGGAGCCGCCTTGGGCGTGGCTCATCGCCAGCCCGACATCGGCCGCCGCCAGCGCCGGGGCATCGTTGACGCCGTCGCCCACCATCGCCACCACCCGACCCTGGGCTTTGAGTTCGGCCACCAGCCGCGCCTTGTCGCCCGGCAGCACCTGGGCGCGCACCTCGCCCGCCGCCGGGTCTAGCCCCAGGCGGCGCGCCATCGCTTCGGCGGCGCGCTGGTTGTCGCCCGAAATCATCAGCACCCGCAGACCCAGCGCACGCAACTCGGCGATGGCTTGGGCCGAACCGGGTTTGGGTTGGTCGGCAAACGCCAGCAAGGCCAGCGGCTGCCACCCGTGCTGCTGCGCCAGCACCGACACGCTGCAGCCTTGGGCCGCCCAAGCCTCGGCCTGCTCCTGCCAGCCCCGCAAATCGGCCCCGAGCCCCTGCAGCCAGTCCCAACTGCCCAAGTACAGCATGGTGCCCTGCACCTCGCCATGGCAGCCGCGCCCCGGCACCGCCTGCACCGCGCTGGCTTGCAAAGCGGCAGCGCCTTGGGGAGTTTTATCTAGGCCCAGGCCCAAGCCCACATCTTGTGCTTGCTGCGCTTGCGGCACCCCCTGCTCGGGCTGCTGCAGTTGCTGCAGTTGAGCTTGCGCTGCCTGCAACACCGCGCGCGCCAGCGGGTGCTCGCTGTGGCGCTGCAAGGCCGCCGCCGCCTGCAGCGCCACCGCCGCATCCACACCCGCAGCCGGCAACAGGTGCCGCAACACCGGCTGCCCTAGGGTGAGGGTGCCGGTTTTGTCGAAAGCCACCGTGTCCACACGGCGCGCGGCTTCGAGCGCCTCCGGGTCTTTGATCAAGATGCCGTGCTGCGCCGCCACCCCGGTGCCGGCCATGATCGCCGTCGGCGTGGCCAGCCCGAGCGCGCACGGGCAGGCGATCACCAGCACCGCCACCGCCGCCAGCAGGGCCTGCTCAAACGGCGCCTGCTGCCAGCCCCACCAGAGCGCAAAGGTGGCCAGCGCGACCAGCAACACCACCGGCACGAACACCGCCGCCACCCGGTCCACCTGGCGCTGCACCGGCGGCTTGACCGCTTGCGCGTCTTGCACCAGCGCGATGATGCGCTGCAACACCGACTGCGTGCCCACCGCCGTCACGCGCAGCTCGATGGCGCCGTCGCCATTCAGGCTGCCGCCGGTGACCGTGTCGCCCACCAGCCGCAACACCGGCAGCGGCTCGCCGGTGAGCATGGATTCGTCGATCTGCGTCTGCCCCTGCTCGATCACGCCGTCGGCAGGCAGGCGCTCGCCCGGGCGCACCAGCAGCCGGTCGCCCGGCAGCAATTCGGCCACCGGCACGTCCTGCAGCTGCTCGCGCCGCACGCCGTCGGGCAGCAGGTGCGCCACCTCGGGGCGCAAGGCCTGCAGGGCGCGTATGGCGCTGGTGGTCTGGCGCTTGGCGCGCGCCTCCAGCCATTTGCCCAGCAGCACCAGGGTGATGATCACCGCCGCCGCCTCGTAGTACAGCGGCACCATGCTGCCAGGCTCGGCGCGCCACCACAACCAGGTGCTCATGCCCCAAGCAGCCGTGGTGCCGATGGCCACCAACAGCTCCATGTTGCCGCTGCCGGCGCGGATGGCGTGCCAACCGGCGCGGTAAAACCGCGCCCCAAGGATGAACTGCACCGGCGTGGCCAACAAAAACTGCCACAGCGGCCCCAACATCCAGTGCTCGCCCCAGAGCTTACCCACCATGGGCAACGCCAGCGGCAGCGTGAGCGCCATGGCCAGCAGCACCGGCCAAAAATCGCGCCGCACGCCCCACAGGCGGTCTAGGGCCGGGTCGGCTTCTGCGGCCTGCGTCAGGGGCACCGGTTCATAACCGGCGTCGCGCACCGCGCGGTGCAGCCGCGCTTGCCAGAGCGTGGCCTCGTCGGCCTCTGCACCCACATCCAGACCCACGCCCATTTCTGCAGCGCCCTGGCCTGGGACGCCCTGGGCCGGTGCACCGCCGCCATCGGCCGCACCTTGCACCGGCGCTGCCGCACGCACGCGCACCGTTTCGGTGGCCAGGTTGACGCTCACCTCCTGCACCCCGGGCAGCTTGGCCAAGGCGCGCTCGACCCGCGACACGCACGAGGCGCAGGTCATGCCCACGATTTTGAACTGGCTCTCAAACGGCGGCGCAGCAGGGTTCATCACTCAAGCTTCCAGTAAAACTCACATACTACGGATTTTAACCAGTAAAGGACTCTACCATGGACACCCACCACTTCACGGTTCAGGGCATGAGCTGCGGCCACTGCGATCAGGCGGTGCGCCAAGCCATCCGCCGCCTCGACGCGCAGGCCGAGGTGCAGATCGAGCGCAGCAGCGGCCGCGTGACGGTGCGCAGCAGCAGCCCCCGCGGCGCGCTGGCCCGCGCGCTCGACGACGCCGGCTACCCCGAGGTTCCGCCCGAGGCCGGCGATTCCGACCCGGTTTAAAACAGGATCTGCCGCCGCACAAGGGCGCGCACCGACGCGCACCAAAGTTTACCGATCCGTGCCGGGCAGGATCGCTGCACAAGTCTGTGGATAGCTCGCGCACAAGGTGGGGTTTATCCACAGGCTGCGCCGCCCAAGGCCACTTATGCAGCGCTGCAAGAATTTGTCCAGCCCCGCTCTGCACACCTAAAAATGGGTGCAACAGATTGAATCCAAAAGAAATAATGAGTTGTTCAGTGAATCGGGATGGGCCTACTACTACGACTATGCTTTAAATCAAGATATTGGAGATAGGGGAAGACACCGGCCACCCCCGCGGCTTCGGCGCCGTGCTGCATCTGTCGCGGCCCGTCTGCCGTTCGGCTGCGCTTTAGCCTTCCGGTTTGGCCGGGCTGTTAAGATTTGCCCTTGAACCCCTCCTGCTCTCCCCACCATCCCCCCTTGCGGCCTCTGACCCCTCTATGAGTTTCGAGCTCAAAAGCACCCACTGGCCCTTGTTGGCCTTGGCGTTGCGCAGCGCCGACACCCAGCGGCTGATGCAAGACTGGCAACAGCGCTACGGCGATGCAGCGGGATTTTTCGACCAAGACGCGCTGTTGCTCGACTTCAGCGCGCTGTCAGACAGCGAACCAGCCCTTGCCGATTTGTCGGCGCTGCTGGCGCTGTTGCGCGCGGCCCACTTGCAACCTGTGGCGTACCGGGGTGGATCGGCGGCCGTGCGTCAGCAGGCCGCGGCGGCTGGGCTGGCGCGCGCCGACGATGCTTTGGATGCCGTGCAGGCACTCACAGCCAGCGCAGCCAGCAGCGCAATCGAGCCCACCCCAACCCCTGCCCCGGAGCGCCCTGCGGTGGGCGCGCTGCTGATCGACCGCCCCTTGCGTTCGGGGCAGCAGGTGTATGCGCGCGGCCGCGACCTGATCGTCACCGCCATGGTCAACCCTGGCGCCGAGGTGGTGGCCGATGGCCACATCCACATCTATGCGCCGCTGCGTGGCAAGGCCATCGCCGGCGCGCGCGGCGACGAAAACGCGTGCATTTTTGCCACCTGCCTCGAGGCCGAGCTGTTGTCCATCGCCGGCACCTACCGCACCAGCGAAGTGCCGCTGCCGCCAGAGGTGCGCTCCAAAGCCGCGCGGGTGCGGCTGCAGCGCCACAACGATGCCGAGCGGCTGCTGATCGAAGCCATCGCTTAAAAAATTTGTATAGAAAGTCATGACCACATGAGCAAAATAGTCGTCGTCACATCCGGTAAAGGCGGGGTGGGCAAGACCACCACCAGCGCCAGCTTCGCCGCCGGCTTGGCCCTCAAGGGCTTCAAAACCGTGGTCATCGACTTTGACGTCGGCTTGCGCAACCTCGACCTGATCATGGGTTGCGAGCGCCGCGTGGTCTACGACTTCATCAACGTCATCCACCAGGAAGCCAATCTGAACCAGGCCTTGATCAAAGACAAGCAGTGCGAAGGCCTGTACGTGCTGGCGGCCAGCCAGACGCGCGACAAAGAAGCCTTGTCGCAAGAGGGGGTGGAGCGCGTGCTCAACGATCTGGCTGGCATGGGTTTTGATTACATCGTCTGCGACTCGCCGGCCGGGATCGAGGCCGGCGCCTTGATGGCCATGCACTACGCCGACGAGGCGCTGGTGGTGACCAACCCCGAGGTCTCCAGTGTGCGCGACTCGGACCGCATTCTGGGCATGCTCAGCAGCAAAACGCGGCGCGCCATCGAGGGCCGCGAAGCCATCAAAGAGCACCTGCTGATCACGCGCTACAACCCGAACCGGGTGCAAGAGGGGCAGATGCTGTCGCTGCAAGACATACAGGACATTCTGCGCATTCCGCTCATCGGCGTCATCCCCGAGAGCGAAACGGTGCTGCAGGCCTCGAACCAGGGCCTGCCGGCGGTGCACATGCAGGGCACCGAGGTCTCGGAAGCCTACAAAGACGTGATCGAGCGCTTTTTGGGCCAGGAGCGGCCGCTGCGTTTCATCGACGCGCAAAAGCCCAGCCTGCTCAAACGCCTGTTCGGGAGGTGAGCGCCATGTCCTGGTTGTCATTTTTCCTGGGCGAGAAAAAGCAGACCGCGTCGATCGCCAAAGACCGTCTGCAGATCATTTTGGCGCACGAGCGCAGCGGGCGCAACGCCAGCGAGCCCGACTACTTGCCGCAGTTGCAGCGCGAGCTGATCGCCGTCATCAGCAAGTACGTGCACGTCAATCCGGGCGACATCCGCGTCAACCTTGAGCGCCAGGAAAACCTGGACGTGCTCGAAGTAAAAATCGAGCTGCCCGAAAAACAGCGCTAAAAGCGAGCGCCTGTGCGCCGCCATTCGGAGGCGCGTTTTGTCAAATTACCTGCCTATACTGGATCGGGTCGCTTCTTTGCGCCTTTGGGCGCCGCTCGCCATGCCTCTGTTGCTCACGCTCAACGCCGGATCGTCGTCGATCAAGTTTTCGCTCACCGCCTTGCCGGAAGGATCGCTTGGCTCGGCGCTGCAAGGCGGCTTGCCGGCGCCGCTGGCGCATGGGCAGGTGTCTGGCATCGGCGGCGCAGCGGCGCAGCTGAGCATCGAGTCGAGCACGCACGGCAAGCAACTGCACACGCTGCCCGGCGCGGATGCAACGCGCAGTGGCCACGAGCAGGCGCTGGCCGCCGTGCTGCACTGGCTGGAGCAAAACCTGCCTGAGCAAAAAGTGGAACTGGTGAGCCACCGCGTGGTGCACGGCGGCGTGCACTATGCCCAGCCGGTGCGCATCGACGCGCCGGTACTGGCGCAGCTCGAGGCGCTGGCGCCGCTGGCGCCGCTGCACCAGCCGCACAACCTGGCCGGCATCCGCTCGGCCATGGCGGCCTTTGGGCAGGCGCTGCAAGTGGCGTGTTTCGACACCGCCTTTCACCGCCAGCACCCCTTTGTGGCCGACACCTTTGCGCTGCCGCGCCCGTTTTATGACGCCGGCGTGCGCCGCTACGGTTTTCACGGTTTGTCTTACGAGTTCATAGCGCGCGCGCTGCAGCAGCAGTGGCCGGCGCTGCACCAAGGGCGGGTGATCGTGGCCCACCTGGGCAACGGGGCCTCGATGTGTGCGCTGCGCCAGGGGGTGTCGATCGATTCGAGCATGGGCTTCACCGCCCTCGACGGCTTGCCCATGGGCACGCGCTGCGGCCAGATCGACCCCGGCGTGCTGCTCTATCTGCTGACCGAAAAAGGCTACAGCCCGGCCCAGTTGACCGAGCTGCTGTATCAGCAATCGGGGCTCAAGGGCATGTCGGGCCTGAGCAACGACGTGCGCGAGCTGCTGCAGTCGGCACAGCCCGAGGCGGCGCAGGCGCTGGACTACTTTGTGGCGCGCTGCAAGCGCGAAATCGGCGCCTTGAGCGCCAGCCTGGGCGGGCTCGATGCGCTGGTGTTTACCGGCGGCATCGGTGAAAACGCGGTGGCCCTGCGCGGGCGGATGTTGGCCGACATGGGCTGGATCGGAATCGACTTCGACGCGCAGGCCAACGCCCACGCGTGCGCTGGCCGCGGTGGCCCGATCAGCCGCGCCGGCTCGCGCGTCACGGTGCTGGTGCTGCCCACCGACGAAGAGCGCATGCTGGCCGAACACGCCCTTGCGCTGTGGCAGGCAGACTGAAATTTTAGGCAATCCCGGAGCAGTCCCATGTTCATCGACCCCCACTCACGCGACCCCCTGCCCAAGGTCTGGGACGAAAACACCCGCATCGGCGACATGCTCAAGGGCAAGCGCGGCCTGGTGGTGGGTGTGGCCAACGCCGACAGCATCGCCTTTGGCTGCGCCGCCAAGCTGCGCGCCTTTGGGGCCGAGATCGCCCTCACCTACTTCAACGACAAAGCCAAAAAATTCGTAGCACCGCTGGCCGAGCAGATCGACGCCACGCTGCTGTTGCCGCTGGACGTGAGCCAACCGGGGCAGATGGAGCAGGTGTTTGAGCAGATCAAGGCGCACTGGGGCAGCCTGGATTTCGTCATCCACTCGATCGCCTTTGCCCCGCGCGAGGATCTGCATGGGCGCATCATCGACTGCACGCAAGCCGGCTTCTTGCAGGCCATGCAGGTGTCGTGCCATTCGTTCATCGAAATGGCGCACCACGCCGAGCCGCTGCTGCGCCCAGGCGGCGCGCTGGTGACCATGAGCTACTACGGCGCCGACAAGGTGGTGAACAATTACAACCTGATGGGCCCGGTGAAGGCGGCGCTGGAGTCGGCGGTGCGTTACCTGGCTAAAGAGCTGGGCGAGAAGGACATCCGCGTCTACGCGGTCTCGCCCGGGCCGCTCAAAACCCGCGCCTCATCGGGCATCGCGCACTTCGACGAGCTGATCGAGATGGCGGTGACGCGCGCCCCCGGTCGGCGGCTGGTGGACATCGCCGAAGCCGGGCGCGCGGTGGCGTTTCTGGTCGGCGGCGCGGCCTCGGGCATCACCGGCGACGTGATCTACATCGATGCCGGCTTGCACCGCATGGCTTGATCCAGCGCGCCGGCGCCGGCGCGGGCGGCGGTGCAGTGCCAGCGCTTCACGAGCCTGACACACACCCAAGGCAAACTGCGCGCTACCGCCAAGATTTGCACCATGGACAAACAAAAAGCCGTCGCCACGCTGGGCCAAAATTCGTTGCTCTTGCCGGCCTGGATCACCGCCGCCCTGCTGGCCAACGACCGCCTCAAGCTGTATCTGTCGGTGCTGCAGTCGGCGGCGGCGCACGCGGCCGACCCGCAGGCCCCGCTGCCCGACTGGAGCGCCGAGCTGCGCCAGCACGGCCAAGCCGACTTGCTCTGGCTGGGCGAACTCGCCGCCAACGCCTTTGTGCAGGATGCGCTGCTGGTGTTGCCGCAGCTCGATGCCCTGACGCAGGCCATTGGCGACGATTTGCAGACCATGGCCAAGCCGGTCTGCGAGTCCGGCGGCGCGCCCGAGCCCGCGCTGTGTCAGCGCCGCGAGCAGTGGCTGGCGTTTCTGGAACGGCTCAAAGAGCAGGAAGCCCTGCACCCTGGCGACCTGATCGCCCTCACCCACGGCGAGCGCAAGGCGGGCGACAGCCTGCACCTGCTGGTCATGGACCTGCACAAGCGCCTCAACGCCCTGTCGGCGCAGATCGCCACCGAAAACATCGACGGCGCCCACGCCTGGCAGATCGATCCCGAGGACCGACCGCTGATCCAGGCCTTCATGCGCGGCCTGCAGCGCACCGCACCGCTCAAGTTTGGTCACCCCGGGCTGGCCACGGCGGTCACGCGCCACGGCAAAAAGCTGCTGATTCAAAACGACATCGGCACCAACGACGCACACGTGCTGGTGCTCGAAGTCAGCGGGCAGCGCAACGCGCACGGCCACGCCAGCTTGGCGCAGACCCTGCCGCAGGCCTGGGAGGCGCTGCAAAACGCGGCGCGCACGCTCGAGCAAAGCTTTAGCGACATGCAAGACTTCGAAT
>Ga0208491_10070_pt1:0-5000 | contig 36137 bp, 24 predicted proteins | sample SubbioCSW11_NovA_FD_184819 | JGI IMG/M metagenome (GOLD analysis project Ga0208491, IMG submission 184819) | Serpentinite rock and fluid subsurface biosphere microbial communities from McLaughlin Reserve, California, USA - CR11_CSW11_NovA (SPAdes) | ecosystem: Environmental > Terrestrial >...
GCAGGGACGGGGCTTGCGCCAAGATGTGGACCACCACGAAGGTGTCGGAGTCGTAGAGCGTGTGCATGGTCGTACTGTGCGCTGAAACGGAAAACCTTGCAAGGGCTTGGGCTGCGGTGGCCGCCGCAAGGTGCATGGTCTTTAGATGGGGCGCTCAAGCATTTGTTCAAGCCGCGGGCAGTTGCCGCAGGCGCTGGTCGGCCCAGTCGCCATCGGGCTCTTGCAGCAGGATGCGCACGGGCAAAAAATGCGTGGCTTCGGCCAACCACAGGCTCATGCGCGTGTCGTCGGGCTGTGTGTTGTGGCGTTCCAGCCGCCAAGCCGGCAGCACGCCCGCCGGGGTTTCGGTGGGCTCTTGGGCGCGCAGCCGCAGCGTCCAAGGCTGCACCCCACCCGCGCCCAGCACGGGCACGGTCCAGAGTGCGTCGGCAACCGGGGGCTGCAGGCGCAGCCGCCGGGCGAGCTCGAAGAACAAACTGAGCCGGTCTTGGGTGCCCGCTTGCAAGGGGCCGACCTGCTCGGCCTCGTGGTCGCGCTGGTAGCGGTAGCGCTGCGCGGCCCAGTCCAGCTCGAAGCGGCGCAGACGCCGGGTTTGGTCACTGAAAGCCAGCGGTTGAACCCCCATGGGCAGCAGCCGCCCGCGCGAGCGCTGGGTGCGTGCGCCCACCAGCGGCAAGCGCATGGTCAGGCTGGCCTCGTACAGGTCGCCTTGCAGCAGCCACTGCAGTTGGCCACTGGCGCGCACCGGGATTGCGCCCACGCGCGCACTCACCTCGTAGTCCAGCTGCAGCCGCTCAGGCCATGCCGCCGGCCCCTTGCGCGGGCTCATCGGCGCAGCCGGGTTGGCCTGGGCCGCACCGCCGCCAGCCAAGCCCAGCGCCAGCGCCCAAGCCAAGCATTGGCGCCGATTCGGCTGCTCAGCCGTGCCAAGCTCGTAGGCGGACTGCACGGCGCTTACATCGATGGGTGGGTCTCGGCGCGCGCATGCTCGAGCTGGCTTTGGCAGCTCACGCAGCGCGCCGCCGTCGGGTTGGCGTGCAGGCGCGCGGTCGGGATTTCGATTCCGCAGGCGGTGCACAGGCCGTAGCTGCCGGCTTCGATGCGCTTGAGCGCGGCGTCGATGGCCGACAGGGCTTCGGTTGCGCGTTCATCGATGGCCATGGCCAGATCGCGTTCGGCCTCGCTTTGCGCCCGGTCGCCGCTTTGCACGTCGTGGCGGTCGGGCGCCGCCTCGGCGCGGCCAATCTTGCCGCCGCGTTGCGCCCGCAACTGCGCGATCAGATCGGTGCGCATTTGCTGCAACTGCGAGGCAAAGGTGTCGGAAATGTTCAGGCTCATGGCGAAGGCTCCTGGTGCTGCGTGTGCTTGCATTGTGCGGCAAAAAACCCGCGCCGGGTGTTGATGCAGCGCAAGGGTGCCGTCGTGCCAGCGCCTCCCGTGCCGCCCATCCCATCCCGTGCCATCCGTGGTGCCGATTGGCACGCACCCCAGCGCCCGCAGCCTGTGGCATGATCGCTCCAGGCAGGAGCGCGCCATGTCCAAGCAAGAACCCTCACACCATGCCCACACCATTCCCGGCTTCGATTTTTTGAGCAAGCTCAGCCAGCACGGCGCGACCGGTTTGGGTGGCGGCGCCGCTGCGCTGCCGGGTCTGCCGCCCATGAGCCACTGGATCGCGCCGGTGTTTGATCCCGAGGAGCTCGACAAACGCATCCACGACTTGCGCGCGGTGCATTTCTGGCTCGATCAAAACACCAAGGCCCTAGCCGCCACGATCCAGGCGCTGGAGCTGCAGAAAATGACGTTGCTCACGCTCCGGGGCATGAACGTGAGCATGCAGGAAATGGCCGAGTCCTTTGTGGTCAAGCCTGCGCCCGCCGCAGAGGCGGCACCCGGCGCAGCCCGCGCCACCGCCGGCTGGCCGCAAAGCGCCCAAGCCGCCCAAAGCGCCCAAGCCGAGCCGGCGCCGGCCGCCAAACAGGCCGCAGCCGCTGATGCGCCTGCTGCGCCCGCGCAGACGGGCACCACGCCGCCCGCAGTCGATCCCGTGCAGTGGTGGGGCGCCCTCACCGAGCAGTTTCAAACCATCGCCAATGAGGCGCTGCGCGACATGTCCGCGCACGCCAGCCGCGCCACCGAGCAGATGGCGCAAAGCGTGCAAGCCAGCACCGAAGCCATGGCCAGCGCCCAAGCGGCCGCTGCGGCGGCACCGGCCGAAGCCGCCGCTACACCCCGCGCGAGCGCTCCGCAGCAAAGCGCGCGCGCCAAGCCGCGAAAGCGCCCGCCTCCAGCGCCGCGCGCAGCTCGCGCATCAAGTTGAGGTAATAGTGCAGGTTGTGGATGCTGGCCAGCATCGGCGCCAGCATCTCGCCACAGCGCTCGAGGTGGTGCAGGTAGGCGCGGGAAAAGCCGCCGCGCCCGCCTTGCTCCCAGGGCACGCCCTCGGCGCCCGCGCAGGCGGTGCAGCTGCACGAAGGGTCGATCGGTTGCGGGTCGTGGCGGTGGCGGGCGTTGCGGATTTTCAGGTCGCCATAGCGTGTGAACAAGGTGCCGTTGCGCGCGTTGCGCGTCGGCATCACGCAGTCGAACATATCCACGCCATCGGCCACGCCCTGCACCAAATCCTCGGGTGTGCCCACCCCCATCAGGTAGCGCGGCTTGTGCGCCGGCAGCCGGTGTGGCGTGTGGGCCATGATCTGGCGCATCAGCTCCTTGGGCTCGCCCACGCTCACGCCGCCGATGGCGTAGCCAGGCAAATCCAGCTCCACCAGCGCTTGCAGCGATTCCAGCCGCAGATGTTCAAACATCCCGCCTTGCACGATACCAAACAGCGCGTTTGGGTTTTGCAGGCGCGCAAACTCGGCCTGCGAGCGCCGTGCCCAGCGCAGGCTCAGCTCCATGCTGGCGCGCGCCTCGGCCTCGGTCGTCACGTGGCCGCTGCCGCCCTTGGCCGCAGCCGCACCATCGCCTTGCCAGTAGGGGGTGCATTCGTCGAACTGCATCGCGATGTCGCTGTCGAGCACGGTCTGGATCTGCATGCTCGCTTCGGGCGACAGAAACAGCTTGTCTCCATTCACCGGGCTGGCAAACTGCACCCCCTGCTCGCTGATCTTGCGCATCGCGCCCAGGCTCCAGACCTGGAAGCCACCCGAATCGGTCAAGATCGGCGCCTGCCAGTTCTCAAAGCCGTGTAGGCCGCCAAAGCCTTGCACCACCTCCAGCCCCGGGCGCAGCCAGAGGTGAAAGGTGTTGCCCAAAATGATCTGCGCCCCCATCTGTTGCAAGCTCTGCGGCAGCACCCCCTTGACGGTGCCGTAGGTGCCCACCGGCATAAAAATCGGGGTTTGCACCACGCCGTGGCGCAGGCTCAGGCGGCCGCGGCGCGCGTGGCTGGTGGGGTCGGTAGCGAGGATTTCAAACTGCAACATGGGCGCGATTTTCGCCCAGTCGGCGGTGCGGGCGCCGCAACCAGCCCGTTGGCGTCACAAAAGTTGTTTTAAGGTCGCATTGCAGTGCTAGGATGAGGGCCAATAGGATTTGGATTGCTGCCGTGGGCCGGTCCGCATCGCGCCTAGGGGGTGTGAAGGCGTTGTCGGAGGTGCGCGCTTCATCCCATGTCGCGCGCCCAACACCCCTGCTTAGCCAAATGGACGACATCACCCCATCAGTTGCCGAGTGGCTCGAAAACCACACCTTCGACGAACTGGCGCTGGGCCAGACGGCGCGCCTGCTGCGCACCCTGACGCAGCAAGACATCCAAGCCTTCGCCGCCGTGTCGGGCGATACCAACCCCACCCACCTCGATCCGCAGTATTCCCCGCACACCCGCCTGCACGGTGTGGTCGGGCACGGCATTTGGGGTGGGGCGCTGGTCTCGGCGCTGCTGGGCACGCAGTTCCCGGGCCCGGGCACCATCTACCTCGAGCAGCAGCTCACGTTCCTGCATTCGGTGCACATCGGCGACACGCTCGAGGTGTTGCTCACCGTGGTGTCCAAAGACGAGGTCAAAAAGCGCGTCGAACTCGACTGCAGCGCCACCAACCAGCACGGGGTGCGGGTGTTGCAGGGGCTGGCGCGGGTGCTGGCCCCGACGCAAAAGCTGCGTCTGCCCCGGCCCAACCTGCCACGCCTGCAGTTGTTCGACCCCGAGGCCCGGTTGCGCGAGCTGCTGGCGCGGGGCCAAGGGCTCGTGCCGGCGCGCTGCGCGGTGGTGCACCCGTGCGACGTCGGTTCGCTGCAAGGCGCCGTCGATGCCGCGCGGGCCGGCCTGATCGTACCTGTGCTCATCGGGCCTGGGCAGCGGCTGCGACGCGTGGCCGCCGAAGCCGGGCTGGATTTGTCCCCCTACCAGATCGTAGCCGCCGCGCACAGCCACGAAGCGGCCGAGATCGCGGCCCATCTGGCCGAGCAAGGCGAAGTCGAGATGCTCATGAAAGGCAGCCTGCACACCGACGAGCTGATCGCGGCCGTGCTGCAGCGGCGCGAGCTGCGCACCGGGCGGCGCATGTCGCACGTGTTTCGCTTCGACGTGCCGCTCTACAGCAAGCCGCTGCTCATCACCGACGCCGCGCTCAACATCCGCCCGTCGTTGAGCGAGAAGGTGGACATCGTGCAAAACGCCATCGACTGTGCGCGCATCATGGGCGTGGAGCAGCCGCGGGTGGCAATCTTGTCGGCGGTCGAGACCGTCAACCCCAACATCCCCTCGACCATCGAAGCGGCGGCGCTGTGCAAAATGGCCGACCGCGGCCAGATCAAGGGTGGCGTGCTCGACGGCCCGCTGGCTTTCGACAACGCCATCTCGGCGCAGGCGGCGGCCGTCAAGCAGATCGAATCACCGGTGTCGGGGCAGGCCGACATCTTGATGGTGCCCGACCTCGAGAGTGGCAACATGCTGGCCAAGCAGCTCGAGTACCTGGCCGGGGCCACCGGCTCGGGCATCGTGCTGGGGGCGCGGGTGCCGATTGCGCTCACCAGCCGCGCCGACGGGGCCAACGCGC
>Ga0208491_10070_pt1:10000-12500 | contig 36137 bp, 24 predicted proteins | sample SubbioCSW11_NovA_FD_184819 | JGI IMG/M metagenome (GOLD analysis project Ga0208491, IMG submission 184819) | Serpentinite rock and fluid subsurface biosphere microbial communities from McLaughlin Reserve, California, USA - CR11_CSW11_NovA (SPAdes) | ecosystem: Environmental >...
CTTGGCGATGATAGGCGACGAAGGACGTGATAGCCTGCGATAAGCTTCGGGGAGCTGGCAAATTAGCTTTGATCCGGAGATTTCCGAATGGGGAAACCCACCCGCAAGGGTATCGTGCACTGAATACATAGGTGCACGAGGCGAACCGAGTGAACTGAAACATCTAAGTAGCTCGAGGAAAAGACATCAACCGAGATTCCGAGAGTAGTGGCGAGCGAAATCGGAGGAGCCTGCTAGTGATAGCACGACACTTAACAGAACAGTCTGGAAAGGCTGGCCATAGTGGGTGAAAGCCCCGTATGTGAAAAGAGACGTGTGGTACTAAGCTAGCGAAAAGTAGGGCGGGGCACGAGAAACCCTGTCTGAATATGGGGGGACCATCCTCCAAGGCTAAATACTCATCATCGACCGATAGTGAACAAGTACCGTGAGGGAAAGGCGAAAAGAACCCCGGGAGGGGAGTGAAATAGATCCTGAAACCACATGCTTACAAAAAGTCGGAGCCTGGAAACGGGTGACGGCGTACCTTTTGTATAATGGGTCAGCGACTTACATTCAGTGGCAAGCTTAACCGAATAGGGAAGGCGCAGGGAAACCGAGTCCGAATAGGGCGATTCAGTCGCTGGGTGTAGACCCGAAACCAAGTGATCTATCCATGGCCAGGATGAAGGTGCCGTAACAGGTACTGGAGGTCCGAACCCACTGGTGTTGCAAAACCAGGGGATGAGCTGTGGATAGGGGTGAAAGGCTAAACAAACTTGGAAATAGCTGGTTCTCTCCGAAAACTATTTAGGTAGTGCCTCAAGTATTACCGTCGGGGGTAGAGCACTGTTTAGGCTAGGGGGTCATGGCGACTTACCAAACCTATGCAAACTCCGAATACCGACGAGTACAGCTTGGGAGACAGAGCACCGGGTGCTAACGTCCGGACTCAAGAGGGAAACAACCCAGACCGCCAGCTAAGGTCCCTAAAATTGGCTAAGTGGGAAACGAAGTGGGAAGGCTATAACAGTCAGGATGTTGGCTTAGAAGCAGCCATCATTTAAAGAAAGCGTAATAGCTCACTGATCGAGTCGTCCTGCGCGGAAGATGTAACGGGGCTCAAGCCAGTTACCGAAGCTGCGGATGCACAGAAATGTGCGTGGTAGGAGAGCGTTCTGTAAGCCGTTGAAGGTGGGTTGTGAAGCCTGCTGGAGGTATCAGAAGTGCGAATGCTGACATGAGTAGCGTTAAAGCGGGTGAAAAGCCCGCTCGCCGTAAGCGCAAGGTTTCCTACGCAACGTTCATCGGCGTAGGGTGAGTCGGCCCCTAAGGCGAGGCAGAGATGCGTAGCTGATGGGAAACAGGTCAATATTCCTGTACCGACTGCAAGTGCGATGTGGGGACGGATCTTAATAGGTTATCCGGGTGTTGGAAGTCCCGGTTTAGGCAGAAGTAGGCGTTGGGTAGGCAAATCCGCCCAACATATACCGAGGCTGTCGATCGAGCGAACTTGTTCGTGAAGTAACCAAACGGGGTCCCAGGAAAAGCCACTAAGCTTCAGCTTGCAGTTGACCGTACCGCAAACCGACACTGGTGCGCGAGATGAGTATTCTCAGGCGCTTGAGAGAACTCGGGAGAAGGAACTCGGCAAATTGACACCGTAACTTCGGAAGAAGGTGTGCCCTTGTAGTGTGTAGAGAACATCGAAGCACGAAGGGGTTGCAAAAAATTGGTGGCTGCGACTGTTTACTAAAAACACAGCACTCTGCAAACACGAAAGTGGACGTATAGGGTGTGACGCCTGCCCGGTGCCGGAAGATTAATTGATGGGGTGCAAGCTCTTGATCGAAGTCCCGGTAAACGGCGGCCGTAACTATAACGGTCCTAAGGTAGCGAAATTCCTTGTCGGGTAAGTTCCGACCTGCACGAATGGCGTAACGATGGCCACGCTGTCTCCTCCCGAGACTCAGCGAAGTTGAAATGTTTGTGATGATGCAATCTCCCCGCGGAAAGACGGAAAGACCCCATGAACCTTTACTGTAGCTTTGTATTGGATTTTGAACGGATCTGTGTAGGATAGGTGGGAGGCTTTGAAGGGCGGATGCTAGTTCGCCTGGAGCCAACGTTGAAATACCACCCTGGTGCGTTTGAGGTTCTAACCTTGGTCCCTGAATCGGGACTGGGGACAGTGCATGGTAGGCAGTTTGACTGGGGCGGTCTCCTCCCAAAGCGTAACGGAGGAGTTCGAAGGTACGCTAGGTACGGTCGGACATCGTGCTAATAGTGCAATGGCATAAGCGTGCTTAACTGCGAGACTGACAAGTCGAGCAGATGCGAAAGCAGGACATAGTGATCCGGTGGTTCTGTATGGAAGGGCCATCGCTCAACGGATAAAAGGTACTCTGGGGATAACAGGCTGATACCGCCCAAGAGTTCATATCGACGGCGGTGTTTGGCACCTCGATGTCGGCTCATCTCATCCTGGGGCTGTAGCCGGTCCCAAGGGTATGGCTGTTCG
>Ga0208491_10070_pt1:15000-36137 | contig 36137 bp, 24 predicted proteins | sample SubbioCSW11_NovA_FD_184819 | JGI IMG/M metagenome (GOLD analysis project Ga0208491, IMG submission 184819) | Serpentinite rock and fluid subsurface biosphere microbial communities from McLaughlin Reserve, California, USA - CR11_CSW11_NovA (SPAdes) | ecosystem: Environmental >...
CTCGCCAGAAGTAGTTAGCCTAACCGCAAGGAGGGCGATTACCACGGCGGGGTTCGTGACTGGGGTGAAGTCGTAACAAGGTAGCCGTATCGGAAGGTGCGGCTGGATCACCTCCTTTCTGGAAAAACCCAACGCGAGCCCATTTAGGCGCCCACACTTATCGGTTGTTTGAGTTAGTCGCCAGCGCTGCGCTCTGTCAAAAGAGAAAGAGCTCTGCACAAGCAAGCCGGTTGGCCGACTTGGGGTCTGTAGCTCAGCTGGTTAGAGCACCGTCTTGATAAGGCGGGGGTCGTTGGTTCGAGCCCAACCAGACCCACCAAGTACACTTAAGCGTCGGTCAAGCAATAGTCTGTCCGGCGTGCGGGCGCAGTAAAAAGTGAGGGTGGCGTGCACCATGCATCACGCCCTCAGCGGGGGATTAGCTCAGCTGGGAGAGCACCTGCTTTGCAAGCAGGGGGTCGTCGGTTCGATCCCGTCATCCTCCACCAAACACCAAGGCTGTGCAGCAAAGCGCAGCGCCGTGGCGGCAATCCACAGGCATCGGTTTCCGCATCCAAGCGCTTGCCACGGGCGAGTGTTTCGATGTTGATACCTTATCGACAAACGCAGCGGGTGCAAACCTGCTGCAACGGCTGTTCTTTAAAAATTCATAGAGTCGAATCAAAGTTGTGGGTATACGACGCTGCAAAGCGAAACGTGTGCCGACAACGATTTTGATTGCGTCAAAGCGAATTCAATTTTGAAGCGAGAGTTTCAAGCGGATTGGATACGGCATAACGCGTCAGGTGCGAGACCTGACAGACATTCCTTGATGCTGTGCTGCGATTTGCTGCGGTGCTGAGCTGACTGCTTCGGTGGTCAGCGAGTGCGGTGGCAGACTTCAAAGTTATAGGGTCAAGTGAATAAGAGCATGTGGTGGATGCCTTGGCGATGATAGGCGACGAAGGACGTGATAGCCTGCGATAAGCTTCGGGGAGCTGGCAAATTAGCTTTGATCCGGAGATTTCCGAATGGGGAAACCCACCCGCAAGGGTATCGTGCACTGAATACATAGGTGCACGAGGCGAACCGAGTGAACTGAAACATCTAAGTAGCTCGAGGAAAAGACATCAACCGAGATTCCGAGAGTAGTGGCGAGCGAAATCGGAGGAGCCTGCTAGTGATAGCACGACACTTAACAGAACAGTCTGGAAAGGCTGGCCATAGTGGGTGAAAGCCCCGTATGTGAAAAGAGACGTGTGGTACTAAGCTAGCGAAAAGTAGGGCGGGGCACGAGAAACCCTGTCTGAATATGGGGGGACCATCCTCCAAGGCTAAATACTCATCATCGACCGATAGTGAACAAGTACCGTGAGGGAAAGGCGAAAAGAACCCCGGGAGGGGAGTGAAATAGATCCTGAAACCACATGCTTACAAAAAGTCGGAGCCTGGAAACGGGTGACGGCGTACCTTTTGTATAATGGGTCAGCGACTTACATTCAGTGGCAAGCTTAACCGAATAGGGAAGGCGCAGGGAAACCGAGTCCGAATAGGGCGATTCAGTCGCTGGGTGTAGACCCGAAACCAAGTGATCTATCCATGGCCAGGATGAAGGTGCCGTAACAGGTACTGGAGGTCCGAACCCACTGGTGTTGCAAAACCAGGGGATGAGCTGTGGATAGGGGTGAAAGGCTAAACAAACTTGGAAATAGCTGGTTCTCTCCGAAAACTATTTAGGTAGTGCCTCAAGTATTACCGTCGGGGGTAGAGCACTGTTTAGGCTAGGGGGTCATGGCGACTTACCAAACCTATGCAAACTCCGAATACCGACGAGTACAGCTTGGGAGACAGAGCACCGGGTGCTAACGTCCGGACTCAAGAGGGAAACAACCCAGACCGCCAGCTAAGGTCCCTAAAATTGGCTAAGTGGGAAACGAAGTGGGAAGGCTATAACAGTCAGGATGTTGGCTTAGAAGCAGCCATCATTTAAAGAAAGCGTAATAGCTCACTGATCGAGTCGTCCTGCGCGGAAGATGTAACGGGGCTCAAGCCAGTTACCGAAGCTGCGGATGCACAGAAATGTGCGTGGTAGGAGAGCGTTCTGTAAGCCGTTGAAGGTGGGTTGTGAAGCCTGCTGGAGGTATCAGAAGTGCGAATGCTGACATGAGTAGCGTTAAAGCGGGTGAAAAGCCCGCTCGCCGTAAGCGCAAGGTTTCCTACGCAACGTTCATCGGCGTAGGGTGAGTCGGCCCCTAAGGCGAGGCAGAGATGCGTAGCTGATGGGAAACAGGTCAATATTCCTGTACCGACTGCAAGTGCGATGTGGGGACGGATCTTAATAGGTTATCCGGGTGTTGGAAGTCCCGGTTTAGGCAGAAGTAGGCGTTGGGTAGGCAAATCCGCCCAACATATACCGAGGCTGTCGATCGAGCGAACTTGTTCGTGAAGTAACCAAACGGGGTCCCAGGAAAAGCCACTAAGCTTCAGCTTGCAGTTGACCGTACCGCAAACCGACACTGGTGCGCGAGATGAGTATTCTCAGGCGCTTGAGAGAACTCGGGAGAAGGAACTCGGCAAATTGACACCGTAACTTCGGAAGAAGGTGTGCCCTTGTAGTGTGTAGAGAACATCGAAGCACGAAGGGGTTGCAAAAAATTGGTGGCTGCGACTGTTTACTAAAAACACAGCACTCTGCAAACACGAAAGTGGACGTATAGGGTGTGACGCCTGCCCGGTGCCGGAAGATTAATTGATGGGGTGCAAGCTCTTGATCGAAGTCCCGGTAAACGGCGGCCGTAACTATAACGGTCCTAAGGTAGCGAAATTCCTTGTCGGGTAAGTTCCGACCTGCACGAATGGCGTAACGATGGCCACGCTGTCTCCTCCCGAGACTCAGCGAAGTTGAAATGTTTGTGATGATGCAATCTCCCCGCGGAAAGACGGAAAGACCCCATGAACCTTTACTGTAGCTTTGTATTGGATTTTGAACGGATCTGTGTAGGATAGGTGGGAGGCTTTGAAGGGCGGATGCTAGTTCGCCTGGAGCCAACGTTGAAATACCACCCTGGTGCGTTTGAGGTTCTAACCTTGGTCCCTGAATCGGGACTGGGGACAGTGCATGGTAGGCAGTTTGACTGGGGCGGTCTCCTCCCAAAGCGTAACGGAGGAGTTCGAAGGTACGCTAGGTACGGTCGGACATCGTGCTAATAGTGCAATGGCATAAGCGTGCTTAACTGCGAGACTGACAAGTCGAGCAGATGCGAAAGCAGGACATAGTGATCCGGTGGTTCTGTATGGAAGGGCCATCGCTCAACGGATAAAAGGTACTCTGGGGATAACAGGCTGATACCGCCCAAGAGTTCATATCGACGGCGGTGTTTGGCACCTCGATGTCGGCTCATCTCATCCTGGGGCTGTAGCCGGTCCCAAGGGTATGGCTGTTCGCCATTTAAAGAGGTACGTGAGCTGGGTTTAAAACGTCGTGAGACAGTTTGGTCCCTATCTTCCGTGGGCGCTGCAGATTTGAGGAAGCCTGCTCCTAGTACGAGAGGACCGGAGTGGACGCACCTCTGGTGTACCGGTTGTCACGCCAGTGGCATCGCCGGGTAGCTATGTGCGGAAGAGATAACCGCTGAAAGCATCTAAGCGGGAAACTCGTTCCAAGATGAGATCTGCCGGGGCCTTGAGCCCCCTAAAGGGTCGTCGAAGACTACGACGTTGATAGGCAGGGTGTGTAAGCGCAGCAATGCGTTGAGCTAACCTGTACTAATTGCCCGTGAGGCTTGACCCTATAATTTTGAAGACACCATGCATCTAAGCAGGAATGTCCAAAAAAACGTGTGCCGTAACCATCCGCTGCACTCACGCTCAAGCTCAAAATTTCGCTCAGCATGACCAGCCCAAAGCCGAAAGCCCAAAGCTAACCATGCCAAACAATCAAAATCCGATTCGACTCTGTGAATCCCGCTGCGCTGCCAAAAATCAGCAGCTCAGCAACCAGTTATGCCTGACGACCATAGCCAGTCGGTCCCACCCCTTCCCATCCCGAACAGGACCGTGAAACGACTGCGCGCCAATGATAGTGCGGATTCCCGTGTGAAAGTAGGTCATCGTCAGGCTGTTATGATGAAACCCCGAGTTAGGTGCAAGCCCGATTCGGGGTTTTCTTTTTTGCGTCTTGCCTCATCATGCCAAGCTACACCCGCGCCGCCCTACTGCCTGATTTGCTGCGTCAACGGATCTTGATACTCGATGGTGCCATGGGCACCATGATTCAGCGCTTTCGCTTGAACGAATCGCAATATCGCGGGCACGGTGGGCCAGCGCTCTCGTCCGAAATGCGTGCACGCCTCGATGCCCTGCCGCATGAAGTCAAGGGAAACAACGAGTTGCTCAGCCTGACCCGGCCGGACGTGATCGCTCAAATCCACGCTGGCTATTTGGCGGCTGGTGCCGATATCATCGAAACCAACACCTTCGGCGCGACCTCTGTCGCGCAGGACGATTACGGCATGGCCGATTGGGCGCGCGAGATGAATCTTGCCTCTGCGCGGCTAGCGCGTCAGGCTTGCGATCGCTATTCCAGAACAGATCAGCCCCGGTTTGTTGCCGGCGCCTTGGGGCCCACACCCAAGACGGCCAGCATCAGCCCGGATGTGAACGACCCCGGCGCGCGCAACGTGAGTTTCGATGAACTGGTGCAGGCCTATGCCGAGCAGACGCTGGCGCTGATGGAGGGTGGGGTCGATCTGCTTTTGGTGGAGACGATTTTCGATACCCTCAACGCCAAGGCGGCGCTGTTTGCGATCGAATCGTGTTTCGAGCAAACCGGTGAGTGTTTGCCGATCGTCATCAGCGGCACCGTCACCGACGCCTCGGGGCGCTTGCTCAGCGGCCAGACGGTGGGCGCGTTCTGGGCCAGCGTGCGCCATGTGCAGCCTTTGGCGGTCGGGCTCAATTGCGCGCTCGGGGCGGCTTTGATGAAACCCTACATTCAGGAGTTGGCGCGACTGGCGCCCGAAACCTTTATCTGCTGCTACCCAAACGCCGGTTTGCCCAATCCCATGAGCGAAACTGGATTTGACGAAAGCCCGGAGGTAACTTCCAGGTTGCTGCATGAATTTGCGGCCGAGGGCTTGGTCAACATCGTCGGCGGCTGCTGTGGCACCACGGCCGAGCACATCGAGGCCATCGCGGAGGCGGTGCGCTACCAGCCGCCGCGCCCAGGTTGGTTGCGGGTATGATGCCCGCATGGATATGGCTGTCTTGCAGTTGGAAAAGGTCGATGCCTTGCTGCGCCAGGCGGGTGTGGCGCTGGCACCTCCTACGGAAGTGGGGGGGACCCATTACCTCCAATCGGTGCTTGATGCGCTCTGTGACCTCTCCTCGACCGATCCTCTGACCGGGGTGATGAATCGGCGTGCGTTCTTGTATGTGCTGGAGCAAGAACTGGATAGAGTGACGCGCGGTGGAGAATACGCGCTGTTGTTGGCTTTGGACATCGATCATTTCAAGCGCATCAACGACCGCTACGGTCACCCGGCGGGCGACGAGGTGCTGCGGGTGATCACGCAGCGCTTGCGCGATACGGTGCGGCCAATGGACAACGTGGCCCGCATCGGTGGCGAAGAGTTCGCGGTGCTGTGTCCCAACTGCCCGCCCTCTTTTGCCATGGCGGTGGCGCAACGGACGCGCACCGCCATCGAGGCGGTACCCATCAACTTGCCGCAGAACCAAGGGGCGATTGATGTCACGGTCAGCGTAGGGGGGGCTTTTGCCATGCCCTGGGTCAAAAGCGTGCTGTCGGATTGGATGTCGCGCGCCGACCAACTGCTGTACCAGGCCAAGCGCGAGGGTCGCAATTGCGTGCGCTTGGAGTCGGTGCTGAGCGCCGACGTAAGCACAGAAGAAAAAGGGCTGCTGTTCGGCTGGTCAAACGCCGAGGGCCAACTGGCCGACCATGGCCGGAGCACCTAATGAATCAGGATAATAGAGATATGACCGACACCACAACCCAGAACCCAGCCAGCGCAGCGGCCTCGGCCGTGCTGCTGCGTCCGGTCAAGGGCAAGGTGATCGCAGTCACGAGCGGCAAGGGTGGTGTAGGTAAAACCTTTGTCTCAGCCAATCTGGCCGCGGCACTGACGCGAAGAGGCCTTAAGGTGCTGGTTCTCGACGCCGATTTGGGGCTGGCCAATTTGGATGTGGTGCTCAACCTCCACCCCAAACTCACCTTGCACGATGTGTTCACCGGTAAGTGTGCGCTCGAGGACGCGATTATCAAAGCACCCGGTGGCTTTGCAGTGCTTCTGGCGGGCTCTGGGCTGGTAGAGTATTCGCGTCTGACGCCTGAGGTTCGTGACGATTTTCTGCGCTTGATGTCTGAAGTGGTGCCGCGCTACGACCTGGTGCTGCTCGACACCGGCGCTGGCATTTCCGATGTGGTTTTGTTCGCCCTGTCATTGGCCTCTGAGGTCTTGCTGGTGGCCACACCCGAGCCCACTTCGCTCACCGACGCCTATGCGACCATCAAGGTGCTAAGCACGCAACAGGGGCGCCAGCATATCCGCTTGTTGGTCAACCAGTCGGCGCGCTTGGGCGATGGCAAGGCAATCACGGCGCAGTTGCAGGCGGTGCTCAACCGCTTTGTGGGTACAGTGCCCGGAGCAAACGCCGCAGCCAAGAGTTTGCCGCTGGTGCGCTTGCACCACGTGGGCGACATTCCGAGCGATCAGGCGGTCAAAGACGCGGTGATGCGCAGACAGCTGTTGCTGCTGCACACGCCGGGTGCGCCAGCGAGCGTGGCGATTGGGCAAATCGCCGCACGGATCGAAGAAACCGTGATCCGCGCCGACGAGGATGTCTAAGGGATCAAAACAGGCAGTGTCGATCCACCACGCATGGCCGCGATGTGCCTGAGGCAGCGTACAACACGAAAGCGCCCAAACAATCTGTTCGGATTTTGGGTGCCGGGGCGCATTGGATGCCAAAATAGGGCCTCTGTCATCCCCTCACACGCATTCAGGAGCAAACCCAATGGCCTTCAGATTCAAATCCCGATCCACCGGCGACGTGGTGATGCTGGAGCACAACGCCAAGCAGCTGTTGCAAATCTTGGGCAAAGAGCCCACCGGCCCCGGCATTTTGCTGGTGGAGCAGATGCCCGCCGCGATTGAGGCCATTAAGGCCGCCGTCGCGCATGAAGAAGCCGAGTACGAGCGTAAGAAACAAGAGGCAATCGAAAAGGGTGAATACGTGCCCGACCCGGACCGAGTGAGCCTGCGCACCCGGGTGGCCCCGTTTCTCGAGATCCTGAGGCATTGCATGGAGGAAAAGACCGAAGTGGTCTGGGGCGTTTGAGGCCCAAAGTCACCCGCCCCGGCCTGCCTCGGGCCGGAGCAGGGGGCAACACAAACTTCCTTTGGGTCAATCCGCAAACTGCCCCGCGGCTTCGATCACGGTGCGCAACTGGTTGATTTGATTGGTCACGAAAGCGCGGTGCCCTTCGGGGGTGATGCGGTTGTCGGTGGCCACCAAGGCGCCCAGGGCGTTTTGGCGCTGGATGAAGGTCGGGTCGCGCAGGGCGGCGCGCATGGCGGCGTTGAGGCGCTGCGTCACGGCCGGCGGGGTGCCGCGCGGCGCATAGAGCCCGTGCCAGATGGTGAGGTTGAAGTTGCGCAGGCCCATCTCTTGCAGCGTCGGGTAGTGGCGCAAGGTGGGGTGGTCGTTGAGGCGCTGCCCGGTGGTGACGGCAAAGGCCTTGATGCGCCCGGCCTCGATCTGGCTCACGGTGTTGGTGGTTTGGTCGCACATGACATCGACTTGGCCACCCATGAGGGCGGTCATGGCCGGCGCCGCGCCACCAAACGGGATGGTGGTCATGGCCTGCTGCAAGCCCATGGCGTGCTGCCACATCAGGCCGCAAATATGCGAAGCCGAACCCAGGCCAGCGTGAGCCAGGTTGAGGCGTCCCGCGTTGGCGCGGATGTGGTTTTCAAAGTCGCGGTAGGTGTTGGCCGGCAGTTGCGGCTTGGCCACCAGCGTCATGGGCACATCGTTGATGATGCCCAGGTATTCAAAGTCTTGCAGCGCGTTGAAGGGCAGGCGGCGGTACAGGCTGGCGGTGCTGGCCATGCCGATGTGCCAGACCAGCAGGGTGTGCCCGTCGGGTGCGGCGCGCGCCACCCGCCCGGCCCCGATGGTGCCACCGGCCCCGGCGGCGTTTTCGACCACGATGCTGGCGTTGCCTAGGTGCGGCCGCATGGCCTCGGCCAGTTGGCGCGCCACCGTGTCGGTGGGGCCGCCGGCTGTAAAGGGCACGACGATGGTGATGGGGCGGCTGGGGAAATCCTGCGCCATGGCGCCGGCCATGGCGGTGGCCGCCAAGGCGAAGGTCAACAGTTTTTTCATGAATGTGTCTCCGAAAAATAAGGACAGCGCATGTTAGCGTAGGCGCAGGGCATTGGCATGCGCAGAACTACGTAGCCTCATGGCTTCTGAAGCCAAAATGTTGTGCAATCAGGGACTGCCATCGCCATTAAAGGGCAGGCCAAAGCGCACCGTGACGCGCAACCCGCGCCGTTGCGCCCGAGAGGGAAAGCTGTCTTCGAGTTGCAGCGTGGCTTGGTGCTGGGTGGCGATTTCTTGCACGATGGCCAAGCCCAGTCCAGAGCCGTCGACGTTGGTGCCCAGGGCGCGGTAGAAGGGCTCCAGCACCAGAGCGCGCTCGGCTTGCGGGATGCCGGGCCCGTCGTCTTCGACTTGCAGCAGTTGCACGCCACTGTAGCGGTCGACCAGCACGCGCACCGTGACCACGCCTCCCGCCGGGGTGTAGCGCAGGGCGTTGTCGATCAGGTTGCGCACCAGTTCGCTGATCAGGGTGGGGTTGCCTTGCAGCAGGCAGCCGGCGGGCATCTGGGTCGGGCCTTCATAGCCCAGATCGATCGAGCGCTCGAGGGCGCGTGGCACGGCGTCCTCGAGCGCTTCGGTAACGGTTTCGGCCAAGTCGAAGGGGACTTTGGCCAGGCTGCGGCCGCTGGTTTCAGCCCGTGCCAAGGCCAGCAACTGGTTCACGGTGTGGGTGGCGCGCATGCTGGATTTGGCGATTTGCTGCAATGAGCGCTGGATGTCGCCGTCGTCGGGGTGGCGCACTTGCTGCGCCATTTCGGCCTGCATGCGCAGCCCCGCCAGCGGCGTTTTGAGCTGGTGCGCGGCATCGGCCAAGAAGCGCTTCTGGTTGCTGACCGAGGCCTTGAGGCGCAGCAGCAGGTCGTTGATCGACGACACCAGCGGCGCCACCTCTTGCGGCACCTGCTCTTCGTCGAGTGGGCTGAGGTCGTCGGGGCGGCGCTCTCGGATGCGCCGCTCTAGGTCGTTGAGCGGGCGGATGCCGCGCACCAGCGCCAGCCACACCAGCAGCACCGCCAGCGGCAGTATGACGAACTGTGGCACCATCACGCCTTTGATGATTTCGGTGGCGAGCATGGCGCGTTTGCCGCGCGTTTCGGCCACTTGCAGCAGCACCCGTTGCGGCGTTTCGTGCCCGCGCAGCACCCAGGTGTAGGCCACGCGCACCGGTTCGCCGCGCAGCACGTCGTCGCGCAAATACAGGGTGCCGCTGGGAGCCGAACGGGCCGCCGCGCGCTCAAAATCGGGCATCGGAAAGGTGGGTTCGCCGCTGACCAGATGCCCTTCGGCATCGAGTACTTGGTAGAAGATGCGGTCGGTGTCGTCGGCGCGCAGCAAGTCGCGGGCTTGGGGCCCGAGATCGAAGCGCACCACCGCGTCCTCGACGGTGACAAACTGCGCCAGCGCCTGCAAGTTGAACTCCAGCGCCCGGTCGTAGGGTTTGCTGGCAATGCCTTGGGCCACCAGCCAAGTGAGCGCCAGCGACAGCGGCCAGAGCAGCAGCAGCGGCGTGAGCATCCAGTCGAGGATTTCACCAAACAGGCTGCGCTGCTCACGCGGGAACAGGCCAAAGGGGGTGCCGGAGGCGGGCTCGGGCGCAGCGTCGGGCGAAATCAGTGGAGGCGCTTCAGCCAGGGATTTTTTCAAGGCAGTACCCCAGTCCGCGCACGGTGGCGATACGGATCGGGCCTTTTTCGATCTTTTTGCGCAGCCGGTGAATATAGACCTCGATGGCGTTGTTGCTCACCTCTTCGCCCCACTCGCACAGGCGATCGACCAACTGGTCTTTGCTGACCAAGCGGCCGGCGCGTTGCAGCAGCACTTCGAGCAGCCCGAGCTCGCGCGCCGACAGTTCGACCATCTTGCCGTCGATGCTGGCCACGCGGCCGGCTTGGTCGTAGGTCAGGGGGCCGTGCCGAATCAGGCTCGAGGCCACGCCGCTGCCACGGCGCACCAAGGCGCGCACGCGCGCTTCGAGCTCTTGCAGGGCAAAGGGTTTGGCCATGTAGTCGTCGGCACCGAGGTCGAGGCCGCGCACGCGCTCTTCCACGCTGTCGGCAGCGGTGAGGATCAAAACCGGCAGCGCCGAGCCACGCCCGCGCAAGCGCTTGAGCACCTCGATCCCATGCAGGCGCGGCAGCCCCAGATCGAGGATCAGCAGATCGAACTCGGTGTTGGTCATGAGGGCGGCATCGGCTTCGCTGCCACTGGTGACGTGATCCACGGCAGCGCCGGTGCCGCGCAGGGTGCGCAACAATCCGTCGGCCAGCACCTGGTCGTCTTCGGCGATGAGGATGCGCATGGTTTGGGTCTCGTGCCGGGTTGGGGGGTGGAATGTGGCGGCAGGCTGATGGCCGATCGACTGCGATGGATTTTAGGCTGCGGCGCCGTGGTGGGCAAGATATTTGAGGCGCCAGCCCCGACAAGCCGCTGCGGCGTGGTTAAACTGGCGGGCAGTAGGGGGGCCTGTGGGCCTGCCGGTTTTGCGCGCGCGCGCCCATCCTTTTTTGGAGATTCGTCTATGAGTTCGAGCACCAAGGCAGCAGACAACGACAAAGCCAAGGCCCTGCAGGCGGCACTGGCGCAAATCGACAAGCAGTTCGGCAAGGGCACGATCATGCGCTTGGGCGAGGGCGAGGTGGTGGCCGACATCCAAGTCTGCTCGACCGGTTCGCTGGGGCTGGATGTGGCGCTGGGCGTGGGCGGGCTGCCGCGCGGGCGCGTGATCGAAATCTACGGCCCCGAGAGCTCGGGCAAGACCACGCTCACGCTGCAAGTGATCGCCGAGATGCAAAAAATTGGCGGCACCTGCGCCTTCATCGATGCCGAGCACGCGCTGGATGCGCAGTATGCGCAAAAACTGGGCGTGAATTTGCAAGAGCTGCTCATCAGCCAGCCCGACACCGGCGAGCAGGCGCTGGAGATCGTCGATGCGCTGGTGCGCTCGGGAGCGGTCGATCTGATCGTGGTCGATTCGGTGGCCGCGCTCACGCCCAAGGCCGAGATCGAGGGCGACATGGGCGACAGCCTGCCCGGGCTGCAGGCGCGGCTGATGAGCCAGGCTTTGCGCAAGCTCACCGCCACGATCAAGAAAACCAACTGCATGGTGATTTTCATCAACCAGATTCGGATGAAGATCGGCGTCATGTTCGGCAGCCCCGAGACCACCACCGGCGGCAACGCGCTCAAGTTTTATGCCTCGGTGCGGCTCGACATCCGGCGCACCGGCTCGATCAAGAAGGGCGAAGACGTGATCGGCTCCGAGACCAAGGTCAAGGTGGTGAAAAACAAGGTGGCGCCGCCCTTCAAGACCGCCGAGTTTGATATTTTGTACGGTGAAGGCATCAGCCGCCTGGGCGAGATCGTGGACCTCGGGGTGCTGCACAAGATAGTAGACAAGTCCGGCGCCTGGTACGCTTACGGCGGCGAAAAAATCGGCCAAGGGCGCGAGAACTCGCGCGAGTTTTTGCGCGAGAACCCGGCGCTGGCGCGCGAGATCGAAAACAAAATTCGCGCGCTGCTGGCGGTGCCGGAGCGTGAGTCGGTGCCGACCGGCGAGGTACCGTTCGAGGCCGACTGATCGGTTGGTCTGATTCAGGCGTTGCAAGGCCGGCCCCGTGGTGGCGATGTCCCTGAAGGCGCGGGCGCTGCGTGCGCTGGCGCAGCGCGAGCACAGCCGCCTCGAGCTGGCGCGCAAATTGCGGCCCTACGCCGACGCGGAGCAAGCGCCGGCCGCGTTGGAGGCACTGCTCGACGAGCTGCAGGCGCAGGGCTGGCTGAGCGATGTGCGCTTTGCCGAGGCCTTGAGCCGCAACCGCGCCGAGCGCCAGGGGGTGGCGCGCATCCGCGCCGAGCTGCGCCAGCGTGGGGTGGATGCGGGGCAGGTGGAACGCGCCACCGCCGTGCTGGCCGCGACCGAGGCCGAGCGGGCGCAGCAGGTGTGGCAAAAAAAGTTTGGTCAGCCTGCGCGCGACGCCGCCGAGCGTGCGCGCCAGATTCGTTTTTTGCTTGGGCGCGGCTTTGACACCGGTTTGGCCTGCCGCGTGGTGCCCAAGCCGCAGCCACGCGCAGCAGGGCAGCAAGAAAACCCGGAAGAGGGCGGCCTTGAGGAAGGCCTGTGATCAGCCGCCGCTGCGTGTGCGGCGCTGGCGCACGGCGACGGCCAGTTCGTGCAGCAGCGGCACGGTGTGCTCAAACCCCAGGCAGGCGTCGGTGAGCGAGACGCCGTGGCGCAGCGCTTGCCCGGGCACGATGTCTTGCCGCCCTTCGTGCAGGTGGCTCTCGATCATCAGACCCATGATGCGCCGCTCGCCGGCGCTGATTTGCGCCGCCACGTCGGCACCGACCTCGAGCTGGCGCTGCGGCTGTTTACGGCTGTTGGCGTGCGAGCAGTCGATCATCAACTGTTCGCGCAGGCCGGCGGCGCGCAGGCGCCCGCAGGCAGCGGCCACGTCGGCGGCGCTGTAGTTGGGCTGGGGGCCGCCGCGCAAAATGATGTGGCAGTCGGCGTTGCCACGGGTCTCGAAGATCGCCGCTAGTCCCATCTTGGTCATGCCCATGAAGGCGTGCGCGGCGGCGGCGGCCTGCAGCGCATCGACCGCCACTTGCACCCCGCCGTCGGTGCCGTTCTTGAAGCCCACCGGGCAGCTCAGGCCGCTGGCGAGCTGGCGGTGGCTCTGGCTCTCGGTCGTGCGTGCGCCGATCGCGCACCAAGTCACCAAATCGCTGATGAACTGCGGCGAGAGCAGATCGAGGAACTCGGTGCCCACCGGCAGCCCGAGCGCCAAGATGTCGAGCAGCAACTGGCGCGCGCGCTCCAGCCCTTCGTTGATGGCAAAACTGCCGTCGAGGTGCGGGTCGTTGATGTAGCCCTTCCAGCCCACGGTGGTGCGCGGTTTCTCGAAGTACACCCGCATCACCAGCAGCAGCTCGCCTTCCAGCGCCGCCGCCTGGGCCTGCAGCAGGCGCGCGTATTCGAGCGCCTGCTCGTGGTCGTGGATCGAGCACGGGCCCACGATCACCAACAGCCGGTCGTCGTGCCCATGCAGCAGGCGCGCGATGGCGGCGCGGCTGCGTTCGACCAAGGCCGCGCTGGCTTCGGGCAGCGGCAACCACTCTTGCAGCAGCGCCGGCGTGATCAGCGGGCGCACGGCGGCGATGCGCAGGTCGTCGATGCGGGTGTGGTCTAGGGTGGCGGGCCGGACGTGGGCGGGGACGTGGGTCATGGGTGGTCCATGGATAGAAGTCAAAATGGAAGGCAAGCGTAAGAAATGCTTGTGGCCGCTGGCTATACTGCGCGGGTCTTGGCTGGATTAAGCCGCATTTTGTTCAAAACAAGGCCGTTGGGTAGCGTATGCACAACATCGAACTGTACGACAAACACGACCACCGCTTCATTTTGCTCAACGAGAGCGATCCGGGGCAAGAAGACGGTGTGCGCTCGAACCAATACCTAGTGCAGCACGGCAACGCCGGCGCGTTGCTGGACCCGGGTGGCTTTGGCGTCATGCCGCGCGTGCTCACCGAGCTGCTGCGCTACGGCGCGCCGGACCAGATCAAGGCCATCATCCTATCGCACCAAGACCCGGACATCGTGGGCGGGATCGCCACGTGGCTCGAATTGACCACGGCCCCGGTGTACATCTCGCGCATCTGGACCCGCTTCGTGCCGCATTACGGCATCGAGGAGATGGGGCGCTTCATCGGCGTGCCAGACACGGGCATGTCGCTGACGCTGGCGCCGGGCTTTGAGCTCGAGCTGGTGCCGGCGCATTTTCTGCACTCCGAAGGCCAGATCAACGTCTATGACCCGCTGGCCAAGGTCTTGTTCAGCGGTGACATCGGCGCCGCCATGATGCCCAACGACGACGACGTACCCTTTGTCGATGATTTCGCCGCCCATCTGCCGCACATCGTCGGTTTTCACCGCCGCTACATGTGCGGCAACCGCGCCGCCCGTTCTTGGGTGCAGCGCGTGCGCCAGCTCGACATCCATATGCTGGCGCCCCAGCACGGCCCGATTTATCGCGGTGCCGCCGTCCCGGCTTTTCTCGACTGGTTCGAGCAACTGCAATGCGGCATGGATCTGTTGCCCGAAATCTTGGCCGAGGTCGAGCTGTGAACGCGGCCGCGCCGCCACCGCAGCCGGCCAGCATTGCGGAGCTGCGGTTGTATGTGTTGCAGCGCTTTGCCGCCTTGCTCGAAGGCCAGATGCGCACCCAAGCCCTGAGCAACGCGATCTCGCAGATGGTCGCTGGGGTGCAGAGCGACGTGATGCTCAATCTGCGCCGGACCTTGGCAGCACTGGAGCCGATCGACATGCCAGAGGCCAGCCGGGGCCCCTTGCTGGCCGGGCTCGAGCAGGCCTTGCAACGCTGCCGCAACCTCGAGGCGGCGCTGCCGCTGCTGGTGCAGGCGCGGCAAAGGCGCGGCGCCGACAACCGCAGCGACTTGCTCAGCATTTTGCTGCGCTTTGACGACACGGCGCAAAAGCTGTCCGGGACCCTGGTGCAAAAAGACCTGCTCGAGCGCCAGAGTGCGGTGCTGGAGCAGATCATCCTCTCGCACGAAAACGTGACCCAGTGGAAGCTGTTCGTGCAAAACATCTTGTGCAGTTTCCAGCGCATCTTTCCGTTTCAGTTTTTCTTCATCGCCTTTAGCGAGGGGCACGGGCTGTCGCTTAACCTCTACTACGTGGGCAACCCGAGCGCCGAGAACAAGCAGTTGGCGCGTGAGCGCCTGACCCGGCAGATGCTGCACGAATTGCGCTTGCCATCCGACAGTGCCGTCGATATCGAGGAGTTCGAGATTGAGCCGATGGAGCCACAAAAACCGATCGACGACGTCGAGATGATCACGGTGGCTGTGCCCGAAATCCACAACCTCAACCTCGCGGGCCTGCTCGGGGTGGCCTATGCCAGCGCCCACCACCCCGAGCCACAGGAGATCGCCATCATCCGCTCGATTCTGGCGGTGATGGTGATGGTGGTGGGTTCGAGCAAGGCGCTCGGGCGCACCCTGTCGGAGCTGGAGTACTACTCGACCCACGACCCGCTGACCGGCTTGCACAACCGGCGCTATTTCGGCGAAATGCTCGATTACGAGGTCGGGCGCTCGACGCGCCACCGGCACGAGTTCTCGCTCCTGATGCTGGATTTGGACGACTTCAAAGACGTCAACGACACTTGGGGCCACCCTTGCGGCGACCAGGTGCTGCGCCGCATCGCCGAATGCCTGCTGCTCGAGACCCGCAAGGGCGACTTGACCGCGCGCTTGGGCGGTGATGAGTTCATCCTGATGCTGACCGAAACCGGGGCCGCCGGCGCCCAAGTGGCGGCAGAAAAACTGCGCGAACGGCTCAAGGGCATCAGCTACACGGCGCCCGACGGCAAGGGCTTTCACGTCACAACCTCGGTCGGGGTCGTGACCTTTCCCCACGATGCCGACACCGTGTCCGATTTGATGGCTGGCGTGGACATGGGCCTGTACCGCGCCAAGGCCCAGGGCAAGGATGGCGTCGGCACCATGCAGGCCGTGGGCGCGCAGGTGCGCCACAACCGCTTGACGCGCGATCTGGTGGAAAAGCTGCGGCTGGCACTGAAAGAAGACCGGGTGCGGCCGTTTTTCCAACCGATTTATTCCGGCAGCGGCGAGTTGTACGCCTACGAAACGCTGGCGCGCCTCCACGAGCCCGATGGCCAGACCATCTCGGCCGGGGCCTTTATTGAAACCATCGAAAAATACGGCATGGGGCGCGAGCTGGACCGCGCCGTGGTCGGCCACGCGCTGCACGCCTTGAAACAGCGCATGCTGGCAGGCAAAGCGCCAGTCAAACTGTTCATCAACCTGTCGGTGCAGGAGCTGCAGGGGCGCGGGGTGGTCGGCTACGCCGAGCAGCTGTGCGCCGAGCTGCAGATACCGCCCAGCACCCTGGTGTTCGAGTTGCTCGAGCGCGATGCCATCGGCGACATGACGCACACGCGCAGCTTTCTGACGACACTGCGTGAAAAGGGGTTTTTGTTTGCGCTCGACGATTTTGGCAGTGGCTACAACTCGTTTCACTATCTGCGCGAGCTGAGCTTTGATTTTGTCAAGATCGACGGCGCCTTTGTGAGCAACATCCTCAACTCGCGCATCGACCACTCGTTGGTGCGCAACCTCACCCACCTGTGCCAAGACATCGGCATCCAAGTGGTGGCCGAGTTCGTCGAGTCCGAGCCCTTGTGGCAGGCATTGCGCGCCATGGGCATGGACTACGCCCAAGGCTACCATTTGGGTGTGCCCACCCCGCACATGCCCTGAGGCCTACTTGCCGATGCAAAACGAGCCAAAAATCTGGCCCAACAGGTCGTCGGCGCTAAACTGGCCGGTGATTTGATTCAGGGCGTTTTGCGCCAGCCGCAGTTCTTCGGCCAGCAAATCGAGGCGAGGGCTGGGCGTTTGCAGGTGCTGTTCGGCCTCTTGCAAATGCAGGCCGACTTGCGCCAGCGCCTGGACGTGGCGCGCACGCGCGCTGTAGAGGCCCTCGGCACCGCTTTGGCCGCCGGCGCACTCGAGCAAGCGCTGGCGCAGGGCGTCGAGACCCGCCCCGGTTTTGGCCGATAGGTGCAGGCTAGGCGCTGTGGTCGTGGCGCTGGAGCTCGGCAAGGGGCTGCCTGCTGGGGGCGCTGCGCTGGACTGTGCAGAGGGCCGGGCATCGAGCAGATCGGCCTTGTTCCAGACCTGCAGCTGCGCCACCGGCGCCGGCAGCCGCTCGGCCAGCTCGGCGGCCAGCGCGGCGTCGGCCAAGTCGTACGCTTGCTGGCCGGCGCGGCTGGCGTCGCGCAGCCACAGCAGCACATCAGCGGCCGCAATTTGCGCCCAGGCGCGCTCGATGCCGATGCGCTCGACCTCGTCGCTGCTGGCGCGCAGGCCGGCGGTGTCGATCACGTGCAGCGGCACGCCCTCGATCTGGATGCTTTGCTGCAGCACGTCGCGCGTGGTGCCGGCGATGGGGGTGACGATCGCCAGCTCGGCCCCGGCCAAGGCGTTGAGCAACGAGCTTTTGCCCACATTGGGTTGGCCGGCGATCACCACCCGAATGCCCTCGCGCAGCAGCGCGCCTTGGCGCGTCTGGCGCTGCACCTGGGCGAGCTGCTGGCGCAGGCGCTGCAGCTGCCCGGCGGCGTCGGCTTGTTGCAGGAAGTCGATTTCTTCTTCGGGGAAGTCGAGCGTCGCCTCCACCAGCGTGCGCAAGCCAATCAGGCGCTCGCGCAGCCCCTGCAGCGCATCAGAAAAGGCCCCGGACAAGGAGCGTGCGGCGCCGCGCGCGGCGCTTTCGGTGGCGGCGTCGATCAGGTCGGCCACGGCCTCGGCTTGCGCCAAGTCCATCTTGCCGTTCAAAAAAGCGCGCTCGGTGAACTCGCCCGGGCGCGCCAGCCGCAAACCTGCCAGGCGCGGCTGGCCGGTGGCGGGGTCGGGCTCGGCGGCGGCGCCTAGGCAGCGCGCCAGCAGCAGCTGCAGCAGCACCGCCCCGCCATGGGCTTGCAGCTCGAGCACGTCTTCGCCGCTGTAGGAGTGTGGCGCCGGGAAGTACAGCGCAAGCCCGTGGTCGATGGCGCTGCCGTCGCGCTCGAGGAACGGGCCGTAGCAGGCGTGGCGCGCGGGCAGGGGGCGGCCGCACAGGGCGCGCACCAGCGGCTCCAGCCCCGAGCCCGAGACGCGCACGATGCCCACCGCGCCGCGCCCGGGCGCGGTGGCGATGGCCACGATCGGATCGCGCCGCGTCGTCAGCATGGCCAAGTGCCTTTCAGCCCCTTAACTCTTGAAGTTGGGTAGGGTGAACTTGAGCGGCACGCCCATCTTGGCGTTGATGTAGGCCTGCTGGGCGATCGTCAGCACGTTGTTGACGAACCAGTACAGCACCAGCCCGGCCGGGAAGAAGAAGAACATGATGCTGAAGACGAAGGGCAGGATCCACATCAGCTTGGCTTGCAGCGGATCGGGCGGCAGCGGGTTGAGCGCGGTCTGGATCACGGTCGTGATCATCATCAGCAGCGGCAGGATGAAGAAGGGGTCGGGCGTGGAGAGGTCGCCGATCCACAAAATCCAGGGCGCGTTGCGCATCTCGACGCTGGCCAGCAGCACCCAGTAGAGCGCGATGAAGACCGGAATCTGGATCAGGATCGGGAAGCAGCCGCCGAGCGGATTCACCTTTTCCTCGCGGTACAGCTTCATCATCTCTTGCTGCATCAGCTGCGGGCTGTCTTTGAGGCGCTCGCGCATCTCCATGATGCGGGGGTTGACCGCCTTCATCTTGGCCATGGAGCGGTAGGCCTTGGCGTTGAGCCAGTAAAAGGCGGCGCGGATCAGCACCACCAGCAGCACGATCGCCCAGCCCCAGTTGCCCACCAGCGCGTGGATTTGGTACAGCAGCCAGTACATGGGCTTGGCCAACACGGTCAGCCAGCCGTAGTCTTTGAGCAGGTCTAGGCCTGGGGCGATGAGTTCGAGCTCGGTTTCGTACTGCGGCCCGACGAACAGGCGGGTGTCGAGGGTTTGCGTCTGCCCCGGCGCGATGCTGCCCAAGGCCATGATGCTGCCGACCGAATACAGCGGCCCGACCACGCGCGCGAAGTTTTCGCGTGCCACGCCGGTCTCGGGCAGCCAGGCGCTGGCAAAGTAGTGTTGCACCATGGCCACGTAGCCGTCGTTGGCGCTGCGCTGGAACTCGGCCTCGTTGGCCCGAATGTGGGCGAAATCGATCTGCTGGAAATTGGCCGCTTCGCTATAGACCACCGGGCCGGTGAAGGTGTAGTAGAACGGCACGTCGCTGCCGGCTTGCAGGCCGTCGCGCACCAGTTGCACATAAACCTGCGGCGACGCGGCTGCGGCGCCGACGTTGCGCACCTCGTGGCGCACGCCGATCACGTGGCTGTCGCGCGCGATGGTGTAGATTTTGGCCAGCACCAAGCCGCCCACGGGCTCGGATTCGAAGCGCAGCGTGAGCTCGGTTTGGCCGGGCGCAAATTCGGGGGCGCCCGAGACCAGTCGCATCGGAGTGGTATGGTTGGGGAAGTCGCCGCCGATCAGGCCGGTTTGCGCGACGTAGGTGCGCTCGGCCGTTTGCTTGAGCAGGCGCAGCGGGGTTTGCGTATGGCGCAGGGCGCGCCCGACCTCTTCGTAGTGGCGCAGCAGCGTGGCGCCTATAAGGGATGCCCCTTGCGAGTCGAAGGTGAGCTCCATGGCGTCGGTGCGCACGGTCACGGTTTCGCGCGGGGCGGCTGGAGCCGGGGCCGGTGGCACTGCGGCATCTGGCTGGACGCCGAGCACGGTGGCGGCGGGCAAGGCGGCGTTGGCCGGTGCCGCGGCCATGGGCGGTGGGGTCGCGGCCGCGTCCGCAGCTGGGGCGGTCTCGGTGGCCGGGGGCTGGCCGGTGGGGAAGAAGGTTGCCTCGCGGCCGTTGTAGATTTGCCACTGGTCCCACAACAGGATCAGCGAGAAAACCAAGATCACCCAGAGGATGGAGCGGCGAATGTCGGTCATGAGGGCTTCTTGCGCGAGCGGGGGGTGCTCAGGAGGGAGGAAAAGGGGTGCGCCCATTGCTCGGGCACTGGGTCGCAGCCGCCTTCGCACCAAGGGTGGCAGCGCGCAATGCGCCGCAGCGTCAGGTAGCCGCCGCCCAAGGCGCCGTGTTGGCGCAGGGCTTGCAGGCTGTAGCCGGAGCAGGTGGGTTCAAAGCGGCAGTTCGCGCCCAGCAGTGGGCTGAGCAGGTAGCGGTAGCCCTGCACCACGGCGATGAGCAGCTGTTGCGGCCAGTTACGCACGGCGCGCCCCTTGCAGCAGTTGCAGCAGTTCGGCGCGCACGCTCTGGCGCAGGGCGTCGGAGGCGGCGCTGGGAAACTGCTGGCGCGCAAAGGGGCTGCGCAAGCGCACCACCCAGGCTTGCGGCGACAAGGGCGCCAGCAGATCAGGCGCCAGCGCGTAGATCTGGCGCCGCACCAGGTTGCGCGTGACCGCCCGGCGCGCCGAGCGCTTGGGCACCAATGCGCCCAGCCAGTGCGGATTGCCGGGAAACAAAGCGGGCGCGGCCCCGGGCGGTGGCGGCACCGGGTCGAGGGCAAGCGCATGCAAGGCAAAGTGTGGCGTTTTGGCAACCGGGGCGCGGCGCAGCAGCGCATCAAACTGTTTGCCGATGCGAATGCGCCCCAAGCCGGGGTTAACCAAGGCAGGGGAACCGGCGGGCGTGTGCGGTGTGGCGCAGGCTGCAAGCATACACAGACCGTCTGGGGCGCTGCGAGGGCGGATCAGCCCTTCAGGCCCTCAAGCCTGAACGCGGGCTGGTGCAAAACGCTCAAAGGCCGAGGCGCTTGCGGCCCTTGGCGCGGCGCGCATTGATCACGGCGCGGCCACCACGGGTTTTCATGCGAACCAAGAAGCCGTGGGTGCGGGCGCGGCGGACTTTGGAGGGTTGGTAGGTGCGTTTCATGATGTTGAATGATTCGTTACAAGCCCGATGCAGGCTTGGGGTTTGGGTGATTTTGAGACCAAACCCTAGATTATTGCAAATTTCGCCCGTTATGCCAAGCGTTTTGGTTGGCCGGGGGGCCGGGGCTGGGGTAGGCCGGGGTTCGTCAGTCGCAGGCTCCGATTCCTCACCCCGGCCTACCCCAGCCCCGGCCAGCCTTGGGTGGTACGGGGGTTCGTCAGTCGCAGGCTTTGATTCCTCACCCCGGCCTACCCCAGCCCCGGCCCCGGCCCCAGCTTGGGCGCTG
>Ga0208491_10073_pt1 | contig 33962 bp, 39 predicted proteins | sample SubbioCSW11_NovA_FD_184819 | JGI IMG/M metagenome (GOLD analysis project Ga0208491, IMG submission 184819) | Serpentinite rock and fluid subsurface biosphere microbial communities from McLaughlin Reserve, California, USA - CR11_CSW11_NovA (SPAdes) | ecosystem: Environmental > Terrestrial > Deep...
GCACCTTCAGACTGGTTTTGTAACCCGCATGCCGCTTGGTGCGCCCATCGATGGCCGAGTGCTGCTTCTTGGCCGCCACATGGGGCGTAATGCCCAGCTTGCGGCAGCCCTGCACGAAGGCCTTGCAGTCGTAGTTTTTGTCGGCGCCCACGGTCTGCTTGCGGCCGCGGCGCCTTTGGCGCCCCAGCATCTTGAGCGCCGCTTGGTGCTCTGCCGTGCCATTGGCATGGGTGATCTCGACGTCCACCACCAAGCCGTTGCGGTTGTCCATCAGGATGTGGCCCATGTGGCACAGCCGCGACTTGTCGCCCTTGGCTTTCTTGTACAGGCGCGCATCGGCATCGGTGCGGCTGGCATGGGTGTCGTTGCTGCGCTCTTGGCCTTTGAAGTCGACATCGGGGTTGCGCCCAGCGGGCGGGGCTGGGTCGTGGTGCTGGTCGCTGTCGTCGACCTTGTTGTCGCTGTCTTTGCGCTTGAAGCTCTTGTGCGAAGCCCAAGCCTCGATCAGGGTGCCGTCGACGCTGAAATGCTCGTCGCCGGCCAGTAGTGGGTAAAATAAACCTAAAAAGTTAAAGCATTTATTTAAATGAATACAAATCCGCTGGTAAGCATTATAATACCTTCCTATAATCATTCTCAGTTTATACGACACGCAATTCAAAGCATAATCGACCAAAGCTACGAAAACATCGAACTCATTATTATTGACGATGGCTCAAAAGATGAGTCAATAAAAGTTATTCAAGAAATGATTCCAGTGTGTAAGTCGAGATTCAAGCAGTTTGAATTCCGATTCAGATCTAATAGGGGCTTAAGTTCAACATTAAATGAGGGAATTTCGCTGGCAAAAGGTGATTTAATAGGGTTTTGCTCATCGGATGACTTATTTCATGCGCTAAAAGTATTCACTCAAGTCACTTATTTTAACAAGCACAAAGACATTAATTTCTGTTACACCCAAGCATATGTTCAAGATGATATTGGAAATGTATTAGATAAGGCAACGGAATTACTAAATATAAAATTGAACGAAAATGTAACTTTTGACGATGTTTTTACTTTCAAGGTTCATTTTCCTGTAACTGGAATGTATAGAGCTCATTTCTTAAAACATGTTTTAAATGGGTTTGATGAAAATTTGACCGCTGAAGACTATGATATAAATCTAAGGATCTTATCGATAGGAGGGGCTGGATATATAAATAAGAAGTTGTATTATTACCGTTCCCCTGCTGCTATTGGCTCAGGTAGAATTAGGCCGGTAATGAGAAAAGATGTATCTGAATCACACTTGTCAACAATTAATAAGTACAGAAGCCACCCGCGATATGATGAAGCTATACTAGAGTGGAATTTTAGAAGGTTTATGTACTTTTCAGCGTATAGAAAAACTAAAATTTATTCTTTTGTTGGAATGCTTAAGTCTTTACCTAAATTTAAATCAATTTATTTTTACAAATCAGTTTTTAGACTTTTTTTTTATTGGAGGTAGGTTGATGACAATAATGCTTAAAAAATTCTTATTCGGAATGTATGTTTTTTTGTTTATTTTTAATCCAAATATTTTTTTTAATTTAAATATTTCAATTTTTCTATTTCTTATTGCTTTATTTTCGTTTTTATTCTTCTCAAAAGAATATCAACTTTTAGTTAAAAATAAGAATCTATTTACTTATATTTTTTTCTTATTGTATATAATATTTTACTTGATTCTATTAAGTGTATTGGTTGGTTCAGATGCCTTTTTAATGGCCTACACTTATTTGTTGGTAATTTTTTCTTTGGTTTGCAGTTTTTTTATTGTGGTAATTTACGGCCGTTTGTACAAATTATCGTTTGTAAGTTTCTTAATGTTTTTAATCAGTATTGGTTTTGTGCAACTAATATTCGTTTTTTTTACAATTATTACACCTGAATTCCGTGAATTTCTATTAACGACATCAAGAGATGAAAATTTATGGATTATTTCAAATTATTCCGGTGGACTTCGTTCATTCGGTTTGGCCAATGGTTATACATCTACTTTTCCTATGCTTATGGGTGTCTATGCTTTAATTGCCATTTTAATGGCACTGAATAAACATTTTTTAAATTTAAACTTTTACTGGTTATTTGCATTATCTATTCTATTTTTAATCTCTGTTATATTAAATGCTCGAATCGGTCTTGTTCCAATTTTTATATTTATTCTTTCTATTATTTTTTTTATGGTATGCAGCGTAAAATATCTTGTTTCTGGATTAAAGTTTTTAATCTTATGTGGAATTTTATTTGTTTTAACACTGTTAATAAACTTAGACGTTTATAAATATACAGTCCGTTTAACATGGGCAGCTGAAGAAATTGCAGCTTTAATCTCCGGCGATAAAGTTGGAACTTTTTTAGTTCTTGGGAATATGTTCCATTTTCCAGATAACACTTTTGCGTTAATTTTTGGAACTGGGTTATCTGTTTTTGGAGATCAAAATAATTTTACGTTTTCGTCTGATATTGGTTTTGTAAGAGATATTTATATGTTTGGAATTTTTAACACATTGCTTCTTATTTTCGTTATTATTTACTTAACCAGTCCACTTAGGAAGTATCTTAATGACTATTTTGGAGTAATTGCAACTTTCTCTTTATTTGTTGCTTTGATATCGTATTATTTTAAAGGTGCTACATGGTCATCTTCGGAAATATACAATTTTATTGTGCTCCTATCTGTGTTTTCTGTGTATCTGAAAACAGAAGTATGGAAAACCTGTAAAGCTGCTCCCGATGGTATGACGACTGAAAGCCTTAAGCTTAAAACTACTTCATTTGAAACAAAGCTCGCTTAATCTGAACCAGTGACCACGCAAGTCCCGCCCCCCGTGGCAGAAAAGTTGTTGCCTCGATAGAGCCAAAAAACCTAGGTGCGGCGATGAAAGACGACTGTTGCTCGATACTCTCGAAGCAGGCAGCATGGCACAAGCAGCTCGACATCTAGAAATTGTACAACACCACAAATGGTATGCAAGTCGCCCATCCCTGCGAATTGTTTTCGACGGGATTGCTATCTCGCACGGGGAGAAAATTCTGTGAGGACGGTTTTTATTGGTCATCTTTCGCCTGCCGAAAACTACTGTAATCACGCATCTTCAGCAGCAGGAAACCAAGTGCAACGACAGATTTTCAAGGAGTTACAAAATTTCAGTGGTGGTGAAACGATATGCTATGCGATGTCTTCAATTGCATCATGGCCTCGTGGCACGATGATTGTCCGATCCCAGTATGAAAATTCGATTGAGTTCATTGGTTATTTAAACGCCCCAGTTCTGAAGCACCTAATATTTGCAGTTAGACTTTTGATTCGGTTGTTTCGAGTACGGCCAGAATTATGCATTCAATACAATTCGTATTTTTTTGAGAATCTCGTTTTATTGCTTTTTAGGTTGTTTGGTTCGGCGTACTTTCTGGCAATCATCATTCAGGATATTCACATTGAGAAAGGTGTATTCAGGTTTTCGCAACGATGCTTGCGCTCACTTTCGGAGCGGCTTTCGCTAGGCTTGGCGCGTTTCTTTGATGTCGTGATACCTATAAGCTCTTCAATAATTTCTGACTTCAAATTTGATCCTAAACGTTGTTTTGTTTTTCAAGGTGGTATCACTGAGTTTGCTGAACAACTTATGTGTATTCGGCAAGAGCCGTCTGCTGACATCGGTGTATTCGCTGGTGCATTAGAGCCCTACAACGGCGTTGATCGCTTAGTTGATCGATGGTTGAACAGTGGGATCGAACATACTTTGCACGTGTTTGGTCGGGGTTCCCTCACTAATCATATAGAGCAAGCAGCTAAACGCTCAGATAAAATCATTTTCCACGGTTTGCAGCCTGAAAAAACCATCTTGCAATGGCAGCTTAAAGCTCGATGGAATTTCTGTCTACGTTACAGCGAAGGACTTGACCAAGAATATTTTTTTCCATCAAAACTGTTTAATGTCTTGTGTGCTCCGGGAGCGGTCGTCGGAAACGACTTTCATGCGCTTCCATCTTCTTTGCGTGAGTACATGGGGATTGTCTCAGATGATCTTTCTGATTTGGCTAATGTGCTTGCGCACGCAAAGGAGATTTCATCACTAGCACAGGTTGATCAGCGTCGGAAAATTGTTCACTCCATGCATAACTGGCGAACATGTATTGAGCAGATACTAAGGATGGCCACATTCGCCGGCCGCAAAATTCGCTGATTTTAACATTTAACTACCTGAAAAAAATCTTAGTTAACAGGTAGTTGAAACCTTCCGGCGCTGTTCGGGTTAAGTGTTGATGGGTGCTTGATGAATACCAGCAAGTCCCTGAATCACGTGGCTTTTTTCAATCAGATGTGGTAGGCGAACTGAGGGGCATCAGCTCACTTGTCCATGCCTAACCCGAACAGCGCCAACCTTCCCCTAAATCCGTCCTAGATGTGTGATCGTATGATTAAGAAACCGTATAATCATATACATACATATCGCGCTTCTGTATACAATCAATTCTTGCAATCACATGTTATATAATAGAAATATACAAATTTTGTGCGTTACTGACTTTTACTTACCCGGGTACAAAGGTGGTGGCCCCATTAGAACCATAGCCAACATGTGTGCAGCCCTCGCTCGTGAAATTGATTTCAATATCTACACACGCAATCATGATTTGGGTCAATCCCAGCCCTACGAAGGTGTAGTGTCTGGCAGATGGTCTAAAGTTGGCGATGCAAGCGTCTATTACGACAGTTCAAACGCTTTTGGTGCATCTGGCTTAATCAAAGCCTTAAAGAGTGTTGATTTCGACCTGGTTTATCTGAATAGTTTTTTTAGCTGGCATGGATCAATCTCAATCTGCCTAAGAAAAGCCAGTGTCCATTTAAAAGATAAAAAAATTTTGCTAGCGCCACGTGGCGAGTTTTCTGCTGGCGCTTTGCGACAAAAGTTTTTTAAAAAGCAGTTATTTTTGCTGGCTGCAAAACTGTTCCGTTTGTATAAAGACGTGTATTGGCATGCATCTACAGAGCTTGAAGCGGAAGATATAAGGCGTGCTTTATCAATTGAGCGAAATAAAATTTTTGTAGCCTCTGACCTAGTGGCTTTATCTGATGCTGAATTTCCTTCCTTGGATGAATATGAGGGTCAATACAATAATTTGCTTAAATTGGGGTTTGTTTCAAGAATTTCTCCGAAGAAAAACTTGGATGGACTGCTTAAGATACTGCAAAAAATAAAAGAGAATGTGAGCTTATCAATCTACGGACCTATCGAGGATAAATTTTATTGGCAAACTTGTCAGTCGATAATGAATTTTATGCCTTCAAATGTCAGTGTGAGATATTGTGGTGAGTTGCAGCCGAGTGAGGTAAGTAAAACCTTCTCTAAATTTGATTTATTTGCTTTTCCTACGCTGGGTGAAAACTTTGGTCACGTCATATTTGAATCTTTGCGAGCTGGAACCCCAGTGGTCGTGAGTGACCAAACACCGTGGCAGCATCAAGCAGACGGATCGATCACCGTGCTTTCGCTTGCAGATGATAAAGCTTGGATGGATGCAATTGCTTCGGCGGCACGCAGAAGTTTTGAAGAAAAAATAGCCGTAAAAAAAGCGGCATTTAGCTATGCAAAAAAATACATAGCAAAGTCAAATGAGGTGGCGGCTAATTTAAGTATGTTTACTGCACTTGCAAGTAAAGTTTCTGCTAATTAAAAATATTTGGATGGCATTGTGTTCGCAAGCAAAACACTTTTGATCTCCGGCGGCACCGGTTCCTTCGGTAACGCCGTCCTGCGCCGCTTCATAGATTCTGATTTGCATGAAATCCGCATCCTGAGCCGCGATGAAAAAAAACAGGACGACTTGCGCAAAAGGTACAACAACCCCAAGCTCAAGTTCTACATTGGGGATGTACGCGATTATCAGTCGGTGTTAAATGCTGTTCGTGGGGTGGACTACATTTACCACGCAGCGGCGCTCAAGCAGGTTCCATCTTGCGAGTTTCACCCGCTCGAGGCCGTCAAAACCAATGTGCTGGGCACCGAGAATGTGCTTGAGGCCGCCATCAACTGCGGCGTCAAGCGCGTGGTGGTGCTGAGCACCGACAAAGCGGTGTACCCCATCAACGCCATGGGCATCAGCAAGGCGATGATGGAAAAGGTGGCGGTGGCCAAGTCGCGCAGCAGCAACGGCACCGTGATCAACGTCACTCGCTACGGCAATGTGATGTGCTCGCGCGGCTCGGTGATTCCGCTGTTCACCCACCAGATCCGGGCGGGCCAAGCCCTTACACTCACCGATCCGGCCATGACGCGCTTCATGATGACGCTGGACGACGCGGTGGACTTGGTGCTGTTTGCATTTGAGCACGGGCAGCCGGGCGAGATTTTTGTGCAAAAGGCACCAGCAGCCACCATCGAGGTGCTGGCGCAGGCGCTTACGGGTCTGCTGGGCGTACCCAACCACCCCATCAACGTGATTGGCACCCGCCACGGTGAAAAGCTGTACGAGGTGCTGCTAAGCCGCGAAGAGATGGTATCGGCTGAAGATCTAGGGGGTTACTTTCGGGTGCCGCCCGACCTGCGCGACCTGAACTATGGCAAATACGTAGAGCAGGGCGATGTAAAGGTATCTGAAGCGTTGGAGTACAACTCGCACAACACCACGCGCTTGGATGTGGCTGGCATGCAGGCGCTCTTGATGAAGCTGCGTTTTATGCAGGCCGCTGTGCGCGGTGATCTGGTTGAGCCCGAGGAATGATGGCATGAGCACGACAACACGCCGCGTGCTCGTCACCGGCGCACATGGCTTTATAGGCAAAAACCTCGTGGTGCGGCTGGGCGAGTTGCCCGGTGTTGCCGTGAGCACCTTTGTGCGCGGTGACCCGCCGGCAGCCTTACCTGCTTTGGTGGCACAGGCCGATGCGGTGGTGCACCTTGCCGGTGAGAACCGCCCACAGGATGAATGCGCATTTGAAGCGGTAAACACCGGGCTTACGGTTGCGCTGTGTGAGGCAATTGCCCACAAGGTGCGCACCAGCGGTGTGCGCGTGCCTCTGCTGCTGGCATCATCCGCTCAGGCAGAGCGCGACAACCCCTATGGCCGCAGCAAACGGGCAGCCGAGCAGGCAGTAGCGGCACTGGCCGATGCCACAGGCAACCCGTGCACGGTGTTTCGCCTGCCCGGGGTGTTCGGCAAGTGGTGCAGGCCCAATTACAACTCGGTGGTGGCCACCTTTTGCCACAACTTGGCGCGCGGCCTACCCATTCAGGTTAACGACCCTGCTGCCAGCGTGCGGCTGGTGTATGTGGACGATGTGGTAACGGCGTTCATGGCTGCACTTGAAGCCTCGGCGGCGGGTTTGTCGCAGGGCGTGGTGCAGCCCGAATACGGGGTGACGCTGGGCGACTTGGCGGCGCAAATTCGCGCTTTTAACGACTGTCGCACCAGCTTGCAAACCGAGCGCGTCGGCACGGGCTTGGTGCGGGCGTTGTACGCGACTTACGTAAGCTATTTGCCACCCGAGAAGTTTGCCTACGAAGTGCCCCAGCATGCCGACCCCCGCGGTGTGTTCGTGGAAGTGCTCAAAACCGCCGACAGCGGCCAATTTAGCTATTTCACAGCCCACCCCGGCATCACTCGTGGCGGGCATTACCACCACACCAAGACCGAGAAGTTTCTGGTCATCAAAGGTGAGGCCTTGTTTAAGTTCCGGCACCTGATCACCGGCGAGCTGGTGGAGCTGCACACACGGAGCGACAAGCCCCAGGTGGTGGATACGATTCCTGGCTGGGTGCACGACATCACCAACGTGGGCCCAGACGAGATGATCGTAATGCTCTGGGCCAATGAAAAGTTTGACCGACTCAAGCCGGACACGGTTGCCAGCAAGGTATAAGCAGTGAAGAAACTCAAAGTCATGTCGGTCGTGGGCACGCGGCCCGAGATCATTCGCTTGTCGCGCGTGCTGGCGGCACTGGACGTGCATTGCGACCATGTGCTGGTGCACACCGGCCAGAACTACGACTACGAACTGAACCAGGTGTTCTTTGACGACCTGGGCGTGCGCAAGCCCGACTATTTTTTGAGCAGCGCGCGAGGCAGCACAGGCGCGGCCAACACCATTGGCAACTTGATCACGGCCGTGGATGGCGTGCTGGCGCATGTGCAACCCGAAGCCATGCTGGTGCTGGGCGACACCAACAGCTGCTTGTCGGTGATTCCGGCCAAACGGCGCAAAGTGCCTATTTTCCACATGGAAGCGGGCAACCGCTGCTTTGACCAGCGCGTGCCCGAGGAAACCAACCGCCGCATTGTGGACCACACGGCCGACATCAACCTCACCTACAGCACCATTGCCCGCGACTACCTGCTGCGCGAGGGTCTGCCGCCCGACCAAGTTATCAAGACCGGCAGCCCGATGTACGAGGTGCTGCACCACTATCTGCCGCAGATCAAGGCATCAGATGCCGTGCGCCGCTTGGGTTTGCAGCCCGAGCAGTACTTTGTGGTGAGCGCGCACCGCGAAGAAAACATCGAATCGGACCAAGCGTTTACCAAGCTGGTGGCTGTGCTCAACGCACTGGCGCAAGACCACGGCTTGCCTGTGGTGGTATCGACCCACCCCCGCACCCAGAAGCGGATAGACGCGACCGGTTCTCAATTTCACCCCTTGGTGCGCTTGCTCAAGCCCTTGGGGTTTCACGATTATGTGAACCTGCAAATGCAGGCCAAAGCGGTGTTGTCTGACAGCGGCACCATCAACGAAGAATCGTCGATTCTCAACTTTCCGGCCCTAAACCTGCGCGAGGCCCACGAGCGCCCCGAAGGCATGGAAGAAGCCGCCGTGATGCTGGTGGGCCTAGAGGTAGAGCGCGTGCACCAAGGCTTGGCCATTCTGGCCACACAACCGCGCGGTAATGAGCGCAGCTTGCGCCTGGTGGCGGACTACAGCATGCCCAACGTGAGCGACAAGGTGCTGCGCATTATCCACAGCTACACCGATTACATAAATCGGGTGGTTTGGAAGAAATACTGAGGCAGGCTGCTTTGAGGATACTTGTAGTCAGTCAGTATTTTTGGCCTGAAAATTTTCGGATCAATGATCTGGTAAAAGAATGGGTAGAGCGTGGACATACAGTGACGGTACTCACTGGCTTACCCAACTATCCAGAGGGCAGGGTGTTTGATGCGTATCGTAAAAACCCAAACGCTTTTATGCAGTACGAGGGTGCAAGTGTAGTACGCATACCGGTGCTGCCACGTGGCAATGGAAGCGTTCGACTTTTTTTGAATTATTTAAGCTTTGTTCTGTCTGGCATAATTTTTGGGGCATGGAAGTTAAAAAGGCTGCGATTTGACGTGATTTTTGTTTATGAGCCATCCCCGGTAACAGTGGGCTTGCCTGCTGTATGGTTGGGTAAAATTAAAAAAACGCCAGTTGTTTTCTGGGCGCTCGATCTTTGGCCAGAAACTTTGGCTGCCGTAGGCATAGTGCGATCGGCTCGCGTGCTGGGCTGGGTCGGGCATTTAGTCCGATATATTTACAATCGTTGCACTCTAGTTCTGGGCCAGTCGCGTGGATTTTTGGAAAGCATTGCAAACTACTGTAATAATAAAGACAAAATTCGATATTTTCCGAGTTGGGCAGAGGACGTATTTGCCTATGAGCACGTTGAGCCTGCTGCAGAGTTGGTAAAGCTCGAAGGTGGCTTTACAGTGATGTTTGCCGGTAACGTCGGAGAAGCGCAAGATATGCCAGCCGTGCTAGAGGCGGCTGAATTGTTAAGGAATAACGATTTCATAAGATGGACCATAGTTGGCGATGGCCGCAAGTTCCAGTGGCTGCAATCAGAGGTGCTGAAACGCGGCTTGCAAGGCAAGGTGCTGCTCCTTGGGCGCTACCCAATGGAACGTATGCCTTCGTTTCATGCCCACGCCGATGCCCTTCTCGTTTCTTTGAAGCGCGACCCGGTTTTCAGCATTACGATACCCGGCAAAGTGCAATCATCTCTCATGGCTGGCATACCATTGCTTGGAATGCTTGACGGAGAAGGTGCCGCCATCATTCAAGAAGCCCGAGCTGGTTTGACATGCCCCGCAGGCGATAGCGCTGGCTTAGCCAAAGCAGTTCTTTCATTGGCGGCCTTGTCATCCGGTGAGCGCAAGCAACTAGGGTTGAACGGACGGCGATATGCGCAGTCAGAATTTGGTCGCACCCAACTGATGGATCGCTTGGAAGGCTTTTTGCAGGAGGCCATAGCCATCAGGAAAAGGCATGGGTGATGGATTTGGGCGCAAATAGCATTTGAACTTTTAGCGGGTTTTTTCGTAAATCGTGTTTCTCGCCTCCAAGCTCTTATCCGCCATCACCCAGCCCATGTTTTGGCTGGCGCTGTGGTGGGGTCTGGCCTTGCTGGTGCTGTGGCGCCGCCGTGTGCTGGGCATGTCTATGCTTTGGGCGGGTTTGGTGGTGTTGGGTTTGCTGGGGTTCATGGCGCTGCCCGATGCGTTGCTGCGGCCACTCGAGAACCGCTACGCTGCGCCGCCCGCGCACACCGTGGGGCAGCATGTGGGTGTGATTGTGCTGGGTGGGGCCACCGGGCATCCAAGCAGTTTTGCGGCCCACGGCCAAGTGCCCCTGGGCGATGCAGCCGAGCGCATGACGGCGCCGCTGTATTTGATGCGCCAGCACCCTACGCTGGAGCTGGTATTTTCGGGTGGCGAAGGGCGGCTGCTGCCCACCGGCACGACCGAGGCCGAGCTGGCAGGCGTGTTTTTTGCGCAGCAGGGGCTGGATATGCGCCGCGTGCAGCTTGAAGGCGGCGCCCGCAACACGCGCGAAAACGCCATCAAGGTGGCGCAACTGCTGGGGCCGCGCTGCCAGCAGCCTTGGCTACTGCTCACATCGGCCTGGCATATGCCGCGCGCCATGGCCGAGTTTCAGGCGCAGGGCTGCCGCGTGACACCCTATCCGGTGGACTTTCGCACGGGCACCAGCACGCCGCTCACCGAGTATTCATTGGCCCGTAGCCTGCTGCGCTGGCAAACGGCTTTGCACGAGTGGCTGGGGCTGCTGGTGTATGGCCTTACGCGCGGTTGATGAGCCGCAGCTTTGAGCACAAACCGGCCGGCGGCCCAATCCTCCACATGACATCAAACCCACCCAACTCCAGCACCCCCAACACCACCAGCACCCGCACAGGCGTTTTGATCACCGGCGTATCCGGCTTTGTGGGCCAAGCGCTCGAGCGCCGTTTGCACGATGCTGGGTTTGCGGTATCGGGCAGCGCGCGGCACGAGCACCGCATGGCGGGCGGCGCACTGGCCGGGGTGGCGCAGCTGCACAGCAGCCAAGATTGGTCTGGCTTGTTGCGCGGGTGCAGCGCCGTGGTGCACTTGGCGGCGCGGGTGCACATCATGCACGACACGGCGCCCGATCCGCTGGCGGCCTTTCGCGCAGCCAACACGGCTGGCACCCTGCACCTGGCGCAGCAGGCCGTGGCGGCGGGGGTGCGGCGCTTTGTGTTTGTGAGCACGGCCAAGGTCAACGGCGAGCACACCGCAGCCGGACGCGCCTTTCGCCACGATGACGTGCCCCAACCCGAAGACGCCTATGCCCTGTCCAAGCACGAGGCCGAGCAGGGCTTGCGCGCGCTGGCGGCTGCCAGCGGCCTAGAGCTTGTGATCGTGCGCCCGCCCTTGGTCTATGGGCCGGGGGTGAAGGCCAACTTTGCCGCCCTGATGCGCGCGGTGCAGCGCGGCTGGCCCTTGCCCCTTGGGCTGGCGCACAGCAACCGGCGCAGTTTTGTGGGCCTAGACAACCTCGTAGATTTGCTCTGCACCTGCCTAGAGCACCCAGCTGCGGCCAACCAGACCTTTATGGTCAGCGACGGCCTCGACCTGTCCACCGCCGAGCTGCTGCAACGCATGGGCGTGGCCTTGGGCCGCCCGGCGCGCTTGTGGCCTGTGCCCACCTGGGGCCTGATGGCGGCAGCGGCGCTGCTGGGCCAGCGCGAAAAGGCGCGGCGCCTGTTGGGCAATTTGCAGCTCGACATTGCCCACACCTGCACCACCCTAGGCTGGCGCCCGCCGCTTTCGGTGGACGAAGGCTTGCGGCGCGCAGCGGCCGGTATGGGGGCTGCTGAATGAAGCGCGGTTTTGATTTGGTGCTGGCTGTGCTGGCCGCCCTAGTGCTGCTGCTGCCGCTGGCGCTGGTGGCCCTAGCGGTGCGCCTGACTTCGCCCGGGCCGGCCCTGTACTGGAGCGAGCGCGTCGGGCGCAACAACCACAACTTTTACATGCCCAAGTTTCGCAGCATGCGCACCGACACCCCGGCCGTGGCCACGCACCTGCTCACCGACCCGCAGCGCTGGCTCACACCCATCGGCCCCTTTTTGCGCCGCAGCAGCCTCGACGAACTGCCCCAGATCTGGAGCATCCTCAAGGGCGATATGAGCTTTGTGGGGCCGCGCCCGGCGCTATTCAACCAGCACGACCTGATCGCGTTGCGCACCCAAGCCGGCGTGCACCACCTGCAACCCGGCCTGACCGGCTGGGCCCAAGTAAACGGCCGCGACGAACTGCCCATCCCCATCAAAGTGCGCTTTGATGCCGAATACGCCCAGCGCCAATCGCTGGCTTTTGACATCAAAATCCTATGGCTCACGGCCCTCAAGGTGCTGCAGCGCGACGGGGTGGCGCATTGAGCGCACCCGATTCGAGGCAAAATGTTCTCCCACAAAGAACTATTGATCTCTCATGAAGAACATACTGCTCGGCCATGTGCTTTTTCCACTGCAATACCGGCGCCGCTTGTTGGCGGTGCTGTTCATGCGTGCAGGGCAGTGGTTTCACATGCGCGAGCTGGAACGCCTGACGGCATCGGCCTCGGTGGGTTCGCTCAAGAGGGAGCTGGACCTGCTGGAGGGCGTGGGCCTGCTCAAGGTGCAGAAAGTGGGCAACCAGACACAGTTCTGTGCCAACACCGACCACCCGGTGTACCCGGAATTGCTGGGCCTAGTGCGCAAGAGCATCGGGCTGGTGGATGTGCTGCAGGCGGCACTGGCGCCATTGGCCGGGCAGATTCGGGTGGCTTTTGTCTATGGATCGGTGGCGAAGGGCAGCGAAGGCCCGCACAGCGATGTGGACGTGATGGTGTTGGGCGACGTGGGGTATGGCGATGTGGTGCATGGGCTGTACGACAGTCAGGCCGTGCTGGGGCGCGAGGTGAACCCGAAGGTGATGTCGCCGACCGAGTGGCACAGCCGCAAGACGGCCGGCGACAGTTTTGTGCAGGACTTGCTGAGCAAGCCTAGGCTGCTGGTGATGGGTGCAGACGATGAGCTCTGAGCCGTTGGCCAACCTGCACCGCATTGGTTTGCTGGACGCGGTGCCGCCATCGCCCCAACTGCGTGGACGCATGCTGCAGACCGCGCAGAGCCGTCTGGCCGATGCACTGCGTACCGACAACAGCGCCGAAACGCGTTTTGACTGCGCGTACACCGCCATCCGGGCGGTGGCCGACGCGGCTTTGCTGGACAAGGGCTATCGCACGTCGACAAGCAAGCCCGGCCACCACCAGACCACACTGCAATGTCTGATCCACACATTGGACGTGGCGCCTGCGGAGATCCGCGTGCTGGACGGACTGCGCAAGCAACGCAACTTGAGCGACTACGACGGCGAACCGGTCAGCCAAGCGATGCTGGACGAGTGCATCAAGCAGGCCCGGCGCCTGCTGGTGTTGGCGCAAACCCGTTGGTCTTGATTGTTATCAAAATCCTATGGCTCACGGCCCTCAAGGTGCTGCAACGCGACGGGGTGGCGCATTGAGTGCACATACCATGCAGGCGACGAGGTGCGCGGCTCTACGCGCATGCCAACGGGCAGAATCAAAGCCGATGTAAGATTGCATCAAATTTGATGACTAAAGCCGCCATGCGAACCACCATCACCATCGACGATGCCTTGTACCAGCGCGCCTTGGAAGTGGCTGACCCCGGCATGGACAAGTCCGATCTGTTTCGCGAGGCCGTGATGACATTTGTGCGCATTCAGGCGGCGCGACGTCTGGCTGCGCTGGGCGGCTCTGCCCCGAATATGGATGAAGTGCCCAGAAGGCAAGAGGCTGTCCCATGCCCTCTTGATTAAGGAGCGGTTTCAAGATGACTTCATCAAAATCTTCGGTATTGAGCCCGAGGCCCTTACAGCCAACGAAGCCCGCTAACTTGTGGGTTTCCGATCAATTGACGAAATCCGAGATTGCCTTGCTAAGGCAAGGCAAGAGATCGATCGCCGATTACGTTCAAAGGGAATTTCCAGACCGGGAAGCCTTGAGACGGGCCTGCAAGCAGATTCCTAGCTAACTGTCACATCCCGGACGATCATTCGATGTGGAGCACGCGATGGATCGCATCACTTTAGAACCAGGCAAGCGTGGTGGCAGGCCCTGCATCAGAGGCTTGAGGATTTCTGTGAACGACGTCCTTTCTATGCTGTCGAGTGGCATGTCACAACAGGATGTGCTGGACGATTTTCCGGAGCTGACGGAGCAGGACATCATGGCCGTGCTGGCCTATGCGGCAGACCGGGAACACCGGGTCTAGTCCGCCTCTGACAAAGGGGTGTGGATGCGTGCCAAGGAAGATGGTTTTGTGGTGGTGACGAGGGATGCAGATTTCTAGGAGCCGTCCCCAGCTTTACGGCAAATGAGGCCGACGCCGTGCAGCGCGTGCTGTTGAGCATCTCGGCTCCGTGCTGCGTGGCGAGGACGTTGAGGCGCCGGGCGCGAGGCTGAGCGCTTTCGTGCCAAAAAATGGATGGATCGTGCTAAATTCTGTACATGTCTATAGCTTCTGCCATCTTTTCCGACAGCCAGTCCAGAGTGTATCGGTGGCTCTTTGGGCAGCCTGAGCGTCAATATCACTTCAGCGAGCTTCGACGCCTGACGGGCTTGGGGAGCGCGTCGCTGCAGCGCGAGTTGAATCGTCTGGTGGATGCGGGCTTGGTGTGCTCCGAGAGCAAGGGCAACATGCGTTGCTTCAACGCCAACCCCACAAGCCCCGTGTATGCCGAACTGGTGGCGTTGACGCGCAAGACTTTGGGCGTAGTGCCGCAGTTGCAGGAGGCCTTGAGACCCCTTGTGCCGAAGCTACACGCCGCTTGGGTCTATGGCTCGGTCGCACGGCACACGGATACGGCACAGAGTGATGTGGACTTGATGTTGGTGGGCGACGATCTGCTGTTGAGCGAGGTGCTGGAGCTCTTGATCCCGGCAGAGGCCCGTCTGGGCCGTAAGATCAATCCCAATTGCTACACGCTTGATGAATTTAAAAGGCGCCAGCGCGAGCCGGATTCTTTTGTCAGTAGGGTGTTGGCACAGCCTGTGTTGACGCTGCTAGAAGGCCCACCATGAGCTCTCGTGAACTGGAAAATTTGGCGCGGATCGGTCAGTTAAAAGCCGAGCCGCGCAATGAAGCGGAATTTAAACGAATGCTTGAAATGGCGCGTACCCGCTTGGCCGACGCGCAGCTTGATCGAGTTTCGCAAGAAGGGCGATTCACCAGCGCCTATAACGCCGCTCATGCGGCAGCCTTGGCTGCGCTGCGTTGGCATGGCTATCGCAGTGAGAACAGGTTCACGGTTTTTCAATGTCTGACGCACACTGTGGGTTGGTCGGCCCCACGCTGGAGGGTACTGGATGCCGCTCATCAAAAAAGAAATCTGGCTGAGTATGAAGGCTTTTTGGAGGTGGAGGAGTCCACGATCAAGGAGCTGTGCATTTTGGTAAGGGAGCTGCTTGATGCGGTGCAAAGCATGGCGCAGCAAAAGTGATACAAGACGAAAAAGGCAATGCATTGAGCTCACACCTGGTGCGTACAGCGCAAACCGTATTGGCGCTGCCGCGCCCGCTCAAGCGCACGCTGGCGCTGGTGGTGGATGGGGCGTTGTGCGTGCTCACGGTGTGGCTGGCGTTTTATTTGCGGCTCGACCTTTGGTTGCCGTGGCAGGGTACGGCTGACAATTTGTACCGCCCCTATTTGGCGGCGCTGGCGGCGCTGGCCATTGCGCTGCCGTTGTTTGTGGTCAATGGCTTTTACCGCGTCATTTTCCGCTACACCGATTGGGCGGCAGCGCAGACGCTGTTGCGCGTGTTTGCGCTTTATGCCGTGTTGTACGCCGGTGTGGTGACGGTGCTGGGGCTGCCCGGGGTGCCGCGCAGTGTGGGCATCATCCAGCCCTTGCTGCTGGGGGTGGCGGTGGGGGCTACGCGGTCGTTGGCGCGCTATTGGCTGGGCGGTTTGTACCAAGATATGTCGGCGCGCAGCAGTTTGCCCAAGGCGCTGATCTACGGTGCCGGCCAGACCGGGCGCGAACTGGCCCGGGTGCTGGCGCACAGCCAAGAGCTGAAATTGGCCGGCTACATCGACGACGACGAGCGCTTGCATGGCCAGGTGCTAGGCGGTTTGCCGATCGTGTCGCCGGCCGATGTGCCCGCACTGGTCAACAAAGCCGGGGTGCGCACGGTGCTGCTGGCCATGCCCAAGCTGGAGCGCGCGCGCCGCAACCAGATCCTCGAGACCCTGCGCCCGCTGCGGGTGGCGCTGCGCACGCTGCCGCGCTGGAGCGACGCAGCGCACGGCCGCATCAGCAGCGCCGATCTGCACGAACTGGATGTGGACGACCTGCTGGGGCGCGAGCCGGTGGCGCCCAACCACATTTTGCTGGCCAAAAACATCGTCGGCAAGGTGGTGCTGGTGACCGGTGCCGGGGGCTCGATCGGGAGCGAGATCTGCCGCCAGATCGTGCGCCAGCGCCCGGCGGTGCTGCTGCTGCTCGAAAACAACGAGTACGCGCTCTATGCGCTGGAGCGCGAGCTCCATGCCTTGTGCGCCGATGGAGCTGATGACGCCGAAGCAGGCGAGGGCGGCGCAGGCGGCGCCGATGGCTTATCCACAAGCCCAACCAACCCAGACGACTCATTCTGTGGCGGCGTGCGCCGGGTGCCGCTGCTGGCCAATGTGCAAGACGCGGCGCGGCTCGACGAGATCATGCGCACTTGGCGCCCCGACACGGTCTATCACGCCGCGGCCTACAAGCATGTGCCGCTGGTGGAGCACAACCCGGCCGAGGGCATACGCAACAACGTCTGGGGCACGCTGCGCGCGGCGCAGGCGGCGGCGGCCAATGGGGTGAGCGATTTTGTGCTGGTGAGCACCGACAAAGCCGTGCGCCCGACCAACGTCATGGGCGCCAGCAAGCGCTTGGCCGAGCTCGCCTTGCAGGCGCTGGCCGCCGAACCGGCGCTGCGTGGCCGCACCCGCATGTGCATGGTGCGCTTTGGCAATGTGTTGGGTTCGTCGGGTTCGGTGGTGCCGCTGTTTCGGCAGCAGATCCGCGACGGCGGCCCGATCACGCTCACGCACCCCGAGGTGACGCGTTTTTTCATGACCATACCCGAGGCGGCGCAGCTGGTGATCCAAGCCGGCGCCATGGCCAAGGGCGGCGACGTGTTCGTGCTCGACATGGGCCAGCCGGTGCGCATTTACGACCTCGCGCAGCGCATGGTCGAGCTCTCGGGCCTGACGCTGCGCGACGCCGCACACCCGCAGGGCGACATAGGCATCGAGATCAGCGGCTTGCGCCCGGGCGAAAAGCTGTACGAAGAGCTGCTCATCGGCAACGACCCCCAGCCCACGGTGCACCCACGCATCATGAAAGCGCACGAAGCCAGCTGGCCCTGGCCGCAGCTGCAGCCCAAGCTGGCCACGCTCGAACTGGCGCTGCAAGTCAACGACGTGGCGCTGCTGCGCCTGCTGCTGCAAGAGCTGGTCGAAGGCTACACCCCCGACGGCGAGATCGTCGATTGGGTGCACCTGGAGCAGGCGGTGGGGCAGGGCCGACTGTGAGCTGCCCGCAGGGCGCTGCAAGCAAAAAAACGCCAGTGCTTGGACTTCGGCGCTGTCGCCCACGGTCACGTTGTAGACTTGGTTTTTGGCCGCTAACAAAGGAATCCCCATGACCACCGTTCAAGTTGAATTGCCCGATGTGCTGGCACAAAGCGCACAAGCCGCTGGCCTGCTCACACCGCAAGCGCTGGAGGCCATGCTACGCGAGCAGCTCAAGCGCCAGGCAGGCGAATCCTTGCGCGCCCTATGGGCCAGCGCACCGCCCGAGGAATTGACGCCCGAGATCGAGCAGATGATTGATGAACGGGTGCAGGCAGTGCGTGCCCAGCGCAGCAAGCAGGAGGCCCATTGAGCGGTAGCAGCCTCAGAGGCATCCGGCTGCGCCTGGTGCTCGATACCAATGTGGTGGTGTCTGGTTTGTTGTGGGGCGGCCATGCGCGCCGCTTGCTGGAGCTGGCGCTAACTGACACCATTGCGCTGTACAGCAGCCCGGTGCTGGTCGATGAGTTGAGTCAGACCCTGCACTATGCCAAGCTGACCAAGCGCATCACAGCGCTGCAAACCACGGCGCAGGCACTGGTGGCGCACTACAGCGCTATGGTCACGCTGGTGGTGCCCCAGCAGGTGCCAAGAGTGATTGCCAAGGATGCCGATGATGATCAGGTTTTGGCGTGTGCAGTGGAAGCACGCGCCCATTTGATTGCCTCTGGCGATCAGCATTTGCACAGCCTGGGCGGCAACTACCTGGGCGTGCGCATCGTGACACCTGCCGAGGCGGCGGGGTTGCTGGAAACGCCGTAGCTACGGTTTTTCAGGTCTTACGTCAACAACTCTTCAAAGCGCTTTTGCAACAGTGTTTTGCGTTGCCCCGTTGGCAGCGGCGCCAGCCCTTAGCGGGCTGCAAACAGGGTGACAGCGTTGAGCTGCGCGACGCCGCGCTGCTGCGCTTGCTGCTGCAAGAGCTGGTCGAAGGCTACACCCCCGAGGGCGAGATCGTGGATTGGGTGCACCTAGAGCAGGCGGTGGGGCAGGGGGTGGTGCGGTAGAATCAAACAATGAATTCAAACGACGACGAAATCAGCCTGCTTGACTTGTGGGATACCTTGATCGGGGCGTGGAAGACGCTGCTCGCTTTCTTGGCAGTTGGTATTGCCTTGGGCGTGGGCATTGGCATGCTCAGTCCGTCTGTTTATCAGGCCACGGCACTGATTCAGGTTGGGCAGGTTGGGCAGGTTGGGCAGGTAAATGTGACGCGCCAGCCGGTCGAGTCGCCGTTGCTTGCGGTTGAGCGTCTGCGGTCTTTGACTTTTCAGCAGCGTATTGCTGAAGCAACCACAGACCAAGATTGGATCAATGCAATCCGCTCTGGCGCTGATGCCGGTCGAATTCAAGCGCAACTGGTTCGAGCAACCCAAGCCGATGCATCGCCGTTGATCGAGCTCAAAGTGCGCGCTCCGAGCCGCGAGCAGGCAAAAATGCAAACCGAAGCAACTTTGGCCGAACTGGTGCGCATACACAATGAATTTGCCCAACCCAGAATTGACAACCTGCGCAGCGAACTGGCTTCAAACCGGGAGCAGTTGGAGGCGAGTCAAATGCGCCTGAATAAGTTGTCGCAACTGGCCGTTGTCGATCGGGTTCCAGATGCCAGGTTCAATCAGATCATGCTTGCCAACATGATGCTGACGCAAATGCAAGCCGAGGTTTTTGCTGTGCGCAGTACGATTTCTATGTACGAGACCGCATTGCAGAGCCCCTTGACGCAGCCCACGCGCACGATCGAGCCGGTTTTTGCCCCTGCTCACCCGGTCTCACCCGCGCGCTTGATGATGCTCGTGGTGGCGGCCATGGCCGCAGCCATGCTGGGCGTGCTTTGGGTTTTGGTGCGCAGCGCTTGGCTGAACGCGCGCCGGGCCAAACAGCATCCAGAACAGTCGATGGGGTAGGTTGGGGAGCACTGCGACAAGGCGGTGCACCCAAGCAACCTGCAAGAGCAGGTCGAAGGCACCACCCCCGAGGGCGAAAACGCTTTGACTGCAGGGCTGCTATTGGCTACAATTCTTCCTGTAATGGCTGGATATCCAAGCCTTCAGGTATAAAAATGGTCGATTTCGCGCTTGCACTGCCCGAGGAAGTCTGCTTGGAGCTGGGTCAGCGCGCCCGGGCTCGGCGGCTGGCGCTCAACCTCTCGGTTGACGAGTTGGCGCAGCGCGTCGGCATCTCCAACAAGACGCTCGGAAACTTCGAGCGCACGGGCCGCTGCACGCTCGAGACTTTTGCGCGCATTCTGGAGGCGCTCAACGCCCTCCATGACCTATCCCCCGTGCTGGTCTTGCAATCGAAGTCGATTGAGGACATGCGCCTGAAAGCAGCAGTCGCCACCCGTCAGCGCGCCTACACCAAGGCGCGAAAGCGCTCGATGTGATAGGCTGATTCACTGGCGTATGACCACGCCAAGAACCTGTCGTTCGTGATGGAAGCCGACGGCAGCTGGCAGCTGGCAGCTGGCGCCGCCGTATGACCTGACTTACTGCCCGGGATAGCAAGGCACTGGATTTGGCCGAAGGTCTCGCGCTGCGCAAAACCACCGTGACCCAAGTGCTTCAGGCCATGCAAAGCAATTTTGCACGACTCGCCGGCTAGACAATCACGCCACCGATCCTGCAGCAAGAGCTGGTCGAAAGCACCACACCCCCAAGGGCGAGATCGTCGATTGGGTGCACCTAGAGCAGGGCGCTCAATCGACCTCGATAGCCTGAGTGATGCGATAAAAAAAGCCCAGCGAGTCGTTGTGCAGCACGTGAAAGCGGCCTTCGACGACGACGGCACCCATGCTGTAGCGAATAGGGCGCCGGGCACGCACTTGCACCAGGCTTTCGGGGCCGCCGGGGGTGCAAAAGGGGCAGGTGAGCGGCACCGAGCTGAGCAAAAAATGCACTTGGCGCGTGCCGGGGTCGAGCGGCGTCATGAAGCCCTGCAGGCGCACGGTGCGCTGATCCAGCGCCAATATGGCGGCGGAATACACCTGCACCACGCGCTGGCGTTCGGTGCGGGTGGTGAAATCGGCCAGGGTGGACCACGGCACCACATCGCTGCGCTGGGGCAGCGGGGCAAAGGCGCTCAAAGGGCTGTGGTAGCCCATGCCGGTGCCGCCAGCCAGTGGGTTGGGGTGGCCAGCGGCGCCAGGAATCCCAGCCGCGTCGGGAGCCGCGGGCGCATTGGGGGCGCCAGCAGCGCCAGCCGCCGGCGCATTCTGCCCAAACACGGGTGCGGCGATGGCGGTGGCGCCCAGGGCTGCGATGCGGCGCAACCAAGAGCGCCGCAGCCAAAGCCCTTCGTCAGTGGACATGGCGCATGCCGCAGTAGTTGCCCAAGGCGATGCCGGTGCAGGCGGCGCGCAGGGCCTGGTGGCAGACGCGTTCGCCGCGCCCGGCTTGCAGGCATTCAGCGGCCGCCTGGTGCGCCGCGGCCATCGCCTGGTGGCGTTGGATGTCTTGCTGAATCTGCGCCGGGGTGTGCTGCTGGCCGTGGGTGTGGCCGTGCGGGGCAGCAGGCGTGGTCGGCGTGGTTGGGCTGGCCCAGACGGGCAGGGCCAAGGCGGCGCTGGCGAGCAGGGCCAGCAGGGTGCGGTGGGTGGTTTTCATCGGGTTCATGGGGTTTTAGCTCCGGTTGAGTAGGGTCAAAACGTCGAGCCGGTGCACGCGCCAAGCCGGCAGGGCCGCCGCCAGCAGCGCCAGCAGCAACACCCCCAGCGGCACCCACAACAGCGTCGGGCTCCAGTGTGCGGCCTGCACCAAGGTGGCGGCACCCGTGGGCAACCAGCCGCCCAGGGCCGCCAGCAAGCCTTGGGCCAGCGCCAGCCCCAGCAGCAGCGCCAGCAGCGCCAGCGCAAAGGCCTCGGTCAGCAACAAAGCGACCAAGCGCCGCGGCGGCGTGCCCAGCATGCGCAGCATGGCCAGATCGGCCTCGCGCTCGCGCACCGCTTGCCACAGCGCCACGAACACCGACAGCGCGGCCATGAGCAGCAGCGTCAGGCCAAAGCCCTGCAGCACTTGGGTGCCCGCGCCCAGCAGCGTGAGCAACCGCGTGAGCTCGAGCGCCGGGGCGGCGGCCTGCATATTGGTCTGCTCGTTGACGAAGCGCGGGAAGGTGACGGCGGCCAGCGGCGTGGTGTAGCGGATCAGGGCCATGGTGACTTCGCGCTCGGCCTCGACGGCGGCGCGTTCCTCGGGGCTCATCTGCGCCATGCCGTGCAGATCGTCGTGCACCAGCCAGACCGATTCGGTGGCGGTGAGCACCAGCCGGTCGAGCACGCAACCGCAAGGCGCCAAGATGCCGGTGATGGTGTAGGGCCATTGATCGTGCGCCTTGCCGACCGGGTCCAGCCCGTGCACGCCGACGAAACTTTGGCCCAGACCCAAGCCGCTGCTGGCCGCCACTTGGGCACCCAGAACGGCTTGCATCGGCGCGTTCCAGAGCTGGCCTTGGGCCAGTTCGGCGCCATAGAGCGCGACATAGTCCGGGGTGGTGCCGACGATGCGGTAGCCGCCCAGGTTGTCGCCCAAGCTGAGCGGGATGATCGCGGCCACTTGCGGGTGTTGGCGCAGTTGTTCCAGATCGGCCAAGCGGATGTTGCCCGGCGGCACGTCGAGGTGGAATACGCCCGACATGATGAGCTGGATCGGGCTGCCCTTGGCGCCGACCACGGCGTCGATGCCGGCCAGGTCGCGCTCAAAGGTGTTTGTGAGCTGCTCGCGCGCGCTAAGCACGAACACCATGGCCGCTACGCCCAAGCTGAGCATGAGCAGGTTGAGCACCGTGCTCAAGGGGCGCGACCAGAGGTAGCGCCACGACAGGCCAAGGGTGTTCATGCTTGCGCCCCCGCGTGTGGCTGCAAGCGCAGGGTGTGCGCGTGCGGCAGCGCTTGCACGGCACGCTGGTCGTGTGTGGCCACCACCAGCGTGGCGGCATGCTGCTGCGCGTGCTGGCTGATGAGCGCCATGGCTTGGGCGGCGAGGTCGTCGTCGAGGCTGGCGGTGGGCTCATCGGCCAGCAGCACGGCCGGGCGGCGCAACAGCGCCCGCGCCAGCGCCACGCGCAGCGCCTGCCCGGTCGAGAGCTGGTGCGGGCGCCGCTGCAGCAAACCGCCCAGCCCAAGGGCCTCGATCAGGTGCTGGGTGTGCGCGCGATCCAGCGGCTGCTGGCCGGCGTAGGCCACCAGTTGCAAGTTGTCGTGCACGCTCAAGGCCTGGCTGAGCAGGCCGCGCTGGGGCAAAAAGCCGATGTGGCGCGCACGCCAAGCGTCGCGTTCGGCTTGCGCCAGCTGCGCCGGGTGCGTGCCGGCGACTTCGAGCACGCCGGCGCTGGGCGTGAGCAGCCCGGCCAGCAGCGCCAGCCAAGTGGACTTGCCACTGCCCGAGGGGCCGCGCAACAGCAACGCGCCGCCGCTGGCCAGCTCCAGGTCGGGAAAGTCGAGCGTAGGGCCGCTGGGCCAAGCGTAGCGAAGGGCGGAGCTGAAAATCATGGGCGCGCGTGGGGTTGGAGGCAGTCGGAGCAGGTGCCGTGCAAGGTGAAATCGAGCCGCTGCGGCTGGTGCCCGAGCGCGGTCATGCGCTCGCTCCAGCTCTGCGCCAGCTGCTGCGCCTCGAGCGCCGCCGCAGGCAGCGGCAGCAGGCAGTGGCAGGCGTCGCACTCAAAGCGCGGTTGCGCCAGCGCGGCGGCGCCGTTGCCGGCCCAGGTGAAGCGCCAGCGGCGCTCGTGCGCGTCGGCGTGGCGCAGCAGCACACCGCAGGCGGCGAGCCGATCGAGCAGCCGGTACAAGGTGACGCGGTTGATGAGCAGGCCGCGCGCCTGCAGCTGCGCCAGCACCTCGAAGTGGCAGCGCGCGGCGCAGGGGTCGGCGGCAAACAGGCCCAGCACGGCGCGCGTGGCCGGCGTGACCCGCAAGCCAGCGCGGTGCAAGCGCTCGAGCAGCTCGGGTGTGAGCGGGCTGGATGAGGGGGCGGCGGTTTGGGGCATGGTCATGGTCATGGACTCGGCTGCTGCAACAAAGTTGCGTTATGATCCCGATATTAACGCAATCGAGTTGCAACAAGGTGCCCATCAAGTCTTTGCTTTCTTGGTTCCAGCCGCTGGCGGCATCGGCTTCGGCTGCTGCAGCGCGGTTGCGCGTGCCTGAACCTGCACCACCTGCAGCCCCGCCTTATGCCGCTGGGGCCGGTGCGGGAGCGAGTGCGTCGGTTGCCGCGCCCGACAGCCAGCCGGCAGCTGGGCTGGGGCTTAGGCTGCACAACCTCACGCTGGGCTACGAGCGCCATCCGGCGGTGCACCATTTGTCTCTGTTTTGCCCGGCGGGTTCCAAACTGGCTATCGTCGGCCCCAACGGCGCCGGCAAATCGACGCTGCTGCGGGCGCTGGCGGGCCAGTTGCGGCCGCTCACCGGGCGCATCGACGGCTTGGCTGGGCAGCGCGTGGCGTATCTGCCGCAGACGCCGCAGATCGACCGCAGCTTTCCGGTCACGGTGCTGGATATGGTGCAGTACGGCCTGTGGCACCAGAGCGGCGCCCTCGGGCGCTGGAGCGCGGCGCAGCGCCAGCGCTGCCTCGAGGCCTTGGCCAGCGTCGGCCTGCAGGGCTTTGAGCGCCGCACCATCGACACCTTGTCGGGCGGGCAGTTTCAGCGCGCCTTGTTTGCGCGTCTGATCTTGCAAGACGCCGACCTGCTGCTGCTCGACGAGCCCTTTGCCGCCGTCGATGAGGGCACCACGCTCGACTTGCTTCAGTTGCTCGAGCGCTGGAGCGCCGCTGGCAAGACCGTGCTGGTGGTGCTGCACGACCTGAGCTTGGTGCGCCGGCACTTTGCGCACACCCTGCTGCTGGCGCGTGAACCCATCGCTTTTGGTGCCACCGCCGCCGTGCTCACGCCCGCCAACCTGCGCCGCGCCATGAATATGCGCGAAGCCTTCGACGAGGGCGCGCCCTGGTGCGAAGCCGAGGCGGAGCCGGCGGTGCATGGGCACCATGTGCACGAACACGCGCACGAACACGCGCACGGTGACAGCCACCGCCACGAAGAGCACGGCTCCGGCCATAGCGCCCAACCGTCCCGGTCCCAGGTTCAGGCAGCGCCCGCACGCGCAGCCGGGGTGCTCTGATGGCCGCGCTGGCCTGGCTTGAACCCTTGTGGGCGTTTAGCTTCATGCAGCGCGCGCTGCTTGGTTGCGTGCTGCTGAGCCTGAGCGCGGCCCCGGTGGGCGTGTTCCTGATGCTGCGCCGCATGAGCCTGACCGGCGACGCCATGGCGCACGCCATTTTGCCGGGCGCGGCGGTGGGCTTTTTGATCTCGGGCCTGTCGCTGGGGGCGATGACGCTGGGCGGCATCGTGGCCGGGCTGGTGGTGGCGGTGGCTTCGGGCCTAGTGGCGCGCAGCACGGTGCTGCGCGAAGACACCTCGCTGGCGGCCTTTTACCTGCTCTCGCTGGCGCTGGGGGTGCTGATCATCTCGACCTACGGCAGCCAGGTCGATCTGTTGCACGTGCTGTTTGGCACCGTGCTGGCGCTCGACGACGCCGCGCTGGCGCTGCTGCTGGGCATAGCGCTGATCACGCTGCTGGCCATGCGCCTGCTCTACCGCGCGCTGGTGCTGGAATGCCTAGACCCCGATTTTTTGCGCGCCCACAGCCCGCGCTGGAGCGCGCTGGCGCACTACGGTTTTTTGGTGCTGGTGGTGATCAATCTGGTGGCCGGTTTCCATGCCCTAGGCACGCTGATGGCGGTGGCGATCATGGTCTTGCCCGCAGCGGCGGCGCGGTTCTGGGTGCGCCGCATCGGATCGCTGCTCTGGCTCGCGCCGGCGCTGGCGCTGGTGTGCTGCGTGGCCGGTTTGCTGCTCTCGTACCACGCCGACTGGCCGACCAGCCCGGCCATCGTGATCGCGTTGGGCGCGCTGTGGCTGCTGTCGATGATTTTGGGCCGCTTTGGGGTTTGGCGGCAGCGCTCGGTGTCTGCAGTGCATTTGAAAGGGTAATCGCATGAAACGACGGATTTTTGGCCGCGGTTTGGTGGCCGGTTTGGGCTTGGCGGGGGTGGGTGGCGCGGCTTGGGCGACCGCCACACCCGCCGCGCTGCCAGTGGTGGCGAGTTTTAGCATTTTGGGTGATTTGGTGCAGCAAGTCGGGGGCGAGCGGGTGCAGCTCACGCAGCTCATCGGGCCCGACAGCGACGCGCACGTGTTCCAGCCACGGCCAGCGCAGGCGCGCTTGGTGGGGCAGGCGCGGCTGGTGTTTTCCAACGGGCTGGGCTTCGAGAGCTGGATGCCGCGCTTGCTGCGCAGCGCCAACTTCCGTGGCCAGCACGTGGTGCTCAGCCGCGGCATCGAGCCGTTGCGCAACCCCGGCCACGGCCACCGGCATGGTCACGGGCACGGTCATGGCCACGACCACGGCGAGCACGACCCGCACGCTTGGCAAAACGTGGCCCACGTGCGCGTCTACGTGCGCAACATCGCCGACGCTTTGTGCGCTGCCGACGCCGCCGGCTGCGACTTTTACCGCCAGCGCGCGCAGGCTTACGACGCCGTTTTGGCGCAGCTCGATGACTACATCCGCGCCGCCTGGGCGCCGATCGAGGTGGCGCAGCGGCGCGTGATCGTCGCCCACGACGCCTTTGCCTACTACGGCCAGGCCTACAACGTGCGCTTCATGGCGGCGCGCGGGGTGAGCGCCGACAGCGAACCGACGGCGCGCGGCATCGCCCGGCTGGTGCAGCAGATCCGCGAAGAGCGGATTCGGGCCTTGTTTGTCGAAAACGTGACCGACCCGCGCCTGATCGAGCAGATCGGGCGTGAAACCGGTCTGCGCCCGGCTGGGCGGCTGTACTCCGACGCGCTCTCGGCCCCCGACGGCACGGCCCCGACCTACGTCGATATGTTGCGCCACAACACCTTGGCGCTCACGCGCGCCGTGGCGGCTGCGTAAGCCCAGAGGCTGTGCGTCGAGCTTTGCCTTTCAGCCAAACCCGAATGCGCTGCACCGATTAAGCCCCAGCCCGCACCCGGCGCGCGATCATCAAGCACAATCAGGCCATACAGGCGCCCCCTTCGGGCGCGGCTTGGCTTGGAATGCGATTGGATTGTCATTGTCTTTTTGGGGCGCGCTCCGCTGCGTTCGATGTGGGTGTTGGTGGCCGGGCTGGGGCTGTTGAGCCAGCTGCTGATCGTTTGCTCGGTGCGGGCGCGCTGGCCAGTTTGGCGCTATGGGCCCTGAGCGGCTGCACGGCTTTGCCCGCCGCCCCCGAACCCGCAGCTGCGGCCAGCGCGGTGCTCTCGCAGCCGCTGGCGCCTCAGTGGCGTAGCCCTTGGCCCGAGGTCGGCGTTGTTGCGCCCGCGCCCACCCCAGCCACCCCCCCAAGCGCCGACTTGGCGCAGTGGTGGCTGGCCTTTGACGACCCGCACCTGAGCCGCCTGATCGGGCAAGCTTTGCAGGCCCACACCAGCGTGCGCAGCGCGCAGGCGGCGCTGCAGCAGGCGCGCGCGCTCGATGCCGTCGGCGCGGCCGCGCAGGGGCCGCAGGTGCAGGCCACGGCCAGCGGCCAGCGCGCCCAGGTGGGATCGGCGTCGGCGGCCAGCGCCTGGCGTGCCGGGCTCGACGCCAGCTGGGAGTTGGACTGGTTTGGCCAGCGCCAGCAGGCCCGTGCGGCCACCGCGGCCGAGGCGCGCGCAGCGGCGGCCCAAGTGGGGCAGGCGCAGGTGAGTTTGGCAGCCGAAGTGGCGCTCACCTTTTTCGAGTGGCGCTTGCAGCAGCAGCGTTGGGCGGTGGCGCAGCGCCGCCTGGCCTTGCAAGAGGAGTTTGTGCAGATCGTGGGCTGGCGTTTGCAAGCTGGCCTGATGTCGAGCCAAGACCTCGAGCAAGCGCGCCTAAACCTGGCGCAACTGCGCGCCACCCTGCCCGAGATCGAGGCCGCACAGGGGCAGGCCGAGGCCGCGCTGGCGGTGCTCACCGGGCGCAGCCCGCAAAGCGAGATCGATCTGCCCGCCGCCGGCCCCATCCCCAGCCCCGGGCTGGAGCTGGCGCGCACCATCCCGGCCGACACCCTGCGCCAGCGCCCCGACGTGCAACGCGCCCAAGAGCGCCTGAGTGCGGCGGCAGCGCGCGCGGCCCAGGCCGACGCCGCGCGCCTGCCCACGCTGGCCTTGGGCGGCACGCTCGACTGGCGCAGCCCGCGGGTGAGCGATTTGTTCGACCCGGCTGCGCTCACCCGCACCCTGCTGCTGCGCCTGAGCGCCAGCCTGTTCGATGGCGGCGCGGCGCAGGCGCAGCTGCAAGCCCAACAGGCGGCGCTGGAGCAGTCGCGCCTCGAGCTCGAGGCGGCGGTGCTGACGGCGCTGCGCGAAGTCGAGCACGCCCTGCTGGCGCTGCAAGCCAGCGCCCAGCGCCTTCAGCACCTGCAGCAGGCCGCCGATGCCGCGGCCGCGACCGAAGCGCTGGCGCTGCTGCGCCTGACCAGCGGCCTGATCGACTACCGCATCTGGCTCGAGACGCGGCAAAACCTCTTGAGCGCCCAGTACGAACTGTCGGCAGCCCGCGCCGCCTGGAGTGCCGACCACGTGCGCCTCTACAAAGCCCTGGGTGGCGACTGGAGCGCCGACAAACCCCAAGCAGCACTGCCCGAGCCCCATGACCCCGCCTGAACCCACCCGCCCCGTGCCCCCTACGCCTCCCACCCCCAACACGGCGGCAGCGGCCCAGCAACTGCTCGGCCTGCCCCAAGCGCGGCGCTGGTGGCAGTCGCGCTGGCTCTGGCTGGGACTGCTGTTGCTGGCCCTGGTGGCGCTGGCGCTGGGGTTTTGGAGCGCGGCGCAGCAGCGCCAGGCGGCGCCGGTGTTCGTCACCGAGCCGCTGGCGCGCGGCAACTTGGTGCTCAATGTCAGCGCCAACGGCACCTTGCAGCCGCTGCGCGCGGTCAACATCGGCAGCGAACTGTCGGGCACGGTGCGCGCCGTGCACGTCGATATCAACGACACCGTGCGCCGCGGGCAGGTGCTGGTCGAGCTCGACACCGAGCGCTTGCAAGACCAGGTGCGCCACGGCCGCGCCGCCGTGCTCGCTGCCCAAGCCCAAGTGGCCCAAGCCCAAGCCAGCGTGCGCGAAACCGAGGCCAGCGTGCGCGAGACCCAAGCGCAGCTGCAGCGGCTGCAAGAGGTGGCGCGCCTGTCCGGCGGCAAAGTGCCCTCGGCGGCCGAGCTCGACACCGCGCGCGCGGCCTTTGAGCGCACCCAGGCGGTGCTCGAGCGCATGCGCGCCAACGTCAACAGCGCCCAGGCAGCGGTCGAGCAAGCGCAGGCCAACCTATCCAGCCACGAGACCAACCTGAGCAAGGCCGCCATTCGGGCGCCGATCGACGGCGTGGTGCTGGTGCGCTCGGTGGACCCCGGCAACGCGGTGGCGGCGTCGCTGCAGGCCGTGACCCTGCTGCAACTGGCGCAAGATTTGCGCCAGCTCGAGCTGCAAGTGAGCGTCGATGAGGCCGACATCGGCGTCGTGCGCGCCGGCCAGCCGGCCAGCTTCACCGTCAGCAGCCAGCCTGGGCGGCGCTTTGCTGGCAGCGTCAGCCGGGTGGCTTTTGGCGCCACGCGCACCGACAACGTGGTCACCTACAGCACCACCATTCGGGTGGACAACGCCGATTTGAGCCTGCGCCCCGGCATGACGGCCACCGCCAGCATCGTCGCGGTCGAGCGCCAAGGCGTGTTGCGCGTGCCCAACGCCGCGCTGCGCTTCATGCCCACCGCTGCCACCACCGCACCCGCTGGCGGCGGCGTGTTGGCCAGCCTGTTGCCGCGCCTGCCGCAGCAGCCGCCGCGGGTGGCGCGCATGGACCCGCGCCCGGGCTTGCGCCAGCTCTGGGTGCTGCAAGACGGGCAGCCGGTGGCGCTGCAGGTGAGCACCGGCATCAGCGACGGGCGCCACACCGAAGTCTCGGGTGAGGGCGTGGTCGAGGGGCTGGCCGTGATCGTCGAGCAGCGCCGGGCGGGGCAGGCGCCGTGACTGCGCCCCTGATCCAGCTGCGAGGCGTGACCAAGGTCTATGGCCACGGCGCCACCGCCTTTGCCGCGCTCAAGGGTGTCGATTTGGAGATTGCTGCCGGGCAGTTCGTGGCCATCATGGGGCCCAGCGGCAGCGGCAAATCGACCGCCATGAACCTGCTGGGTTGCCTCGACCGGCCCACCAGCGGCGAGTACCGCTTTCGCGGCGTGCCGCTGCAGGGCCTCGAGCACGACGCGCTGGCGCTGCTGCGGCGCCAGTATTTTGGCTTTGTGTTCCAGGGCTTTTATTTGCTGGCGCGCACCACGGCGCTGGAAAACGTCGAGCTGCCACTGATCTACCGCGGCCTGCCGGCGCGCCAGCGCCACGCCGCCGCCCGGGCCGCGCTCGAGGCCGTGGGCCTGGGGCCATGGGAGCGCCACACCCCGGCCGAGCTCTCCGGTGGGCAGCAGCAGCGGGTGGCGATCGCGCGCGCCATCGTCACCGAACCCCAGGTGCTGCTGGCCGACGAACCCACCGGCAACCTCGACAGCCAACGCGGGCACGAGATCATGGAGCTGATCCAAGGCCTGAACCGCAGCCGCGGCCTGACCGTGCTCATGGTCACGCACGAGCCCGACATCGCCGCCTACGCCAGCCGCCAGGTGCGCTTTGTCGATGGCTTGCTGGCCAGCGACAGCCTGAGCCCCCCGGCGGGCTTGGCACCAGCAGCAGCCATGCCAGCGCCGGCAGCCAGCGCGGTGCTGCACCCTGCGGAGGCCTGAGCCATGTATATCAACGCCTTGCTGCTGGCGCTGCGCTCGATCCGGCGCAACCTGCTGCGCTCGTTCCTGACCATGCTCGGCATCGTGATCGGGGTCGCGGCGGTGATCACCATGGTCACCGTCGGCAACGGCGCCACGCTGGCGATCCAAACCCAGATCCAGGGCCTGGGCACCAACCTGCTGCAGGTGCGGCCGGGCCAGCGCATTGGGCCCGGCGGCGGCCCCGGCGCAGCCCCGGCCTTTGTGGCCGCCGACGCGCAAGCCATTTTTGAGCAGGTACCGGGCGTGCTGGCCACCGCCCCCGAAGCACGCACTGGGTCCACCGTGGTGGCCAGCGGGCGCAACTGGGGCACGACGGTGATCGGCAGCACCAACAACTGGCTGCTCACCGGCAACTGGCGCCTTGCCGACGGTCGGCCCTTTACCGACGAGGAACAGCTTGCCGGGGCGGCGGTGTGTCTGATTGGCGCGACCGTGCAGCGCGAGCTCTTTGGCCCCAGCCCAGCCGTGGGCGCGCTGCTGCGCGTGCGCCAGATGCCGTGCACCGTGGTCGGGGTGCTGGCGCCCAAGGGGCAGGGCGCCTTTGGGCAGGACCAAGACGACTTGGTCTATATGCCGCTCAACACCTTTCAGCGCCGCATCGTGGGCCACACCCGCATCGGCATTTTGCAGGTATCGATGCTCGACGGCATGGACGCCGCCGTGGTGCGCGCCGGCATCGTGCAGCTGCTGCGCGAGCGCCGCCACCTAGGCCCTACCGACGAAGACAACTTCAACGTGCTCGACACCCGGCAACTGGCCGAAGCGCTCTCGGGCACCACGCGCATCATGACGCTGCTGCTGGGCGCGGTGGCGGCAGTCAGCCTGGTGGTGGGGGGCATCGGCATCATGAACATCATGCTGGTGAGCGTGACCGAGCGCACGCGTGAGATCGGGCTGCGCCTGGCCATCGGCGCGCGCGAGCGCGAGGTGCTGTTGCAGTTTTTGATCGAGGCGGTGGTGCTGGCGGCCATCGGCGGGCTGATCGGCATGGCGCTGGCGCTGGGGGCCAGCGTGGGCTTGGCCGCGCTCATGGGCGTGCCGTTCGTGTTCGACCCCGGCATCAACGCCTTCGCCTTTGCCTTTTCGGCGGCCATCGGGGTGCTGTTTGGCTTCTTTCCGGCGCGGCGCGCAGCCCGGCTGAATCCGATCGAAGCCTTGCGGCATGAGTAGCCGCGCTTAAGCGGCCAGCCGCTTGCCCGGGCACAGGCGCCGTGGGCTGCGGGTTGAGCGCTAGCGTGGCGCGGTCGAGGGCGCGATTGAGGGCGCGATTGAGGGCGCACCTACAAACGGGCCGCCGCGCAGCCGCATGCCAGCGCCGATGCCGCGTTCGGCAAACCAGCCCCGGTGCATCTCGAGCACGTAGCGCACCGGTTCGGCCGAGCAATGCGAGCGCTGCGACAGCGGCTCCATGTCGGCCAAGTTGACGATGCGGCCGTCGTCGGCCACAAAGGCCGCCGTTAAGGGCAGGAAGGTGTTTTTCATCCAGAAGCACTGGGTGGCGGGAGCGTCGAACACAAACCACATGCCTTCGTTGGCGGGCATGGTGCGGCGCCACATCAGGCCCAGGCTGAGCTGCTCGGGCGTGCGCGCCACCTGCGCCGTGATCAGGTGCAGGCCGGCTTGCAGCTGCATGCGCGGCAGATCGAGTTGCGGCTGCCCGGCCTTGGCCGGGGCGACGGACAGCAGCAGCGCGCTGGCCAGCAGCGCCAGCGCCGCGGCAGCCAGCCGTTGCGGCCCGCCAGCGAGCGCAAGCAGGGCGCCCGGGCGCAGCGCCGCGGGCCGGGCGGCAAAACAAAGATATTTGCGGACATTCATGGGCGTGTCAGGTCGGTGCAGGGTTCGTTGCTACAATTTTGCCAACTATTTCCTTAGAGGGCACGCACCCGGGGCTGAGCAGCCCAGTCGTCGCCTGTTTTTTTTCCATCCCGGAGTCATCGCTTCATGTATCAGCACATCCAGGTGCCCGCCCAGGGTCAGCCCATCACGGTCAACGCCGACTACTCGCTCAACGTCCCCGACCAGGTCATCATCCCCTACATCGAAGGCGACGGCACCGGCTACGACATCACCCCGGTGATGCTCAAGGTGGTGGACGCCGCCGTGGCCAAAGCCTACGCCGGCCAGCGCCAAATCCACTGGATGGAGGTCTATGCCGGCGAGAAATCGACCCAGGTCTATGGCCCCGACGTCTGGCTGCCCGAAGAAACCCTGGCCGCGCTGCGCGACTACGTGGTCTCGATCAAGGGCCCGCTGACCACGCCCGTGGGCGGCGGCATCCGCAGCCTCAACGTGGCGCTGCGCCAAGAGCTCGACCTCTACGTCTGCCTGCGCCCGGTGCAGTACTTCAAGGGCGTGCCCTCGCCGGTCAAAGAGCCCGAAAAAATCGACATGGTGATCTTCCGCGAGAACTCGGAAGACATCTACGCCGGCATCGAGTACGAGGCGCGTTCGGCCAAGGCGCAAAAACTCATCAAGTTCCTGCAAGACGAGCTGGGCGTGACCAAAATCCGCTTCCCTGAGAGCTCCGGCATCGGCATCAAACCGGTGAGCCAAGAAGGCACCGAGCGCCTGATGCGCAAGGCCATCCAGTACGCGATCGACAACGACAAGCCCAGCGTGACCATCGTGCACAAGGGCAACATCATGAAGTACACCGAAGGCGGTTTCCGCGACTGGAGCTACGGCTTGGCGCAGCGCGAGTTTGGCGCGCAACTGGTCGATGGCGGCCCGTGGTGCAAGTTCAAAAACCCCAAAACCGGGCGCGACATCGTCATCAAAGACAGCATCGCCGACGCCTTTTTACAGCAGATTTTGCTGCGTCCGGCTGAGTACTCGGTCATCGCCACGCTCAACCTCAATGGCGACTACATCTCCGACGCGCTCGCGGCCCAAGTGGGCGGCATCGGTATCGCGCCCGGCGCCAACCTGAGCGATTCGGTGGCTTGCTTCGAGGCCACGCACGGCACCGCGCCCAAGTACGCCGGCAAAGACTACGTCAACCCGGGCTCCGAAATCCTCTCGGCCGAGATGATGCTGCGCCACATGGGCTGGACCGAGGCCGCCGACCTGATCATCAGCTCGATGGAAAAAGCCATCCAGTCCAAGCGCGTGACCTACGACTTCGCGCGCCTGATGCAAGGCGCCGAGCAGGTGAGCTGCTCGGGCTTTGGCCAAGTGATGATCGAGCACATGTAATCTGCGGGCCCGCAGGC
>Ga0208491_10074_pt1 | contig 33868 bp, 34 predicted proteins | sample SubbioCSW11_NovA_FD_184819 | JGI IMG/M metagenome (GOLD analysis project Ga0208491, IMG submission 184819) | Serpentinite rock and fluid subsurface biosphere microbial communities from McLaughlin Reserve, California, USA - CR11_CSW11_NovA (SPAdes) | ecosystem: Environmental > Terrestrial > Deep...
GGGGGGTGGGGGGGGGGGTGGCCGGCGCCGTTGGCGCGGCGGCGGGCGTGCGCCCTTCGAGGATGGCTTGGGCGCGGTTTGCCTCGGTGGGGGCCGGAGCCGGGGCGGGTGCTGGTGGCGTTGCCGGGCGGGCCGGGGCGGCGGGTGTGGGAGCGGCAGGAGCGGGTGCGGGTGCGGCCGCAGGTGCGGTGGCTGGCGTGGCAGGCACAGGGGCAGTAACGGGAGCGGCGGGTGCAGGAAGGGGCGCTGCCGGGGCTACCTCGGTCGCAGGCGCTGGCGCGGGCGGCAGCACGGGCAAAGGCTGAACCGGCTGGCGGTCTGGAATTTCGATGGCGATGTCAACCGGCACAGGGCGCGGCTGGGTGTCAAAGAGCAGCGGCAAGCCGATCACCCCTGCCAACACCAATATGCCGGCCCCGATCAGGCGCTGTCGCGCACGCCGGCGCAAGGTTTCGATGGTGGGCGGCGGGGCTGGGGCGTTGGCACCGCTGCCGCCTGAACGCAGTTTGAACATGAGCCGCTGTGTCACCGTGGGTTGCAAAAAAACCGGGCCTATCCCTGCACCCCAAGGGCCAGCGCACGGCAGCCTTCAGGCTGTGGCAGGGGCTTTAAGTGGGCAAGTGTGGGGCCGCCAAACGCGGCACCCCCTGCTCCAGCACCGCCCCCACCGTGAGGAAAGACCCAAAGACCACGATTCTATCAGCCGGGTCGGCGGCGGCGTGGGCCGCGGCCAGCGCCGCCAGCGCATCGACGTGGGTGCTGGCGCTGCTGCCCGGGCGTGGTGCCAGCGCCTGCCAGCGCGCCAGCAGATCGGCCGCCTTGGCGGCGCGCGCGCCGGGCAAATCGGTGAAGTACCAATGGTCCACCAGCGCGCCGGCGCGCTCAAGCATCGGGGCCAGGTCTTTGTCGGCCATGGCGCCAAATACTGCGTGCGTGCGTGGGAAGTAGCCTTGGGCGTCGAGGTTTTGCACCAGCGCCGCCACCGAATGCGGGTTGTGCGCCACGTCGAGCACCAGCACCGGCTGCCCGGGCACGATCTGAAAGCGCCCCGGCCACTGCACCAGCGCCAACCCGTTGCGCACCGCCTGCGCCGTGACCGGCAGGCGCGGGTGCAGGGCCTCGATGGCTGCCAGCGCCCCGGCCGCGTTTTGCAACTGGTTGGCCCCGCGCAAGGCCGGGTAGGCCAAGCCGCTGTAGCGCTTGCTGCGCCCGCTCCAGCTCCACTGCTGGCGGTCGCCGCTGAACTGAAAATCGACCCCGATGCGCCACGCCTCGGCCCCCAGCGCGCGCGCGCGCTCCAGCACACTGGTGGGCGGCAGCGGGTCGCTCACCACCACCGGGCGGCCGCTGCGCATGACGCCGGCTTTTTCGAGCCCGATGGTTTCGCGGTCGGGGCCCAGAAACTCCATGTGATCGAGGTCGATGCTGGTGATGATGGCGCAGTCGGCATCCCACAGGTTGACCGCATCGAGCCGTCCGCCCATGCCGATTTCGAGCACCAGCACCTCGGGCTGCGCCGCCACCAGCGTCTGCACGATGGCCAGCGTGCTGAACTCAAAGTAGCTCAAAGAAACCTCGGCCTGCCCGCCCTCGCCCAAGCGCGCGCGCTCGACTTCGGCAAATGCCGCCGCCAGCGCCTCCGCCTCCACCGGCTCGCCGCGCACTTGGGCGCGTTCCTCGAAGCGCACCAGGTGCGGCGAGGTGTAGAGCGCGGTGCGGTAGCCGGCGTGGCGGTAGATCGATTCGAGCATGGCGCAGGTCGAGCCCTTGCCGTTGGTGCCCGCCACCGTGATCAGCGGGCACGGCGGCACGATGCCGCGGCCGCCGTTCATGCGCAGCATCACCGTGCGCACACGATCGAGGCCCATTTCGATGCTCTTGGGGTGCAGGCGCTCGCAATGGGCCAACCATTGGTCGAGGCTTTGGGGCGGCGCTGCGGGGGCGGGGGTGCGGGGGTCGGTCATGGCGTTCGGGAGGCGGGGAGTGGGGCAGACTGGGGGAGCAAGGCCAAGGGCAAAGCCGATCCAAGAGGAGGATTGTCGTGCATGGCCGCTGCTGCGCAGGAATTAGAATCGGCTGCAAGCGCAGCGTTCCGCTAGCGCGCCCGCACACCCCCCACGATTTTCGACGCTTTTATGCCCACCACCCAATTCGACGGCGTGACCGTCCAAACCCAAGCCAATGTGTATTTTGAGGGCAAATGCATCAGCCACAGCCTGACGCTGGCCGACGGCACCAAAAAATCGGTCGGCGTGATTTTGCCCGCCACCCTCACCTTCAACACCGGCGCCGCCGAAGTGATGGAGTGCGTGGCCGGCGCCTGCGACTACCTGCTCGCGGGCAGCAGCGCTTGGCGGCATTGCGCTGCGGGCGAGTCGTTCGCCGTGCCCGCCCATTCGAGTTTTCAGATTCGCGTCAGCGACCAGCCCTATCACTACATCTGCCACTTCGAATAAGCCGCGCCACCCCATGCCCACCATCTTGCAAAACCTGCCCGTCGGCCTCAAGGTCGGCATCGCCTTCTCGGGCGGCCTAGACACCTCGGCCGCGCTGCTGTGGATGAAGCTCAACGGCGCCCTGCCCTACGCCTACACCGCCCACTTGGGCCAGCCCGACGAGAGCGACTACGACGCCATCCCGCGCAAGGCGCTGGGCTACGGTGCCCTGGCCGCGCGCCTGATCGACTGCCGGCCGCAGCTGGTGGCCGAGGGGCTGGCGGCGCTGCAAGCCGGGGCCTTTCACATCAGCACCGCAGGCAACACCTACTTCAACACCACGCCGCTGGGCCGCGCCGTCACCGGCACCCTGCTGGTGGCCGCCATGCGCGCCGACGAGGTGCACATCTGGGGCGACGGCAGCACCTTCAAGGGCAACGACATCGAGCGCTTTTACCGCTACGGCCTGCTCACCAACCCGGCACTCAAAATCTACAAGCCTTGGCTGGATCAGCGCTTCATCGACGAGCTCGGTGGCCGCACCGAGATGAGCCAGTTCCTGATCGCGCACGGCTTCGACTACAAAATGAGCGTAGAAAAAGCCTACAGCACCGACAGCAACCTGTTGGGCGCCACGCACGAGGCCAAAGACCTCGAGCACTTGAGCAGCGGCGTGCGCATCGTCAATCCGATCATGGGCGTGCCGTTCTGGCGTGAAGACTGCGCCATCAAGGCCGAAGAGGTGACGGTGGCCTTTGAGGAGGGCGTGCCGGTGGCCCTCAACGGCCAGCGCTTCGAGTCGCTGGTGGCACTGTTCGAACAGGCCAACGCCATCGGCGGCCGCCACGGGCTGGGCATGAGCGACCAGATCGAAAACCGCATCATCGAAGCCAAGAGCCGCGGCATTTACGAGGCCCCCGGCATGGCGCTGCTGCACATCGCCTACGAGCGCCTGCTCAGCGGCATCCACAACGAGGACACGATCGAGCAGTACCGCGACAACGGGCGCAAGCTCGGGCGCCTGCTGTACCAAGGGCGCTGGTTCGACCCGCAAGCCATCATGCTGCGCGAAGCGGCGCAGCGCTGGGTGGCGCGCGCCATCACGGGCAGCGTGACGCTGGAGCTGCGCCGCGGCAACGACTACTCGATCCTCGACACCGCCAGCCCGAATCTGAGCTACGCACCCGAGCGCCTGAGCATGGAAAAGGTCGAAGACGCCGCCTTTGGCCCCAGCGACCGCATCGGCCAGCTGACCATGCGCAACCTCGACATCGCCGACACCCGCGCCAAGCTCGGCATCTACGCCGACAGCGGCCTGCTGGCGCTGGGCCAGGGCACCGACTTCATGCGCTTGGAGCGCTAGGCGGGGGCTGGCTGGGCGCGGCAGCATTGTTGCGTTTTTTCGTCAAAAAATTTCTTTCGACGAAAAAAAGGAACATACTCGCGCCATGCCAGTCGCTCTCACCCACGGCCAGCGCGTCCTCGATCTGGCCAGCCTCAAGGGGCTGCTGCGCACCAGCGATCTGGATGCCATCGGTGCGCCCCGCATCACGCTCTCGCGCCTGTGCGCCGCTGGCCTGCTGGAGCGGGTTGGGCGCGGCCTCTACCGCTTGCCCAGTCACCCGGTTTCAGAGCACGAAAGCCTTGCGGCCATCGCCACCAAGGTGCCGCAAGCCGTGTTCTGCCTGCTGAGCGCGCTGCAATTTCACGAGCTGACGACCCAACTGCCGCGCCAAGTCTGGATCGCCATGCCGCGCGGCAGCCACCGGCCCCGGATCGACTACCCGCCGCTCAAAATGGTGCAGATGAGCGCCTCAGCCCATGCCACCGGCGTTGAAGAGCACCTGCGCGACGGCGTGAAGCTGCGGGTCTTTGGCGTGGCCAAAACGGTCGTGGACTGCTTCAAGCACCGCAACCAAATCGGCCTCGACGTGGCGCTAGAGGCACTTAAGGATGCCCGCGCCCAGCGCAAGGCAACGGCGGACGATCTGTGGCGCTGCGCCAAAATCTGCCGCGTGGCCAATGTGATGCGCCCATATTTGGAGGCCATCGAATGAACGACAGGGCAGCTTCGGTGCGCGCCCGCCTGCTCAAGCTTGCCCAAGCGCAAGGCGTGGATTTCAACCAAGTGTTGGTGCGTTTTGCGCTTGAGCGCCTGCTTTACCGGCTGGGCCAGTCTGCTTACGCAGACTGATCGGCTCGATCAGCCCTGCGCCACGGCCGCCCGGTAGCCCCGCTCGGCATCGACCCCGCGCAGCAGCAGCAGCCCAATCACAAAGTACAGGCCGGTGACGAGCATGGCGGTGCGGTGGTCGCCGCCGGTGAGCCAAGTCACCAGCCCGTAGGTGAGCGGGCCGACGATCGAGGCCAGCATCACCGCCAGCCCCCAGAGCCCAAAAAACTCGGCGCGCTGCGCATCGGGTGCCAGGTAGCCCACCAGCGCGCGCCCGGCCGACTGACTCGCCCCAAGGCACAGCCCGGCCAAGTTGGCCGCGAGCCAGAAGCTGGCCGCCGTCTCGCTCGACCACGCCACCAGCACCATCGCAATCCAGCCCAGCAGCGTGAGCGCAATGCCGCGCACCGGGCCGATGCGGTCTTGCAGGTAGCCAAAGCCCAGCGCCCCGATGGCGGCGGTGATGTTGACGACAAAAATCATCATCACCGTCTGCGCGGTGTCAAAACCCATCACCTCTTGGGCGTAGATGGCTGCCAGCGCGATCACCGTCATGATGCCGGCTTGGTAAAAAACGATGCAAATGAGGAAGCGGCGCATGTCCTGAAAGCGGGCCGACTCGCTCCAGGTTTTCGCCACTTGGGCCCAGGCCGAAACCCCGGACTGCGCTTGCGGCAGCGCGCGCTCGCGCACCCAGATGAAAAAGGGCAAGGCCGTGATGGCAAACAGCCCAGCCGTGATGAACAAAGTGACGGGCACGAACTCGGAGGCTGTGTGGCCGCGCGCCTGCGCCCAGTTGATATAGGCCAAACACAGCGCCAGGCACAGCAGACCGCCGACGTAGCCCAAGCCCCAGCCCCAGCCCGACAGGGTGCCTAGGCGCTGCGGGCGCGCGAGCTCGGGCAAAAAGGCCGCCACCAGATTGCCGCCGGTGCTAAAAAACGCATTCGACAGCACCAGCAGCGCCAAAGCCAGCACGACGCTGCCCGGCCCGATCCAGCCCAGCGCCGCCGTGGCGAGCACACAGCCGACGGTGGTCAGGGCCGCGAGCCGCTTTTTGCCGGCGTTCACGTCGGCCCAAGCCCCCAGCACCGGGGCGCTGAGCAGCACCAGCAGATTGGAAAAGGCCAAGGCTGCAGTCCAGGCCAGCGTGGCCCAGGTGGCGCCGCCGGCGATGCCGGCCACAAAGTAGGCCCCATAGATGGCCGTGATGACCACCGTGGTGTAGCCCGAATTGGCAAAGTCGAACATCGCCCAGCCGAAGGCCTCGCGCCGGCGCACGCCGTCTTGCAGCACCGGGCCCAGATTCGCCGCCGATGCGGGCGTGGGGCTAGAGGGCTCAGGGCTCACCACAGCTCCGGTTCGATTTCGAGCCGCACGCCAAAGCGCTCGAGCACGCTGGCTTGGATGGCGGTGGCCAGCGCCATGACATCGGCGCCGCTGCACGGCTGGTAGGCGTCGCCGCGGTTGACCAGCACCAGCGCTTGTTTTTCATAAACGCCGGCGCGGCCCAGCGTCTGGCCCTTCCAGCCGCAGGCCTCGATCAGCCAGCCGGCTGCGAGCTTGACGCGCCCATCGGGCAGCGGGTAGTGCACCACGGCTGGGTGGCGGGCGCAGATTTCGGCACACTGCTCGCGGCTGACCAGCGGGTTTTGGAAAAAACTGCCGACGTTGCCGATCACGGCCGGGTCGGGCAACTTGGCGCGCCGGATTTGGCACACCCAGTCAAAAATCTGCCGCGCCGTGGGCTGCTCTAGGCCGGTCTCGGCCACTTTGCGCTCCAGCTCGAGGTAGCCCAGCACCGGCTGCCAGCGCTTGGGCAGCCAAAAGCGCACCCGCGTGATGAGCCAGCGCCCATGGCCCGGTGCGACGGTGCGCTCGCGCTTGAACACCGAGTCGCGGTAGCCGAAGCGGCACTGCGCCGCGTCTAGGTTGTGCACCTCGCCGCTGTGCAGATCGACGGCGTCGAGCGAATGAAAGCGGTCTTGCAGCTCGAGCCCGTAGGCGCCGATGTTTTGCACCGGGGCCGCGCCCACCGTGCCGGGGATGAGCGCCAGGTTCTCGAGCCCGAACCAGCCGCGATCCAGCGTCCAGGTGACGAAATCGTGCCAGTTTTCGCCCGCGTCGGCCTCCACCAGATAGCCGGCCTCGGTCTCGCGCAACAGGCGCCGCCCCAGCATTTCGATTTTCAGCACCAAGGGCTCGACGTCGCCGGTGAGCACGATGTTGCTGCCGCCCCCGAGCACGCGCAGGCGCTCGGCGCACCAACCGGGCTGGCGCACCAAGTCGGGCAGCAGCTCGGCCTTGCGCAGCCGCAACAAGCGCTGTGCCTGCGCCGCGATGCCAAATGTGTTGTGCGGCTGCAAGGCCGCGTTGTTCTCGACTAACATCTGGCCATTGTCGCACCCCCGCATTACATTACCAGCACCGCACCATGCCTTCATTCGATACCGTCCTCGAACCCGACCGGGTTGAAATCAAAAACGCCGTCGATCAAACCGCCAAGGAAATCGGCAACCGCTTCGACTTCAAAGGCACCAGCGCCGCCATCGAGCTCAAAGAAAACGACATCGTGCTCAGCGGCGACAGCGATTTTCAGCTCGCCCAGATCGACGACATCCTGCGCGCCAAGCTGAGCAAGCGCAGCGTCGATGTGCGCTTCCTCGATGCCGGTAAAATCGAGAAAATGGGCGGCGACAAGGTGCGCCAAGTGCTCAAGGTGCGCGAAGGCATCGCCAGCGAAGACAGCAAAAAAATCCAGCAAGCCATCAAAGGCAGCAAGCTCAAGCTGCAAGCCGCCATCCAGGGCGAGGCGGTGCGCGTCAGCGGCGCCAAGCGCGACGAGCTGCAAGCCGCCATGGCCCTGATCCGCCAAGCCCTGCCCGACCTGCCCCTGAGCTTCAACAATTTTCGCGATTGAAACCGCCCGCTTGCCGCCCATGAGTTTTGCCGCTGCGCCCGACCCCGCCTACGCGCTCATGCGCGAGTGGACGCTGCGCTGGTCCGATCTCGAGAGCGATCTGGCGCACCTGCTGCTGCAGCCCCGCACGCACAAAGACTTTTGCGCCCGTTTGCATGCGCTGCAGGTGCAAGCCCAAGAGCTGCTGCAAATCGACCCTGACGCCAGCCTGTACTGGTTGCTGCAACTGGCCACCAGTTCCAGCATCGGCTACAGCAGCTCGCACGCGCTGATGTGCTGGGCCTTGTGCAGGCTGGTGGCGCCCAGCCTCGATTGCCCCGCAGCCAAGCAGGACAGCCTGGCACACGCGGCCTTGACCATGAACATTGGCATGACGCAGCTGCAAAACACCTTGGCCGAACAGACCATCGAACCCAGTGCCGAGCAACGCGCCGCCATCGACACCCACGCCGCCCGGGGCGCCCAGTGGTTGCGCGAGCTCGGCGTCACCGATGCTGACTGGTTGCACACGGTGGAGCAGCACCACGAACGCTCTGACGAACTCGACACCCCGACCCGGCTGCTGCAAGCCGCCGACCGCTACGCGGCGCAGATCAGCCCGCGTGAAACCCGCGCCGGCCGCTGCGTGACCGATTCGGGCCGGCACGCCATGCTAGCCACCGATGCAGGTGCAGGCAGCGGAGCAAGCGCGATCAACGCCATCGGCCACGCCCTGCTGCGCACCGTGGGCATTTGCCCGCCGGGCAGCTTTGTGCGCCTCGAAGACGACACCATTGCCGTGGTGCTGCGCCGCACCACGCAGCCGGGCGCGCCTTGGGTGGCCAGCGTGCTCGACGTCGCCGGGGCGGCGCTGGCCGAGCCCACGCTCATCGACACCCGCAGCGACGGTTGCGGCATTGCCGCGGCCTTGGTGGCGCAAACGGTGCGCGTGCGCCTCAACCACGCCCGGCTGCTGCACCTGTCGCGCATGGCGCTGGCGCATTAGCCTTTTTTGCGGCCCACCTGGCTCTCTTGTCCGGCCAGCAGACGCTGGATGTTGCCACTGTGGCGCCACAGCAGCAGCGCACTCATGGCGCTGATGGCAAGCCCTAAGGCGGGTTGCATCTGCCACCAGGCGGGCGAACCGAACCAATAGAGCAGCGGCGCCACCAGCGCCGCCACGATCGCCGCCAGCGAGGAGTAGCGCGTGAGCAATAGCGTGAGCACCCACGACAGCAGCACCAGCAGGCCCAGCAGGGGCTCGAAACCCAGCAGCACCCCGGCGGCGGTGGCCACCCCTTTACCGCCCTGAAAGCGCATAAACACCGGATACACATGGCCGATGAAGGCGGCCAAGCCAACCAGCGCAACCGTGCCCCAGCCCAGCCCCCATGCGGGCCCAAACTGCAGCACCAGCCACACCGGCAACCAGCCCTTGAAGGCATCGAGCAGCAGCGTGAGCGCCGCCGCCACTTTGTTGCCAGAGCGCAGCACGTTGGTGGCGCCGGGGTTTTGGCTGCCGTAGGTGCGTGGGTCGCTCAAACCCATGATGCGGCTGATGAGCACCGCAAACGACAGCGAACCGATCAAATACGCCAGCACCACAACCGGCAGCCAGAGCCACTCAACAATCATCGTCATCCCTTGCTCATCCCTTGTAAATGCAGCGCTGGATCAGCGCTGGCGAGCTGATCAATAGGCCGGGTCGCGCTGCTCGAGCCGAATGGCGTCGATGGCTTGCAGCAGCTCGGGCGCCAGCACCGTGCCCCAGGCGTCTAGGCAGGCATCGAGCTGCGCCAGCGACGTGACGCCGATCAAGGTGCTGGCCACCTGCCACTTGGTGTAGCAAAAAGCCAGCGCCATTTGGGTGGGCGCCAGGCCGTGCTCGCGCGCCAAGGCGTTGTAGCGGCGCGCCGCCTGCAGCGCGCTGGCGCGGCCCCAGCGCTGCTGGCGCATGCTGGCAAAACGCGCCATGCGGCCCAGCGCCGGGTCGGCGCCCTCAAAGCCGCTGGCATCGTACTTGCCCGTGAGCAGGCCAAAGCCGAGCGGCGAATACGCCAGCAACCCGACCCCAAGGCGGTGCAGGGTTTCGTCGAGCCCGTTTTCTGCGCCGCGGTGGAGCAGGCAGTAGGGGTTTTGCACGCTCGCCACGCGCGGCAAGCCGTGCTGTTCGGCCAAACGCACGAACTCGTGCACGCCGTAGGGGGTTTCGTTGGACAGGCCGATGGCACGCACCTTGCCCTGCTGCACCAGCTGCGCCAGCGCCTGCAACTGCTCCAAAATCGAGGGGCATGGCCGATCCTTGGCCGGGTCGTAATACAGCGTGCCAAACATCGGCACGTTGCGCGCCGGCCAGTGGAGCTGGTACAGGTCGATGACCTCGGCGCCCAAGCGGCGCAGGCTGCCCTCGCAGGCGGCCACGATCTCTGGCGCCGTCAGGCCAGTGTGCTCGCCCCGAATCCAGCTCATGCCGCGCGCCGGCCCGGCCACTTTGGTGGCCAGCACCAAGCGCTGGCGCACCCCGGGGCGCGCCGCCAGCCACTGGCCGATGATGCGCTCGGTGGCGCCATAGGTTTCGGCCCGCGGCGGCACCGAATACATCTCGGCGGTATCAAAGAAGTTGACCCCACGCTCGAGCGCCCGGTCCATGATCGCAAAGGCCTCGGCCGCGCCCACTTGCTCGCCAAAGGTCATGGTGCCCAAGCCGATGACGGGCACTTGCAGGCCGCTTTGGCCGAGGGTGACGATTTTGATGGCCGACATGCAAACTCCATTTAAGCCAGCGCTGGTGCCCCGAGCCGGAATCGAACCGGCACGCCGCTTATGCAGCAAGCGGCGGATTTTAAGTCCGCTGTGTCTACCTGTTTCACCATCGGGGCGCAAGCCGACGATTCTAGCCTTTAGGCGGCGCGCGGGCCGCCTTCGAGCAACGCCAGATAGGCGCGCCGGGTGGGTACGGCGACGGCTTCGAGCACCTGCTCGTAGGCGGTGCGGTGGCGCGCCAGCAGGCGAAACGAGGCCACGCTGCGCGATTTGCAGAACCAGTGACAGGTGTGCTGAAACAGCATCAGCTCAGCCAGCAGCGTGTGGGCGCGCGCTTTGGCGCTGCGCTGCTCGTGGTTGGCGGTGGCGGCTCGCACGGCCTCAGCGTGTACGCGCAGCACGGCACGCAAATCGAGCGTGGACTGGGGCAGCCAGCGCTCGATCATGGGCAGGCTGACGCGGCACAGGCGGGTTTGCTCGGCCGGCAGCTGGCCGATGTCGGCAGCCAAGTCGCTGAGCTGCTGCGCCAGCTGGCCCTCGGCCTCGCTCAGTGCGGCCCACATCGGGTTGCGGCGCTCGGGCTCGGGCTCGCCGAGGGCGCGTAGGTAACCGTGGTTGAGCTGCTCCATCAGCTTTTCGATCTGGTAGCGGCGCAGGTGGCTGCTGAGCAAGGCGATGCGCTCGCGCTCGCTGCGCGCCTTGAGCATGAAGTAGCCCAAGCCAAACAAAAAAGCGATCAGAAAGGCGTCCATTGGGAGGGTCAGGTGTGGGATGCGCGATCCACTTGGGGTTTGGGTAGGCGCGCGGCAGCGCGCTCGGCGGCGCGCTCGGCCTCGGCTTGCTGGGCGGCGCGCAGCCACTGGGCAAATTGCTGCGGCGTCTCGAGCGTGATGGGCCCTAAGGCGGCGCTGCGAAAATCGCTCAACAGCACCTCGGCGGCTTTTTGGGTGTTCAGGCGCCCGCCGGGCAGCAGGCAGCCCCGGCGCTGGCCGATGGCTTGCAGCAAGGCGTCATCGGGCATGGCGGCGATCTGCTCGAGCGTTTGCGGCAGCTGGTAACGCGCTTGCAGCAGCGCGGCATAAGGCTGGCGCAGCCGCAGCAGCAGCTCGAGCGCCACGCTTTCTTCGTCGTAGGCGTTGCGCCCCACGGCGCCGCTGGCCGCCAGCAGGTAGCCGCTTTCGGGCACGATGATCTTGGGCCACAGCACGCCCGGCGTGTCGTAGAGGTAAAAATCGTCGGCCAGCAAAATGCGCTGCTCCGCCCGCGTGACCCCGGCTTCGTCGGCGACGCGGGTGGCGCGCTTGCCCACCAGGGTGTTGATGAGGGTGGATTTGCCCACGTTGGGGATGCCGCCGATGAGCACACGCATGGGCTTGGCCAACCCGCCGCGCCTAGGGGCCAGCTCGTGGCAGGCGCCGATCAGGGCGCGCGCCGGCCCGGCCACGCTGGCGTCGAGCGCGATGGCGCGGGTGTGGGGCTGGCTTTGGTAGTGCACCAGCCAGGCCTGCGTTTGGGCCGGGTCGGCCAGATCCTGCTTGTTGAGGATTTTGAGCGTGGGCTTGGGGCCGATCAGGCGCGCCAGCATCGGGTTGGCGCTCGAGCCCGGCAGGCGCGCATCGAGCAGTTCGATCACCACGTCGATGGACTTGAGGCGCTCGGCGATCGCTTTTTGCGTCGCGTACATGTGCCCGGGAAACCATTGCACCGCCATGTTGTAACCTTTAGGGTGCCTGAGCGCTTAGGCGTGTGCGGCCAGCCAGGCGCGCAGTTCGGGCACCGAATGCACCACCTGCAAGGGCCCGAGGGAGTCGAAATGGGCGTGGTCGTGGGCGCCGTAGCTCACACCCACGCTGGCGCAGCCGGCGTTGCGCGCCATCTGCAAATCGTGCGTGGTGTCGCCGATCATGAGCGTGCGCTCGGGCGCCACGTCGAACGCCTGCATGAGCTCGTGCAGCATCAGGGGGTGCGGCTTGCCTGCGGTTTCGTCGGCGGTGCGCGAGCCGTCGAACACCCCTTGCAGCTGCACCGAATGCAGCGCTTCGTCGAGGCCGCGGCGGCTTTTGCCGGTGGCCACCACCAGCAGGTGCTGGCGCTGGCGCAGTTCGGCCAGCAAGGGCAACACGCCCTCAAACAGGGTCAATTCGTGCTGCTGCGCCAAATAATGCTGCTGGTAGCGCTGGCCCAGCAGGGGATAGCGCTCGGGGGGCACGTCGGGGGCAACGTGGGCCAGCGCCTGCATCAGGCCCATGCCGATCACCCAAGCGGCCTGCTCGTCGCTGGGCACTTGGCCGCCGACGTCGCGCACGGCGGCTTGGATCGCGCGCACGATCTGGGCGGTGGAGTTGAACAGGGTGCCGTCCCAGTCGAAAGCGATCAGGTCGAATTGGCGCGGGCGCATGGGACGGGTGACTACAAAAAAGAGGAAGGGCGCATTCAAGCGCCCCCGTGGGATCTGCTGGGCGGGCCTGACGCTGCACCCAAAGACAAAGCGTCGCGCTTGACAGCGGATTATCGCAGAACCGCCGCCACTGACGCCTGCCACTGACGCCTGCCACTGACGCCTGAACTTACGCCGCTAACGCCTGAACCGACGCCGCTTACGCGGCGGGGCACTCAAATGCGGTAGTTTTCGATGTTTTTGCCTTCGGCCTGCAGGGCCCGCACCCACTCGGGTTTGCGCCCCGGACCGCCAGACCAGGTTTCGCCGTTGGGGCCTTTGAATTTGGCCGGGGCTTTGGCGCGGGCACCGGCTTTGCGCGCTGCGGCACCCAAGTCTTCGAGCGTAATGCCGTGCTCTTTCATGGTGGCCTTGATACCCAAAATTACATTGGTCAATTCCTGCTTGCGCACCTGCTCGGCTTGCAGCAGCAGGGCTTCGGCCTGGGCTTTGAGTTCGGCGTAAGTGGCCATATCGAGATTCCTTTAACGATGAAGTAGCAGAGAGCCCGATTGTAATCACAAAAAACGCTGGCAATCGGCCCAGTGCAACAAATCAACCGGCAAAGGCGCCTGCAGTTGCACTTCCTGCCCCAACACGGGGTGCGTGAAGCGCAATTGCCAGGCATGCAGAAACATGCGCTTGCCGCCCAGTTTTTGCAAGTCGCGGTTCCAGCCAAAATCGCCGTATTTGTCGTCACCGGCAATCGGATGCCCGGCGTGCGCCAAATGCACCCGAATCTGGTGCGTGCGCCCGGTTTTAATGGTCACGGCCAGCAGCGTGGCCACTTGTGCGGCACCGCTTTCGCTGGCGCCAGCCAACGTGAGTTGCCCCAACACCTGCACCAGACTGATCGCGCGCATGCCTTGCGGATCGTGCGCATCGGTGACGCGCACCCGGCGTTCGCCATCGGGCAGCAAATATTTATGCAAGGGCCAGTCGAGCACTTTGAGCCGGGCTGGCCATGGGCCTTTGACCAGCGCCAGGTAGCTTTTGCCCATGCTGCGCTGGCGCAACTGCTCTTGCAACAGGCGCAGCACGCTGCGTTTTTTGGCCACCAGCAAAATTCCGCTGGTATCGCGGTCTAGGCGGTGCACCAGCTCCAGCAGCGGCGCTTGCGGGCGTGCGCGGCGCAGCTGCTCGATCACGCCAAACGACACCCCGCTGCCCCCGTGCACGGCCACCCCGGCGGGCTTGTCGATGGCCAGCAGGGCGTCGTCTTCGTAGAGCACGGGAAACTCGCGCGCTGGCACCGCAGCCATCCCCGCTTGATCGGGCGCCGACTGTGCGGACGCGGCCAAGCGCAAGGGCGGGATGCGCAGCACATCGCCGGCGACCACGCGGCTGTCGGCCTGCACCCGGCCCTTGTTGCGCCGCACCTCGCCCGAGCGGATGAGGCGGTAGATCAGGCTTTTGGGCGCCCCTTTGAGCTCGCGCAGCAGGTAGTTGTCGAGCCGCTGGCCGTCGGATTCGGCATCGACCACGAGCAGGCGCACGGCGGGGCTGGGATTGTTTATAATGGTTGCCACCTGAGTCGATGGGTGAGTGAAGGACAAGCCTTTGAGGCAGCCTTGAATTTTAAGGCACCACCACCCCCGGCTCGGTGACAAGTCGCCAGCCCTGCCCTTTCGTGCCGCCCCGCATAGGCTGCAGCAAAGCCGCCCACAGCGGCCGCACGAACCGCAGGATGGGTCAGCACAAACGAAGCGAACCCGATACGGAATACCCAAAACATGCAGCCCGCGCCCTTGCGCCGCAGGCTGCATGCGGACCAAAGTGAAACCAAAGCCCCACTGGCATACGCTGTGACAGCCCACCACTGGCCCCCTTTGCTCACCGCCCTCCACGCGCCCATGCCTGGGCAGGTTTGAGGCTGCGCGGCTGCGCTCCAGCAGCCGATTGCGCAGCCCCCGCTTGCGCCCGGGATCTCCGGCAATTCCTCCTCGTTCGCTCGCCGCACGCTGGCCGCTGGCCGTGCGCCCCGTTTTGGGGCATGGTGTGTGCAAGCTAGAGGAAATTTTATGAAACGCATGTTGATCAACGCCACGCAAGCCGAAGAGCGGCGGCTGGCCATTGTGGATGGGCAAAAACTGCTCGACTACGAAATTGAAATCGAAGGGCGCGAGCAGCGCAAAGGCAATATCTACAAGGCGGTGGTCACGCGCGTCGAGCCCTCGCTCGAAGCCTGCTTCGTGGACTACGGCGAAGAACGCCAAGGCTTTCTGCCCTTCAAAGAAATCGGGCGCCAATACTTTCAGGGCAACACCGCACCGGCGCAAGCACGCATCCAGGACGTGATCAAAGAGGGCCAAGAACTGCTGGTGCAGATCGAAAAAGAGGAACGCGGCAACAAAGGGGCGGCGCTCACCACCTTCGTCAGTCTGGCCGGGCGCTACGTGGTGCTGATGCCCAACAACCCGCGCGGCGGCGGCGTGAGCCGGCGCATCGAAGGCGACGAACGGGCCGAACTCAAGGCGGTGCTGGACCAGCTCGACTACCCGGGTGGCATGAGCATCATCGCGCGCACCGCCGGCATTGGGCGCGAGGCGGGCGAATTGCAATGGGATTTGAACTACCTGCTCAAGCTTTGGAACGCCATCGACGGCGCCGCCAAAGCCGGCAAGGGCGCGTTCCTGATTTACCAGGAATCGAGCCTGGTGATTCGCGCCATCCGCGACTATTTCAACACCCAGATCGGTGAGATCCTGATCGACACCGACGACATCTACGAACAGGCGCACCAGTTCATGAGCCACGTGATGCCCGAGCAGGGGCATCGGGTGAAACGCTACCGCGACGACGCGCCGCTGTTTTCGCGCTTCCAGATCGAGCACCAGATCGAAACCGCCTACAGCCGCACGGTGCAACTGCCCAGCGGCGGCGCGATCGTCATCGACCAGACCGAGGCGCTGGTGGCAGTCGATGTGAACTCGGCCCGCGCCATCAAGGGCGGCGACATCGAGGAAACCGCGCTGCGCACCAACCTCGAAGCCGCCGACGAAGTGGCGCGCCAAGCGCGGCTGCGCGACCTCGGCGGCCTGCTGGTGATCGACTTCATCGACATGGAAGAATCGCGCAACCGGCGCGAAGTGGAAAACCGTCTGCGCGACGCGCTGCGCCAAGACCGCGCCCGGGTGCAATTCAGCGCCATCAGCAAGTTTGGCCTGCTCGAAATGAGCCGCCAGCGCCTGCGTCCCACCTTGGCCGAAGGCGCCTCGATCCCCTGCCCGCGCTGCGGTGGCTCGGGCCACATCCGCGACACCGAGAGCTCGGCGCTGCAGATCCTGCGCGTGATCCAAGAAGAATCGCTCAAAGACGGCACCGCCGCCGTGTTCGTTCAGGTGCCGGTCGAGGTGGCGAGCTTTTTGCTCAACGAAAAGCGCACCGAGATCACCAAGATCGAACTGCGCCAGCGCATCAACGTGCTGCTGGTGCCCAACAAATCGCTCGACACGCCGCACTACAAGCTCGAGCGCCTCAAGCACGACGACCCGCGCCTCGACAAGCTCGACGCCAGCTACCGGCTGGCCGAGGAGATCGACGACGTGGCCACCGTGACCCGGCGCAGCCACGAGCGCGCCAACAAGCAAGAGCCGCTGATCAAGGGCGTGCTGCCCGACGGCCCGGCCCCGCAAGTGGCGGCCAAGGCCAGCCCAGGCGCTGGCGCAACCGGTGCGGCTGCGGTGGTGCCTCAGGCACCCACTGCGACACCAACCACCGCAGCCAGCGCGGGCGCAGCTGCGCACGGCGTGCCGGCCGCCGCCTCGAGCGGCTTCATGGCGTGGTTCAAGCGCTTGCTGGGCTTGGCACCGGCACCCGAGGCTGCGCCTGCAGCAGCACCGGCTGCCACGCGCGCCGCAACGGCCGGCCCTGCTGCCACCAAGGCCGAGTCGCCACGCGGTCCACGCGGCGGCAGCGGCCGCGGTCGTGGCGGAGAACGCGGTGAACGCAGCGAGCGCGGGGAGCGTGTTGAACGCAGCAACCGCGCCGAAGGCGCTGCCGAAGCCGGTGCACGCACGGGCGAAGGCCGCCGCGGCGAGCGCACCGAGCGCCCCAGCCGCAACGAAGGGCGTACCGAAGGCCGCATCGAGGGCACAACAGAAGGCCGCGCCGAGCGCGGTGGCGCGCGCACCGAAGCCGGTGAGCGGCCCGAGCGCAGCGAAACCCGCCGCCCCAACCGCTCGGAGCGCGGCGAACGCGGCGAGCGGCCCGAGCGCGAGGGACGCCCTGAAAATACCAGCACCGAAGCCCAGCTGCCCAGCGCCACCGGCGAGGCCGACGCCCTAGCCAGCGCCAGCGCACCCGCCGATAACGTGCGGCGCGAGCGCAGCCGGGGCGGACGCGGCGAGGGCCGGCGCAACGCCGCCGCCGCCGAGGCCACCGATGCCAGCGCAGCCTTTCCTGGCCCAAGCGACGCCGACACCAGCGCCCAGCCGGCCTTGGCCGATGGCGCTGTAGCCCAAGAAAACGGCTCCAGCCAGCCAGCGGGCGAACGCGAGAACGAGGGCACGGGTGGGCGCCGCCGCAGCCGCGACCGCTTCGGCCGCGACCGGCGCGAACGCGCCAGCACCACCGAAGGCACCGAGGGCAGCGACGGCACCGAGACCAGCGAAGGTGGCACGGGGTACGCCACGCCCCTTGCAACGGCCGCCGCAGCCACCGCCAGCAACGCAGCTGCTGAACCCAGCGAGCAAGAGGATGCCACCCCGGCACGCTCGTACTTCAGCCGAGCCAGCAGCCAGCCCGCGCCCGCCGCGCCCACCTCAAGCCCCACTGCCGCTTCCAACGCAACGGCAAAGGCTGATGCAGCGACCGCTCAGCAGACCGATGCAGCAAGGAGCCAAAGCCAAGTACCGACCCCGACAGCGGCCACCGCACCTGCAGCACCAGCCCCGGCACCAGCTCCGGCTCCTGCCGCAGCCAGCGCGCCCTTCGTGCTGCCACTGCCCGAGCTCGAGGCGCTGGCCGTCCAAGCCGGTCTGCAATGGGTGCAGTCCGACCCGGCCCGCATCGAGCAGGCCCGCGCCGCCAGCGCCGCTCTGGTGCCGACGCCGCAGCTGCCGCGCCAGCCCAAACCGGTGCAACTGCCCGACGACGGCCCGCTGGTGCTGGTCGAAACCCGCCGCGACCTGCGCCAACTGGTGCTGCCACACGAAGGGTGAGGGTTACCCCCACGCTTGGCGCTTTCTGAACTTAATCCGGCTGCAGGACTCAGGCATTTGATGCGATTCAAGGCCTGTGCCATCAGCCGGCGCTATCCTGCAAAGCTATGAACACCGCCACCCTAGAGCCCACCACCAGCCCAGCAACCCCCACGGCGCCCGCACGCGAGTTCCCGCCCGTGCCCGATCTGCAGTGGTCCGAGGCGCTGCAAACGGGCGATGCGCGCATGGACGCCACGCACCAAGAAATGGTGGAGATGCTGGCGCGCCTGCGCGCCCTGCCGCCTGAGCAGCAGCTCGAACCCTACCGCGCACTGCTCGCGCACACCACCGAGCACTTCGCCCAAGAAGACCGCTGGATGCTGGCCAGCGGCTTCACCGCCGACAACTGCCACAGCCTGCAGCACAAAAGCGTGCTCGACACCCTCATCGCCGTCGAAGCGCACTTCCACCAAGGCGACCGCAGCATCATCACCCGCATGGCCGAGGCGCTGGTCGAGTGGCTGCCGCTGCACGCGCAGAGCATGGACGCCGGGCTGGCGCAGCACCTGCAAGCGCTGCAATTCGACACCCAAACCGAAACCCTGCCCGACCCCTCCCGGGTGCGCCCGGCGAGCATGAGCGGTTGCGGCAGCATCAGCTGCAGCTAAGCCCCATGACCGAGCGCAAACCCACCAGCCCCCTGACCGAGGTCCTGATCGCGGTCATCGTGCCGTCGATCATCCTGATGCAGCTCAGCGGCCCCGAAGACCTCGGGCCCGTCAACGCGCTGCTGTTGGCGCTGGCTTTTCCGCTCGGTTGGGGCGCGCGCGACCTGTGGCTGCAAAGCCGCATCAACCCCTTTGCCGTGCTGGGCTTGGTCAGCATCGGGCTCACCGGCGGCATCGGGCTGCTCGAGCTCGACGCCTTCTGGCTGGCCGTGAAAGAGGCCGCCATCCCCGGCCTGATCGGTTTGGTGGTCATCGGCTCCACCTGGACCCGCTACCCGCTCATCCGCACCGTGCTCTACCACCCGCGGCTGATCGATGTCGAGCGCGTGCAGGTGCAGTTGCAGTTGCGCGGCGCCCAAGCCGAATTTGAGGCCCGCCTGCTGCGCGCCACTTGGATGCTGGGTGCGACCTTCTTCTTTTCGGCCACCATGAACTTCATCCTGGCGCGCTGGATCGTGGTCAGCCCGGCCGGCACCACCGCCTTCAACGAAGAGCTCGGGCGCCTCACGCTCCTGAGCTACCCCATGATCGCCATCCCGGCCACGCTGATGATGCTGCTCGTGCTCTACTACATCGGGCGCGCCATCCACCAGCTCACCGGGCTCAAGCTGACCGAGTGCCTGCACACGGCGCAGTAAGCCACCCAAGTAAGCCCTCCAGCGCGACAGCAGCGCCATATTTCACGCCCCAGCAGCCGCTTTTCAATCGCCTAGGGCGGCCTTTGCTGCCCCCGGGCGCTACCATGCGGGATCACTCACAGGAGACCCGCCCATGACCGTCATCACCTGCGTCGAAGACCTGCGCCGCTTGGCCCAAAAGCGCGTGCCACGCATGTTTTACGACTATGCCGACAGCGGTTCGTGGACCGAAAGCACCTACCGCGCCAACGAGGCCGACTTCGTGCCCATCAAGCTGCGCCAGCGCGTGGCGGTCAACATGGAGGGGCGCAGCACCCGCAGCACCCTGATCGGCCAAGAAGTGGCGATGCCGGTCGCGCTGGCCCCCACCGGCCTGACCGGCATGCAGCACGCCGACGGCGAAATCCTGGCCGCCCGCGCCGCGCGCGCTTTTGGCGTGCCGTTCACGCTCTCGACCATGAGCATCTGCTCGATCGAAGACGTGGCGGAGCACGCCGGCCCGGGTTTCTGGTTTCAGCTCTACGTGATGCGCGACCGCGACTTCATCGAGCGCCTGATCGACCGCGCCAAGGCCGCCGGCTGCTCGGCGCTGGTGCTCACGCTCGATTTGCAAATTTTGGGCCAGCGCCACAAAGACCTCAAAAACGGCCTCTCGGCCCCGCCCAAACCCACCGTGGCCAGCGTGCTCGACCTGCTCAGCAAACCGCGCTGGTGTCTGGGCATGGCGGGCACCAAACGGCGCCAATTTGGCAACATCGTCGGCCACGTCAAGGGCGTGAGCGATATGTCGCAGCTCAGCGCCTGGACGGCGCAGCAGTTTGACCCCGGCCTGAGCTGGGCCGACGTCGAGTGGGTGAAGCAGCGCTGGGGCGGCAAACTGATCCTCAAGGGCATACAAGACGAAGCCGATGCCCGGCTGGCGGTGCAATCGGGGGCCGACGCGCTGATCGTGAGCAACCACGGCGGGCGCCAGCTCGACGGCGCCGAGAGCAGCATCCACGCCCTGCCCAAGATCGTGGCGGCCGTGGGCTCGCAGATCGAGGTGCACATGGACGGCGGCATCCGCAGCGGTCAAGACGTGCTCAAAGCGCGCGCATTGGGCGCCCGTGGCACCTACATCGGCCGCGCCTTCCTCTATGGCTTGGGTGCCCAAGGCCAAGCCGGTGTGAGCAAGGTGTTGGAGCTGATCCAAAAAGAGCTGGAAATCAGCATGGCCTTCACCGGCCACACCGCCATCGACACCGTGGACCGCTCCATTCTGCTGCCCGGCACCTACCCGGTGGCTTGAGCCGGTTTAGGCGATCACGGCTTCGTCGGTGCGCGTGCCGCCGCGGTTGTCGGTCCAGCGCACCGCCACCCGGTCGCCCTTGGCGGCGCCCCGGAAGCGAAACGTAAGCAAGGGGTTTTGCGCCACCGCCGTGCCCCACTGCGCGCTGAGCACGGCGCGCCCATTGTGGGTGGCCTCTACGAGGGTGATGTAGTGCGAGGGGATCGGAGACCCGTCGGCAGCACGGCGCACGCCGGTTTCCATCGGGTGTTCCATGAGCACGCGCACGGTGGTCAGGCCGGCTTCTTCGGTGGCACGGATGCGCATCGGTCGGGTGGACATGGTTGCTGGCTCCTAAGGCTGCAAGGGTTTGATGCGAGTGTGTGCGGGTGGGGTGTGGGCTTTATGCGGACTTTGCGCTGACTTTGCAATCAGGCGCCGCAGCCGCCCAAGGTCACCCGCGTGCTCTTGGTGGCCGAAAACAGCTGCCCATTGGAGCGCACCACGGCCACGATGTTGCTGCTTTGGCCCATGCGGATGCGGATCTGCACATCGGGCTCGGTGCCCGGCGCAAGGGTGAACGCAGCCAGCAGCGGAAACGGGTTGTCCTCCACCAAAATGAACAATTCGGTGACGCCGGGCAAGATGCTGGAAACACCCACCGGCACCAAAGCGCCGTTTTCGGCGATATCGGGCGAGGTGACGCGGATTTGGTTGCTCGGGGCTGGCACGCCGCCCACGGCCCGCAGGGCGTCTTGCAGGGTGCGCGCCTCAAAGCCCGGCCGACCCGCGGCGTGGGCTTGCTGGGCGGTGACAATGCCCAGCGCGACCAAAGACGCCAAGGCGCCACCGGTCTTGATTGCAGTGCGACGATTCGCTTTCACGGCTTCATCTTTCTGAATAAAGAACCTAGATTTTATATTCGATTCAAAATATCCGACTGAGTTCAGTGGATTGCCATCGCTACGCCACAGGGTTCTGGCGGCTTGAGCGCAAGACAGCGGTAGTGCAGCTGGGCAACGGTAGCGCAGGCTCTACGCTGGGCCCAGCGGCTGCAAACGCCCACCCTGCATTTGCAGCACCCGGTCGCAGCGCCGCGCCAGCTCGGGGTCGTGGGTCACGACCACAAAGGCCGTGCCCTGCTGGCGCGCCAGCTCGAGCATGAGCTCGAACACCGTACCGGCGCTGGTGCGGTCTAGGTTGCCGGTGGGTTCGTCGGCCAGCACGCACGCCGGCTTGGTCACCAACGCGCGCGCCAAGGCCACGCGCTGGCGCTCGCCGCCCGAGAGCTCGGCCGGGCGGTGGTGGGTGCGCTCGGCCAGCCCCACCCGCGCCAGCCAGTGCGCGGCCTGCTCAGCCGCTTGCGCACGCGGCTCGCGCCGAATCCACAGCGGCATGGCCACGTTGTCGAGCGCCGAAAACTCGGGCAGCAAGTGGTGAAATTGATAAACAAAACCCAGGTGCCGGTTGCGCAACTGCCCTTGCTGCGCCGGCCCCAGCTCGTGCAGCGCTTGGCCGCACAGCTGCACCGCGCCGCTGCTGGGTGCATCGAGCCCGCCGAGCAGGTGCAGCAGCGTGCTCTTGCCGCAGCCCGAGGCGCCGACGATGGCCAGCGTCTGGCCGGCGCAGACTTGCAGATCGACGCCTTGCAGCACGGTGAGGTCGATCGGCCCTTCGCGAAAGCGCTTGACCAGCCCCTGCGCGGCCAGCACCACCGGCGCTTGTGGGTGCTCATTCATAGCGCAGCGCCTCGGCGGGGTTGACGCGGCTGGCGCGCCAGCTCGGGTAAATGGTGGCCAAAAAAGCCAGCAGCAGCGCGATCAGCACGATCGGCACGATGTCGGCGCTACGCGGGTCGCTGGGCAAGGTGGTGATGAGGTAGATTTCGGGTGGAAGCAGGGTGAAGCCGAGCAGGCGCTCGAGCAGCGGCATCAGGGTATCGACATTGAACGCCACCCCCAGCCCGAGCAGCAGCCCGAGCGCGGTGCCGATCAGGCCGGCCAGCGCCCCCTGCACCATGAAGATGGCCATGATGCTGCCCGGGCTCGCCCCTAGGGTGCGCAAAATGGCGATGTCGGCGCGCTTGTCGGTCACGGTCATCACCAAGGTGGACACAAGGTTGAACGCCGCCACCGCGACGATCAGCGTCAGGATGATGAACATCATGCGTTTTTCCAGTTGCACGGCGGCAAACCAGGTGCGGTTGACGCGCGTCCAGTCGCGGATGAACAGGTCGCCGCTGAGCGTGGCCGCCAGTTGCAGGGCCACCTCGGGGGCTTGGTGCAGATCGCGGATTTTGAGCCGCACGCCGGTGGGGCCTTCGAGGCGAAACAGCCGCGCCGCGTCTTGGTAGTGCAGATACGCCAAGGTGGAGTCGAACTCGTGGTGACCCGAATCGAACAGGCCCGCCACCGTGAGTTGGCGCATGCGCGGCATCACCCCCGCCGGCGTGAGCTGGCCGCTGGGCACGATCAGCGTCACCGCATCGCCCAGCCCCACGCCCAAGTTGCGCGCCAGCGCCGCCCCCAGCACCACGCCAAAGGCACCCGGCTGCAGCTGCGCCAGCGCCTGCTGCTCGGCCGCCAGTTCGGTCACCTCGGGCTCGAGCACCGGGTCGATGCCCCGAATCTGCGCGCCGCGCATGGTGTCGCCCCACGCCAGCAAGCCCTGCGCGGCGATGAAGGGCGCGGCGCCGATGACCTCGGGGTGCGCGCGCACTTGGCTCAAGGTCAGATCCAGGTGCGGGATGGCTTGCTCGCCAGGCGCGAACACCTCGACATGCGCCAGCACGCCCAGCATGCGGTCGCGCACCTCGGTCTGAAAGCCGTTCATGACGCTGAGCACGATGATCAAGGCCGCCACGCCCAGCGCGATGCCCAACATCGACACGCCGCTGATGAAGGAGATGAAACCGTTGCGCCGGCTGGAGCGGCCAGCGCGGGTGTAACGCCAGCCGAGCCGGAGTTCGTAGGGAAGCTGCATGAAGTCGAGAGCGGGTCCGGGCCGGCCGCCCTGGGCGGGAACGAAGCGGGGGGGATGAAAACAGGCTATGTTAGCGCAAAGCGCTGCCGCTGGCGCAAATTGGCTGCCGCCCCCCCGCTGTGGCTCCGGCTGCTACTGCGCCCGCTCAACGCGCCGCCTGCGGCGTGTAGCGCCACACCGAGGCCGGCGGAAAGTTGGCCGGCGTCCAGGCTTCGCGCTTGCCCTGCAGGCCCAGCTTGTGCGCCGACAGCGGCGAGGTGACGCAGTACGAGTAATGCAGAAAGCCGCGCCCGGGGGCCACGGCCTCGATGGCGTCGATCAGCCCCTGCTGGCGCTCGAGTGGCAGCAACACCATGGGGATGCCGCAGACCACGCTGCCGATGCGCCCCAGCGCTTGCAGGCCGAGCAACTGCGGCAGGCTCCAGGCGTCGCCGCAGATCACCGTGACCCCGGGGTAGGTTCGGCGCAGCACCTCGGCCATTTCGGGCACGATTTCCACCACAATCAAGCGCTCGGGGCCGACGCCGCCACGGATCATGGCCGCCGTGATGGCCCCGGTGCCGGCGCCCAGCTCGAGCACCATGCCGTCGGGGCCGCGGTGCACCGCTGCGGCCACCAAGCTGCCAAGCGCGTCCGACGAGGGCACAATGGAGCCCATTTGCAGCGGGTTGGCCAGCCAGCGCTTGAAAAACACCCACGCCCGACCGGCCGCCGTGCTGGCATGGCTGCTGTGGGGCAGCGCTGTGCTCGGGCCAGAGGCGGCGGTATGATCGGCGCTGGTGGCGCGGGCACGTATGGGTTGCATGGGGTTTGGGCCTTGATGTAAAACAGCAATCAACGATCAGCCAGCGGCTGAAGCTTTATCGATGCTAGCGCTGCTGTGTGAAAGACATTTGACGCTTGCATGGCAAAACCGTGGCATGGCGCCCTCCCCTCCTCTATTTGGCCCCAAGCTTGAAAATCACCCTGCGCGACGCCCCGCCTCGAGCCATCTGGGCGCTCGAACAAGCCGGCATCCACCCCTTGCTGGCGCGCCTATACGCTGGCCGCGGCGTGTGCTCCCCCGACGAACTCGACGACCAGTTGGCCCTGCTGCCGCCACCCGAGCAGATGCGCGGCTGCACCGACGCCGCGCGACTGCTGGCCCATGCCTTGCAAACGGGCGAGCGCATCTGCATCGTGGCCGATTACGACTGCGACGGCGCCAGCGCTTGCGCGCTGGCCCTGCGCGGCTTGCGCCTGCTGGGCCAACCGCTGGGCTGGAGCCGCGCCGACTACTTGGTGCCCGACCGCGTGCAAGACGGCTATGGCCTGACGCCCGCCATCGCCACGCGCGTGCACGCCAGTGGGGCCGACGTGCTGGTGACGGTGGACAACGGCATCGCCAGCGTCGAAGGCGTGGCGCACGCGCGCGCCCTGGGCCTGCAAGTGCTGATCACCGACCACCACCTGCCCGCCGTGATCGGCGGCAGCGTGGCGCTGCCCCAAGACTGCGTCATCGTCAACCCCAACCAGCCCGACTGCGGCTTCGAGAGCAAGGCGCTGGCCGGGGTCGGGGTGATGTTTTATGTGCTGCTGGCGCTGCGCGCCGAGCTGCGCGCGCGCGGTTTGTTTGGCGCCAGCAACCAGCCGCGCCTCGACCCGCTGCTGCCGCTGGTGGCGCTGGGCACGGTGGCCGACGTGGTGCGGCTCGACGCCCTCAACCGGCGCTTGGTGGCGCAGGGCCTCAAGCGCATCCGCAACGGGCAGATGCCCGCCGGTCTGGCGGCGCTGTTTGAGGTCGCCGGCCGGCGCAGCGCCTTGGCCAGCAGCTTCGACCTTGGCTTCGCCCTCGGGCCGCGCATCAACGCCGCCGGCCGCTTGAGCGACATGCGGCTGGGCATCGAATGCCTGAGCTGCGACGACCCGGCGCGCGCAGCCGAGCTGGCGCAAACGCTCGACGCCATCAACCGCCAGCGCAAAAGCCTGGAAGGCGAGATGCGCGAGCAGGCGCTGCAACTGGCCGAAGAACGCTGCACCACCCACACCGCCACCCCGCCGGCTTTGTGCCTGTACGACAGCGCCTTTCACGAAGGCGTGATCGGCATCGTGGCGGCGCGGCTCAAAGACAAGCTGCACCGCCCCACCTTCGTGTTTGCGCCCAGCCAGGCCGCCGACCAGTCGGGCACGCTCAAGGGTTCAGGGCGCTCGATCGTGGGCTTTCACTTGCGCGACGCACTCGATTTGATCGCCAAGCGCCACCCCGGCGTGCTGCTGCGCTTTGGCGGCCATGCCGCCGCGGCCGGCTGCACCATTGCCGCCGCTCAGCTGCCCACCTTTGCCGCCGCCTTCGAGCAGATCGGCAGCGAATGGCTCGACGCCGCCACCCTGCAGCAGCGCCTCGAGACCGACGGCGCGCTCGAGCCCCAGTACCGCCGCCTGGACTTGTGCGACTCGCTGCAGCAGCAGGTCTGGGGCCAGGGCTTTGCCCCGCCGCTGTTTTGCGAAGAGCTCGAGGTGCTGTCGCAGCGCCTGCTGGGGCAAAAACACCTCGCGCTCAAGCTGCGCCATGGCGGCGAGCCGGTCGATGGCATCTGGTTTGGCCGCACCGAAACGCTGCCTGCGCGCGCCCGGCTGGCCTACCGCCTCGACGCCGACGAGTGGCAAGGACGGCGCCGCCTGCGTTTTTTGATCGAAGCCGCCGAGACGTAATGGGGGCCCGGCGTGGAGCAGCCCGCCCCCCAAAGGCTCAGAGCAGCGGCACCCCGGTTTTGCTCTGGATTTCTTCGCGGGTCACGCCCTCGGCCAGCTCCACCAGCTTGAGGCCTTCAGGGGTCACGTCCATCACCCCCAGGTCGGTGATGATGCGGTTCACCACCCCCTTGCCGGTGAGCGGCAGGGTGCATTGCGGGACGATTTTCAGGTCGGTGCTGCCGTCTTTTTTGCGCGCCACGTGCTCCATCAGCACCACCACGCGCGGCACGCCGGCCACCAAGTCCATGGCGCCGCCCATGCCCTTGACCATCTTGCCCGGAATCATCCAGTTGGCCAAATCGCCGCTGCCGGTGACTTGCATCGCGCCCAAGATCGAGAGGTTGATCTTGCCGCCGCGGATCATGGCAAAGCTGTCGTGGCTGCCAAAGATCGACGAGCCCTTGATGGTGGTCACGGTCTGTTTGCCGGCGTTGATCAGGTCGGCATCGACTTCGTCCTCGTAGGGGAAGGGGCCGATGCCGAGCATGCCGTTTTCGCTCTGCAGCCAGACCTCGATGTGGTCGGGCACGTGGTTGGCCACCAGCGTCGGGATGCCGATGCCTAGGTTGACGTAAAAGCCGTCTTGCAATTCTTGCGCCGCGCGGGCGGCCATCTGGTCTTGGGTCCAAGGCATGGGGGGCTCCTGCGGTGTCAGAATTTGCGGTCGCGGGTGGTGCGCTTTTCGATGCGCTTTTCGGGCGTGGGGTTGTGCACGATGCGGTGCACGTAGATGCCGGGCAGGTGCACGTCGTCGGGGGCGATGTCGCCGGTGGCCACGATGCGCTCGACCTCGACGATGCACAGCTTGCCGGCCATGGCCGCGGCCGGGTTGAAGTTGCGCGCCGTGAGGTGAAAGCGCAGGTTGCCCGACAGGTCGGCCACGTCGGCCTTGACCAGCGCCACGTCGGGCCGCAGAGCGCGCTCCATCACATAAGTGGAGCCGTCGAAGTCGCGCAGCTCTTTGCCCTCGGCCACCAGGGTGCCGACGCCGGTTTTGGTGAAAAACGCCGGGATGCCGGCGCCGCCGGCGCGCAGTTTTTCGGCCAGGGTGCCCTGCGGGGTGAACTCGAGCTCGAGCTCGCCGGCCAAATACTGGCGCTCAAATTCTTTGTTTTCGCCCACATAAGACGAAATCATCTTGCGAATCTGGCGCGTCTCGAGCAGCTTGCCCAAGCCAAAGCCATCGACCCCAGCGTTGTTGGAGATCACCGTCAGGTCGCGCACGCCGCTGTCGCGCAGCGCGTCAATCAGCGCCTCGGGGATGCCGCACAGGCCAAAGCCGCCCACCGCGATCAGTTGCCCATCGGCCACCACGCCCTGCAGCGCCGCCGCCGCACTGGGATAGACCTTGTTCATGCACGCTCCTGTGTGTAGTTGATGGTTTTGAATTGTACGGGCGCTGCACCCTAACCTTCTGGCGCAACCTATTGGCGCGCCGTGCGCACCGGCTCGGGCGGCTGCTGCGGGTGGCTGCAGCGCCAGGGGTTGATGTCGAGCCCGCCGCGGCGCGTGTAGCGCGCATAGACGCTGAGCTTGAGCGGGCGGCAGCGCTGCCAGATGTCGAGGTAGATGCGCTCCACGCATTGCTCGTGAAAACCGGTGTGCTGCCTGAAGCTCACCAAGTAGCGCAGCAGGCCGGCTTGGTCGATCGGTGCCCCACTGTAGGCGATCTGCACGCTGGCCCAGTCGGGCTGGCCGGTCACGGGGCAGTTACTTTTGAGCAGGTCGCTGGTCAGCACCTCTTGCACCACGGCTTGGCTGGTGTCGGCCTGCAGGTGCTGCGGGGCGGGCTCGTAGTCGCTGCACTCCTCATCCAGTCGGTCCAGGCTCAGGCCCTCGAGCGCTTGCAAGCGCTCCTGGCCAAACTGCGCCGGGCGCAGCAGGCGCACGCCCACGCCGCCGCTGCGCTCGCTGCCGCGCCACAGCGCCTCGGTCAAATCCTGGCGCAGGCGCTGCTGCACCGCTTCGGCGCTGTCGAACACGCTCTGGTTGTAGCTGTTGAGGTAGAGCTTGAACGATTTGCTCTCGATCAGCTGCGGCGTCTCGCAGGGCACGGTGAAATGCACGATCGCCAGCTGCGGCTTGCCGCGCGCATTGAGCCAGCTGAGCTCGTAAGCCGTCCACAGATCGGCCCCCAGAAAGGGCAAGGTGGCCCCTACGCCCAGCTCGGCGCGCTTGGGCGCACGCGGCAGCGGGCACAGCAGCGTGGGGTCGTAGCGCTCGGGGTAGGCGGTGGGCTGGCCGAGCAGCAGGGGCTGCGGGGACTGATCGGGCGGTGGGCAGGTGGACGACATCGGCTGGATGGGGCTATGCGTGTGACTGGAGGGGGGCATCAGACAAAGGTGTGCTCGCGCAACCACTTGGTGGCGATCCACTTTTCGCCCTCCCATACCGGCACGCTGCCGTGCAGGGTGCGGGTGCTGGGGTGTGGGCGTTCATAAGCAAAATACAGCGCCTGCCCGCACTGCGGCAGCACCTCGAGCCCCAGATCGGGGAAGGTCGTGGCGCCGCCGCGCGGCACTTGATTGAGGTAAATCAGCACCGTGGCCAAGCGCTGGCCGCCGCGCCGCGTCAGGGCGGGGGTGCCGGGCTCGCCTGGGTCGAAGTAGTCGTAATGCGGCTTGTACTCGCCGCCCTCGGGGTAGTGCAGCACCTGCAAACCCTCGCCGTATTCAATCGGCCAGCGCAGCAAGCGGGCAATGCGCGCCTCTAGGCGTCGCACCAGCTCGGTTTCGCCGCGCCCAAAAAACATGCCGCTGCTGGTGCGGTCGGGGTTGATTTCGCTGCCCCCGCTGCGCGTCTGCACGGTGAGCGAGCGCTTGAGCCGCGGCCGCGCGGCCTCGATCAGCTGCGCGCACTCGGCCGGCGTGAGCAGCCCATCGAACAGCGCCAGCGGCGGGTGCTGCAAGCGCAGCCGCAGCTCCACCGACCGATCGCCGCAATCAAAGCAGCGCTGCGCCGCGCCCCAGTCGGGCTGAGGCAGGGCTGCGGGCGCGGGGGCTGGCTGGCCGTTGGCGGGCATGGCTGTGGGCGGTTCAGGCCGGCAAGCGGAACACCAGCCGATCCGGCCCCGATTCGCTGGCTACAAAGCGGTAGCCTTCGGCGTTGAAAGCTTTGAGCTGCTCGAGGCTGATGGCGCGGCAGTCGATGGCGTGGCGCATCATCAGGCCGCGCGCGCGCTTGGCGGCAAAACCCATGACCCGGTAGCGCCCGCCGTGCAGTTGCTCAAACACGCAATGCACCACCCGCGGCTGCAGGGCCGATGCATTCACCGCCTTGAAGTATTCCTCGCTCGCCAAGTTGACGACCAGCGGCACCGGGTCGGTGCTGGCGCGCTGGTTCAGGTAGTCGCTGATCTGGCGGCCCCAGTACTGCACCAGGTTTTTGCCCCGGGCGGTGGCCAGCCGGGTGCCCATTTCGAGCCGGTAGGACTGCATCAGATCGAGCGGACGCAGCACGCCGTACAGGCCGCTCAAGATGCACAGATGCTGTTGCGCCCATTGCAGATCGGTTTCGCTCAAAGTGCGCGCCTGCAAGCCATCGTACACATCGCCGTCGAAAGCCAACAGCGCCTGCTTGGCGTTGGCGGGCGTAAAAACCGGCTGCCAAGCCTGAAAGCGCGCCGCATTGAGCGCCGCCAGCTTGTCGCTCAGGCCCATGAGCTCGGCCAGCTCGTGCGGCGCCAGGGCGCGCAACTGCGCCACCAGTTCGGCCGCCTGCGCCACAAACTGCGGCTGGCTGTGGCTGGCGCTGTGGGCAGGGGTCTCGAAATCGAGTGCTTTGGCGGGCGACAACAAAAACAACATGGCTGGAGGGTCCTCTGGTCTGCGGCGGGGGCTCGGCTTAATGCGCGATTATCGGGGCAGCGCAAGGCGGCGGGCGGTCTGGTGCAACCAGCTCCAGATGCGCTCATGCCCGATGCCGCCCGCTTGTTCGATGGCGAGGTTGCGCAAGTTGTCGGCCGCCAACTCAATCTCGCCCTCGGCCCACTGCACGTGCTGCCCAAAATCGCCCAACCGCGCTTGAGCATAAACGGCTGGGGCGCGAAGGGGCGCGAGCGCCTGGGTGGCGCCGATCCAGTCGTTCAGATCGACCTCAAAGCCCTGACCGTCGGCATAGGTCAAGCGCAGACGGGTGTCGGGCAAGGCCTCGACGGCGGTGAGTGTGAAATGGTTTTTTCTCATGCTTGCAAATCCTCGAAAGTTTGGGCGAGCCACGCTTCGCGCTCCTTGGCCACAGCCATGAGGGTCAGGCCACGATTTTCTCAGCTAGCGCCAGTTCTCGACCTGCAAGCCGCTGACGCGGTTGAACTCGCCCACGTTGGAGGTCACCACGATCAGGCCGCGTGCCACGCCGGTGCCGGCAATCAGCGCATGGTAAGCGCCGATGGGCTGGCCCTGCAGCTTGAGCGCCGCGCGAATGGCCGCCGTGGCCTTCGCGTCGGCCTCGTTGAAGGGCACGGTACCGACGACCGAAAACAAGGCATCGAGCACCGGCGCCAGCTTGCGGGCGCGCTCGCTGTTGAGCGCGAGCCCATAATCGATCTCCATGCGCGTGAGCGCCGAGACCACGATCAGCTTCGGTGAGGTCGCCTTCAGGCGGGCCATCACGCCCGCTTGGCCCTTGACAAAATCGGACACCGTGCAGGTGTCGAGCAGATACTTCATGCCAGCGGATCATCCACCGGCGCTTTGAGCCGCTCGCGGCTGGCTTCAAAGGGCGGCACATCGGCCAGGCCCTGAAAGCTGGCCACGGCCAGGGGCCATTGCGGCTGGGATTGCTGCGCCAGCCACTCGCGCACCGCAGCGCGGATCAGCGCATTGCGGCTCTGCCCCACCTGCAGTGCCATGGCGTTGAGCTGCTGCCCGGTGCTGTCGTCGAGATAGATGTTGAAGTGCATGGCGGCCTCCGTGCGTTGGGCATTCAGTATAACACCTTGCTATGTTATATCACTCAAGGGTCAATATCAAAAGGAAGCTCTGCGACCACGCCAGCCCGCCCGCCACCCCCCGCCAGCCCGATAAAATCGACCACCCCCCTGCCCCAGTGCAGCCGCCCGCGAACCCTTCCCCAGCCCGCACCTTGCCCACCATGCCTGACACCCCTGCCCAACCGGGCCTGCACAGCCTGCCCAAATCGTTCCAACCGGCCGAACTCGAGGCGCGCTGGGGGCCAGAGTGGGAGCGGCGCGGCTTGGGGCGCGCGGGCGTGCGCGGCACGGGGCAGGCGCAGGCCGGCGTGCCCGCCTTTGCCATCCAGTTGCCGCCACCCAACGTCACCGGCACCTTGCACATGGGGCACGCCTTCAACCAGACCGTGATGGACAGCCTCACGCGCTACCACCGCATGCTGGGCCACAACACGCTCTGGGTTCCGGGCACCGACCACGCCGGCATCGCCACCCAGATCGTGGTCGAGCGCCAGTTGCAGGCCCAGGGGCGCAACCGGCACCAGCTCGGCGCCACCGAAACCGCGTCGCGCCAGCGCTTCATCGAACACGTGTGGCAGTGGAAACAACAATCCGGCCAGACCATCACGCAACAGATGCGGCGCATGGGCGACAGCGTGGACTGGAGCCGCGAGTACTTCACCATGGACGAGCGCCTGTCGCCGGTGGTCACCGAGACCTTCGTGCGCCTGTACGAGCAGGGCCTGATCTACCGCGGCAAGCGGCTGGTCAACTGGGACCCGGTGCTCAAGAGCGCGGTGTCCGACCTCGAAGTCGAGAGCGAGGAAGAAGACGGCTGGCTCTGGCACATCGCCTACCCGCTGGTCAGCGGCGCTGGGCAGCTGGTGGTGGCCACCACGCGCCCCGAAACCCTGCTGGGCGACGTGGCCGTGATGGTGCACCCCGAAGACGAACGCTACGCGCACCTCGTGGGCCAGTACGTGCGCCTGCCTCTGTGCGAGCGCGAAATCCCGGTCATCGCCGACGCCTACGTCGATCGCGCCTTCGGCACCGGTGTGGTCAAGGTCACGCCGGCGCACGACGCCAACGACTACGCCGTCGGGCAGCGGCACCAGTTGCCGATCATCGGCGTGCTCGCGCTCGACGCCACCCTCAACGACCACGCCCCCGCGCCCTACCGCGGCCTAGACCGCTTCGAGGCGCGCCAGCGCGTGGTGGCCGACCTGCAAAGCGCCGGGCTGCTGGTCGAGACCAAAAAACACCGCCTGATGGTGCCGCGCTGCACCCGCACCGGCCAAGTGGTGGAGCCCATGCTCACCGACCAATGGTTCGTGGCCGTCAACCAAGCCCCGCGCGCGCACGCAGCCGATGGCGCCAACAACTACACCACCCCCGACAGCCGCAGCATCGCCCAAAAAGCCATCGACGCGGTCAACAGCGGCGCGGTGCGCTTCGTGCCCGAAAACTGGGTCAACACCTACCACCAGTGGATGGGCAACCTGCAAGACTGGTGCATCAGCCGCCAGTTGTGGTGGGGGCACCAGATCCCGGCTTGGTACGACCTCGAGGGCCAAGTCTATGTGGCGCGCGACGCCGCCGCCGCCCAAGCCCAATTCGAAGCCCGCTGCGCCAGCCTCAACCCCAGCCAGCGCGACGCCCTGCTCGCCGCCGGCTTGGTGCGCGACCCCGACGTGCTCGACACCTGGTACTCCAGCGCGCTGATCCCGTTTTCCACCCTAGGCTGGCCGCAGGCGGCTGAGGGGAAAAGTGCCGGAGACGGCGGGCCAGCCGGGGGCGCTCGCAGCGCCATTGCGGCCGAAGGACGCCTAAGCAAGAGTGCCCCCGGCTGGCCCGACGGCTCCGGCGCGAGCGCCAACCAAGCCAGCGCCGCCCCCACCGACTACGACCTGTACCTGCCCAGCAGCGTGCTCGTCACCGGCTACGACATCATCTTTTTTTGGGTCGCGCGCATGATCATGATGAGCACCCACTTCACCGGCCGGGTGCCCTTTCGCCACGTCTATATCCACGGCTTGGTGCGCGACGCCCAAGGCCGCAAAATGAGCAAAAGCGAAGGCAACGTGCTCGACCCGGTTGACCTCATCGACGGCATCGAACTCGCGCCCCTGCTCGACAAACGCAGCAGCGGCCTGCGCAAACCCGAAACCGCGCCCGCCGTGCGCAAAGCCACCGAACGCGAATTCCCCGACGGCATCCCCGCCTACGGCGCCGACGCCCTGCGCCTGACCTTCGCCGCCCTAGCCAGCCTAGGGCGCAGCATCAACTTCGACAGCAAACGCTGCGAAGGCTACCGCAACTTCTGCAACAAACTCTGGAACGCCACCCGCTTCGTGCTCATGCACTGCGAAGGCCACGACTGCGGCCTAGACGCCCACCCCCCCAGCAGCTGCGCCCATACCGATGGCGCCTACCTCGACTTCAGCGCCGCCGACCGCTGGATCGTCTCGCGCCTGCAACGCGCCGAAGCCGAAGTGGCCCAAGGCTATGCCGACTACCGGCTCGACCTCGTGGCGCAAACCGTGTACGAACTGGTCTGGAACGAGTTTTGCGACTGGTACTTGGAGCTGGCCAAAGTGCAGCTGCAACAGGGCAGCCCGGCGCAGCAGCGCGCCACCCGCCGCACCCTCATCCGCAGCCTCGAAACCCTGCTGCGGCTGGCGCACCCCATCATCCCCTTCATCACCGAAGCGCTGTGGCAAACCGTGGCCCCCGTGGCCGGGCGCTGGCCGCAAGACGCCA
>Ga0208491_10075_pt1 | contig 33543 bp, 29 predicted proteins | sample SubbioCSW11_NovA_FD_184819 | JGI IMG/M metagenome (GOLD analysis project Ga0208491, IMG submission 184819) | Serpentinite rock and fluid subsurface biosphere microbial communities from McLaughlin Reserve, California, USA - CR11_CSW11_NovA (SPAdes) | ecosystem: Environmental > Terrestrial > Deep...
TCAAGACTCCTCTTCAGATCCTAAAATGTATTTAACTACATTTTAGCAGTTCGAAGAAGAAAAGACCAGTGGGTTATTGAAAATCTTTATTGTGACTACATTTTACTCGACTTTGACGTGGCCCTGAGGGTTAGCCCAAAGGGAGAGGGGATTAGAGAAGGAGAGCCCTCCCCTCTCCACCCCCCGAGGGAGGGTGTAACGCTGCCTGTGACGCCGCTTTGTCACATTTCCCTCTCCACCCCCGGGGGGGAGAGGGTTAGGGTGAGGGGGGAGAGGATTAGAGCTAGGGGGGCAGCAGGGTTTCCGTTACAGCATGGCGAACAGCTTTAGCAGAAGTCGGCATTACTTTAAGCGGGAGGCGACAGCATTGGAAAAATTAGCGTTTAACTTTCAAGCGATTCTTGCTTCTATACTTGATAAACCGGCAGAAATGACTGATTTCGCTAAGGAACAGATGGATCATATCAAAAGGATATTGCATACTATGCCCGCCTATACCTGCCCCGCATCGTGCAGCCTCTGCTGCCATGGCTCCATTCTCATGTCATATGTGGAATACATCCATATCCTGCACATTCTGCGGGGAAAATATAACGCTGAAGAACTGTCGGCGCTGTTTAGCCGGCGCCTGGGGGTTTTAGAAGAAGAAGGCAAGTTGCTCTGCCCCTTTATAGATGAAAACAAAAAAGCGGAACACTGCGCCATTTATCATGACCGTCCGCTTATTTGCCGTGTTTACGGCACTACCGCTGCACCTTGCGCAACAGAAATTGAGTATCCTCATTTCCCTTCGGCAGGATTTCACCACGCCCACAACCTGCTATATTATCTGGCAGACGGCAGCTTTATCGGTCTGCCACTCCCGGATGGGCTGGCTTTATTTGAGGCGCCTTTTTCTATTTGGGCTGCCGCCGACAGCGGAAAAACGGAAGAAGTGCTGAATATTTTTGCCGAACATGGCAGCATGCGCGCCGTGATCTGTGACGTGCCGGCAAACCGTTTTTTCACCATCCTTCCGGGCGGAGAACGCCAATATATAACCTGATTGCGCTTTCAGTTAATAGTAATATGGATTTCCTTGCCAAGACTACGTGCAATTTTAATGATAAAATCCAACGAAGGGTTATAAGCGCCGCTTTCAAAACGGGATATGTTGGATTTTTGTGTCCCGACACGCAAGGCAAGTTCTTCCTGGGTAATATTCAACTGATTCCTAGCATCAATAATTTGTGCAATCAACTCATAACGGGGTTTTAATTTTTCATACTCTGTCTTAAATTCCTCGTCCTTCATCAATCTTGCCTTAATATCCTCAAATTTCACGCCTGCTCTACTCATCTTGACACCTTCTTTCATAATCAAACTTATAGCTTAATGCTTTTTCAAGCTCTTTTATTGGTGTTTTATTGGTTTTCTTTACAAAACCATGAAGCAGTATAAAGGTATTCTTTTTATAAAGAAAGTAAAATATTCTCGTAATATCGGATGAAAACTTCACCCGTAGCTCAAACAGTCCTTTATAGCGTACTCCCTTGATCGCAGTTGAAAAGGGCTCGCGGATATTAATACCCAACTTCTTAAGCAGTAATATGTCGCTGTACGCTTTAGCTCGTAGCTTTGAATTCAACGACAGCAAAAAATCTTCAACCGGGATTTCACCGTTTTCCTTTTGGTAAAATTCTACTTCCCAATCCAAACCGCTGCCTCCCTTGTAAGATTATATGCATGTTATGATAATTATGTTATCATATATGATAACATTTGTCAAGGAATATTCACTATCTAGGCATATTAAAAGTCTTTTATCTATGCAAAAAAGGCGCTATCCCATTACGGGATAATGCCTCATTTTGCTTTACCGTTTCTGTTAATGGGTTCAATTAGTTTTCATACTAAACCACGCCTCAGTAAAAAGGATACGGTAGTAGTTCCTTTCTGCTCAAACTAGAAGTCTAGCTGCTTGCTTTCGATTATTTTGCCCTCAAGCGAAATCCGTATAGCAGTAAACGGAACATTAACTCCGGAACGCTGGAGCGCTTCACGCACAATGCTGATTAAACCGTTGCAGCAGGGAACTTCCATATGAACCACAGTTATCCCTTTTAGATCGTTAACCCTGATGATTTCCGCCAATTTTTCCACAGACGGCAATGTTTCATCCAGCTTTGGACAACTAATTGCCAGCGCATGTCCGCGCAGCAAATTTTGGTGAAAATCGGCGAAGGCGAAAGGTACACAGTCGGCTGCCACCAATAATTCAGCATTTTTAAAATAAGCGGCCGCCGGATTTACCAATTTCAGTTTAACAGGCCACTGTCCAAGCTCAGAAACGCCCTCACCCTGCGCCGTGGTTATTTCAGCATCCCTTTTTCCGGCAGCCAGAGTGCGCGTCATAGTGCCAGGGCAAGCGCAAACATCAATTTTTGGTTTTTCAGCCTGTTGCAGATGAGCGTGGACGGCCTGTTCGTCAAACGCCTCCGCTTCCCGCTCTTCAATCTGCAGCGCACCCTGCGGGCATTCACCTAGGCAGGCGCCTAACCCGTCGCAAAGATTATCTGCAATCAGACGTGCTTTGCCGTTGACAATCTGCAGAGACCCTTCCGCGCAGGAGGGGACGCACAGCCCGCAACCGTTACATTTATCTTCATCAATCCGGATAATCTGTCTTTTCATGACTCTTTCCTCCCTGTTCTAACTTATCATCAGCACGAGTATAGCATGCTTCCAGTCCCGCCGCTGTGACATAAGTCATCCGTGTGCTGATTACGCAAGTTTTTTCGAAAGATATACAGTTATAGCGATTTTTAAGGAAAAAGAAGGAATCGCCACTAACGAGCAGAATTATAGAGGCAAGACAAAAACCGCAGATTGAGGTGGCATGTAATGAATATAGGCATCATCGGCGGCGGACGGGGCGGCTTGGCAGTTATGGAGCTTCTCCTTACAATCCCCGGCATGAACGTGATTTGGGTTTCCGACCTGCAAACAGACGCGCCCGCTTTGCTCAAAGCCCGCAAGCTCGGCATCGAGACGATTACCGATTTTGTGTTCAAGCTCTCGGACCTAAGCCTGCAAATGGTTATTGAAGCAACGGGAGTGGAAAAGGTAGGACAACGGCTCAGAGAAAATGTGAGTGCCCATACCACGGTGATGAATGCTGCTGCAGCCAAGCTGCTTATTACTATTGTGGAAAGTCGGGCAGCGCTATTTAAAAAGATTTATGCCAACGCGGAAGAACTGGCTAGTTATACCGAGCAGTTAAATGACTCGGCAGACCAGATCAGGCTGAGTATGGAACACTTAGCAGGTGAGGCCGAAAAGCTTGCCAATTATGGCGAGACACTGACGGCTACCTCGCAAACTGCCACCACTGAAGCAGAAAAAACGCAGCAAATCTTAAAAATAATTGATGATATCGCCAAACAGACTAATATCATCGGTTTGAATGCCGCGATTGAAGCGGCTAGAGTGGGCAAAGCAGGCGGGGGTTTTTCAGTCGTTGCCACAGAAATTCGCAAACTGGCTGTGAGCACCAGTACGTCGACCAAAGAAATCGGCTCAATCACAAACAGCGTAAAAAGCTATATGCAAACCATTAACCATGGCATCAAAGAATCCGGGCTGATTGCCCAAAGCCAGGCGGCTGCCTCAGAAGAAGTGCTGGCAGCGCTTGAATCGCTGGCAGATGTCTCGAAACGCCTCCAACAACTGGCAGACGACCTGTTAAAATTGCAGTAAAAATAATTCAATAAGAAAAGCCTAAGGAAGTTTTTTCCGCAACAAGAAACGAGGCTGGGGCTCTCCACCCGCCTCGTTTCTTGTTATCGGTAAATATTTGAGATTTTCAGATGTTCCGCCTCAATATCAGCCAGGGCGCGAAATACATCCTGAACGCGTTTTTCCGGCGCCCGGTCGGCAAACTGCAAATATAATTGAATTGCACGTTGTTCCCGGGCATGGGCATCAGCCAGGTTTTGAGCGTCATCATTGGCGGCACAGCTTGCCGCTGGCAAAGCCGGCTCTTCCACGCCTGCCATCTCTGCAAGCAACTCGGCATGCTCCATTTCTTGTTTATGTAAGCGCTTGAAGATAGCTTCAGTTACTTGTGTCTGAGCATTCTGCTGGGCACATTTATAAAAAGCTGCATTATTAACTTCCAAATCTATGGCTTGCAGACAGTCATCATAACTTTGCTGACACAACTCAATCTTGCCTGTTTTCGCCCACTCTGCGGCGCCTACCATCCAGCGGCCGTGCGCTCCGCAAAAAGGACACCGATCTGGCGCAGCGCTTCCTAAGTATGTTTCACCGCAAATCTGACAACGATACGGATTAAACATCTTCCCCACCTCCATCGTTTAGTTTACCATATATTTTTCCACACTGCATATTTCTATACACCGGCGAGTTTTCCTGCAAATCCCAGCACGCCTTAATAAATGGTTAAGCATCTTTTTATCTTTTGGAGGTTGCCGATGAATTTCTTTTCACTGTTTGCACCGTTTTACGACTGCTTTATGGCGGCGCTGCACAAAAAACAGGGTAAAGTGCTGCTTGCCAGACTCGCCCCCTTGAGCGGCCGCAAGGTGCTGGACGTGGGCGGCGGCACAGGAAAGCTTGCGGCCCAGCTGGAAAAGGTCGGCGCCGATGTCTGGCTCCTGGATTCTTCCGCTGCCATGCTGAAACGGGCGCGCCGCGTATTGCCGGACAACCGTGCCGTTTTGGGCGATGCGGCCTCTCTCCCTTTTGCGGAAGATTGCTTTGATGTAGTGATGATTGTGGATGCGCTCCATCATTTCCGCAAACAAGAAATCGTGCTTGAGGAAGCATTACGCGTCTTAAAGCCCGGCGGCACGCTGGCTATTCTCGATTTTGACCGGAAGAGCGCCGCTGTAAAGCTCCTGTCAATACTTGAACAAGTAGTGTTGGAACCTGCGCTGATGCTCACAGCCGAGCAGCTGGAGAAACTGCTGACACAAAAAGGTTTCGTTAACTTAGAGACGGAGATAATCTCTGCAGCTCAGTATCTGATAATGAGCAGCAAACCATAAATGCTCCTGACTTGGCCCTCACCCTAACCCTCTCCCAGAGGGAGAGGGGAGATGTTGGGGAGGGAGAGGGGAGTTATTAGCCCTCACCTGTGCCCCTCGGGCGGGTTTGAAACCCGCCCCTACCAGATACACGCTACTAGATACACGCTACTGGGCTCACTCCACCCGGCTGTTACGGCCGTAGGGGCGGGTTTCAAACCCGCCCACCCAGACATAGAGGGGAAAGTATGCCCTCACCCTAGTATTTCAACTCTCTCTTGTATAATTTAACAACCCGCCGGCCTTGATAATCGCTACCTCTCGCTGCGTCAGGCCATGCAGCACAGAGAAGCTCGCCCCGCTTCTGCAGTTCAATACCGTCAGTTCCTCACCTTGTTGCAGTTGCCTGCCCACAGCGCTAAGCTCCAAGATGTCACCCTGACTGATTTGCTGATAATCACTTTCCTCTTTGAATGTAAGCGGCAAAATGCCAAAATTGATTAAATTTGCACGGTGAATGCGCGCAAAGGATTTGGCAAGCACCGCTTTGACGCCCAGATACATAGGTGCCAGAGCGGCATGTTCACGACTGGAGCCCTGACCGTAATTATGCCCCCCTAAAACAATGCCGCTGCCTGCAGCTTTGGCCCTTTCAGAAAATTCGGGGTCGAGAGCAGAAAAGACATAGCGGCTAATGGCGGGGATATTGGAACGCAGCGGCAAAATTTTTGCGCCGGCTGGCATAATATGATCGGTTGTTATATTGTCCGCCACTTTCAAGAGTACGCTGACAGTCAAATTCTCCGGCAGTGCCGTATTGACAGGCAGCGGCTTGATATTAGGACCGCGCACTACTACCACCTTGGCAGGCTCCGCGGCAGGCGGAATAAGCAAACTGTCGTCCAGCAAAAATTTTCCCGGCTGCTCAATCTGCCTGTATTCACCTAGTTGACGCGGGTCAACCAGCTTACCTGCCAAAGCGGCGGCGGCGGCTGTTTCCGGACTAACGAGATAGACTCCGGCATCAGCAGTTCCGGAACGTCCGGGAAAATTGCGGTTAAAAGTGCGCACAGATACTGACGCAGACGGCGGTGCTTGACCCATGCCGATGCACGGGCCGCAGCTTGCCTCCAAAATACGGGCGCCGGCGCTAATTAAATCGGCGAGAGCACCGTTTTGGGCGAGCATTGCAAATACTTGCCGCGACCCGGGGGAGATTACCAGACTCACCTCATCATGCACTTTTTTCCCGCGCAAGATATTTGCTACTTGCATTAAATCGGCAAAAGACGAGTTAGTACAACTGCCGATAGCAACTTGGTCAACCTTCACATCCCCCAAATCTTGAATCTTCTTTACCGCATCCGGACTGTGCGGTGTGGCGGCCAACGGTTCCAAGCTTGCTAAATCAAGCACAATTTCTTCATCGTAAACGGCGTCCGCCGCAGGCAATAATTCCACCCACTGCTCTTCGCGGCCCTGCGCCGCCAGAAATGCCCGTGTCACGCCGTCACTTGGGAAGACTGAAGATGTGGCACCAAGCTCAGCCCCCATATTGGCAATGGTCGCACGCTCAGGCACCGACAGGCTTGCCACACCGGAACCGACGTACTCAATAACTTTACCGACGCCGCCTTTGACGCTCAAGCGGCGCAATACTTCCAAAACCACATCTTTGGCGGAAACCCAGGGACGAAGCCGGTTCACAAGTTCTACCTTGAGCACTTGCGGCATTGTAAGATAGAAGGGGCCGCCTCCCATGGCGACAGCTACATCTAAACCACCGGCGCCTATAGCCAGCATGCCAAGGCCACCTCCTGTGGGGGTATGACTGTCAGAGCCAAGCAGTGTCTTGCCCGGAACGCCGAAGCGCTCCAGGTGAATTTGGTGGCAGATACCATTGCCCGGACGTGAGAAATAGATGCCGTGCTTAGCTGCTACCGTTTGGAGAAAACGGTGGTCATCTGCATTCTCAAAGCCTGTCTGCAAGGTATTGTGGTCAATATAGGAAACCGACAGCTCTGTACGCACCTGTGGTACTCCCATAGCTTCAAACTGCAAATAAGCCATTGTGCCGGTGGCGTCTTGTGTCAATGTCTGGTCAATTTTAAGCGCAATCTCACTCCCGGCATTCATTTCCCCGGCTACCAGATGCGCGGCAATAATTTTGCGCGTAATATTTTGTCCCATCTTCCCTTCCCCCTGTCGGTCATTCACTTGAATTTATCTATGTTGTTTCTCTCAGCCATTCCTCTAATTTTATAAGGGTGGAATCATGATCTTTCTTAGCCTTATCAAGCATATAAGCATGAATATCGGCGTCAATCGAACTCACAATACCACTCTCTCTTATTAATAATCTTTACTTTGCCTTTAGCAAGGTCATCCTCCCATTGCTGCCTGCAAAGCAAATCCAATATTTCTTGTTCTCCTTTATCCCTGGGCCGGCGTCTAACAACCCTGCCACAACGCGCGCTAATAATGATGCGATTGGTCGCCGGCATTTTTTCTTGTATTCTTTTTTCTATATCCTGCACTCTCCACTCACGCATCAAACCACCTGCTTACTGCCTGATTTATGCCAATTATAGCACACAAAATAATGCTCATCAAATATATGTTCCCCGTATCATGTAACTCAAACGAATGAGGACATTACACATCTCCAGCGATTCATCTGCAACTGCGTCTGCATTCTTAAATTATTGCAGCGCTGGCTAGAATATTGTTTGTATGGTTAAGCGCAGGATTTTGACTTGCTAAAAGAGAAGATATACCATAGAAAACATGTAAGCTTCAGTTTAAGAAAAGGTGGTGTAAACGTTGCCGGCCAATCTGACTCCCCAATATTATTCTGCGGAAGAAAAATATAAAAAAGGACGCTCTGCGGAAGAAAAAATCGAGGGTCTCCAAGAAATGCTGGCGGTGATTCCTAAGCATAAGGGCACGGAAAAGCTGCAAGCCGATCTAAAAAAACGACTCTCGCAGATGCGCGACGAGTCACTGCAAAAAAAGAAACAAACCGGCGGCTTTAACCCTTTCCACGTGGAGAAGCAGGGTGCCGGACAAGTTGTCTTGGCCGGTTATCCAAATACTGGCAAATCGGCTTTAGTGGCTGCGCTGACGCGTGCAAAAATAAAGGTTGCCGATTTTCCCTTTACTACAGCAGTGCCGGCTACCGGCATGATGCCCTACGAAGACGTACTGGTGCAGCTTGTGGATACGCCCCCTTTTACGGCGGAAGGTCTTCCCCCCGGTCTAACAGGCACACTGCGCAACGCTGACGCCATTCTCATTATTATTGACTTGAACTCGGGAGATTGCCTCACACAACTGGAAACATCCCGCCATCTCCTGACAGAACGGGGCGTGATCGACCCTGAAGGAGAGAGTCCGCTTGCTCTCCCCTTTCTACTTTTAGGAATGAAGGCTGATTTGCCGGATGCGGCAGCCAACTTGGAGATTCTGGCCGAACTTCAGCCGGAGCTAAAAATTTTGCCTGTATCCGTCCACAGTGAATTGACGCTGCTGCGGGAAACCATCTACCGCCTCTTGGACGTGAACCGCATTTACGGCAAAACTCCGGGTAAAAAGGCGGAAATGGAACGTCCCTTTATCCTGAAATCAGGCTCTACTGTGCTGGATTTAGCGTATCAAATCCACCGGGATTTCCCAAATAAGCTAAAGAGTGCCCTTGTCTGGGGCTCAGCTCGCTTTGATGGCCAAGCGGTGGCTCGGGATTATCTTCTGCAAGATAAAGATATTGTAGAGCTGGTAATCTAAGCTTGCTGCTTAACTAGCTCTAAGCTGGCGAGAAGCCTTGCTTGTCCCACCATTCTTCCCGGAGAAGATCATATGTTTTCTGGAGTGACTCAAGATGAACGTCCTCCCACTCTGCCAGCTGCAGCAACAGTTTTTTGACGGCCGGAGTGGTAGCTGCTTCAGCAGCATTTTTATAAAATATGCCGGAGGCCATTTCCATTAAAATCCCAATTTTGTAGACAGAAATCTCAAGCGAGCCGGATTCGGCGCCAATAGTCGCGCGGCGGAAAATTTGCGGTGAGAGCACCTCAACAATCTCCATTTCTGCAAGAGCAACCGTCTGCTTTGCGGCCAGTTGCCCATACATTTTGCGTAACCAAGCTTCATGCTGCCGCTCCTCCCGGGCAAGCTGAGTAAACGCATCTTTCACAGAAGCATCTTCCGCCCGCTGCGCCGCCAAATCGTAAAACTGCCAGCCTTCCACTTCATTTAAAATAGCCTGCCGTAAAATCTTCAGCTCTTCCACACTTCTCACCTTCCAGTCTGCTTTTTCTTACCTCTGCTATTTCTATTTTACCACAAGAACTCTTTGAATCATAAACCTTATAGAAGGAGGGATTGGTTTGTCACTAGAAAAGGAACAAGTCAGCGCAGAGATTATTTTACCGGAAAATACTGTTGTAGTCACCAACGCAAACCGCAGCCTTCAGGAAATCAGCAAAGATGTGGCGCATCATTATCATTCTACGATAGTGGCTGCTCTAGTCAATGGCAAAGTAAGGAATCTGGAAACAGTTGTAAGTTCACCCTCGGTGATAAAATTTCTCGACCTGACGACTAAAGAAGGCGTGCGGATTTACCAGCGCAGCCTGACACTGCTCTTAATTTATGCCACAAAGCTGCTCTTCCCTGAGGCTCAGCTTAAAGTTGAGCACTCCCTAGGCAAGGCTCTTTACTGCGAAATCAAGAAGATTCCCGAGCTTTCCGCCGAAGATGTGGCACAGCTCGAGAAAAAAATGTGGGAGCTGATCAATCAAGATTTGCCGATTGAGAAGAAAAAACTGCCTCTCAGTGAAGCAATTAACTTCTTTGAGCGCGAGGGCTTTCACGACAAAGTTCGGCTCTATAAGCGTTGGGCTAAAGAGGAACTGACCGTCTACAGCCTGGGAGATTCGACGTCTTCGCTCCATGGCTATATGATTCCTCGCTTGGGAATGTTGCACCTCTTTAGTATGCAGTATCATGCACCCGGCCTCATTCTCCGCTACCCCGATGAATCAGATCCATTCTCTATTCCTAAATTTACCAGGCAAAACAAGCTCTTTGAGATTTTTCGCGAATCAGAACAATGGAACCGGGTGCTTGGCTTTGACACCGTGGGAGTGCTGAACGACCTGATTGAAGACGACCATGGTCCTGATATTATCCGTATCGCTGAAGCGCTGCATGAGAAAAAAATTGCCCAAATTGCTGACAAAATCACAGCAGGCGAAAATGAAATCTCTATCATTCTCATTGCCGGGCCATCTTCATCAGGCAAGACTACTTTTGCTCAGCGCCTGCGTACGCAGCTTCTCGTTAACGGTATCCGTCCGCTTCCCATTTCCCTCGATGACTATTTTGTTGACCGGGAACATACACCGCTTGATGAAGCAAACAACCCGGACTTTGAACATATCGAAGCCATTGACCTGGAGCTCTTTAACCGGCACCTGCTCAAACTGATTGACGGTGAGGAAGTAGCCTTACCTACTTTTAACTTTAGTACCGGCTTAAGGGAGTATAATGGCCGCAAACTCAAGCTAAAAAAAGATCAGCCCCTGATTATCGAAGGCATCCACGGTCTCAATGAGCAGCTTACTCAGGCCATCCCCCGCCGGCAGAAATTCAAGATTTATGTTTCCGCGCTGACAGCCCTCAACATAGACTACCACACCCGCATCCATACGACCGATACTCGTCTGTTGCGGCGCATTGTCCGCGACAACCAGTTTCGCGGCACCGATGCTTTAAGCACCATCCGCCGCTGGCCATCGGTACGCCGCGGCGAAGAACGGAACATCTTTCACATACAGGAAGAGGCAGACATTATGTTTAACTCGTCACTGGTCTATGAACTGGCCGTCTTAAAGACATTTGCCCAGCCTCTGCTTGAGAAAATCACCACGACGGACCCGGAATATATAGATGCTAAACGCCTTCTCCTTTTCCTCTCCGGATTTGTTTCCCTCGGCGCCCACCACATCCCCACCAACTCTATCCTGCGAGAGTTTATCGGAGAATCTTGTTTTTTCCACATCTAAGAAAACAAACTCAAATCTCTACTCTGCACGAAATATGTTTTTGCCGATTGACAGACTTAACAATAATCTTTACTCTTAATATAGAATAAGTCAATCTAGCCTTCAAGGAGGGATATCTTTGGATTTAGGTAAATTTACAGAAAAGGCACAATCAGCTCTAAGTGAAGCGCAAAATCTGGCTGCGCGCCGCAATCAGCAAGCTGTGGACGCAGAACATCTCCTCCTTGCCCTGCTCAAACAAGAGAACGGACTTGTGCCCCGTTTATTTGTTAAAGCTGGTGCTAATCCCGAGTATCTCATCGCTCAGACAGAACAGGCACTGACCAAACAGCCGGCGGTGACAGGCGCCGCTTCATCCGCCTATATCACGCAACGGCTCAATCAGTTGTTGCTCCGCGCTCAAGATGAGGCAAAGCGCCTTAAAGATGAATATGTCAGCGTTGAGCATTTGGCGCTTGCCCTTTTTGACGATCCCGGCACCGGCAAACTCTTAGCCGATGCCTTGGTGACCCGTGCCGCATTTCTAAGGGCGATGAACGATGTCCGCGGTAACCAGCGGGTAACAAGCGCCAATCCGGAAGATACATACGAGGCGCTCGAGAAGTACGGCCGCGATCTGACGGAAATGGCGCGTCAAAACAAGCTCGACCCGGTTATCGGCCGCGACATGGAGATTCGCCGCGTGATTCAGGTGCTGTCAAGACGCACAAAAAACAATCCTGTGCTAATCGGTGAGCCAGGTGTAGGCAAAACGGCCATTGCGGAAGGTCTGGCACGGCGGATTGTAGCCGGCGATGTTCCGGAGTCCTTAAAGGACCGCAAAATTGTGGCGCTTGATATGGGCTCCCTGCTGGCAGGGGCAAAATTTCGCGGTGAATTTGAAGAGCGCCTCAAAGCCGTTCTCCAGGAAGTGACAAAATCTGCCGGGCGGATTATTCTTTTTATTGATGAACTGCATACTGTCGTTGGTGCCGGCAAGGCTGAGGGCTCGCTGGATGCCGGCAATATGTTAAAGCCTTTGCTGGCCCGGGGCGAGTTGCACTGTATTGGCGCCACTACTATGGACGAATACAGAAAATATATTGAAAAAGACGCGGCGTTGGAGCGACGCTTTCAACCGGTGCTGGTCGATGAGCCTACGGCGGAAAACACCATCTCCATCCTTCGCGGTCTGCGAGAACGCTATGAGCTGCACCACGGCGTGCGGATTCAGGATGCGGCGATGGTCTCAGCCGCCATCCTCAGCCACCGCTATATTTCCGACCGCTTTTTGCCTGACAAAGCTATCGACCTTATTGATGAAGCTGCCGCCAAACTTCGCACCGAAATGGAAAGTATGCCGGAGGAACTGGAAACGCTTGAACGCAGATTGATGCAACTGGAAATCGAACGGGAAGCGTTGCGCAAGGAAAAAGACCAAGCCTCCCAGAGCCGCCTGCAAGCATTGGAAAAAGAAGTGGCTGAAATTCGAACAGAGCGAGATGCTCTCCGCGCCCAGTGGGATACAGAAAAAAACACCATTGGCGGACTTAGCTTGCTGCGCGAAGAACTGGAGAAAGCTCGCCTTGAAATGGACCTGGCCCAACGAAATTACGACCTCAACAAAGTAGCTGAATACCAATACGGCAAAATCCCCGCTCTGGAGCAAAAATTAAGAGCAGCGGAAGAGCGGCTTGGCGGTGAGGCAAAACTCATCAAAGAAGAAGTAACCCCGGAGGAAGTAGCCGAAGTGGTTTCCCGCTGGACGGGTATTCCCCTTTCCCGTCTGTTGGAAGGAGAAAAAGAAAAGCTGTTGAGGCTTGACGATATTCTCCATCAGCGCGTAATCGGACAAGGTGAGGCGGTGCAGGCGGTAACCGACGCAGTTATCCGTGCCCGCTCCGGCTTAAAAGACCCCAAACGGCCCATCGGCTCCTTTATCTTCCTTGGCCCCACCGGAGTAGGCAAAACCGAGTTGGCCAGAGCACTGGCAGAATCGCTCTTTGACAGCGAAGAAAATATGATCCGGATTGATATGAGCGAATATATGGAGAAACATACGGTGGCGCGCCTAATCGGCGCCCCGCCCGGGTATGTAGGTTATGACGAAGGAGGCCAACTGACAGAAGCAGTCCGGCGCAAGCCTTACAGTGTGCTCTTATTTGACGAAATTGAAAAAGCACATTATGATGTCTTTAACGTGCTGTTGCAAATTCTCGACGACGGCAGGCTCACAGACAGCCAAGGCCGCACCGTTGATTTCAAAAACACGATTATTATCATGACATCCAATCTCGGCAGTATCCATCTGCTGGAAAATGCGGGCCAGCCGGGGGAGATAGCCGAAAGCATCAAAGAAAAAGTTTTTGCCGAGTTGCGCAGCCACTTCCGTCCGGAATTTTTAAACCGTATCGATGAAATCGTCCTATTCAAGCCGCTCACACTGGAAGAAACCAAACAAATTGTTGATTTGCAACTTGCCCTTTTGCGCCGGCGCCTAGCCGAACGCCGGATCAGCTTAACCCTATCCGAGGCGGCAAGGGATTTCATTGCCCAGGCCGGGTATGACCCTGTTTACGGTGCCCGCCCCCTTAAACGCTATCTGCAGCGTGAAGTGGAAACAGTGCTTGCCAGAAAAATAATCGGCGGCGAAATAGCTGACAATGATTCCATAACGTTAGACGCCGAAGGCGAACGACTTCTCTTCCGAATCGTCAGTTGACGGCAAGCTAAAGCATTTTTCACAAACTTATTTCAGCAAAGAGGTGGAAATACTTGACAAAGAAACATGTGGCCGGCATCTGTGTAGGTGCCTCCAACATCAAAATTGTTACCGGTGAGATGCAAGACGGACGTCTGAGAGTAGAAAAACAAATTGTCAAGCCGCACGACGGCAACGCGAGAAAGGTATTAAATGACCTTCTCCATGAGCATACAGGCCCTGATTTTCTCGTAGCTGTAACGGGACGCAAACTCAGGGAACAAATCCCGCTGCCGCAAATTTCTGAACCGGAAGCCACAGAGCTTGCTTTATTGTACACGCTTGCCGATTTGCAAAGCGAAGTAGAAGCTGCAGCCAGTGTGGGCGGCGAAAACTTTATGGTCTACGAGCTTGATAAAAGCGGACGGGTTATGTCTGTCCATACCGGTAACAAATGCGCTTCTGGGACGGGAGAATTTTTCCTGCAACAAATTCGCCGCATGAACTTAGACCCGGAGGAAGCGCAAAAACTGGCGCTTCTTGACGAACCATACAAAGTAGCAAGCCGCTGCTCGGTTTTCAGCAAAAGCGACTGCACCCACGCCATGAACAAAGGTGTTCCTAAAGGACGGGTGGTAGCCGGTCTGGGGCAGATGATGGCAACCAAGACTGCTGAGTTGCTAAAAAAAGCAGAAGCACGCAATGTGCTGCTAATCGGCGGCGTGGCAAAAAACAAGATGATGAAAACATATTTGGAACGTGAAGGCTTCCAAATTGTCACCTCTGCTTTTGACGACACTTTTGAAGCTCTGGGCGCAGCCTTATGGGCGGCGGAACACGGTCGCCCATGGTCAGATGATGAATTGAGTGCAGAAAATAATTCTGCCTTTGACTTCCTCTCTCCCTTGTCATCTTTTCAACACGGTGTTTCTTTCAAGGAACAGCCTTGGCAGCAGGCGACCGTAGACGATGAATACATCATCGGCCTGGATGCAGGTTCAACCACCACCAAAGCCATCCTGATGCGTACTTCTGACCAAGCTATCGTAGCAGGCATCTACCTGCGAACCGGTGGCGACCCGGTGGCTGCCTCACGTCAATGTTACCGTTCGCTTCTCGAACAGGTGCCGCCCGACTTGAAAATTATCGGTCTTGGCGTTACCGGCTCCGGACGGCAAATCGTCGGCCTGCATGGCCTGACAAACGGCATTGTCAACGAGATTATCGCGCACACTACTGCTGCCGTCTATTTTGACCCTGAAGTTGATACCCTCTTTGAGATCGGCGGGCAAGACGCAAAATATACTTTCATTATCAACCGTGTGCCCTCAGATTATGCCATGAATGAGGCATGTTCAGCCGGTACCGGCTCTTTTCTGGAAGAGGCGGCCAGAGAGGCTTTAAATATTCTCACAGAGGATATCGCCGCTTATGCTCTCAAAGGAACCAATCCGCCCAACTTTAACGACCAGTGTGCCGCATTTATCGGCAGCGACATCAAGACGGCAATCCAGGAAGGCATTAAGAACGAGGACATTGCCGCCGGACTGGTCTATGCCATTTGCCTAAACTATATCACCCGGGTCAAAAGCAGCAGGAAAGTAGGGCGCAAGATATTTATGCAGGGCGGAGTCTGCTATAACAAGGCGGTGCCGCTGGCGATGGCTGCCCTTACCGGACGGGAAATTATCGTTCCGCCTGACCCGGGGCTGATGGGCGCATTCGGAGTGGCCTTAGAAGTATGGCAAAAGATTATGGCAGGCTCCTTGCCTAAGGGCAGCTTCGCTCTTCAAGAATTGGCGGCAAGAGAAGTAGAGTATGGTCAGCCTTTCGAATGTGCCGGCGGCAAAGAACGCTGCGATCGTAAATGTACGATCGCCCGCATCAAAATAGCTGACAAAACCTACCCTTTCGGCGGAACATGCAACAAATATTACAACGAACGGATTCAACTTGTCCATGACACTGCTGCTTTGGATCTTGTGGCAAAAAGACAACGACTGCTCTTTGAACGCCCCCTCTCTCCTGTCACGCCCAACGGCAAAACGGTAGGTATCAGTCTATCGCTGATGACAAACAGCCTTTATCCCTTTTATCATGGCTTTTTAACCAACCTTGGCTTCAGTATTGTTTTATCCGATAAACCGGATGAGGAAGGCATTGAGCGGCGGAAAGCGCCTTTCTGCTACCCGGTGGAGTTGGCCCACGGCTTCATGGCTAACTTAATCGCCAAAAAACCGGATTATATCCTGCTCCCGCATGTCCGCGCCACACCCGTCAAAAATGGCTGCCCGCCTAGCACCACTTGCCCTTTGATCCAAGGAGAGCCTTACGTCTTAAGGCAAACTTTCCAGGCAGACTTAAAAGGCATCGAGCTTCTTGTCCCTGTGCTTGACATGCCTGAGTCTTATACAGAAAGCGAGAAGGAAATGCTCTTGCTGGGAAGCAGGCTCGGCGCCACAAAAGCTGAGGCGAAAGCTGCTTTTCTGGCTGCCATCGAGGCGCAAAACAACTTTATCAGCGACATAAAAGCTGCGGGCAAAGCGGCCTTGGAGAAGGCGGCGGCAACGTCTCTGACGACAGTAGTACTTTTCGGACGTTCATACAATGCCTTTTCAGGCGTAGCCCATATGGGTATTCCCCATAAATTTGCTTCCCGTGGCGTCATGGTCATACCCTACGATATGCTGGACTACGACCAGGATGAACCTATCCCTGCCATGCACTGGGCCGCCGGCATGGGCATTTTGAAGGCAGCCAAGGTGGCAAAGCGGCAGCCCAATCTTTTTGGCTGCTATGTCACAAATTTCAGTTGTGGGCCAGACTCCTTTATAATTAACTATTTCCGTGAAATAATGGCGGAAAAACCATCGCTGACGCTTGAACTCGACTCTCATACTGCCGATGCAGGCATTGACACACGCATCGAAGCCTTCTTGGACATTGTCAAAAGCTATGACAGAAACAATGCTTCTCTTAGCTCCGCCAACCCTCCCTTTGTCCCATCGGAAATGTTAAAGCAAGGCAAGGAATGGCTGGTTACTTCCTCTGAAGGCGAAAAGCTCAGGCTGAGCGATAAGCGAGTGAAACTGATTATTCCTTCCATGGGTGACTTTTCCACTCAAGCCGTGGCAGCTGTATTCCGTTTCCATGGCATCAACGCCGTGGCGCTGCCTCCTTCCGTGGAAACCGACTTACAAAGAGGAAAGGAACATTCTACCTGCAAAGAGTGTCTGCCGTTAATCCAGACCATGGGCTCGCTCTTCAACTACCTTGATAAGCGGCAACCGGAAGAAGTGACCATCTATTTTATGCCTACTACCGGGGGCTCCTGCCGCTTTGCCCAGTACAACGTCTTGACAAAAATGCTGATAAGCAAACACCAAATCCCCAATCTGGTGGTGATGTCCCTCTCCTCACAAAACGGTTACGGCGGCATGGGCACAAGCTTCACTAAACGTGCTTTATGGGGCGTGCTGATCGGGGACGTGATGGAAGAAATCCGCGTCGCTGTACTCACCCTGGCAGCAGAGCGTGAGTCAGGGATGCAAGTATTCAAGCAGGCGGAAGAAATGATCCTGACAGCCATGGCCAGTGCAAGCTGGGAAGAGTTACAGCAGACGCTAAAAAAGGCTGCCTCGCTGCTTGCCAAAATCCCTCTCCACACACCGCTTGAGCAAGCGCCAAAAATTGCGCTAATCGGTGAAATATATCTGCGTCGAGATGGCTTCTCACAACGCTATCTGGCGGAACAAATGGCTGAAAAAGGCATAGTGGCACTGATGGCGCCTGTCATGGAATGGGTTTACTATACCAACTATCTGGCAGCGCGTGGTATGCGCGGTAAAAATACTCTGCCGCAGCGTTTAAAGTTTAGAGGCACAGCATTGTTGATGAAAAAATACGAGCGCATAGTCAAACAAATCATGGCGGCTTCAGGTCTTTACGACTATCACCTGATTGATATAGACCATTTAATCAACAGCGTTTCCAGATTTATCGACCCGCGGCTGACAGGGGAAGCCATCCTTACCTTAGCCTGCGCCCTTACCGAAATTGTTGATAAGGTCGACGGTGTTATCTCAATCGGCCCCTTTGGCTGCATGCCCTCGCGCATCGCAGAATCGGTAATCAAGCAAACAATCGACACAGAAAAACTGTCTATCTGTTCCGACCCTGAACTGGTCAAAAAAATCATGGAGGAACATCCCCGCCTGCCTTTTATCAGCATCGAAAGCGACGGCAGCCCTTTCCCGCCGGTTATTGAGGCCAGCCTGGAGAGCTTTGTTCTGCAAACAAAGAGGCTGCATCAAACACGCCTAAAGCACAAGAAGGAAGCTCTTTAACACTTTGCTTGAACAAAAATTATTCCCGCGCCTACCCTTTGCTGAAATCAGGGTAGACGCGGGAATTTTAGTCTAAACCACTTCAAAAAAGGCAAACCACTCACCAAAATCTATGCCGGCAACTGACTTGCCTTGGTAAAGAGAGAATAATTGCCGATGTCCGTTTAGCAGCGAAGGCGATCTGACCCCATGAGCCAGGGAAAGGCACGCTTCAACATAGGCGGCAAACTGGTCGCAAGCTTTGAGCACTTCACCATCCAATGGGGAAAAGCTGTCACAGTTATAAGCAGCAGTTATTTCCTCTGAGCTGACAGCCCGAACTTGCCCATCAAGTCGAATTTTACTCTTGAATTCGTCAGTAATAAAATATCTGATTTCCTGATGCCAAGAAACCGGCAGCAGTGGCAAAAGCTTCTCTTCCACCTGTCTGTCTTCAATTTCCTTTATCAATTCATCCAGTCCCTCTACCGAACACTTCACCGGCGAAACAATGTCACGCGTTAACACTTCCGGCAGATCGTGAAACAATCCGGCAAAAAAGTTGTTATAGAGACGGCGATCACAGGCACCTAGTTCCAGTGAGCAAAAATAAGCCAGCATCGCTACTACCAACATGTGGCCCATCACCGATGTTTCCGGAATTCTCGGCGTCTGCGCCCAGCGCTGCTGAAAACGCAGTTGGCCGACCAAGTCAAGAAAATGACTCGTTTTTTTGCCGAGCTGAAGCTTTTGCACGCCGGCCAGGTCAAAATGCTCCTCAATCTCATCAGCGATTTTAGCCCGCGTCTCATCAAGGCCAAAGAGGCCTGAATTCATTTGATAGATAATTTTAAACTCCCAATTGGTGGCCAAATAGTGAGCCGCTTTAAGAATTTTCTTCTCTGGGAGACTCTCACTGTTGTCAGACAAATAACAGGAGAATTTGGCAAAGAAATCAGCGTGGAGGTTACCTATCTTGTCCTGTAGCTTTTCCAGTACCCAGGCGTTCAGTTTGTCGCCCTTCTCAGCCATCAGCCTGTGAAAAACAGGCGGTTTAATGTCGGTTAAGACTATGCGGTGCAGGAATTCAAAGCAGCAACCCTCAATCAGTTTGCGCCAATCTACTTTCGCCTTACGGTCGCTCTCCTCCATCTTGCCGAGGACATAGGCATATAGCATTTTATGCGCCTGCTTGTCCAATTCGGTAAACCCTTTATGCGGCCGTATATGGTCATTCCAGCGCTGGATACTGGCCGCCTCATAAAAAAGCTCGATTAAAGCCTTATTGATCATCTTCCAACTACTCCATCCTTTCCTGTGCTGCAAAAGTGACGGCGTTAAGCAGCTTTGCGGTTATTTCCCTGAATCTTAGGCGACTCCCACTTGAAAAGATAGGCGGCCGCCAAGATAAAGACAAGCGCCCAAGCCACCATCGTTAAAAGCGCTGGCAAGACGTCCGCCAGTTCCTGGCCGCGGATTAAAATATCCCGCAAAGCGCTGTTTAAGTGAGTTAAAGGTAATATCCCGGCGACAGACTGGAGCCAGTCGGGCGCCCCGTCAATCTCAAAAAAAGTGCCTGCCAGAAACATCATTGGCATAGCAATAGCGTTGGCTATAGAATCGACCGATTCCACTCGCTTGGCCACACCGGCTAAAAGCAACCCGAGAGAGACCATCATCAAAGCACCTAACAAAGTGACAAACGCCGCGGCAGGCAAACTTCCTAAAATCTGCACATCAAACAAACTGATCCCTGTGGCGATAATAATCGCAGCCTGCATAAAAGCAATGACTGTCATTCCTACCGCCTTTGCGCCGAGAAAGACTGACGTCTTCACCGGCGTCAGTTTTACCCGCCTTAAAATACCTTTCTCCCTTTCCGTAACCAACGGGTATGCCGTGCCAAACAAGGCGGAAAACATAATCGACATCCCGATTACTCCCGGCAACAAAAAACTCATGAAGTTCAACACTTCAGTAGAAATTACTGTTTCTTTTAGCCTGAACAATTCCGGAACTGCTAACACAGCCTTAGTTATACCGTCAAGAACACCTCTAACCATACTTCTCGCCATGCCGCTCGCCAGCATCTCGTTCTGATCATAAAAAAGTTCCACATCAAGCGGTTGACCTGCCTCTGCCGCACGAAACGCAACCAGCAAGTGGATTTGTCCGTCTTTTAAATCCTCCAGCAGGGCAGCTTCTTCTCCCTGGATTAGTACTGCCCCCTCAATTTCAGCAAAAGCTGCCTCGAAATGCTGAGCCGTCACGGAATTGTCTGTAACCATGCCAATATTTAACATACCTGCTCCCTGGCCAAAAATAAGCCCGAAAAGAACCATGAAAACCAACGGGAAGGCAAAATGCCAAAAAAGTGAGCTGCGGTTGCGCAACTGCAGACGCGTATTAGCCACTAAAAGCGTCCAGAAAGTCATCAGTCCCTCAGCTCCTTCCCTGTCAGACTTAAAAAAACGTCATCCAAACTAGGCGAACTGACATGCAAATTTTTGATAACGATCCCTTCCTGCTTTGCCTTCTCCAATAATGCACCTATTGTCTGAGCCGGGTCGACAGTAAAAACTATCTGCCCTTCACCAGAATTGACCTGCCCCGCTTCAGCGCCAAGCTCAGCGAGAAACAAGCTTGCCAGCGGGCGGCTGCTGGCAAAAGAGATCTTGGCTTTCTGCCCTAATTGGTCGATTAACTCCTGCGGCTGATCAATTGCCACAATCTTTCCCTGGTCAATGATGGCTACCCTCTCGCAGAGATTTTCAGCTTCTTCCATATAATGAGTAGTCAAAATTATCGTCTTTCCTTTGCCTTGTAACTCGCGGATAATTTCCCAGCTTCGCCTGCGGGCTTGAGGATCAAGACCGGTCGTCGGCTCGTCAAGAAAAATAATCTCCGGCTCATTAACCAATGCCGTAATAATCGCCAACCGCTGTTTCTGACCACCGGAGAGCGAGTTGGTATATGCGTTGCGTTTTTCTTCAAGTCCTGCCATACTTAAAAGATTATCCAGTTCACGTCCGCTCAATTTCCTGCCGTAGAGTGAGGCAAAAAGAACGAGAATTTCCTTCACTGTCAGTTCCTCATAAAAAGAAGTGCTCTGCAGTTGGACGCCAATCAGGTTCTTTACTTTTGCCGGCTCCGGCCAGACAGAGATGTCTTTAAGCAATACTTTACCGCCGTCCGGCTTTCTCAGGCCTTCCATCATTTCTAAGCAAGTAGTTTTGCCGGCGCCATTTGGTCCCAAAAAACCGAAAATCTCCCCCTGTTCGATGGCAAAACTCACCTTGTTGACTGCTAAAAAACCGCCGTAGCGCTTTGTCAGCTCTTGGACATCGACAATAACGGACAAACAACTTCCCCCCTTCCGTTTTCAGCAGCGCTCTTTTCCTTCATCCATCGTGCAAAAATCCAGCTGGAAACTGCTTAAAGGCAATATTCACCATTCCTTGCCTAAAACCTTTTCCACAAATACCTTTGCGATAATAGGGTCAAACTGTGTGCCTGCATTCGATTTGATTTCGTTTACGGCTTCTTCTTCGCTCAAAGCAGGCCGATATGGACGTACGCAAGTCATGGCGTCATACGCATCGGCGATCGCCATTACTCTAGCCTCCCATAAGATATCTTCCCCTTTAAGCCCTCTGGGATAGCCGGCACCATCCCAGCGCTCATGGTGAGCATAGGCAAATTCAGCAATTGGCTCAAACTCAAATGCTGAAGTTAACAGCCTTAACCCTGCCTCTGGATGACGCTTGATCACTTCCCATTCAGCGGCAGATAGTTTATCAGCCTTATTCAAAATAACCTCGTCGATGATAATTTTACCTATGTCATGCAATTCTCCCGCAGCTCTAAAAACATTAATCTCTTCTTCGCTTAAATCATAGGCCCTGCCTAGAGCTTCACACAACTTACTGACTCGCTTGGAGTGCTCTTCTTCCCGGGGATTCTTGATGTGCAGCGCCTTTAAAATTGACTTGACGGCATCGCTTCTTCTGCTTGAGCTTTCAAAGAGCTTCTTCTGATACATAAAATCTTCTGCCCTTTTCATTATTTCCGCAATATCTGTTTCCTTTTCCACCTTGGTTGCCCAACCAAAAGAAACGGAAACATCGAGATACATTACCTTTTGATTATCAGTAACAGCCTTTATCCGCTTAATCATTTTCCCGGCAGCGGAAGAATCTGTTTTGGGCAGCAGGAGCAAAAATTCATCTCCCCCCATCCGCGCAATAATATCATCAGCACGAGCCTCACGCTTTAAGATTTTGGCTACAGTCTCGAGCAGCAAGTCTCCTGCGGCGTGCCCGAAAGCATCATTGACTATCTTTAAGCCATTGACATCAGCCATTACAACTGTTAGAGGAAGATTTCTGGCAGTATCCAGCCGCCGAAGTTCTTCTTCAAAAAATCTCCTATTGTATAAGCCTGTTAAATGGTCCTGGTAACTCAAAAATTCTATCCGCTTCTGCTTTTCTTTCTTTTCTGAAATATCGGCTATATAACCCTCCAAGGCCAGAAGCTCTGTTCCGTCCTCAGTATAAATACCCCTCCCCCGCTCCCAAACCCACTTTTGCTCTCCGCCTGCGGTGATAATAGGATACTCCTCCTGAAAGATGGTTTTCTCTTTAATTACATCCTGCCATTTCTCCCAGAGTACTTGCCGGTACTCTGCTTTAATCAGATTCTTAAACGATATTTTCTCATTGGACACCAACTCTTCCGGCCGAAAGCCGGTCAACTCCAAACAGCCCAAACTTACATATTCCATCGTCCAATCAGAGTCATTTTTGCAGCGGTAGACCATCCCCGGCAAATTGGCCAGTAGGGTTTTATATTTACGCTCGTTTTCTGCCAGTTCCCGCACAATGGCTTTGTTCCGTTCCCGGCTTTTCATTAGCACGGCAAGCAATACGCTCAAAATAAATATCACCACAAACAAGCTGGTTAAAAAGACGGTATTTCGGCGCCTTAAGCTCTCCTGCAGCACTGTTTCCGTAGTAATGTCATTAATAATTGAGAAAAGCAGCCTCCTACCCTCAAATTGGTACGGATAAGAATAAACTTCCACCGAGCGAACTTCTCCACTGGCAAGGCGATGCCTAAAGAAAAAATGATTGCGTTTTTCCAGAGCCGCCGCTTCTCTCTCCCGTGCCACTTCTGCGGCTGAAAGCATGTTGATGTTCTGAATTGCCATGGCTTCAAGTTCTGCTTGCGTGTAACCATAAAATTCTGCCGCCGCATTATTGGCATATTCAATCGCTCCTGTTTCCGCATCAATGATCAGCATAATTGAACCATGTTTATTAAACAACTCGAAAAATTCATCCCTCGGAATAGATGCTGCCTCCACCGAAAAATGAGTAAAAAATACTAGCACAACCGCACTGAAGCCAGCCAAAACCTTTCTCATGCGCAATCTCCTTCTCGGCAAAAATGAATAACCCGTCATTATAGATGAATTTTCCATATATAATTGTAACATAATTTTTAGAGAGAAAAACACTGTTTAACACAAATTATCGGCAAATTACCGGCAAAACTGACAAATGGTGACAAATATCATCTGCCGATTTGGATGTATGACTTTTACCGCCAAGCTGTCGCTCTTGCCGCGCGCACCATGGCAAAAAGCACCGCGTCAAAGACGCGATGCTTTAAGGGCCAATACAGAGCAGCATATCACTATTCTTTTGATTCTTCTACTTCCACTTTATTTTCTTTCTTTTCTCTAAGCTTGCAGGGCGGGTTTGAAACCCGTCCCTACGGCAGACCTGCGGACCCTGAGCACCTAGTAGGGGCGGGTTTCAAACCCGCCCGAAAAGGGGTCGCTCTGCGACACCCCCATTACGTTGTGAACGATATAATTTTCTGCTACAAAAATTCCCCTCCCTTGGAGGGGTGGTCGCGTGGACGAGTGGGACAAATCACCTGTCCCCCTGTCCCAAGGGACAATACAAAGCAGACCTGTAAGCCGAGTTCTGTTCCCCTTGCGGGGCGATAATCATCTCTCTGGGATGGCAGTTACCTGACACCTCTAGCGACCTAACCCGGGAGATCGGCGAGCAACGTCAACTCTCCTCTATTTGGTCTTGCTCCGGATGGGGTTTGCCTAGCCGGCCAGTCGCCTGACCGCTGGTGCGCTCTTACCGCACCGTTTCATCCTTACCAAGCAGAGCGGGATATCCCGCTCTGCTTGGCGGTTTAATTTCTGTGGCACTTTCCTTGAGGTCACCCTCACTGGGAGTTACCCAGCATCCTGCCCTATGGAGCTCGGACTTTCCTCGAGGACAATATGTCCCCGCGACTACCCAGTCTGCTTTGTATTTTTTGTCTCTAGGAGTAACATTGTAGCATGTTCGGTTTTAAAAGTCAAAAGTAAAAAAATGTCTTTCGGTTATTCCAGATGATAGGGCACAAGAATCCGGCCGCAGTTTTCACAATTGATTTTGCAGTCTGGGTGATTAAGCTTTACTTTTAACATTGATGACACGGAGACACGGCAACCAAGACAGATATCTTTTTCAACTTGGGCAAGAGGTCGTCCTTGAAATTTTTGGCGCTGTGCATTATACTCTTCCAGCAGCGGTTTTGCCACCTGCCGGCTCAGCAATTGCCGCTGCTCACTGTAATGAAAGCTTTCTTCTTTTAATCGACTGATTTCTTCATTGCCGCTCTTTTGTTTCTCGCGGAGCTTTTGGTACACACTGTTATATTCGCTTTTTGCGATGTTCACAACCTTTGTCAGTTCTTCCGCTCCCTCCATAGCCATCAGCAGTTGTTCCTCTTCTTTTTGTTGCTGACTTTTTAGTGCGGCTGCGCGCCGTTCTAATTTCTCCAACTCCTTTGCACTTTGTTCTGAGTCGCCATAGAGTCTGGCCAGGACTTCTTTGTGCTCATCTTCCGCCAGTTGCAGCTGACCTTCCAAGCTGCGAATCGCTTTTAGTTTTGCTTGCAATTTAGCTTCTGCCTGTGCCAATGCTTCTTTGGCTGTGCCGGCCTGCTCCTTTAGCTTTTTGAACTCCTCAAAGACGGGGAGTTTTTTTAGTGTTTCCTGCAATTTATCTAGCTTCAGATCGACTTGCTGCAGTTCTAAAAGGACATGCAGTTCCCCCATTAGATTCCCTCCTTGTTTTTTGCGATAGAAAAAGAACAGGTAAAAGGCACCTGTTCTACAAAGTCATCCATGGAGTTGTGCGCACGGCCGAAGCCAGAACCTCTACCCTGTATCCGTCTTGAGCTAGCCTATTCCGCAAATAGGTACAAAGCACCGGAATAATAACCTGTTCTGTTGCGTCATGGCCGGCATCAATCACTGCTATGCCCAAAGCTTGCGCCTCTCGTGCCTGATGATATCTCAAATCGCCGGTCACCAATACATCGGCGCCGGCAAACTGCGCGGCTTGGACTAATTCACCGCCGCTGCCGCCGCAAACGGCCACCTTTTTTACTTGTCTTGCTTCACCTGTCAAACGAAGCTCCGTTATCTCAAGTTTCTCCTTAACTACTGCGCAAAATTCTTCCAACGTACAAGCCCGTTCCAGTTTGCCTACTCTGCCCAGCCCGTATGGTTTCCCTGCATTCAACAAGGGGTAGAGGTCATAGGCTGCCTCCTCATAGGGATGCGCTTTTAACATGGCGCTAACGACACGCTTACGCAGTTCTGCCGGGTAAATGGTTTCCAACCGAACTTCGGACGCCCGCTCCAGCTTCCCTTGTTCACCGACGTAAGGATTTGTCCCTTCCCTAGGGATAAAGGTGCCTGTACCTGGCGACTGAAAAGTGCAATGACTATAGCTGCCAATCCAGCCGGCCCCAGCAGACGCCAGCGCATCACGTATTTTATCTTCATGACCATCTGGGACAAAAACAGCAATTTTTTCAAAACACTGCGTTCCCTTTGTCTGCAATACTTCCGGCTCCGCCAAACCGAGCCTGTCTGCCAGGGCGTCATTGACCCCACCGCTGACCATATCCAGATTGGTATGTGACGCATAAATTCGCAAGCCTGCCGCTAAGGCAGCGGCAATCAGCCGTCCTTGCGGCAGGTCTGTGCGCACTGCGGAGAGTGGGCAGAAAATAAAAGGATGATGGATGAGGATAAAATCGGCGCCCTCGCTGCATGCCTCTGCCAGCACACGTTCATCAAAATCAAGCGCAATCAAAACTTTTCTTACAGTTCCATGACTGCTCCCCAACTGTAATCCCACCTGGTCCCAATCAAAAGCAAGACGTTTAGGCGCCAGCTCTTCAAGATAGTGAATTAAGGTCTGCGCTTGCAGCAACACCAATCAGCACCTCCTCCAAACAATATATCTCCCTTTCCACATCCTGAAGCTTACTGCTTACGTCGTCTTTTTCCGCTCTTTGCAGGCTATGATAAACAACTTTTAGTTTACGAATTTTCTCCTGCAAAAATACAGACAGCAAGGGCGGTTTTTGCTCCAATAGCCGTGGTCCAAAGGAAAGGCGGAACAGATCTGTTTCCTGCTCCCGTCCGGCTTTGGCGAGAATAATCTCATAGAAACGCCTGCCCTCCCGCGCCAGCGCCTCGTCTGCCAGCACAAAGCCGTTTCGCGCGAGAAAGAGGCGCAGATACCCCTCCTCACTCATCGGCTGGAGAATCAACTGTTGCACACTTTTAAGCAGATGGCGCCCATCGCGCAAGATAGCCGCAATGCTCTGTCCGCCAAGTCCGGCAATCACCACTGTGTCAATCTTATCAGTCGCTTTGAGAGCATGCAGGCCGTTTCCCAGCCGTAAATCAATTTCCTGCAGGCAATTAAAGGCTGCGACAGTTTCGCTTGCCTGTTGCAGCGGAGCTTGATTCAGTTCAACTGCTATAACCCGCCGGCTTACTTTATTCAAAATAAGATAAACAGGCAAGTAAGCATGATCTGTGCCAATATCAGCTACTACACTGTCAGGCGGGATTAGCTCCGCGATAGCCTGCAGGCGCGGCGTGAGTTTCAAGCAGTCCACCTCCGCCAGGATAATTTCCTCTTCTCCCTGGAAGAATGAAATTCCTGCATTTTACTATGAAAATAACCACTGCTGCTCTTTCCTTCCCCCCCTCACCCTAGCCCTCTCCCATTGGCAGAAGTCAGAGGTCAGAGGTCAGAGGTCAGAGGTCAGAGATACCCTTCCCCCCTCACCCTTACCCTCTCCCCCAATGGGTGGAGAGGGGATTAGTGTAAGAGGGGAGAGGGTATAAAGTACACACCGAAAAAAAAGAAACGGGGGCTCTCGCCATCCGTTTCCAGTTCAGAACAATTAATTAACGGTCAGTGCTTCTTTTGGACAAACAGAAGCACATAAACCGCAAGCCTTACAGCGGTCTTGATTGACCGTGATCTTTTTAGTTTTCAACAAGGTGAGCACATTAGGGTCCGGGCAGGCAAAGACACATACTTTACAACCGTTGCATTTTTCTTCGTCTACCTTAACAGCACCATACATTGCTTTTCCTCCTTAGCAGACAGCGAATTCGCGGAGTGATGCACCGGCAGCTTCCACTACTGCCATATTCTGCTCAATCAGCTGGCTGACTTTCTCATATTTACTCCTTAACACATCATCTAAAGCGGCAGTCGTACCGGATGCAACGAATTTGCCGCCGCCAAACCGTTCTGCCAAGGAATCTTTGAGTGCTTCAACAGATACGAGTTTCGTGACGTTTAAAAAGGCGCCAAGCATAGCCATATTGGTAGCCAATTCAGTCCCGCCGACTTCCAGAGCCACCTTAGTGGCCGGCAGATAATAGAGCTTTGCATTAAGCTTTGCCAGTGCCTGACAGTCGTCGGCACTAATCTCCGGAAATACATCGGCGTTGACAATGATCACGCCGTCTTTCTGTAAACCGTCAAAGAAAGGCATGGTGTAACATTTCCCCATTGTGATTACATGAGGATGAAAAATCATAATCACATCGGGAAACAACACTTCCCCCCGCTCATGAATCTGTACCGGGCTAATCCGCACATAACTCTCTGCGGGAGCAAGCCTTTTTTCCGCGCCAAAGAACGGGTTCACAGTGCTGACGAGGCCATCACGGGTGGCGGCGGAGCCAAGAATGTGCGCGGCCGTAACGACGCCTTGTCCGCCAAGGCCGGACATGCGAATACTTACTTTCTTATTCATCCTTATTGCCCCCCTCCATGGCTGCCAGATACTCTTGCGCTTCCTGCGAAATATACTCCCTCGTCAGGTATGTGCCGTCCTTCTCGCGCTCTTTTATGCGCTTGATGGTTTCCTGAGGCTTAAATTTAAAGTTAGTGGGGCAAGGAGCAAAAATCTGCACATAGGTAGGTCCTACTTCCCTCGCCACAAGAATAGCCCGTCTAATCGCTTTCCCAAGCCGCTTAGGATTGGCAGGAGAAACGGCCGCTACATAAACGCAGCCTGCTTCCCTAGCAAGTTCCGGCATATTGATTTTTTGGAATTTTTTGCCCTTAGGCGCCATATTCAGCACTGCGCCCTTGGGCGACATGCCGCTCTCCTGACCGCCCGTATTGGCGTACGCTTCATTGTCCAGCATTATTGTGGTGATCAGTTCACCGCGGAACCAAGACTGCATCACCATATCCAGCCCGATATCTGCCGTGGCACCGTCGCCTGCGACTACCACCACATCTTTGTGTTTATCCGGGAAACGCAGCTTCAGGGCTCGCTTCAGTCCGGCTGCCACCGCGTTTTGGTTGCCGAAGAGGGAATGAATGTTATGCAGGGCCACTTGAGGAAAAGCCAAGGCGCTGCAGCCGGTGGAACCTACGATCACAGTATCCTCCGGGGCAGGCAAGACGCTGAGAGTAAGGCGCAGCGACAGGGCAAGACCGCAACCGGCACAAAGAGGATGTTCCTCAAGCAGTTCCTTGTGGGAACCTAAGTCGGAAATGCCATAACCTTTTCCGTAAGGGCCTGACGCTACCAGTTCGCGGTATTCCGCCGGCATAATATCCTCAAAGGCAGGCGATATGCGAAGGAAATCCTTACTCATTGGCGCACCTCCTGATTTCGTCGAGGATCAGATCAGGGGGCATGGTCATACCGCCGAACACCCTGGGACCGCCCACAACTTTGACTTTTGCTTCCAGCGCAGCCCGAACTTCCCGCGCCAGCCAACCTACCCGGTTAAACTCCGGGACGATCACTGCTTTAGCATTAGCCGTCACTGCCTTTAACTCCTCGGTGGGGAAAGGCCGCAAGCTCTTCAGTTTCACTAAGCCCACGTCAAGTCCTTCCTGACGGGCTGACTCAATCGCTTCCCGGCTCTGAGAAACGGCTGTGCCGGAGGCGACAATCATCACCTGGGCATTCTCATTTTCAGCTTCAAGCAGGCTGCCGAGATAGTGTGCGATATGCCGGCGGGAACGCTCCGCCGCCGCCAGAATTTCCTGCTGCCAAGAAGCATGTGCTGCATAGCTGATAAAATTACTTTTCATTACAAAGGGATCCCGCATCTGACGGATAGGCGGATTTTCCATATCCATCACCGGAACGGGGGCGCTGTAAGGATTGTAAGGCGGCAACTTGATATCGGGAGGAGCAATCTTCACCCGATCACGAGTATGAGTGACAAAAAAACCGTCCACAAAAACGCCTACCGGGATATGCACTTCAGGCTTCTCCGCAATCATAAAGGCTTGCAGGATCATGTCATAGAGGTCTTGAGAGTTCTCCGCATGCAGCATGATAATGCCGGTATCAAGCATGTACGCCATTTCCAGCGTATCGGGCTGAATGCTCAGGGGTGAGTTAATGCCGCGCGTCATAAAAGCACAGACGACGGGCAAGCGTGCGCCAGCCCAAGTAGGAAAGGCTTCAAAGGCGCGGAGCGTGCCTGGTCCGCCGGTGGCGGTAAAAACCCGGACGCCGCCCATCGCCGCGCCTGCCACCGATGACATTACGGCGAACTCGTTTTCACCGCGAAAATATTCTTTGATATATCCTTCGGCATAAATATCTCCCACCAAATGCATACTCTCAGACTGCGGTGTGATAGGATATGAAATAGCCATATCAACATTGGCCCGCCTGATCGCTTCGCGTACCGCCTCACTGCCGGTAATAAACTGTTCTTCCCGCTCCGCCTCATTAAACAAATACTCAGGAGCAACAACCTTTTGTTCAATCACGCTGCTTGCTCCCCCTTCATTGTGCGAATAATCTCTGTAAGCTTTGCCAGTTCCGGCATACCCATGCAACAGAGAGAAATCATGGCATCCTCATGGCCCGCTTCGCCACAGAGGGCAACGGTGTAGCAGCTTGTGCCGCCGCGAATAATTTTTAACGCCATATTGGCATAGTGGCAGTGGACACCGATGAAGACACACAAATCAATCTTGTTGTGCCAAATGGTCAGATTGGGATGATTAGGATTGATTTCTACGGCAGGGTTGATCATGGGATATTTAGGACGATAATCCGGCATGGGAATAACCCGCGCTCCTGCTAAATCAGCCAATCTTTTTACCGCCTGTGCCTTTTGCGCCACTCCCTCTTTCCAATCCCACAGCAACTGGGGGCCCGGGAAAAAGAAGGGATTTTTTGCGCTCAACAGTTTAGTTGCGATTGCTTGCATAGCTTCCTCTTCCGGAACAATAGCACCCTCAATGAGTGCTTCTCCCTTTTCCGGAAGCAGAACTCCCCGACTAGCGGCGGCCGGGGGCAAATAGCCTTCTGGTCCCACCAGCACTCGATACGGTGTAATTGACAAAACCATCCCTCCATACTGAATATCTCAGTTTTTTTCTCACAACAAATTATTTTCTATTATATCTGAAATGGGCACATAATCAATATTGACTTTTTTCAAAAGATATGCTATTAACGATCGCAAGTTTCATCATAAATTAAGCAGAGGAACTGAAGTTTTTTTCCCAGTAAGCCTGTGCTTCGTCACTGATAAACTCACGGAAAGAATAATGACCCTCCTCTGCTTTCTTAGCTATATTGATAGTTTGCTGGGGCGGAAATTTGAAGTTGGTGGGACAGGGCGTATAGATCTGAACATAGGTGGGACCCACTTCTCTGGCGAGTAGGATCGCTTTTCTCACCACCTGGCCAATTTTCTTCGGGCTGGCGACAGTCACCCTGGCACAATAGACACAGCCTGACACTTGTGCCAGCTCAAAGACGGGAATTTTAGCAAAATTTTTACCCTTCGGCGCCATGTTCAGCACCTGCCCTTCCTGGGTCATGCCGCTCTCCTGACCGCCGGTATTACCGTATACTTCGTTATCAACCATGATGGTGGCAATCTTTTCACGCCGAAACCAGGAATGCAGCGTCAGATCCAGGCCAATATCGGCGATGCCACCGTCGCCTACCAGCACCACCACATCCTTATGCGTATCGGGATAACGGATTTTCAGCATTCTTTTTAAGCCGGAAGCCACCGCATTTTGATTGCCAAAAGCAGAACAAGAGTAATTCAGCGCCGCTTGGGCGAGGCCAAAAAAGGAGCACCCGGCCGTTCCAACAATTAGTGTATCTGCCGGTGCAGGCAAGGAAGCGGCCGTAAGGCGCACGCCTAGTGCCACACCGCAGCCGGCACAATGCGGATGTTCTTCAATAATTTCCTTAAAGTTTCCCAAATCATTAATCGTTTTCGGTGAGGCATAAGGTCCGTTTGCCGCTAATTCCAGATACTCTGCAGGCAATAGGTCCGCAAAAGCGGCGGTAGGTCTAATAATTTTTACAGACATGCCGAACCTCCCTGTCTTTGCTTAGCCAGAGCCTGATAAATTTCCTCGATAATCAGCTCTTTTGGCATAGACATACCGCCAAAGACGCGTGGCCCTGCCACTACCCGCCGGTTATCGCTAATAGCCGCTTTGATTTCTCTGGCAAGCCAGCCGCCCGCATTAAATTCGGGAACGACAATCAACTCCGCTTTTTCGGTAGCAGCCGCAATTTCCGCTTCAGGGAACGGGCGAATAGACTTTATTTTGATCAAGCCCACAGACAGTCCCGCTTCCCGCAACGCCTGCAAAGCCTCCCGCCCTTGAGAAACGGCGGTGCCTGATGCGGCAATAAATATTTTCGCGTCCGGATTTTCCACTGTCAGCAATCCGCCGAGGTGACGGTTAATATATCTGCGCGCTCTGTCGGCGGCGGCAATCACTTCCTGGTGCCAGCTGGCGTTTGCGGCATAACTGATAAAATTACTCTTATTAAGGAGAGGATCCCTCGTAATTCTGAGAGGAGGAGTTTCCATATCAAAAACAGGAACAGGTGCTTTCTCACAGTTATACGGTTCAAGCTTCAGCTCCGCCGGCGGAAGCAGCACCGCATCCCGTGTGTGAGTAACAAAAAAACCGTCAACAAAGACCCCTACCGGCAAATGCACATCCGGGTTTTCCGCAATAACATACGCTTTGAGAATCATATCAAAAAAATCCTGACCGTCCTCCGCATGAAACATGAGCATCCCTGTATCGAGCAACATGCTCATTTCAATATTTTCGGGCTGAATTGAGGTTGGCAAAGCAACACCGCGGCACATAAAGGCACAGACAATCGGTTGGCGGGCACCTGCCCAGACCGGGAACATTTCCATGGCACGCAGCGTACCCGGACCGCTGGTGGCGGTGAAAACACGACCTCCGCCCAAAGCGGCACCATGAATAGCCGCCATCACGGCAAATTCGTTCTCCGCCCTGAAATAGTCTTTCAGATAGCCTTGCGCATACAGATCACCCACCAGATGCATGCTTTCACTCTGGGGAGTAATAGGATAGGCGATAGCCATATCTACATTGGCACGTTTCACAGCTTCCATGACAGCTTCGCTGCCGGTAATAAAGTTTGGCGTGCGCGGCGCCTCATATAACAAATAGTCGGCACTGACCTGTCGTTGTTGATTAGGCAAATATCCTACCCCCCTACTGTGCTATTGAAAAGCCCAACACTCAAGACGTGCCGGGCCTTATGCAACATGCGCGTTTCCTATGAAAACTAAGACAAAAATACTGCCCTTTGAAAACTAAGACAAAAATACTGCCCTTAAGCAGTATACAACAAAATTCTGATAAATTCAACATATTGCCCTCACCCTAATATGCCCTCACCCTAATATGCCCTCACCCTAATATGCCCTCACCCTGAGGGAGAGGGAATTTGTAGGGCAGAGGGAGAGGGGATTTCCTCTAATTTTACCCTCTCCCCCCGGGCTAACCCTTACCCACACTTGACACCGGAGTATTATGGCCATGCTTCCAGGGGAGGGAGGGATTCTTCGCCCCTGATGATGCCATACATCTCGGAGGCAGTATCTAAGCGCTGTAGACCACGCCATAGTGTGGTAGTGCCGGGGCAACCATCTCGTTTCCTTCCTAAGAATCCTCCCAACTTCGCCACCATGTATATTGCTTCTTTTAAAGAAGGTGGTTTTTTAGGAGGAGTAGGGTTTTTTGTGACGTAGCAACAAA
>Ga0208491_10076_pt1 | contig 33311 bp, 33 predicted proteins | sample SubbioCSW11_NovA_FD_184819 | JGI IMG/M metagenome (GOLD analysis project Ga0208491, IMG submission 184819) | Serpentinite rock and fluid subsurface biosphere microbial communities from McLaughlin Reserve, California, USA - CR11_CSW11_NovA (SPAdes) | ecosystem: Environmental > Terrestrial > Deep...
GGATTTCCCGCCGTACCCCGCGCCAGGGGCCACGAGATCATCGAGCCCGGCGAGGACCCCGCCCCGCCCGCCCCCGCCGCGGCACCCCTTGAATCATCGGGGTGGCGCCCCTATTCCTCGCCTCGCGGAAGGGTCGGCCCCCGACGCCCGCCCTTCCGGCCCACCGCCAACGAAGGAGGAGAGAGAACGATGCTCCACCGCAGCCTGTTCCCACGCGACGTCTTCGCCGAGCTGGACCGCCTGCAACGCGACGTGCAGGACCTGTTCGGCCTCAGCCCCAGCATCCGCGGCAGTGCCCGCGGCGGCTTCCCGGCGCTGAACATCGGCGGCACTCCGCGCTCGGTCGAGGTCTACGCCTTCGCTCCGGGCATCGACCCGGCCACGCTCGAGCTCACGCTCGACCGCACGGTGCTCACCCTCTCGGGCGAGCGCAAGGCCACCGAGGCGCCGGCCGAAGGCACCACCACCCACGTGCAGGAGCGCTTCGCCGGTCGTTTCCGGCGGGTGGTGAACCTGCCCGATGACATCGACCCCGACGCGGTTACGGCCGACTACCGCGACGGCGTGCTGCACGTGAGCGTGCAGCGCCGCGCCACCGCCCTGCCGCGGCGTATCGAAGTGCACTGAAGACTGGAGGACTCCGCCATGAACGCCGTGACCCATCCGACGCCCCAACAGGACACCCCGGCCCCGGCCCAAACCCGCGAAACGCCCGCGCTGCGCCCCCGCGTCGATATCCGCGAGGACGGCACCGGCATCACTTTGGTTGCCGACCTGCCAGGCGTGCCGAAGGACCGCCTCGAACTGCGCGTGGAAGGCGACCAGCTCGCCATCGACGCCGAGATGGCGATCCCCGCGCCCGAGGACATGGAATCGGTGCACGGGGAAGTGTCGGTGCCGCGCTACCGCCGGGTGTTCACTTTGAGCAAGGAACTCGATCCGGACGGCATCAGCGCCGACCTGCAGCAGGGCGTGCTGACGCTCCGCATCCCCAAGGCGCGCCATGCCCAGCCCCGCCGGATCGCCGTCCAGGTGGGAAGCATGCCCTCGCCGGCATAGGCAGCAGCCTGGGCTTGGGCGTGCCCTCGGCCGGGTCGGGCGCCGCGTGTCCAGCCATCATTCGCGTCGCCGTCCTCGAAGTCGAACAGAGTGGGCCGATCAGGGGCGGTGGCGCCGGATCGGATCAGTAGACGATCGCGCGCGCCTGCACGAATGCATAGAAGAACACCGCGTTCGGGTCGTTCTGCACCGTCTGCATCTCGCGGTGCATGCCCTCGACGGTGGCGCGGTCGACCTTGCTGGCCTCGATCAGCTGGTCGGCGGCCGACATCAGCAGATCTTCCCAGAACGCGATCGTCTGCTTCCGGCGCGCCGGCTCGCGGTTGTCGAAGTGGAAGATCTTGATCCCGGTCGTGACGTCGCGGTAGCCGTTGGCCATCAGCAGGTTGCCGAGCTTGGCACCGATGAACGGGTCGCCGCCCATGTCGATCTGGTAGTCGTTGAACGCCATCCAGTAGCGCCAGGTGTTGGGCGAATACGGATCGAGCAGGAACGAGGCGTTCATCACCTCGGTGATGTAGATGACCGAGCCCGGTGCCAGCACGCGGCGCACTTCGCTGAGCACGCGCGCGGGCGAGGGCACGTGCTCGAGCACCCAGCACAGGAAGGCGGCGTCGAAGCTGCGCGGCTCGAACGGCAGATCGGTGGCGTCGGCCTGCTGAAGGGCGTAGCGGCCTTCGAACCAGGGCATCGCACCGAGGTTGCGCCGCGCCGCCTCGATCTGCTTCTGCGCGAGCTCGACGCAAGTGACGTACAGTTCCGGGAAGCGTCGCAGCAGGATCTCGGTCTGTGCGCCGACGCCGCTGCCGACCTCCAGCAGGCGGCGCGCGCCGGTGTAGTCGATGTTGCGGAAGATGGTCGATTCCGCCAGGCGCGCCTGCTTGACCAGGCGCGCCTGTTCGGTTTCGGAGAAGCCGTGCAGGTAGGGGAAATCCTTGGACATACCGGTGCCCGGTAGGTGTCGGCTACCTTTTCGCACAGTCTGGCGAGTAGGCAGCGGCCGCGCAAGCGCCGTTTGTTTTGGGCACGCCCCGGACGTTCGAAACGGGGATTGATTCCGCTGCCGAACACGCGCTCGAGATGCCGGCCGGCACGCGCACCACGGCCTGCGGAAAGAACGAAAGCCCCGCACAAAGCGGGGCTTCTGTTTGACGCGTGAGGCTTGGAGAGACCGAACTTAGAAGTCCATATCGCCCATGCCGCCCATGCCACCACCGCCCGGCGCGGCCGGCGCGTCCTTCTTCGGCGCTTCGGCGACCATCGCTTCGGTCGTGATCATCAGGCCGGCGATGCTGGCCGCGTTCTGCAGCGCGGTGCGGGTGACCTTGGTCGGGTCGAGGATGCCGAACTGCACCATGTCGCCGAACTCGCCATTCGCCGCGTTGTAACCGTAGTTGCCCGTACCGGCGAGCACCTGGTTGAGGATCACCGAGGGCTCGTCGCCGGCGTTGGTCACGATCTCGCGCAGCGGCGATTCCATCGCGCGCAGGGCGATCTGGATGCCGTGGTTCTGGTCTTCATTGCTGCCCTTCAGGCCAGCGATCGCCGCCTTGGCGCGCAGCAGGGCGACGCCGCCGCCCGGGACGATGCCTTCCTCGACGGCCGCACGGGTGGCGTGCAGGGCGTCTTCGACGCGGGCCTTCTTTTCCTTCATCTCGACTTCCGTCGCGGCACCGACCTTGATGACGGCCACGCCGCCGGCCAGCTTCGCCACGCGCTCCTGCAGCTTCTCGCGGTCGTAGTCCGAGGTGGTTTCCTCGATCTGCGCCTTGATCTGCTTGATGCGCGACTGGATCGCCTCACCGTTGCCGGCGCCGTCGATGATCGTGCTGTTCTCCTTCGAGACCTGGATCTTCTTGGCGCGGCCGAGGTCCTTGATGGTCGCCTTGTCGAGCTGCAGGCCAACCTCTTCCGAGATCACCGTGCCGCCGGTCAGGATGGCCATGTCCTCCAGCATCGCCTTGCGGCGGTCACCGAAGCCCGGGGCCTTCACGGCGCAGACCTTGACGATGCCGCGGATGGTGTTGACGACGAGCGTGGCGAGCGCCTCGCCCTCGACTTCCTCGGCGACGATCAACAGCGGCTTGCCGGCCTTGGCCACGCCCTCGAGCACCGGGAGCAGCTCGCGCACGTTCGAGATCTTCTTGTCGTAGAGCAGGATGAACGGGTCTTCCAGTTCGGCCTGCATCGACTGCTGGTTGTTGATGAAGTACGGCGACAGGTAGCCGCGGTCGAACTGCATGCCCTCGACGACGTCGAGTTCGTTGTCGAGGCCCGAGCCCTCTTCAACGGTGATGACGCCTTCCTTGCCGACCTTGTCCATCGCCTTGGCGATCAGCTCGCCGATGTTGGCGTCGGAGTTGGCCGAGATCGAACCGACCTGGGCGATCTCCTTCGAGGTCGAGCAGGGCTTCGAGAGCTTCTTCAGCTCGGCGGTGGCTTCGATCACGGCCTTGTCGATGCCGCGCTTCAGGTCCATCGGGTTCATGCCGGCGGCGACCGCCTTCATGCCCTCGCGGATCAGCGCCTGGGCCAGCACGGTGGCGGTGGTGGTGCCGTCACCGGCGACGTCGGAGGTCTTGGAGGCGACTTCCTTGACCATCTGCGCGCCCATGTTCTCGAACTTGTCGGCCAGCTCGATCTCCTTGGCGACGGACACGCCGTCCTTGGTGATCGTCGGGGCGCCGAAGCTCTTCTCGAGCACGACGTTGCGGCCCTTCGGGCCGAGGGTGGCCTTGACGGCGTTGGCCAGGATGTTGACGCCGCGGACCATGCGGACGCGGGCGTCTTCACCAAAACGGATGTCTTTTGCAGCCATGGGACTAACTCCAGGAATTCAATGCGTGAGAAAGGGGTTCGCGGCGGACGCCTGCGATCGACCCGGGATGAATCAGAGGATCGCGAAGATGTCGTCTTCGCGGACGACCAGGTACTCGGTGCCGTCGAGCTTGACCTCGGTGCCGGCGTACTTGCCGAACAGCACCTTGTCGCCGGGCTTCACGGCCGGGGCGCGCGTGCTGCCGTTGTCCAGCGCCTTGCCGGCGCCGACGGCGATAACCTCGCCCTTGATCGGCTTCTCGGTGGCCGAATCGGGGATGACGATGCCACCCGCGGAGACCTTTTCTTCTTCCATGCGCTTGATGACCACGCGGTCGAACAGCGGTTTGATGCTCATGAGGGACACCTCTTTACCTTGATGATCAATGGGTTGTGTTGGGCGGCCCGGCGCTGGCAGCACTCGAACGGGCCGAGTGCCAATTCCAGCACACAACGATGACCAAAAAAGCCATCGGGGCGCAGACCGGAGATGGGGCGGGCTTTGCGGCTTTCAAGGGGGTCGCCCGAAACGCGGGCTTGGACGCACAATCGGGCCATGTCCGCCCTGATCGTCTTTTGCACCCTGCCGGCCGATGCCGCCGACCGCCTCGCCCGCCTGCTGGTGGAGCAGCGCCTCGCCGCCTGCGTGCAGGCCCTGCCGGGCCTGCGCAGCACCTACCGCTGGGCCGGCAGCGTCACGCAGGCCGACGAAACCCTGCTGCTGATCAAGACCAGCGCCGCCCGCTACGCCGCCCTGGAACGCACGCTGGCCGCCCACCACCCCTACGAACTGCCCGAGATTCTGGCGGTGGACGCCAGTGCCGGCCTGCCGGCCTACCTGCGCTGGCTGGCCGAGGAAAGCGCCGCCGGCGAAACCGGCGACGCCGATTGAAGCCCGACCCGCGCTCGCTCAGGGCGCGCGCGGCGGCGTTTCGCCGTTGTGGATGAACTTCTCGAACACCCGGCTGTAGTCGCGGGTGGTGTGGCGGTCGAGCATGGCGGCGTTGAGGTTGTCGAGCACGGCATTGAAATGCGCCACCACGGCGGCCTCGCCCTGCACGCCGCCGAGCTTGAGCATGCCGCCCATCGCCTCCAGCGTGCGCAGCGCGTTGTCGCGGCCGGTGGCGTCACGCGACTGCTGGCGACCGATGGCGATCAGTGCCTTGTAGATGTCTTTGACCTGCTCGATGAAGCTCTTCTTGACGTCGATGCTGAAGGCGGTCTCGCCGATCGAGAACTTCAGCTCCACGTCCATGTCGAGGTTGCCGGCGGTCTCGATGGCGCAGAAGCCGATGCGGCTGCTGGCGAACTCGTAACGCTTGACCATGCGCTTGGTCGAAACGGCCGAGTCGCCATCGACATGGATCAGCGCGAGGTTGGTGAAGCAGTACTCGTCCTTCTTCGACTTGATCAGGAAGAAGATGCGCTCGGCGTCCTCGTGGAACAGGTAGTCGTCGGCGTCGACCTTGTGGAAATCGGAGGGCGGGACGATGACGCCGATGTCACTGATGCCGAAGGCCTCGGCGGCGAGTTTGCCGAACATGCTGGAACCCCTTGCGTTGTAAGAGGCTGTGAGCCTAGCCCGACCGTTGTTACGCGGCGGTGGAGCGCCGACGACCTCACCGTGACGGCAAACGACAGTGGCGCGGCGATAATGGCCGCCGCCCCGCCACCGAGTCGCCGATGCCCACGCTGCGCCTGTTCTCCCTCTTCGCCTTGCTGCTGGGCCTGTGGCTGCCGGTCGCGGCGGCCAGCGACCTGCTCGGCACGGCACCGCGCAGCAGCACCCTGCTCGGCGGCCCGGCCGTTGCCGGGGGGGTCGGCCCGCCGCTGCCCGAGGCCCAGGCCTTCCGGGTCGATCTGGCCGCCGAGAGCGCGGAGCGGCTGCTGCTGCGCTTCCAGATCGCGCCCGGCTACTACGTCTACCGCGACAAGATCCGCATCAGCGTGCTGCGCCCGGCCGGGCTTGCCGTGGCGGTCGAGCACTGGCCCGAGGCCCGGACCCACAGTGACCCCTTCTTTGGCGAACAGGCGGTTTATTTCGATGAAGCCACCCTGCCCCTGCGGCTGAACCCGGCGGCCGGCGGCGCCCTTCTGCGCCTGCAGATCGATTTCATGGCCTGCCAGGACGGCGGCATCTGCTACCCGCCCCTGCAACGCCAGCTGGAGGTGCAGACCCCCGCCGCCGCCGCAGGGCGCGGGTTCGACGGCCTGCTGCTGGCGCTGGGGCTGGCCTTGCTGGGCGGCCTGATCCTCAACCTGATGCCCTGCGTGCTGCCGATCCTCTCGCTCAAGGTGCTGAGCCTGAGCGGCAGTCCCGATCCCGCGGCCTCGCGCCGCACCGCGCTGGGCTACACCGCCGGCGTGGTGCTGGGCTTTGCCGCACTCGGCGCGCTCGCCTTCTTCCTGCGCGAGCTGGGGCTGGCGTTGGGCTGGGGCTTCCAATTGCAGCAACCGGCCGTGGTGGCCGGGCTGGCGCTGTTGATGCTGGCCATCGGCCTCGCCCTGTCGGGTCTGTTCACCCTGGGCGGTAGCGCCACCGGGCTGGGCGATGCCCTGAGCCGACGCTCCGGCACCACCGGCGATTTCTTCACCGGCCTGCTGGCGGTGCTGGTGGCCGCGCCCTGCACGGCCCCGTTCATGGGCGCCGCTCTGGCCTATGCCTTCGCCGCGCCGCCAGCGGCCGGCTTCGGCGTGTTCATCGCACTCGGCCTGGGCCTCGCCCTGCCGTTTTTGCTGATCGGTTTCGTTCCGGCGCTGGCCCGATGCCTGCCCCGGCCCGGCGCCTGGATGGCGACCTTCAAGCAGGCGCTGGCCTTTCCGATGTACCTGACCGCCGCCTGGCTGGCCTGGGTGCTGGCCCAGCAGCGCGGCGCCGATGCCATCGGCTGGCTGCTGGGCGGCGCGGTGGTGCTGGCCTTCGGCCTGTGGGCCGGCGAGCGCCTGCGGTTCCATGCCGGCGCTTGGCGCTGGCTGGCCGGCGCGGTGGTGCTGGCCGGGCTGGCCGTGCTCGGGCCGATCCACCATCTCGATCGCCCGGCCTCCCGCCCGGCCGAGATCATCGCCACCCCAGCCGCGGCCGACGGCAGCGAGCCCTGGAGCATGGCGCGGCTGGCTGAACTGCGTGCCGAAGGTCGGCCGGTGTTCGTCAACATGACCGCCGACTGGTGCATCACCTGCAAAGCCAACGAGCGCACCGTACTGGCCTCCGAGCGCTTCCACACCGCCCTGCGCACCACCGGCGCGGCCTACCTCAAGGGCGACTGGACCGGGGTCGATCCCGCCATCACCGCCTACCTGCAAAGCCACGGCGCGATCGGCGTGCCCTTCTATGCGGTCTACCCGGCCGACGGCGGCCCAGCACGCCGGTTGCCCGAACTTCTGAGCCCCGGCCTGGTCGAACAGGCCCTGCATGATGCAGCCCCAAACGGAGTCCCACGATGAAACCCGCCCTGCAATGGACCCTGATCGCCGCGTTCGCGCTCGGCAGCCTCGGCCTCGGCCTGTGGCTGCGCGAAGCCATGGACCAGGCCAACACACCGCCGCCACCGCCCGGCCTGAACGTGGTCGCGCTCGGCGAATCGGCCGAGCCCTTGCTTGGCACCACGCTGGACGGGGTCAACCAACCCCTGCCCGGTGACGGCCGCTGGCGGCTGATCAATTTCTGGGCGAGCTGGTGCCCGCCCTGCGTCAAGGAGATGCCGGTGCTCGATGCTTACTACCAGGCCCAGGGCAGCACCGGCGTACAGGTGATTGGCATCGCCTTGGAAGATGCCGCCGACGCCTACGCGTTTCTGCAGCGGGTGCCGGTGGACTTTCCCATTTTCGCCGAACCCAACACCCGCACCGACAGCTCGGTGCGGCTGGGCAACACCCGGGGCGTGCTGCCCTACACCGTGCTGATCGACCCGCAGGGGCGGCTGGTCGCCCGGCACGAGCGGCCCTTTCCCGATGTTGCGGCGGTGGCGGACTGGGTCGAGGAGGGCATCGCGGCGGCGGCGAGGGATTGAAGCGAACGCCTCATCCATTCAAACGGCTTCGATCTGCCCCCCAACGGCCGCGAACGGCTGGACTCTTTGCTCGATTCGCGGCAGGCTGTGCGCCCTTGCTCCTGCAGCCGCAGCCCGATGGCGTCGATTCTGGTTCTGCACGGCCCCAACCTCAACCTGCTCGGCCAACGCGAGCCGGCGGTCTACGGCCACGACACGCTGGAGGCCATCAACACCCGGCTGGCCCTGCGCGCCAGCGCCGCCGGCCACGAACTGCTGGCCTTCCAGAGCAATGCCGAGCACGCCCTGATCGAGCGCGTGCAGGCCACCCGCCTCGACGGCACCGCCTTCGTGCTGATCAACCCGGCGGCCTACACCCACACCTCGGTGGCCCTGCGCGACGCTTTCGCCGCGGTGGGCACGCCCTTCATCGAGGTGCACCTCTCCAATCCGCACGCCCGCGAGCCCTTCCGCCACCACAGCCACCTGGCCGACCTGGCCGTGGGCGTGGTCTGCGGCTTCGGCGCGCAGAGCTACCTGCTGGCACTGGAAGCCGCCATCGCCCGGCTGGATGCCGCCCGCCGCGACACCGCGGCGCGCTGAACCCCCGCGCCACTGGCCCTTTCGCCTCCCTTTCCTCTCACCGCCCGCGAGCCCACCCATGGATCTCCGCAAAATCAAGGCGCTGATCGACCTGCTCGAGAAGTCCAACCTCACCGAAATCGAGATCAAGGAGGGCGAGGAATCCGTCCGCCTCTCGCGCGCCAGCCGCGCCGCACCGGCTCCCGCCTACGTCCATGCCGCCCCGGCCGAACCGGCTCAGGCCCCGCTCAGCCACGCCGCCCCGGTCAAGGCCCCGGCCGCCGAGCACGCCAGCGAGTCGCACGGCAAGGCCGCCAAGGAGCTGCCGGACGGCCACACCATCCGCTCGCCGATGGTCGGCACCTTCTACGCCAGCCCCAACCCCGACGCGCCGGCCTTCGTCAAAGTCGGCCAGGTGGTGAAGGCCGGCGACACGCTCGGCATCATCGAGGCGATGAAAATGTTCAACCCGATCGAGGCCGACGTCAGCGGTACGGTACGGGCGATTCTGGTCAAAAGCGGCCAGCCGATCGAATTCGACGAACCGATGTTCGTGATCGCCTGAGCGCACCCTCATGTTGAAGAAAGTCGTCATCGCCAACCGCGGCGAAATCGCTCTGCGCATCATGCGTGCCTGCCACGCGCTGGGCATCCAGACCGTGGCCGTGCACAGCACCGTCGATCGCAACCTCAAGCACGTGGCGATGGCCGACGAATCCGTCTGCATCGGCCCCGCACCCTCGGCCGAGAGCTACCTCAACATCCCGGCGATCATCGCCGCCGCGGAAGTGACCGACGCCGACGGCATCCATCCGGGTTACGGCTTCCTCTCCGAGAACGCCACCTTCGCCGAGCGCGTCGAGGCCTCGGGCTTCGTCTTCATCGGCCCCACCGCGGAGGTCATCCGCATGATGGGCGACAAGGTCGAGGCGATCCGCGCCATGAAAGAGGCCGGCGTGCCCTGCGTGCCCGGCTCCGGCGGCCCGCTCACCGAGGACGAGGACGAATGCCTGCGGATGGGCCGCGAGATCGGCTACCCGGTCATCATCAAGGCGGCGGGCGGCGGCGGCGGCCGCGGCATGCGTGTGGTGCGCGAGGAATCGGCGCTGATCGCCGCCATTGCCACCACCCAGGCCGAGGCCAAGGCCGCCTTCGGCAACGGCATGGTCTACATGGAGAAGTTCCTCGAGAACCCGCGCCATGTCGAGATCCAGGTGCTGGCCGACGGCCAGGGCAACGCCATCCACTTGGGCGAGCGCGACTGCTCGATGCAGCGCCGCCACCAGAAGGTGGTCGAAGAAGCCCCCGCCCCCGGCCTCAGCGAGCAGCAGCGCGCCGAGATCGGCAAGGTTTGCGTCGATGCCTGCCTGCGCATCGGTTACCGCGGTGCGGGCACCTTCGAGTTCCTCTACGAGAACGGCCGCTTCTACTTCATCGAGATGAACACCCGCATCCAGGTCGAGCATCCGGTGACGGAGATGGTCACCGGCATCGATCTGGTGCGCGAGCAGCTGCTGATCGCCGGCGGCCAGAAGCTCACGATCAAGCAGCAGGATGTGGTGCTGCGCGGCCACGCCATCGAATGCCGGATCAATGCCGAAGACCCCGAGACCTTCACGCCCTGCCCCGGCCTGATCAAGCACTTCCACGCCGCCGGCGGCCCCGGCGTGCGGGTCGATTCGCACATCTACGAAGGCTACAAGGTGCCGCCGAACTACGACTCGATGATCGGCAAGCTGATCGTGCATGGCGCCACCCGCGCCCAGGCGATTGCGCGGATGCGCGTGGCGCTGGCCGAGATGATCGTCGACGGCATCAAGACCAACATCCCGCTGCAGCAGCGCATCATGGCCGACATCGGCTTCCAGCAGGGCGGCACCAACATCCACTACCTCGAGAAGCGGCTGGCCGAGCGCAAGGAAAAGGCCCTCGGCCTGGGCTGACCGGTGCCCGTCGCCCCCGCCACCGCCGACCTCACCATGACCGTGCTGATGACGCCGGACACGGCGAACTTCAGCGGGCAAGTGCACGGCGGGGCGCTGCTGAAGCGCCTCGACGAGGTGGCCTACGCCTGCGCCTCGCGCTATGCCGGCACCTACTGCGTCACGCTGTCGGTGGACCAGGTCGTGTTCCGCGAACCGATCCACGTCGGCGAGCTCGTGCACTTCCTCGCACGGGTCAACTACACCGGCACGACCTCGATGGAGGTCGGCATCAAGGTGGTTGCCGAGAACGTGGCGGAGCGTTCGGTCCGCCACGTCAACAGCTGCTTCTTCACGATGGTCGCCATGGGGAAGGACGGGCGTCCCACGGCCGTCCCGCCGCTGTCGCCCGACGACGAGGACGGGCGCCGCCGCTTCGAGCAAGGGCGCCGCCGGCGTGAGCTGCGCGGGGAGAACGCCGAGCGGCTGGCTGCGATCAAGTCCCGCGACTGAGCGGCGCGCCAGTCACGCGTCCGCCGGATCAACCTGCTGCCGCAGCAGCGCATGCACCACGGTGCCGCCTTGCCGATGCGAGTGCACCTTGAGCTCCCCGCGGAGCATCAAGGCACGGTCGCGCATGCCGCGGCGGCCGTTGCCGGACGGCATATCCCGGAGCAGACCGCGTCCGTCGTCGTGCACGCGAACGGCGAGCAGCAGGTCGCCCGACCGCCGACCGACGCGCATGTGGATGGCAATCCGCCGGGCATCGGCGTGTCGTAGCGCGTTGTTCACCGCCTCCTGCGCGATGCGGTAGGCCGAGACCCGGACTGCATCGTCCAGCGCCGCATAAAGGGCGTTCGGGCCGCGGACCTGTAGCGCGAACGCGAGTCCCGCGGCCTCCACCCGATGGCGCAATGCGCCATCACCCAGCGCGCGCACCAGCCCCAGTTCGCTCAAGGCGGCCGGATGCAGTCCCTCGAGCACTTCGCGGAGGGCGCGCCGCATGTCTCCGCCCACCTGCCGCAACTCATCGACGAAGGCGCGCTGCGACGGCGTGATGAGATCGGGTTCGGCGAGCTTGATGTACGTCTGGAGCGCGGTCAGGTTCTGACCCACCTCGTCATGCAGGTCGGCGGCCAATCGCCGACGCTCCTCCTCCTGCGCACGAACCACGCGACCGGCAGCCTCGGCCAGCGCCTCGCGGGCACGCTGCTCGCCCGCCCGCGCCGACTCCAGCTCCTTCCCCCGTTCGCGAAGCTGGTCGACCGTGACGCCGAACATCAGCGCCATCGCCCCGGCGAGCGCGACGAACGTCTGCAGCCAGATCGGGGACTCCGGCGCAGCGCCAAGGTGGTCTTCCACGGCAAGGGCAATACTCACCACGAGCACCGAGAGGGTGGCGCCGCGCCAGCCATGGCGGACGGCAAACACGATGACCGCGGCCAGCAACAGCAGGCGAAGCAACTCCGCCAGCTTGGTTCCGGGGAACAGCTGCGTGAGCACGATGAACCCCAGCCCCGCGGGCGCCAGCCAACGCAAAGCATCGCCAACGACGGGGCCCGACCGGGCCCGAAGATGGGCGTGCGCGGCCCAGAAGAGCGCCGGCGCCACGAGCATGATCCCGAGGAAGTAGCCCAAGGCGCTCTTGATGGCGAAGGTGCCAAGCAGCACAGGGGCGTCTTGCGATGTGATGGCGACGGCGTTGACGATCACGCCGCGCCGGGTATCGGCCACGAATCCCTCCGACAACACGAACAGCAGACTGGTCGACATCATCAGCACCGCCGCGGCGAGGGCAGCCACATGCAGCAAGGCGGTGCCCTGGATGCTGAGCAGCGCCTCCGCGGACGTCACCCTTCGGCGAAGCCAAGAGACCGGGATCAGGCAGAGCAGCCATGCCGCCCAGGTGCCAATGAAGGACAGCCAGACTTCCTCGACCGTCGAGAGTGAACGGCCTTGCAGGAACCGTGCAGCGCTGGCGTCCATCTGGGGTGGATCGATCCACGAGACATGGAGCCACCCGATGGCGCCCGCCCCCAGCGCGATCCATGGCCAAGTGCGTCCCGGCGCGAGCCAGAGCAGGGCAAACACGGCTCCCGCCGCCAGGTTCCAGTGCCAGAAGCCGATTTTTTCGGGGCCGAGCGCGACGACACCCACGCCTGCCGCGAGGCCGAGCGGCCAGCCCTTGGCGGAGTAGAACCACGGCGGAACGAAGCGATCGTCGACCATTGGGCTTGTGCGTCCCTGCATGACGACCGAGAGTACCGGGAGCCACGGGGTCGATGGCAAGAGTAATTCCTAGGCGCATCCCGCGACTCCCGGCCACACTGTCCCCATGCATCGCATCGTCTTGGTCGACGACCACGTCATTGTCCGCGAAGGCTTCCGTCGCCTCATCGGGCGGCTGCCAAGCGTCGAGGTGGTGGGGGAGACCGGCTCGGCGAGGGACGCTATGGCGCTGGTCGCCACCACCGAGCCCGATCTCGTCATCACCGACTTGAGCCTCGGCGATGGCAGCGGGATGGCCCTCCTGAAGGAACTGGCCACGACACATCCCCGAACCCGCGCCATCGTGGTCAGCTTCATGGACAACCCGGCCTTCGTCGCCGAAGCACTGGGCCTCGGCGCGCTGGGGTACGTCACCAAGGCCGCAGGAAGCGACGAACTCCTCGATGCGGTTCAGGCCGTGCTGCGGGGCGAGCGCTACCTCAGCCGCGATCTTCACCGCAGCCCGCGCACCACATCCCCGCCGCAAGATCCGCTCACCCGTCGCGAACGCGACACCCTCGCCCTTCTGCTGCGAGGGCTGGTGCCGAAAGCGGCGGCGGCCCAGCTCGGAATCAGCGAGAAAACCCTCTACGCCCACCGGGCCAACCTGCTCGAGAAGCTGGGCGCGCGAAACGATCGCGACCTCGCTCGCATCGCGCTGGAGCGCAATCTGCTCTGAACACGGATCACGGGACGACGCCGCAGGACGCGGCTGGGGCAGGGAGGCCCCTCACCATCGGAGGAACCAGCCAATGGACGAAAAACGTCCGTTTCCTTCCCAAGACCCTTCAGACCTTCTCCCCGGGGCGAAAACGCAATGAGGATCCGGTCAAAACCGTCCGCGACGGCATTGGTGGCCATCGGGCTCCTTCTGTCCGGGTGCGGTGTGGAAACTACCCTAAAGCCGTCGAGCGACACGCTCATTGGAGAATGGTCCTGTCCCGGCTGGACCATCACTTTCGACGAAGGTCGCTTCACTCGATCCTTCGGCTCCTATGGGCTGAAGGGAAACTGGGAGATCGCCGGACGCGAAGTCTCGGTCCGGCCGTCCGAAGTCACCATCATGGTCGAGGAACGCTCGCAAAGGGTCAGCGACGAGTTGCGGAGTGCGCTGAACGAACGCGAGCCGGGCGAACGCCTCGGGGTGAATCACTTCCCGGACGGCATGCAGTACGGATTCCGGGGCGTTCATGCCCTCGAGACCTACATGATCGAACAGCTCACGGAAACCAATCTGAAGCTGCGGATGACCCGGCTTGCCGCAGTAGAGGACTCCGAAGGAGTCATGCCTGAATTTGAGGCGTGGGATTGCGCCAAGAAGAGGCGAGAGGACACCGCCGACGCATCCCCGCCCACCGGGGAAGATACCTACTCGCCTTCGGCCCCCTCTTCGCGACGATTTTCTTCGGAGATGGAAGACGATGGGGCGCCGCAGTTCGTCTCCACATCGTGTACGTACCCTGGGGCGCCCGAGTACGCCGGGACGCTGAAGATCGATCGAGTTTGCGAGGACATAAATCGGGAGAACCAGCGATGCCGCTCGTTTTCCGTGACCTTCCCGAACGGCCGGACGTTGACTCACACGGACATCGGGATCGAGCCCGACGAACATGGCAACCTGCCGTTTGTCGTGCTCGCGCCGACCTACTACGAGGAATACTTCGCGGGCGACATCTTCGTCCGCTGGGCCATCAATCTGCTCCAGTACGCCGGCGGAAAGTTTGCCGCTGAGCGTGTTCGCGTCTTCGATGGCGCTGGTGATCCGATCTCTCCCCTTCTCGAACCCTCGCAGTTCGCGAAGTGGAAGTCACTTCGGCACATGCCGGATCAGGGCGCCTACTTCGAATCGAAGTTGCAATTGCCCGAGAAGTGCAACTGAGTCAAGCACTGGCATTCCCCGTCGAAACAATCAAGGAGAAACCACTTGAACTCGAGCAAAGAGCGCCATGCCCACGTGAGAAACGCAGGTGTTTTGCTGTCCTTTGCCGCTCTCGTGTCGATCTTGCCAGCCTGCTCAAGCCCTGACGACAAACTGAAGGCGCTGCAGGCCGAGATCACCGAGGCGGCCCAAGCGGCTAGGGAAGATCCCGGACGCAAGGAAGAAAGCAGCCAACGGATCACGGAGGCGAATCGCTCCATCGCCGAACTGGCCCAGCAAGGACACGGCGGATCCTGCGCCTTCATGGCGAGCACTGCTTCTGCACTCACGTTCAGCCTTACGGAGGTGGCCCTTCGCCAGACGGAGGAGAAACCGGCGAATGAAATCAGCTTTGTGCCGTTGCAGCAGGCGATCGAGCAGGAGCAGATGTACCTCGCTTGCGCGGTTGCTGGATCGGACCAACTCTCGGAGTCATCGAGGAATGGCGTCGAAAACAGCCTTTACAGTTCGGTCACCGCTGCGATCACGGTATGGGATTCGATGGACTTCATCCAGAGGCTCGCAAAGCGCCAAAGCCGTCCGCCAACCGAGTTGGAGATCATGATCGAAGCGCTTGACGCGATGCCGAATTCAGCGCTCTGCAACGCGTTCAGGCAACAGGCGAAAATGATCCTTCAACAACCTGTCGATGACTCGATCAAGGTACGGCAACTGCAAGTGATTCTCGGAACCGCGAAGCAAAGGGGATTTTGCTGAAGAAAGCCGTGACTCGAACGGCACCGGATCAAATGAGATGGCGAGCCCCATGATCGGCAATCGTGCCGCGGCTGTTGCCGCCCTGATCGTGTTTTGCGGAATTGGATGCACAGCTGCCTTGGGCAGGCGGCAGCGTCGAGTCCATGAAGGTCCGGTGTCGCGCTGGCCGGAACGGTAGCCAAGCATCGTCAGGATTCCGGCGATACCGAACATCTCGACGTGCTCGCCGAGGGATACATCAACCGCGTTGCGAATGGGGTTGAACTTGCCTTATCTCCCTTCGACGGCGGACCACACCTCGCCTCGATCATTACGGCTCTGAGGCGAAAGATCGGCGCGTCGGTGCAGCGCGCTGCGTCATCCGGCGGTCAACTTCGCGAAATCTTCACCGCGCAGGCTTCGGGCACCTTCCCCGGAGCTGCCGCCATGCCTGTCCCCGTCACGTCCCCCGAGCGCCGCACGATTCTCAAAGGCTCCGCCGCCCTGATGGCCGCCGGCGCGACCACCAGCTTCTCCGCGCTCTACACCCGGCAGGCCGAAGCGCAGTCGGCCAGCGCGCCGCAGCAGCTCGCCCCGGTCGCCGGCCCGTATGGCGCGCTGCGACCGGTCAATGACCTGATCACCGGCCTGCCGCTGCTGATGCTGCCCGAGGGCTTCAGCTACACCAGCTTCGGCTGGACCGGCGACCGCATGGACGACGGCGGCACCGTGCCGGGCAGCCACGACGGCATGGCCGTGGTGTCGCCGCGCGGCCTCGCGGCGGCGTCCGGCGTGTTCGGCGCCTTCGGTGGCTTCTGGGACCACGTCGCCAACCGCATCCCGCTGGTGCTGATCCGCAACCACGAGCGCGGCGTCGGCACGACGATCAACGCGCCGGGCGTGTGGGATCGCGGCGACATCCCCGGCCAGCCGGCAGGCTCGAAGGCCGGCGGCGGCACGACGACGATGCGGGTGCGCAACGGCCGCCTCGAGCGCTGCGAGGCGAGCCTCGGCGGCACGCTGGTGAACTGCGCCGGCGGCCCGACGCCGTGGGGCAGCTGGCTGTCCTGCGAGGAGATCCGCACCGATCTCATCTCGACCGAGGGCAAGAAGCACGGCTACGTGTTCGAAGTGAACGCCAACGCCGAGCGCACCACCGGTCGTCCGATCGTCGAGATGGGCCGCTTCTCGCATGAAGCCGTCGCGATCGACCCACGCACCGGTTACGTCTATCTCACCGAAGACGACCGCAACAAGTCGGGCTTCTACCGCTTCATCCCGAACCTGCGCGCGCCGATCCCGGGAGCGCTGGAGCGCGGCGGCCGCCTGCAGGCGGCGCGCGTCAAGGGCCGTCCGAACGCCGACCTGATCACCGCGAATATCGGCGACCGCTACGAGATCGAGTGGGTCGACATCGCCGATCCGGACGCGAACAACCGCTCGGCGGCCGGCATCCCCGACGTGGCCAGCAACGACTTCGTCAGCGGCCCGTTCGGCCAGGCCTGGGAGCGCGGCGCGCTGCGCATGAGCCGCGGCGAGGGCATCTGGTACGCGAGCGGCAAGATGTTCATCGTCGACACCTCGACCGGCCGCGATTCGCAGGGGCGACCGGGCCGCGGCGAAGGCTCGGTGTGGGTGCTCGACATCGAGCGCAACGAGCTCTCGGCGCTGTTCGTCAGCGGCAACCAGCTCGCCGCGAACAACCCCGACAACGTCACGGTGAGCCCGCGCGGCGGCGTGATGCTCTGCGAGGACGGCGGCAACAGCCCCGACGCGTTCGGTACGGGTTCGCGACTGGTCGGCCTGACGCGCGCCGGCGAGGCCTACCACTTCGCCAAGAACAACGTCGTGCTCGACGCCCAGAAGGTCGCGAACGCCGGCAAGACGATCGCTGCGGGCGACTACCGCGGCAGCGAGTTCTGCGGCGCCTGCTGGGACCCGACCGGCCGCTGGCTGTTCGTCAACATCCAGACGCCGGGCATCACCCTCGCGATCACCGGGCCGTGGTGGCGCGGGAACCAGTGACGCGCTGACGCGGCAGGTCCGCGCGCCCGGCAGTGTCGGGCGCGCGATGCGACAATGCCGCCATGACGACCCCGTTCACCGCGCTCGGCCTGCCCGAGCCCCTCGCACGCGCGTGCGAATCGCTCGGTTTTGCCGAGCCCACGCCGATCCAGCGCGAGGCGATTCCGCCCGCGCTCGACGGTCGCGACCTGCTCGCACAAGCCCGGACGGGAAGCGGAAAAACGCTGGCCTTCGGCCTGCCCCTGCTGTCGAAGATCGAGCCTGCCGCGCTGCGCACGCAGGCGCTGGTGCTGTGCCCGACGCGCGAGCTCGCCGACCAGGTGGCGAAGGACCTGCGCGCCGCGGCGCGCTTCCTGCCCAACCTGAAGATCATCACCCTGTGCGGCGGCATCCCGCTGCGGCCGCAGCTCGCCTCGCTGGAGGTTGCGCCGGACGTCGTCGTCGGCACGCCGGGGCGCATCCTCGAGCTGCTGGCCGAGCACGAGTCATCGGGCGCCGGGCTGTCGCTCGAGCGCATCAATACGTTCGTGCTGGACGAAGCCGACCGCATGCTCGACATGGGTTTCGTCGAGGACATCCGCAGCCTCGCCAAGCGCCTGCCGAAGACCGCGCAGACCCTGCTGTTCTCCGCCACCTTCAGCGAGGACATCCGCGCCATCGCCGCCACGCTTCTGCGCGATCCGGTCGAGATCGCCGCGGCACTCGACGACGCGCCGAAGATCGACGAGTGGGTGCATCTCGTCGACGCCGGCCAGCGCCACTGGGCGGTGATGCAGGTGCTGGCCGACAGGGCGCCCGAGGCCGCGCTGGTGTTCTGCAACACGCGCAAGGAAACCGCGGCGCTCACCGAGGCGCTGCAGCGCGATGGCCATGCCGCCGACGCCCTGCACGGTGATCTCGAACAACGCGAGCGCGAGGAGGTGCTGGCGCGCTTCGCCAACGGCAGCCTGCGCGTGCTGGTGGCCACCGACGTGGCCGCGCGTGGCATCGACATCGCCGGGCTGCCGATGGTGCTGAGCGCCGAGATCGCCTCCGATGCCGACCAGCATGTGCACCGCATCGGCCGCACCGGCCGCGCCGGCGAAACCGGCCTCGCCGTCAGCATCGTGACCCCGGCCGAGGGCCACTGGCGGCGCAGCATCGAGGCCGCCCGCGGCGCACCCTTCCAGGAGCGCGGGCTGCGCCTCGTCCAGCAGCGCACCAAGCCGCAGCCTGCTGCCTTCCGCACGTTGCAGATCGACGCCGGAAGGCAGGACAAGCTTCGCCCCGGCGATGTGCTGGGCGCACTGACCGGCGCTGCCGGCTTGCCCGCCGAGGCGGTGGGCAAGATCAGCCTCTACCCGACCCGCTGCTACGTCGCCATCGCCCGCGCTCAGGCCGAGAAGGCACTGGCAAAATTGCGCGAGCTGGGCATCAAAGGGCGCAAGCTGCGGGTCAAGCCGCTGGGCTGAAAGCGCCCTTCAATGCAGCTGCGGATCGGGCGTAGCGGCCACCGAAGCCGCACGCTTCTTCTCGGCATGTTCGGCGCGCTCGGCTTCGAGCAAGGCCAGCCATTCGTCCAGCGTGTGGCCGCCCCCGGCGGCTTCCTCGGTGGCGGCGCGTTCCAGAACCGGGGAGAGCCGCAGCATGGTGGTACGCCCTTCCGAGCTGCAGTGCGCAGCGGTGTGGTGGAGCATGGCGATCAGCAGACCCGGGCTGTCGATGCCCTCGAGCGCACGACCGGCGACCACCATCACCCATTCGCTGCCGTGCAAGCCGCCGGCCGCGACCAGCGCGCCGGCCTCATCGAGCAATTGCGCATGCGCCACGAAAGGGGTCCCCGTGCGTCGTGGGCTGGTCGCGCCCGCGGCCTTCGCCTCGCGCTTCTTGCGGGCGGCGCGTTTGGCTTGGGAGTTTCTGGACATGGCGCTCGGCGGACCGGAATCGATGCGGCAAGGATACCGGCAGGGCGTTCAGGCCGCGTGTCTGGCCTCAAGAAAATCCTGGGCGAAGCGCTGCAGCACGCCGCCGGCCTCGTAGATGGCGAGCTCTTCCGCGGTGTCGATGCGGCAGCGCACCGGCACCTCGAAGCTGCTGCCGTTCTTGCGATGCACGACCAGCATCAGCGCAGCACCCGGCGTGCGCGCGCCGTTGACGTCATACGTCTCGGCGCCGTCGAGGCCGAGCGTGAGCCGCGTGGTGCCGGCTTCGAACTCGCAGGGCAGCACGCCCATGCCGATCAGGTTGGTGCGGTGGATGCGCTCGAAACCCTCGGCAACGATCGCCTCGACGCCGGCAAGGCGCACGCCCTTGGCGGCCCAGTCGCGTGAGCTGCCCTGACCGTAGTCGGCGCCAGCGATGATGATCAGCGGTTGGCCGCGCTGCATGTAGGTCTCGATCGCCTCCCACATGCGCAGCGTCTGGCCTTCCGGCTCGACACGGGCCAGCGAGCCTCTGCGTACCTTGCCGTCGGCGTCGCGGACCATCTCATTACTCAGGGTCGGGTTGGCGAAGGTGGCGCGCAGCGCCGTCAGGTGGTCGCCGCGGTGCGTTGCGTAGGAATTGAAGTCCTCTTCCGGCAGGCCCATCTTCGCGAGGTATTCGCCGGCCGCGCTGTCGGCCAGGATCGCGTTCGAGGGCGAGAGATGATCGGTGGTGATGTTGTCGCCGAGGATCGCCAGCGGACGAAGCCCTTTGAGCGTGCGCGGCTTGGCGAGCGCACCTTCCCAGTAGGGCGGGCGGCGGATGTAGGTGCTCATCTCGCGCCAGTCGTACAGCGGCTTGACCGCCTCGCCGTGCTCGACCACCGCCCGGAACATCGGCTCGTAGACCCGGCGGAACTGCTCCGGCTTGACCGCCTGCTTCACCACGGTGTCGATCTCGGCGTCAGACGGCCACAGGTCTTTCAGCAGGATCGGCGTGCCATCGCCGCGATGACCGAGTGCGTCGCGCTCGATGTCGAAGCGGATGGTGCCGGCGATGGCGTAGGCCACCACCAGCGGCGGCGAGGCCAGAAAGGCCTGCTTCGCGTAGGGGTGGATGCGGCCGTCGAAGTTGCGGTTGCCGGAAAGCACGGCCGTCGCGTAGAGGTCGCGGTCGATGATTTCTTTCTGGATGGCCGGGTCGAGCGCGCCGCTCATGCCGTTGCAGGTGGTGCAAGCGAAAGCCACGATGCCGAAACCCAGCGCCTCGAGTTCCGTCTTGAGACCGGCTTCTTCGAGGTAGAGCTGCACAGCCTTCGAACCCGGCGCCAGCGAGGTCTTGACCCAGGGCTTGCGCACCAGACCCAACGCGTTCGCCTTCTTCGCCAGCAAGCCGGCGGCGACCACATTGCGCGGGTTACTGGTGTTGGTGCAACTGGTGATGGCGGCGATGATCACCGCACCATCCGGCATGAGGCCTTGGGCTTCCTGCGCTTTGGCTTGATCGAGATTGCCCGCGATGCCCTTGGCCGCGAGCTCGCTGGTCGCGACGCGCGCGTGCGGGTTCGACGGGCCGGCCATCGTGCGCACCACGGTCGAGAGGTCGAAGTGCAGCGTGCGCTCGTACTCGGCGGCTCTCAGATCATCCGCCCACAGACCGAGCGTCTTCGCATAGGTCTCGACCAGCGCCACCTGCTCGTCCGTGCGGCCGGTCAGGCGCAGGTAGTCGAGCGTGTTGTGATCGATGAAGAACATCGCTGCGGTCGCGCCGTACTCCGGCGCCATGTTCGAGATGGTGGCGCGATCACCCAGCGTGAGCGCTGCGGCACCCTCGCCGCGGAACTCGAGGTAGGCACCGACCACCTTGGCTTTGCGCAAAAAGGCGGTGAGTGAGAGCACGATGTCGGTGGCGGTGATGCCGGGCTGCGGCTGGCCCGTGAGCTCGACGGCGACGATGTCCGGCAGGCGCATCCACGAGGCGCGGCCGAGCATCACGTTCTCGGCTTCGAGACCCCCCACACCGATGGCGATAACGCCCAGCGCATCGACATGCGGCGTGTGCGAATCGGTGCCGACGCAGGTGTCGGGGTAGGCCACGCTGCGGCCATCGGGGGCGCGCTCCACGCCAATGACCGGCGACATTTTCTCCAGGTTGATCTGGTGCATGATCCCGTTGCCCGGCGGGATCACCTCGACGTTTTTGAAGGCGCGCTTGGTCCAGTCGATGAAGTGGAAGCGGTCCTCGTTGCGGCGGTCCTCGATGGCGCGGTTCTTGGCGAAGGCATCCGGGTCGAAGCCACCGCATTCGACGGCCAAGGAGTGGTCGACAATGAGTTGCACCGGAACGACCGGGTTCACCTGCGCCGGGTCGCCGCCCGCTTCGGCGATGGCATCGCGCAGGCCGGCCAGGTCGACCAGCGCCGTTTGGCCGAGGATGTCGTGGCAGACCACCCGCGCCGGAAACCACGGGAAGTCGAGGTCGCGCTTACGCTCGATGAACTGCCGCAGGTAGTCTGGGATGCGCGAAGGTTCGGCACGGCGGACGATGTTCTCGGCATGCACGCGCGCGGTGTACGGAAGCCCGGCCCAGGCCCCGGGCCGAATCGCATCGACCGCCTCGCGGGCATCGAAATAGTCGAGGCGGGTGCCAGGCAGCGGCTTGCGGTGGGCGGTGTTCATGGCGGGCGTCGGCTCGGGCGTAGCCCGGCATTATCCGCCATCCGGCGCAGGGCTTCAGCCTCGCCGGTTGACGCCCGGCAAAGCGCCATGGACAATGGGCGGCTCTGTGGCTATGTAGCTCAGCCGGTTAGAGCGTGGCACTCATAATGCCGAGGTCGGTGGTTCGAGTCCACCCATAGCCACCACGATAACCCCGCGATTCTGCGGGGGTTTTTGTTTCTGGCGGATCGTTTCTGCGACACCAGCCAGCACGCCTCGCCCCCTAACCCCGCCCCTCTTTCAGGCGTCGCGTGCACTGCCGTGGCGATTCAGGGCGGCGGCCATCGTTGGCCACAACCGCCCAGAGCCGAGGATGCCTACCGCGCCCATGTTGGCGTGTGGCACCGCCCCCCCCCCGGAAACGACGACGCCCGCTTGCAGGCGGGCGTCGGGCGTGGAACGGATCGAGCAGCGCGAGGCTTACTTGATCTTCGCTTCCTTGTAGACGACGTGCTTGCGGATGGTCGGATCGTATTTCTTGATCTCGAACTTGCCGGTCATCGTCTTCTTGTTCTTGTCAGTGGTGTAAAAGTGGCCGGTACCGGCCGTCGACACCAGGCGGATCTTGTCGCGCTTCGAAGCCATGTTCGTTCTCCCTTAGACCTTGACGCCGGAAGCGCGGAGTTCGGCGAGCACGGCGTCGATGCCGTTCTTGTCGATCGTGCGCAGGGCGTTCGCCGAAATCTTGAGCTTCACCCAGCGGTTCTCGCTGGCAACCCAGAAGCGGCGCTCGTGGATGTTCGCCGAAAAGGTACGGCGGGTCTTGTTGTTGGCGTGCGAGACATGGTTGCCCGACATCACGCTTTTGCCGGTCAGCTGACACTTGCGGCCCATATGGCCCTCCTGGGTGCTGCGTGGGTGCCGCCCATTGCCTGGGTGGCTTCGGCCCGTCCCGCCGGCCGGAGCCGGGCCCTTGCGGGCTGGGAGCGGAAGGTCCCGCGTGGGCGGGACGGTGTATCCCCCTCACGGCCGACGGTCGGACACGAGGAAGCCGCCCATTGTGCCAGCGGCCGGGGCTGTGGACAAGTCCGGGCGGGGCGGCGTTCAGGTGCCGACCGTTGCCTCGCTCGCCGCTTCCCCGCGACACTCCGGTATCTCTTCCAGGAGCGCGGCATGATCGTGACGGTGGCCAACCACAAGGGCGGCGTGGGCAAGACCGCGCTGGCCGCGCATCTGGCCTTCCGGGCCGCCGAACGCGGCAACCGGGTGCTGGCAGTCGACTTCGACGCCCAAGGCAACCTCACCGGCACCCTGGTCGACCGCAGCCGTGCCCTCAAGGCCGACGGCGCCGAACGTCTGTTCCACCCCGATGCCGTGCCGGTGCCGATGCCGGGCCTGGAACCAAACCTGCACGTGCTTCCAGCCAGCACCGCACTGAACGCCACCGACCGGGGCGCGCTCTCGCAGGCCTTCACCGCCATCGGCCTGCGCCTGACGACCGCACTCGCTGCTTCGCGGCATCTGGTGGTGCCCCTGCAGCCCGAGAGCTACGCCGTCGACGGCGTGGCCTCACTGCTGGCCGAGGCCGTCTCGATCAGCGAGCACATGAACCCGGGTTTGGCGCCGGCCGAATTCGTCATCAATGCGATCAACCCGCGCGCGAAGCAACATGCCAGCACAGCAAAACGGCTGAGCGCACAGTTCAAGGTGCGCACGCCCCACCTGCGCCGCGCCATCGCCGTGGCCGACGCGCTGGCGGCCAAGAAGCCGGTCTGGCGCAACCCGAGCAACAGCGCTGTGGCCAACGAGTGGGCGGTGCTCTGCGACGAACTGCTCGACACCTTCGGCGTGGTCGACTGGCGCTGATACCGGCTCAGTGCCGCTCGGGCAGCGGCTCCGGCTCTTCGCCCACGGTGGGGGACATGCCGTGGTCGGCGCGGGTCTTGTCCCAACCGCGATGCTTGATATCGAGGCGCAGGCTGTAGAGCGCGGCGAAGGTGGGGAACAGGTTCTGCAGCACCCCGACCGAATCCTGCTTGGCCGAGAAGCCGAAATAGCTGAGGAGCATCAGGCTGCCGACGATGCTCATGTACCAGAACAGGCGCGGGATCACCGGCCGCCCCTTGCGGCGGCTGGCGACGAACTGCACCAGCCAGCGGGCGCCGAACATCAAGGCGCCGACGTAGCCGATCAGTTTCCAGGGGGTGACGTGCAGGCCGGTCCAGTCCAGCCAGAGGAGTTCTTCGTTCATGGCGTTGGCCCTTCGGCCGGATGCTCGCGGACGGCCGTGCGCTGGTTGCGGCGGATCAGCCAGGCCACACCCTGGAGGTCGGCGAACGCGACCAGGAGGCGACCGAGGTTGGTGTATTTCGAAGCCCCGGCAGCGCGTGGCCGGTGGTTGACCGGCACGCTCAGGGTGCGCCAGCCGGCCCGCTGCATCAGGGCCGGGATGTAGCGGTGCATGTGGTCGAACCAGGGCAGGTCGAGGAAGGCGGCGCGCTCGAACAGCTTGAGGCCGCAGCCGGTGTCCGGCGTGGCATCGCGCAGCAGGCGCGAGCGCACGGCATTGGCCACCTGCGAACCGATGCGCTTGCTCGCGACATCGCAGCGGGTGGTGCGCCAGCCGGCGAAACACTTCACGTCGGCGGGCGCCTTGCCGCGCTCGGCCAGCAGCCTGGGGATATCGGCCGGATCGTTCTGGCCGTCGCCATCGAGGGTGGCGATCCACGCCCCGCGCGCGGCCCGGATGCCGCTGCGCAGCGCCGTGCTCTGACCGCTCTGGCGCAGATGCTCCAGCACGCGCAGTTCCGGATGGCGCGCCTGCGCCGCCTGCAGTTCGACCAGGGTGCCGTCCTGCGAGCCGTCATCGACGACGATGATCTCGAAGGCGATGCGGCCGTGCAGCACGCCAGCGATTTCATCGACCAGACGGCCGGCGTTGCCGGCCTCGTTGAAGGCCGGAACAACCACGGAAAGTTCAGGAAAATTCATCGTCACGATCGACGCAAGGCCGTGGTCAGTGCTGCGGTCCACGCAGGCGATCGAGCAGGCCATCGAGGGTGTCGTGGCCGTGGTAATGCAGCACCAGCTTGCCCTTGCCGCCGCGACCGGGTTGCAGCTCGACACGGGTGCCAAGCCGCTCGCCCAGCTCACGCTCGAGCTGCACCACGTCGGCGTCGCGCTTCAGCGCCGGCTTCTTGCCGGGCTTCGTCTCTGGCAACTTGCCGGCGGCGAGCTCATGAGCACGACGCTCGACCTCGCGCACGCTCCAGCCCTCGGCGGCAGCCTGCTGGGCGAGTGCGACGGCGGTCTGCGGCGCGAGGGTCAGCAGGGCGCGGGCATGGCCCATCTCCAGTCGCTGCTCGGCCAGCAGCAGGCGAATCGGCTCCGGCAACTCGAGCAGGCGCAGCAGGTTGGAAACCGCCGCCCGCGAGCGACCCACCGCCTCGGCGGCCTGCTGGTGGGTCAGAGCGAACTCGTCGATCAGCCGCGCCAGGGCCTGAGCTTCTTCGAGCGGGTTGAGGTCTTCGCGCTGGATGTTCTCGATCAGCGCCATGGCGATGACGGCGCGGTCATCAACCTTGCGCAGCACGACCGGCACCTCGGCCAGACCGGCGCGCGCGGCGGCGCGCCAGCGGCGCTCGCCGGCGATGATCTCGTAGCGGTCCTTGGCGATGGTGCGGACCAGAATGGGCTGGATCACACCCTGCGCCCGGATCGACTCGGCCAGTTCGTCGAGCTTGTCGCCGTCAAAGACCTGACGCGGCTGGTAGCGGCCGGCCTGGATCTGCTCGATGGGCAGGCTACGCAGCACATCACCGGGCGCCGGATCTTCGACCTTCGCTCCCTTGTTGCCGGTGCCCAACAGGGCGTCGAGGCCGCGGCCCAGGCCGCGCGCTTTGCTGTTCATCGTGTGGCCTCCCTGGCCGGCTTCTTCTCGTGGCGGATGATCTCGCCGGCGAGGCCCAGGTAGGCAATGCCACCCCGCGAGGCGCGGTCATAGCCGATGATGCTCTTGCCGTGCGAGGGCGCCTCGGCGAGGCGCACATTGCGCGGCACGATCGAGCGAAACACCTTGTCGCCGAAATGCTCGGTGAGCTCGTTCGACACAGCGCTGGCGAGATTGTTGCGCACGTCGTACATGGTGCGGACGATACCGGCGATCTCGAGCTGCGGATTGAGCTTCTGCTTGAGCGCGTCGATGGTGTTGACCAGCGCCGAGAGGCCTTCGAGCGCAAAGTACTCGCACTGCATCGGCACGATCACGCCGTCGGCCGCGGCCAGCGCGTTCAGGGTGAGCAGTGAGAGCGAGGGCGGGCAGTCGATCAGCACGTAATCGTAGCGGGCGCTGACGGTGGCCAAGGCCTCCTTCAGTCGCTGCTCACGGCGCGGTTCGTCCATCAGCCGGATCTCGGCGGCGGTCAGATCGAGGTTGGTCGGCAGCAGGTCGTAGCCTTCGGCCGTGGCGAGGATGGCCGCGGCCGCCCCGCTCTCGCCGAACAGCACCTCGCACATCGAGGTGACCAGTTCGCGCTTGTCCACGCCCGAGGCCATGGTCGCGTTGCCCTGCGGATCGAGGTCGACCAGCAGCACGCGGCGCGGGGTGGCGGCCAGTGCAGCCGCGAGATTGACGGCCGTCGTGGTCTTGCCGACGCCGCCTTTCTGGTTGGCGATTGCGAGGATGCGGGCCATGCGGAGGTGGGTTCCGGGCGGCCGGCGCGTGGACCGGCAAGGTCGCCGATGATGCCACAGCCCCGGCGAGCCCCGGCTCGACCGGTTGGCGGGCCGATCAGTGGCGGTGCAGTTCGACCAGATGGCGCTCGCCGGTGAGACCGGGCACTGCCAGCCGGTGCACGGCCGCTAGGGTCCAGCCGGCCGGCAGCTCGGCCAGCTCGTCGGCGGGGTGCTGGCCCTTCATCGCCAGCAGGCGGCCGTCGGCCGCGAGCAGATGGCCGCCGACCCGGATGATGCCGGCCAGGCGGTCGAGCGCGCGGGCGGTGATGGCCTCGAACGCCCCCGGCTCGGTCACCGCCTCGGCGCGGCTCTCCAGCACGCGCACCCGCGGCGCCAGCCCGAGCTGACGCACCGCCTCGCGCAGGAAACGCGCTTTCTTGCCATTGCTTTCGACCAGGGTCACGGCAAGGCCGGGGGTGGCGAGCGCCAGCGGGATGCCGGGCAGACCAGGGCCGGTGCCGAGGTCGGCCAGGCGGCTCAGGCCGCGCAACTGTGGGGCCATGGCGAGCGAATCGAGCAGGTGCTTGGTGAGCATCTCGCGCGGCTCGCGGATGGCCGTCAGGTTGTAGGTGGCGTTCCAGCGCAGCAGCAGGGCGAGGTAGGCGAGCAGCGCACCGGCCAAGGTACCGTCGTCTCCGGCCACGACGGTGGCGCGCTCGACCGGCGCATGGGGGTCGAGGCCAAGGGCGATCAGACCCCGGGCCAGTTCGGGTCGCAACGGGGCAGGGTCAAAATCGGGAGCGTGCATGCGCGCATTGTCGCCGAAGCCGGCGGGTCGGGCTCAGTTACCGCTGCCGCGCAGGGCCTGCGACCGCCAGTGCCCGAGCGGGGCCGGTCGGCCGAAGAAATAGCCCTGGCCCTGGCCGAGGCCCAGAGCGCGCAACTGTTGGCTTTGATTTTCGGTCTCGATGCCCTCGCCGACCACTTCGAGCCCCAGCGAACCGGCCATCGCCAGGATGGCCCGCACGATGGCCACCGAACCACCGCGCTTCGCATCGCCATCGAGCGCAGCGGCGAAGCTGCGGTCGATCTTCAGCCCATGCAGCGGGAAGGCCTGCAGGTAGGACAGCGCCGAGTACCCGGTGCCGAAATCGTCGAGCAGAACGCGCACGCCGGCGCGATGCAGGTGCTCCAGTGCGACACGAGCAAGGTCGGTGCGGTCGATCAGGGCGCCCTCGGTGACCTCGACACAGACCTGCGAGGGCCGCGCCCCCTGGGCCTCGACCAGGGCGAGAAAGCGTTCGGCGAAATCCGGTGCCAGCAGATGGCGCGGCGAAAGGTTGACCGAGACATAGGCCGATGCCGGCACGATCTCGGCGAGATCGCGCAGGGCCATCGCGTACATCCGCCAATCGATCGACTCGATCAGGCCGGTTTCCTCGGCGAGTCCGAGGAACTGCCCCGGCAGGCGCAGCTCACCATCGCCGGTGCGCCAACGCAGCAGGGCCTCGAAACCGAGCACGACGCCAGTGTCGAGATCGATGATCGGCTGGTAATGCGGCTCGAACTCGTGGCGCACGAGGCCCCGGCGCAGCTCACCCTCGAGATCGAGGCGCTGCTGGGCGAACTGGCGCAGGCGCTCATCGAACAAGGCGTAACGCTTGCGGCCCTCGGCCTTGGCCCGGTACATGGCGGCATCGGCGTCGCGCAGCACTTCCTCGGCCGAGCCGTAGTGCGGCTGGGCGAGCGCGATGCCGACGCTGGCCGAGCTGTGCAGTTCACGACCACCGATCATGAAGGGCGATTCCAGCGCCTGCAGGATGCGTTCGGCCACCTGCACGGCATCCTCGACACCACGGATGTGCTCCAGCAGCACGGCGAACTCATCGCCGCCCAGGCGGGCCAGGGTGTCGGGCGAACGCACGCAGTCGCCGATCCGGCGGGCCGCTTCGCGCAGCAGCTGGTCGCCAACCAGGTGGCCTTCCGAGTCGTTGATGACCTTGAAGCGGTCGAGGTCGAGGAACAAAACGGCGTAGAGCCGATCGTCCTGCGCCCGTTGCCGGGCCATCGCCGCCACCAGCCGGTCGAGCAGGTACTGGCGGTTCGGCAATCCGGTGAGGCCATCGTGCAGGGTCTGGTGCTTGAGCTGCTGCTCGACGCTTTCGCGGGCACGGATCTGCTGGCGCAGGGTCGCGTTGGCAAGGCCCAGTTCGCGGGTCCGCTCGGCGACCCGCCGCTCAAGCTCGAGGTAGGCCTCGCGCAGGGCCAGGCCGGAGCGGCGGCGGCCGATCGCGGTGGCGAGGTGGGTGGCAGCGAAGCTCAGCAACTCGAGATCGCGACCGGTGAGCCGCTGATCGCGCCGGTAGCTCTGCACGCCGATCATCCCGACCACCGTGTCGCCGACCCGCAGTGGCACGCCGATCCAGAATTCGGCGGCCTTGCCGATCAGTTCGACCGTGCCGGTGGCCTCCAGTTCGCGCATCAACGGGCCATCGGCCAGCAGGGGCTCGCCGCGATGGATCACGTACTCGGTGAGCCCGCGACCGCCAATGCGGCTCGGTATCCGGGTGTGGTGCTCGTCGGCGATGTAGGGGAATTGCAGCTCGTCGCGGTCGGCGTCGTAATGGGCCACGTAGAGGTTGCGCGCGGCGATGATCTCGGCCAGTACCGCGTGCACCTCGGCGTAGAAGCGGCTCTCGTCGTCCTCGACCTCGTGGCGGGCGGCCAGCGCGGTGATCCGGTACAGCGCCGATTGCACGCGCTCACCCCGCTCGCGCTCGGCGATCTCGACCTGTAAAGCCTCGGTGCGCTGCGCCACCCGGCGCTCCAGCTCGCGGGTGTTTTCGCGACGTTCGAGGGCCGTGGTGATGTGGGCGGCGACGTAAGCCAGCAGATGCTCCTCGTCGATGCCGTAGCGGTGTTCCGGGCGGTAGCTCTGCACCACCACCGCCCCGACCGCCACGCCCTCGTGGACCATCGGCACGCCCAGCCAATCCTCGCTCGGGGGACCTTCGTGAGAGCCACCGAAGCCGAACTTCTGGATCAACAGCTCGGAAGGCCCGTGCAGGGCATGGCCGCGGCGGATCACCTGCAGGGTCAGGCTGCCGGGGATGTCGTCCTCGGCCAACTCGGCATCCGGTGTGATCCGGGAAGGATCGATACTGTCGGCGTAGTAGAGGAACCGCAGGCTGCGCCGCTGCGGGTCATGGCGGGCGATGAAGAAGTTCTCGGCATACATCAGCCCGCCGACGATGCAATGCATTTCGCTCAGCACCTCGCGGGTCGGGCGGGTCGAACTCGCCAACTCGGAGATGGCGAACAAGGCGGCCTGCAGGCGATGGTTGCGTTCGTTGCGCTGGGCCTGCTCGCGCAGTCGTTCGAGTTCGAGCAGCAGACCGCAGGTCGCCTCCAGGCACGGCACCAGGCTGTCGGCGGCCTCCGGACTCCAGGGCCGGGCGGCGCAGAGCCAGGCCTCGCCGGATGGGCCGGCGTGCAGCAGCAGATCGCCGGGAGCCGGCCCCTCGCCCTTGGCCTCGGCGTGCCGCCAGCGCAGCCGTGCTCCGGGCATGGCCCAGGCCCCATGCAATTGCGGCTCCAGCCGGGACGCCAGTTCCGCCATCGAGCTCGGCGGCGGATCGCCACGCAGATCGAAGTCCGGGGCGAGCCGGCGGGCGGCGGAGAGCGAAATCATCCAGTGATCATACGGACCCGCGGCGCCGATGCCAGCGACCCGAGCGAGGCTGACGACCGGCGGCGTACCATGACGCTCCCTGACCTCCGCCTCCCTTGCCATGGCTTTTCCCCGCCAGCGTCCACGTCGCCTGCGCCGCGATGCCTTTACCCGCCGTCTGGTGCGTGAGCACCGGCTCACGGCCGACGACCTGATCCTGCCGGTGTTCGTGCACGATCGCCCCGGCCGCGAAGCGATCGCTTCGATGCCAGGCGTCGAGCGGCTCTCCATCGATGAACTGCTGCGGGTGGCTGACGCGGCGGCGGAGCTGGGTATTCCGGCACTCGCCCTGTTCCCGGTGACGCCAGCCGCGGCCAAGAGCCTCGACGCCGCCGAGGCATGGAACCCGGACGGTCTGGCGCAGCGCGCGGTGCGGGCGCTGAAGGCGCGGTATCCGCAGCTCGGCCTGATCACCGACGTGGCCCTCGACCCCTTCACCAGCCACGGCCAAGACGGCCTGACCGATGCCGCAGGCCACGTCGTCAACGACCCCACCGTTGCGGCCCTGGTCAAACAGGCGCTGAGCCATGCCGAGGCCGGAGCCGACATCATCGCACCCAGCGACATGATGGACGGCCGCATCGGCGCCATCCGCGACGCCCTGGAAGCCGGCGGCCATGTCGACACCCGCATCCTCGCCTACTCGGCGAAATACGCCAGCGCCTTCTACGGGCCGTTCCGCGATGCCGTAGGCAGCGCCGGCAACCTCGGCAAGGGCGGCAAGCACAGCTACCAGATGGACCCGGCCAATGGCGACGAAGCCCTGCGCGAGGTGGCGCTCGACCTCGAAGAAGGTGCTGACCTGATCATGGTCAAACCGGGCCTGCCCTACCTCGATATCGTGCGACGGGTGAAACAGCAGTTCGGCGTGCCCACGCTCGCTTACCAGGTCAGCGGCGAGTACGCCATGCTCAAGGCCGCCGCCGCCCAGGGCTGGCTCGACGAACGCGCCTGTGCACTCGAAGCCCTGCTCGCCTTCAAGCGCGCCGGGGCCGACGCCATCCTCAGCTACCACGCCCTCGACGCCGCGCGCTGGCTGCGCGAGGCCTGAACCCGAAACCTGCCCCAGTTCCCGGACACCTGTCATGACCGAACGCTATGCCCTGATCGGCCATCCCGTCGCCCATTCGCTCTCGCCGCGCATCCATGCGGCTTTCGGTGAGCAGATCGGCCTGCCGCTGCACTATGGCCTGATCGATGCCAGCCCGGCGGCGTTCACCGCTGCGGTGGCCGCTTTCGCCGAGCAGGACGGGCTGGGGCTCAATGTCACCGTGCCGCACAAGCAGGCCGCGCATGAGCTGTGCGCCACGCTGTCGCCGCGGGCCCGGCGCTGCGGCGTGGTCAACACCCTTATCCGCGACGGCAAAGGCTGGCACGGTGACAACACCGACGGCGTGGGCCTGGTCCGCGACCTGACCGAGCGCCATCGCCTCGACCTGCGCGCCCGCCGCGTGCTGCTGCTCGGTGCCGGTGGGGCCGCCCACGGCGTGGCGCCGGCCCTGCTCGATGCCGGTGTCGAATCGCTGTGGATCGTCAACCGCACGCCCGAACGCGCCGACGCCTTGTCCGATCTGCTCGGCGAACCCGGCCGCGTCCACACCCGCTACTGGGCCGATCTCGGCGGCCTTGGCGCCTTCGACATGGTGGTCGACGCCACCGCGTCCAGCAGCGACGGCGGCATGCTTGCCCTGCCCTCCAGTCTGGTCGCCACGCGCACCCTCGCGGTCGATCTGAGCTACGGCGAGGCCGCCATCGCCTTCCTCAGCTGGGCCCGCGCCGCCGGCTGCCGAACCGCGCTCGATGGCCTGGGCATGCTGGTCGAGCAGGCCGCCGAGGCGTTCTGGCTCTGGCACGGCCAGCGGCCCGACACCGATCCGGTCTACGCCATGCTCGCCGCCGAACGGGTCACCCTGCACAACGCCGAGTGAGCCCGGCCGGCCTGCCGTTCAAGCCGGCGGCAGGCCGAGGTAGGCGTCCTTCAGCCTCACGTAGTGCTTGGCCGAGTAGTAGAGCTGCTCGATCTCGCGGTCACTCAAACGCCGCACCGGCTTGGCCGGGTTGCCGAGCCAGAGCTCGCCGCTCTCCACCACCTTGCCGGGCGGCACCACCGCACCGGCACCGACGAAGCCGTGCTGGCGCACCACCGCGCCGTCGAGCACCAGAGCTTTCATGCCGATCAGGCAGGCGTCCTCGATGGTGCAGGCGTGGATGCAGGCCGCGTGGCCGATGGTGACGTCCGCGCCGATGAGCGTCGGGAAGCCCTCCGGCCGCGTGTACGGGCCCTCGTGGGTGACGTGGATGATGGTGCCGTCCTGCACGTTGGTGCGCGCGCCGATGCGGATGTGGTTCACATCACCGCGCACCACCACGCCCGGCCACAGCGAGGCATCGTCGCCCAGCATCACGTCACCGATCAGCTGCGCGCCCTCATCGACGTAGCAGCGTTCGCCGAGCACCGGGGTCTTGTCGCGGAAAGAGCGGATCGGCATGGCGGCGACTTATGGATGAACACTCGAATGAGTGTAACGCGGTAGATGTGGAGCAGCGGCGTGAAACACATTCATGATCAGGAGGCTCGGCTGAGCAATCACCCTCGCGCCTGCTGACGCGCGACCTGCGGGCGGATGGCCCTTGATAGATAAGACCCATCGCAATAAGTCAAACAATCTATTTTCCTTTTGCCATCGCGTCGGCGTAGGGTGAGGGTTCGCGGGGCCACGGTGGCCCAGCGCCAACCGGAGACAAGACCGTGGGTAACGAAGCCAAATGCCCGTTTGCGGGCGCCCGCCACGCCCAGGCCCACCATCAGGGCAATGCCGTGTGGTGGCCAGAGGCGCTCAACCTCAAGATCCTCCACCTGCATTCCGAGAAGTCGAACCCGATGGGTCGGGAGTACGACTACCGCAAAGCCTTCAAGGGCCTCGACCTCGACGCCGTGATCGCCGACCTGACGGCGTTGATGACCGACTCGCAGGACTGGTGGCCGGCCGACTACGGCCACTACGGCCCCTTCTTTATCCGCATGGCCTGGCATGCCGCCGGCACCTACCGCATCCACGACGGACGCGGCGG
>Ga0208491_10077_pt1 | contig 32685 bp, 46 predicted proteins | sample SubbioCSW11_NovA_FD_184819 | JGI IMG/M metagenome (GOLD analysis project Ga0208491, IMG submission 184819) | Serpentinite rock and fluid subsurface biosphere microbial communities from McLaughlin Reserve, California, USA - CR11_CSW11_NovA (SPAdes) | ecosystem: Environmental > Terrestrial > Deep...
AGCCCTTGGCGGGTGTGCGTGGCCCCGATGCTCGACTGGACGCAGCCACTTCTAAGGGCTTGTCACTGAAGCGAAAAAGGCCGCTGGTGCGGCCTTGATGCACTGGGCGGTGCATACGCATGGGGCGGCGGCTGGCGCCGGTGCTTCACTTCCTCTCCAGCAGGTTGGCCAGCTTCTGCCTTTACTTCGATGCAGGCCGCGAGCTGGGTGTGGTAGCGGCCTTTGGCGGCGCTCGGGTGTACGTGGGCAAGCGCGCCGCCACCCGCAACGCCGCCATCCGCCGCGACTACCGCGCCGGCGCAATACCCGGCCACCAGCGATGCGATGGCGTCGGTTCTGACCGGCGCGAAGAACTCACCGGGGATTTCGAGGTCGGTCATGCCGCACCCCTGCACGGCATCAGCGCGCCCCATCCGCCGTCGAACCGGTAGACGGCCGTCCCTAGCCCTTCGACCGACAAGCCGATCATGCAGCCGGGCAGGTCGGCCAGCATGGCCAGGTAGCGGCGCTGGAAGTGGGTGCCGCCCACGAAAACAGCCTGGAAGTCTTCGCCGGTGCCGTCGCAGCGATCGCATGTGTATTTTTTGGCACCATCTGACGCGGCGCCGGTTTTAATGGAGCCTTCGCCATCGCATTCCTTGCAGAGGTAGGTGTGCTGGCCGTGGTCAAACTCGCCGTCGCCGTCGCAGTCTTCGCAGTCCACTTGGCAGCCGTAGCCTTTGCCACCGCAATAGATGCAGAACACTTTCGGCGGCAGCGCGATAGCGGTCACGTCAACCCACCGGCGCTCGTCTTCACCCATGAGACCGTGGTGAAACTTCGCCACTTTGGCGGCAATGGTGTCCTTGGTGGAGTCGCACTCACGACCATCGTCAGGCACGCAGATCAGGATTTTGCCGTTGGTGGCCACGATGCCCTCGGCGCAGCGCGTGGGCTTGCGGATGTGCGGGCGCGGATCAGTGTCGGTGGCGCAGAATTTTTGCAGGTCGATCATACCTGACTCCTTTCCCACAGTGCCTTGGCCTCGGCCTCGGTCTTGTCGATCCATGCGCCCAGCGCTTCGGCGCTTACCATCATGGGTGCTTTGCGGCTGCTGGTCAGCCGGAAGGCGGGCACCGGCAGCTCGTTGCGCGCGGCTTTTTTCAGCGCCTCCTCGTAGGACAGCGCGAAATACTTTGCGCACACATCGGCCAGCGGGATTGCTGGCGACTTGTAGATGGACAGCAGGGCCAGGGATGTGATCATGGTCGTGCCTCAGAACTTCTTGCCGCCTTCGGCGGTGCGGTTTTCGATCTTGTGGTCTGCGCGCCGGGCATTGAAGGCCAGCTTCTCAGCGATCGCGCCGGCCAGGTCCAGCTGCAGGCCGCCGGCCATGTCGAAGCAGCGGATTACGGCGTCGGCCAGCTCCACTTCCAGCATGGGCCGATGCGGCAGCTTGTCGTCCATCAGGCCCTTGCGCGCGCCTTCCATGGCCTCGCTCACTTCGCTGTGCACCAGACAAAGCAGCTCACCGATGTTTCGCGGTGGCATCAGGCCGGGCGTCTTCATGTAGGCGTACTCGCCCACCAAGCTCTTACCGTTCAGGATGTTGGTCCACCAGCCGCTGGCCTTGGCCAGGCCGTGGCACTGGCGCTGCACAACACCGGCGGCAAGCCGGACTTGTTCGGGGTTGAGTGTGAATTGTTCGTCTTGCATGTTCAGGCGGCCATCAGGCCGATAAATGGGTTGTTCGATTCGCGCCATGTGCGGTGCTTGCGGATGTGGTTGACCGCGGAGAAGTTCAGGCCCAGCTTGCGCGGATGTGTGGGCTTTAGGCCTGATGCCCGCCAAGCGCATCCGGGTAAACCAGCGCCCGACAATGGGCTTGCCGGCCGCGTTGCGCACGTATTCCCAGCCGTTTTTTTCCAGCCAATCGCACTGGTGGGCCGTGTGGGAGTAGCCCGTCAGTTCGGCAAGCTCATCGGGCGATAGCAGCTCGGTGCTTTGCATTTCATGGCTCCAGCGCCGGGCTGGCGGGTTGCAGCACCTGCCCGCGATTCATGCGCGTCATCACCTCGAGCAGCGCATCACGCATCTGCACCGGGGCGCTCAGGTCGATAAGCTGCTCGTGCAGGTCAATGATCGGCAGCAAGTCGGCCATGGCCTGATAGTCCAGCCCCAAGCGCCCGGTGCGCTGGCCGCGCTCTTTGATGCGCATCAGGGCATCTTGCGCGTCGATCACGCGGGTCACCAGTTCCGGCGCGATCTGCTCGGCACGAATTAGGCAGGTGTTGACCACTACCGCCAGCGTGTCGAAATCGCCCGCGTCGCCTTTGCCGGTGCGCACCGCTTCGTAGGCCATGCGAACGGGCAAGCAAAGCTGCGTCTTTTCGGCGGTCGTGAATGGCTGCACGCCGCCGATTGCGCGCAGGTAGGAAAACGGATCAGCCCGGCCCCGGCCCGGCTTGGCCTTGGTCGCTTTGGCTGCTTGGCGGCGTTCGGCGCGGTTCATGGTTCATCCCCCAGCCCCGGCTGCGCCAGCATTTTCCGGGCTGCCTTGACGATCAGATCCAGCTCTTCAGCGTCGATCATCACCCGCCGCGCCCCGGGCGCATCGCTGCCCATTTGCTCGAGCACGATAAATGCCCCACCGCCCTCATCGTCGATCCGCACCTTCACGGCGCTCTCGCCAAAGACCGGGCTCTCGCCCTCGCGGTGGACCGTCACTTCTGTGGTGGTTGCAAAAAACTTCATCGCATCAACCCCAAAAAAGGATTCATTGCCAACCTCGTGCCCGACTTGCCCGTTTTGTACCGGCTCACCATCGTGCGGCTAATGCCGTGCCTAGCGGCCAGCGTGCGCAGCGGCTCATCGCTCTGGCAAATGTCCTGCACCGCCTCGGCGCTAATGCGGCGCATCGCTTTGCTGATCTTGGCCCGGCGCACTTGTTGGGCAGATGCGCTTGCGCTGGCCGCCGTGCCCATGTGCGCAGAGTGCTGCGCTTGGCTGCGCCAGACAGTGTGCCCGGGCTCCACGCAGCTCGTGTTGCCGCAGGTGGGCGCGTAATAGCCGCCGTCATTGGTGGCGCCGCGCAGCAGCCGCGTGAAAATCCTGCGCACCGCCACCATCTTGTCGATGTCATACACCATCGGCGTGCGCCCGCAGCGGTAGCCCTGCCAGATCAGGCAATCGCCCTCCTCAATGCAGCGCTCGCGCAGGCTTTCTGCGGTGTGGATTGTGGGTGGCGCAGCCATTACGAGCGCTCCCTCGATATGGTCGCCGCCGCCTTGTGCCCCTTGAGCGGCTCTAGGCGGTCGCCGTAGCGGCTGGGCAGCCGGTACGCATCCTGCCCCCCGGGGCGCGCAAGCGTGGCCGGATGCGGCTCAGATTGGTACGTGCCCCGTGCGGCCACGGCGGGCGTCGGCGTCATGGCGCCGTTGGGCGCTCTGCCCCAGCGCCAAACCTCGCGCTGGTCGTCCTTGGCCTTGTGCGCCAGCTGGCCCGCCGCCAGCTCGGCCAGACCCCGCTTCACCACATTGGCCGGGTAGCCCGTAGCCGCACCGATCTCATCGGCGGTAAGCTGGTGCGCCTTGAGCAGCGTGTATTCGATGGCGTTGGCTGTTCGGTTCATTGGCTTCCTGTCGGTGTGGCGGTCGTCACGCGCCGCGCAGCCCGGCCCCTGATTGCAGCCATGGTTGGCGCAAAACGCATCGCAAGCCATCACGCGCCCCTCCCCACTTTCGGCGGCCAAGCGCTGCTGTTCACCGTCACGCCAGGCGCGCTGGCGGGCGCTTTCAGGCCGTCGATGAAGTTGCTCACATCCTGCCCGGTGGCTTTCAGGTAATCCACCTCGACCCTTGCGGTATCCACCAGCACGCCGGCCACTTGGGCCACGGCGCGGGCGCGGTCGGGTTCCATCGGCGCGTCGGTGCGGCGCAGGTCGGCCAATGTGTCCAGTAGGTGCTGGCGCAGTTGGTTCATGTGTGGCGCGGTCATTGCTCGCCTTTCGGTGCGCCCTGCTCCATCATCCAAGTCAGCACTTCAGATTCACGCCACACAACTGAGCGGCTGTGAATCCTGATGTTGGCCGGGAACCGCCCGTCCTTCATCCACATATAAACAGCGCTTTTGGCCAGCCCCGTGAGGTGCAGGACTTCGGGCAGTCGGATAAAGCGATCCTTGGGCGGGACCGGCTTTTGAGAGTAGATCAAATGCATACGAACTCCAAAAAAACGCCAGCGGAGCCGGATTGCCCCACTGAATCCATGATGAACTTGAGATTCCAAGTCGGCAAAACTTGCCGAGCAGTCGGCAATTTGCCGACTTGGCCGCCGTCACCCGCCGCGCAGCCCGGCGCTTGATTGCAGGCGTGGTGCTGCCGCAACTGGTGCATGTGTGGCGCGCTCATGCTGCGGCCCCTTTTCCCAAGATGCGCCGCACTTGGCGGTTGATCGTCCCCTTGAGCTGGATCAGCCGCGCCACCTCGACCGGGTACTTGCTCCAGCTGCTGTTGAGCCGCATGTTTTCCTGCTGGGTCACGCACATCAGCCGGTCTGGCGTGATCTCCTCGAGCGCCACCGTGGCCATGCCATCCCGGAAGCGCACCACCATGCCCGGCGGAATCGGGCCGTGCGCCGCCTCCCAAACCTCGCGGTGCACGCCGCGCCAGCGTTGCGCCGGCACCAGGTTCTGGTCGTCGGTGTACTTGCGCTCCAGCCGCCCATCGGCCCCAATGCGCAGCGTGCCAATCGGCACATAGCGCGCGTACTCATGCGCCGCCCGGCCCGGCTTAAAGCGCGTCTCGGCGCTGCGCCCGCCCGCCTGCCAGCCCTTCAGGCCCTTGTTTTTCGGAACAAAGCCCTGCTGGAACCGCGTCGGGATGGCCGCCATGAACTCAGCCGACTTTTTCAGTCCAAGCTTCACCGCCCGCCCGCTGATAGCCGGGGCCGTGCGCCCCATCAGGCCCGCCAGCGTGTTGTTCGGCGTGTTTGGGTACATGGCCACCAGCGTGGCATCGTCAAAATCCGACCATGGCCGATGATCCGGCCTCGAGGGCAAGCGCTTCATTTGGCGGCCCCTTCGGCGGAGCTGATCTCGATCAGCTTGTCGATGTAGTGCCGCGCTTTGCGCAGATCATCGAGCCCGCCCTTCTGCTGCCAGCGGCTCAGGTACTTGATGGCGTTGCCCTCGAAGTAGCCGATGCCATTGGCCGCGATGTAGTCCCAAGGCTGTATCGCTTTTTTGCGATAGTGGTCGCCCGAGATTTGAGTGTCGTTTGCGCTCATGCGTCAGTCCTGTGGTGTGGTGGTTTCGGTGCGCAGCGCCACCCGGCGCGGCGTGGTGGATTTGCGGTGCGCGGCGCGCATGGCTGCAGCCTTGCGGCGGATCAGCGGCCCCCAGCCAGCGTGCGCCATCGCCTCGGCCAGCGCCATGCGCTGCAGGTGCGGCGGGCTGCACGGCGCCAGCTGGGCCAGCGCTTCGGCGTGGGTGTGGCTCATGTACAGCCCTTGCAATCAGCGCCACCAAAAGGGAGGGTTGCGCGCCTGATGGCTTGCGCCGCATTGCGGCATGCGCGGTCAAATTCTTCGGCAATCGCTGCGTCTTCCGGCTGCTCGACGCAGCTGACCAGATCAGCCAGCGATGCAAGCGCCCTCAGCAAATCCGGCGCCGCTGCGATCAATCGAGCGTTGGCGCGCATGGTGGCTTCGGCCACGTCTGCCGTGTAGTACACGTCGGCAATCTCGCCTACGCTGGAGCCGATGCGGATGGGTTTAGGGCATTTCGCATCAGGGAATATGGGCAGTTTTTGGCTGTCAACGTGCGCGGCCACCCAAGGGCCGGGGGTGATGTGGCGGGCTTCGCTCATTTCGAGGCTCCATTGGTTGCCTTGGCAATGGCTGCCTTGGCGGCGGTCACGAAGTGCTCTGGCGCGTAGCTGTCGCTGCTGTCGGGCTTGCCTGGGCCGTCAAGCTCGGCCACCAGTGCCTGCAGGGCGGCGAACAGATCGGGTGCGGCGGCAGTGAGGCGGGCGTTGGCCACCCTTTCGACGTTTCTTGGGCCATCGACATACGCGACGTGCAAGCCTTCCGCATTAATCCAGATGCGGAATTGATCTGGGCTGAGCAAGTGCTGATCTTCTTCCTCGGCCTGCCACGGCCCCGGTGTGTGCGCGCTCATTTGGCTTCTCCTGCTGGTGTGGTGTGGGTGTGCTGCTGTAGATCGGCGGTGCCGGTGGCCGGCAGCGTGCCGGGGTGCGCCCGGAACCAGTTAAGAATGTGTTGGCCCAGGGCCTGCTCTTGATCGCGCGTCAGTCGAGGAATGACTTGCTCAGGCTCGATTTCATCGGCAGCGATCTCGGAAACGATTTCAAAGCAATTCCCGCCGATTCGCGCCGCGAGAGGCGCAAGCAGATCGACGGGTGGCACCAATCGTGCCGTGTAGATCGGCCCGAAGTTGCCCGGCCCCCACGCATCGAGCGCATCGGCTTTGGCGGCTTCGAGCGCCTGCTCGCGGGTGTCGAACTCGGACACGGACTGGTGGCCTTCGAGGATGTAGACAAACTTGCTCATACCAGCCACCCCATCAAAGCCATGACGGTGAGCGCCAGCGCCGCAATGGCGCAGGTGGCCACCACCACCACGTCGGCGGCTGGCATGGGCGGGTAGTCGTCGGGCGCCTCGATGTGGTGGCTGGTGTGCGGCCCGAAGGCCGATTCGAGCGAGCGGTGCGCCCGGCCTGTCCAGTTGCTTGACTTGGTGTTCATGTGGGCTCCGGTTGGTGATGCGATAGCCGTACTTTACCCAATGGGGAACGCAAAAGCAATACCCAAAGGGAAAAAAGCAACAAAAAATTTTTAAGGCGATCGGGTCTTGCGCCGGGCGCAGCAATCCTTTACAGTCTGTGTTTATTGGGGCGAATCAATGAAGACCATAGGCGAGCGCGTCAGGCAGGCAAGAGAACACAGAGGTCTATCTGGCGTTGGGCTGGCCAAGCTGGTGGGGTACAAAACCCAGTCCGGGGTAAGCAACCTCGAAAATCGAGCCGGCGGGCGTGGTGGGTTCATGTTGCCCAAAATCGCCCAAGCCCTTGATGTGTCACTTGATTGGCTGCTAGATGGTCCAGACACTGCGGATGTGTCGCAAGTGCCGGCTTATGCCCGCAAGGCTCAGGGCCATCGTGGTGATGATGGGCCTGGATGGCCCTCCAGAATGGCCCGATCGACCGCCCACGGCCTCATCGACCAAATCAGCGAGGTGGGGTTGGCTCGATTGCTGCCGGTGCTCGAAGATGTGGCCAAGGCTCGCCCCGAAAATCAAGGCGAAAAGTGACTTAAATCAACGGCCTGAGGGCCAGAAGGAGAAGCAGATGGAGATCATAGCAGCTTGGGCTTTTTTTGCCGCGCTTGTCGGCTACATGGCGGCCACGTTCAACCGCAGTGGCTTGCTGTACTTCGTGCTTTCGCTGATCTTGTCGCCTGTGGTTGGCCTCATCGTGCTGCTGATCTCAGGCAAAAAAACCGACAAGCCCACGCCGGCCACGCATGTAAAGTGCCCCGAATGCCGCGAACTGGTGCTCAAAGACGCCAGCAAGTGCAAGCATTGCGGCTGCGCGCTGGTGCCGCAGTAGGCGATAGCAGCTAGGCAGCCCGCTGGGTGGGCGCGTGCGGTGGCCTGCCGCGCCGCAGCGGCTTCGCATTGCCTGCTGGTGCTTCCGCCTCTGGCCTAGCGGGCTCTGCCGCCGGCTGGGCCAGCGCCGCCACTAGGCGCAGCACCGTTGACCATTGATCTTCTGGCAGGCTCTCCATCAGAGCCATAACCCGCGTGCGCGGGTCTTCTTTTGCCTGCATCTCGCTGTATGTGGGCGCGTTGTCCATCCAGCCACGGGGCAGCGCCAGCCTTTCCTCGATCTCGCGGGCCATCGTGTCGCCCATGTTGTATGTCTTTCCGCCGCGGTCGTGCCGCACGTTGGCGTTGAGGACGCGCGTCAGCCTTGCGGTTTCGCTTCTGGCGTAGCCCAGCATCTGGCAGAGGTTCGCGGCCCCGCCGTGCTTGTCGGCGAGCATTTTCAGCTTGGTTCGCCGGATTTCTTCGCAGGTTTGCATGGCTGTGGATTGCACCAAAGAAACGGTAGAAAAAAAATTCCCCAAGGGGCTTGACATACATTCCCCATTGGGAAGTACAATGGCCGCATGAACACCTTGAAAGACTGGCTCGACCAAGAATCTGGCAGGGCGGCTTCGCTGGCTAGGCGCCTCAACGTTGTGCCTTCCTTCGTGCACAAAATGGCCATGGGCGAAAAGCCCGTGCCGGTGCAGCGCATGGCCGCCATCGAGGCCTTCACCGGCGGCGCAGTCACTCGCCAGTCCTTACGCCCCCACGACTGGCAACAAATCTGGCCCGAGCTGGCCGCCACCGAGGCCTCCCATGACCAGCAATAACCCCGACCGCATCGAGCTGCGCGTTGAGCTGCCCAGCGTCGATGTGTCCGTGCTCGACGGCTACTGCAACGCCACAGGCCGCTCCCGCGCCGAGGTAGTGCGTGGCATCCTTTGCGAGTGGTCTTTGGCGCGTGTTCATGAGGCAAAGGTAATCTGCCGCGTGGCTGGTGTAAATCCGTTCGACGCGGAACCAGGTAGGAAATGACCGCCGCAGCCGCCGCCACCGCTCGCCGCCCACTCACTCTGCGCGAGGCCGAGGCCATGCTGCAGTACGTCGATGGCGCCGAAGACCGCGAAACGTGGCTGGCCGTGGGCATGGCCCTCAAGTCGGAATTCGGCCCCGACGCCCTCGACCTGTGGGACCGCTGGAGCAGCGCCGCCGCCAACTACGACACCCGGGCCGTGGCCGCCTGCTGGCGCGGCTTCAAATCATCGAGCACCGGCGGCTACAGCGCAGGCACCCTCATCAAGTTTGCCAAGGACGGCGGCTACCGCCCCAGCGCCGCCGCTGCGCCCACGCCCGGCGAGCTCACCGAGCTGGCCCGCCGCCGCGCCCAGCGCGCCCACAAAGCCGCCACCGAAAATGCCCAGCGCGAGGCCAGCGCCGCCACCGCCATGCAGCGCGCCCTCGAGTCGTGGCAGCAAGCCAGCCGCGAGGGCTCCAGCCCCTACTGCGCCCGCAAGCTCGTCGAGCGGCCCGAATCGGTGCGCTTCACCCCCGGCGGCGGCATCGTCATCCCCATGATCCGCTACGACCTCCCGCGCCACCTCGCGCTCAAGGGCGTGCAGACCATCGCCCCCGATGGCGCCAAGAAGTTCACGTTCGGCATGGAAAAAAGCGGCACCGCCTGCCGCCTCGGGCTGGCCGTGGTCGGCGAGCCCGTTTTCATCTGCGAGGGCTGGGCCACCGGCGCCAGCATCCGCGCCGCCATGGGCTACCGCCTGCCCGTGTTCGTGGCCTTCGACGCCTACAACCTGCCCCTGGTGGCGCAGTACGTGCACCAAGCGCTGCCCGGCAGCCCGCTCATCATCTGCGCCGACGACGACCACGCCACCAAGCGCGACGGCTGGCCGTGGAACGTGGGCCGCATCCAAGCGCAGGTGGCCATGGATGGCGTCATGGACGCCGGCGCCAAGCTCGTCTGCCGCAGCTACCCCGTGTTCGACGCCGCCACCCCGCGCACCGACAAAGACACCGATTTCAACGACCTGCACCGCCTCGAGGGCCTACCCGCCGTCACCGAGGCCATGGAGCTGGCAATCGAGGCCCTCGAGCTCATCAAAAGCTATGGCTAAGCCCCACATCTACCACCTGCCCGACGACATGGACGACAGCGACGACTCTGGCGCGGCCACCACACCACCTAGGGGCGGGGCACCGCTCGGCGCGCGCCGCGAGAAGCGCAAAAAAAAGGTGGACATGGGCAAGCTGCAGACGCTGTTCAAGAGCTTCGTCTACCAGTACGGCAGCAACATCGCGTGGGACACCAGCAACCGCATCGCCATCCTCATCAGTAACCTGCGCCATACTTTTGGCCACGACGAGGTGCGCATGTGGCTGGGCAGCGAAAGGCGCCGCGACGTCATGCCCGATCAGGTCGTGTTCGACCCCACCGGCGCCTGCGGGCCTGCCGCCGTCAACCTGTTCGGCGGGCTCGACATGGTGCCCATGCCCGGCAACGTGCGCCCCATCCTCGACCTGCTCGAGCACCTCTGCGGCCAAGACGAAGACATCTACAGCTGGGTGCTCGATTGGTGCGCTTACCCGCTGCAGCACTTGGGCGCCAAGCTGCCCAGCGCCGTCATCATGCACGGCGACGAGGGCAGCGGCAAAAACCTGTTCTGGGAGTGCTACGCCAGCCTCTACGGCGAATACGCCAAGGTCGTGGGGCAAGACCAGCTCGAGGATAAGTTCAACGACTGGATCAGCAAAACCTGCTTCGTGATCGGCGACGAGGTGCTCAGCCGCCAAGAGATGCGCCACCTCAAGGGCAAGCTCAAGGCCATGATCTCGGGCAAAACAATCCAGATCAACACCAAGATGATGCCCGTGCGCAGCGAGCGCAACCACGTCAACATGGTGTTCCTGAGCAACGAGATCCAGCCCAACGCCATCGACTCATCCGACCGCCGCTATCTGGTCGTTTGGACGCCGCCCAAGCTCGAGCGTGCCTTTTACCAGCAGGTGGCCGACTGCATGGCCAGCGGCGGGCGCGAGGCATTCATGCACTTTTTGCTGCAGCGCGACCTGGCGCACTTCGACCCCTACGCGCCGCCGCCCGAGACGGTGGCCAAGGACAACCTCAAAGACCTGGGGCGCCCCACTCCTGAGCGGTTTTGGCTCGCATGGAAGCGCGATGAGCTGCCGGTGCCATACCACAGCTGCAGCGCCGAGCAGGCCTACCAGATCTACCGCAAGTGGTGCAGCGCCGAGGGTGAGAAGTGGCCGGTCACCAAAAATTGGTTTGGGCGTATGGTCTCGCGCGTGGCTGGTGACGCGCTAATTGTGCGTCAAATTCGCGTGCATTTGGGCCAAGTTTGCCGCGTTTGGATGGTCGCCCCACCCCCCGAAGGCGTTGATGTGGGCCTGTGGGCTGAGCAAGCGATCGCCGCTTTTGACAACAAAATCAAAGACTGGCGGGTAGGCGAATGAAAAACGTGGCGCCAGGTATCAGTACCAACAGTTACGGCATAAGGCGAAATGCCGGTACAGAAAAGCCCAATCAAAACAACGCTGTAACGGCATCACGGGCAGTTACGGCATTTCCCTATATATACATGCGTGCGCCCGCGCACATACACATCACGAAAAATGCCGTAACTGCCCGTGATGCCGTTACAAAGATGATTTTAAAAGGGTTTTTTGTACCGGCATCCAACCCTAATGCCGTAACTGCCGGTACAAACCCATGAAGCTCAGCATCCAGACCGAGTTCCCGCAGGTGAAGCAGCGCCTCGAGCGCCTGCGTGCCGATGTGGCCGACAAAGCGCTGGCCATGGCGATCAACCGCACCATGGATCAAGCCCGCACGGCCATGGTGCGCCAGATCACGCGCGCCTACAACGTCAAGGCTGGGTTTGTGCGCCAGCGGCTGGCGATCAGCCGCGTGACGTTCAAGAGCGGCAGCATGGCATTCACAGCGAGCCTCACAGGCACTGGCAAGCGCTCGGCCAACATGATTGCCTTCGTGGCCCGCAAAGCGCCCAACAATGGCCGCCGTGGCGGCCCGCAGCTCGGGTTTCGCATCCGCAGGGGCGGGCCTATCACCCGCGTGACCAGCGCCTTCATCGGCAACAAGGGCCGCACGGTGTTTGCGCGCACTGGCGACGCACGACTGCCCATTCGGGCGCTGCGCACCATCGACGTGCCCCAGATGTTCAACCAGCGCGAGATCAACGCCGCCGTGGTGCAGGTCATCCATGACCGCTTCCAGGCGGTGTTCGAGCAGCAAGTGAGGTTCTATGCCAGCCGCGCCCGCTGACGCCGCCGCGCTGGCCGCCGCCGCCGCCTCCCCCCCGGGTTGGTTCCCCCTGTGGCAGGCTGGAACGGGTGCGAAACGATCGCGAGATTCCGCTAGTGGCTCAAATCTGAAACGGCTAAAGGTGCGAGCATGTCAGTAAAGCCGCTGACTCAAGCCGCTTTAGCCAAGGCGCTAGGGCTCACCGAAGGCCGCGTTTCGCAGCTCAAAACGCTCGGAATGCCGCTGAGCTCGGTCGAGGCGGCGCAGGCCTGGCGCGAGCAGCAGCAAAACGTGGCCGCGCGCAAGCCGCTGCCGGCCAGCGGCGCCGATTTTCGCGGCTGCGGCGCCGATTTTGCGCGCGTGCACGCCGCCGATCGCGATTTTTCAGCTGCGCCGGCCGATTTTTCGTCCGCCGGCCCGATTTTTGCGCCCGGCGCGCGCGATTTTGCGCCCGCAGAGCCGTTTTTTGGCCAAACTGGGCCTGCGGTGCCTGCCGGCCCCGATTTTGGCCGCCAAGGGCCGGATTTTGAGCCCACCAAGCCCGCCGCCGCGCCGTTTGCGCCAAATTCGGCCCCCAAGCCGGTTTTGGGCCTCATGGACGAAGATTTCCAGATGGCGCGCACCCGGCGCGAGATCGCCGAGGCCAATTTAGCCGAAATGCGCGAGGCCGAGCTCGAGGGCCGGCTGATACGGGTCGAGGTCATCCGCGCAGCATGGGCCAAGCGCGTGGCCAGCACCCGCGATGCCCTGCTGCAAATCCCCAGCCGCTTAGCGCCCACCGTGGCCGCGCAGTCCGATGTTGACCAGGTGGCCCGCGTGCTCGAAGAGGAGCTGCGCCAAGCGCTGGCCGAGCTGAGCCGCGACGGCGTGCCTGTGCAGGAGGTGGCCTAGCCATGGGTGCCAGCGAATCTGCCGCCCTTGCCGACCCGGCGCGCGCCGAGCGCTTGGTGGCCGAGCTGTTCGCGGAATTTCTACGCCCCCCAGCCGCCGTAACGGTCAGCCAGTGGGCGGATACGCACCGGATGCTGTCCGGCAAGGCGTCCAGCGAGCCCGGCCCCTGGCGCACCGACCGCACCCCGTACCTGCGCCAGATCATGGACGACCTGAGCGCCCGCAGCAGCGTGCAAGAGGTGGTGGTGATGTTTGCCGCGCAGCTGGGCAAGAGCGAAAGCGGTATGAACTGGCTAGGCTACATCATCGACAATGAGCCCGGCCCGGTCATGTGCGTGCAGCCCACCACCGACATGGCCAAGCGCTTCAGTCGGCAGCGCATCACGCCCATGCTCGAGGAGACGCCCGTACTGCGCCGCAAGGTGCGCGAAAACCGCAGCCGCGACGACGCCAACACCACGCTGATGAAAGATTTTGCTGGCGGCGTGCTGGTGGTGTCTGGCGGCAACAGCGCGGCCAGCCTGCGATCGATGCCAGTGCGCTACCTGTTTTTGGACGAAATCGACGCCTACCCGCTTGATGTTGACGGCGAGGGCGACCCGGTGGCGCTGGCCGAAAAGCGCACCAGCACCTTTGCGCGGCGCAAGGTGCTCAAGGTGTCCACGCCCACCACCAAAGATTTTTCGCGCATCGAGAGCGCCTACCTGCAGACCAATGCCTGCCGCTACCACGTGCCCTGCCCGCACTGCGGCGAGCACCAGGCGCTGGAGTGGGGCGCAAAGGGCGAGCACGGCCTGCGCTGGCACAAGCTCGAGGACGGATCGCCCGACCTCACCAGCGTGCATTACGTGTGCAAGCACTGCGGCGGCGTGATCGACGAGCACCACAAACCCGCCATGCTGTCGCGCGGCGAGTGGCGGGCCAGCAAGGCCCCCAACCGCGCCAACCGCCAAACCGGCTATCACCTCAACGCGATTTATGCCCCATTGGGCTGGATCAGCTGGCCCGATCTGGTGGCGCAGTGGCACGATGCCATGCTGGCCGCCAAGCAGGGCGACGTGAGCAAGCTCAAGACCTTCACCAACACCGTTTTGGCCGAGACTTGGGAGGAGCAGGGCGACAAAGTGGCTACGCACGAGCTGGCCCGCCGCGCCGAAGACTACCCGCTTGGCCACGTGCCCCATGGCGGCCTGATGCTGAGCATGGGCGTCGATGTGCAGGGCGACCGCATCGAGTACCGCACGTGGGCATGGGGCCGCGGGCAAGAGAGCTGGCTCATCGATCGCGAGCTCATTTATGGCGACCCGGCGGTCGAGGAGGGCCAGCCCGGCAGCGTGTGGGCGCGCTTGACCGAGCGCCGCCGCACACCCTACCTGCACGCCAGTGGCTCGCAGGTGCTGGTGCAGGCCTGCGCCATCGACACCGGCGGCCACCACACCCAGCAGGTGTACGGCTACGTGCGCGCGCACCACCACGCCAACGTGCTGGCCGTCAAGGGCAGCAGCGCCAAGGGCAAGGCGATTTTGAGCAAGCCCAGCGACATCGACGTAACCTGGCGCGGCCAGAAAATCCCCCGGGGCGTCAAGCTCTGGCTGGTGGGCACCGACATTGCCAAGGGCGTGATCTACGGGCGCCTGCGCCAAGCCCAGCCCGGCCCCGGCTACGTCCATCTGCCCAAGGTGCTGGCCAACACCGACGAATTCGAGCAGATGACCGCAGAGCGGCTTGTCACCAAGTATTTCAAGGGCCACCCGCGCATGGAGTGGATCAAGCCCAACGGGAGGCGCAATGAGGCGCTGGACTGCGCCGTGTACGCCTACGCCGCGGCGATTTGGGCTGGCATCGAGCGCTGGACAGACGTGCAATGGAGCCGCCTCGAAGACCGCATTGCGCCCACCATCCGCGACCTTTTTGCCACGCCGCCGCCCGATGCCGCGCCCGCCGCGCAGCAGCCCATCACCCAAGCCGTAGGCCAGCCGCCGCCACCGGCCCCCCGCCCGCCTACCCGGCGGCCCATCCAGCAGCAAAGACCACGCACATGGTGACCAAGCCCCCAGCCGACCAGCCAGACGCCCTGCAGGCCGTCCAATACACCGACGATGTGGTCGAGTACACACTGCGCTGTGTGCTGGCCCTTGCGCCCAGCTTCCAAGCCTGCCTTGCGCGCCAGATCGAGGCCCAAGTGCGCGGCACTTTTGGCGGCGCTCGGGTGTACGTGGGCAAGCGCGCCGGCGAAGGCGCCGCCACCCGCAACGCCGCCATCCGCCGCGACTACCGCGCCGGCGAGCGCCTCGAGCTGCTCGAGCGCCGCTATGGTCTAGGCCGCGTGCAGCTCTGGCGCATCATCAACGACGTGCCAAACCGCTAGGCTGGATCGTCGCGCAAACCACCGCCCCTGGTTTTTCGCAACTTGCCTTGTTTGCGAAACACGCGCGCGCCTAGAGTCGCATCACCATGGCCGAAATTCCAACCGCAGAGCCCGCAGGCGTCAACGCTGGGGACACCGTGCGCTGGCGCCGCTCGCTGGCGCAATACCCGGCCAGCAGCGGCTGGCAGCTGACGTACACGCTGCTCAACGCTGCGGGCCGCATCACCATCGCCGCCACGGCGCAGGGCGCCGATCACTTGGTCGAGGTGGCGGCCAGCGCGACCAGCCTTTGGGCTGCTGGTGACTACGCGTGGCGCGCTCAGGTGGCGCTTGCTGGGCAGGTGTTTACGGTGGCCGAGGGGCGCATGACCATCCGGCCAAGCTTCGGGGCCGCCACGCTCGACACCCGCACCGCCACCCGCCGCGCGCTCGAGGCGGTTGAGGCCTATCTGGCCGACCCCGGCAATCTGGCGGCGGCCAAGTACGCTATCGCGGGGCGCAGCCTTGACCGCTTCCCGCTGCCCGAGCTCTGGAGCCACCGCGACCGGCTCAAGGTCGAGGTGGCCCGCGAAGAGGCCGCCACCGGCGCAGGCCTGCCGGGCCGTGGCCGCATCCAAGTGAGGTTTGGCGCATGAACGTTTTTTCTCGGGCTTGGCAGGCGCTGCGCGGCCCTCAGAAGCCGGTGCAGGTGCGCCGCTTTCAAGCCGCGCGCATCGACCGGCTTACCGCCGACTGGCTATCGACCCAGCAGAGCCTCAACGAGGAGCTGCGCGGCGACCTCGATCTGCTGCGCCGGCGGGGCCGCGACCTGGTCAACAACAACGACTACGCCAGAAAATTCAGGACGATGGTGCAGGACAACATCGTCGGCCCGTCTGGCGTGCGCCTGCAGAGCCGCGTGGAAGATCGCCCCGGTGTGCCCGACCGCTTGGCTTGCGCCGCGATTGAGTCGGCTTGGCAAGCGTGGCAGCGCGAGGCCGACGCGCAGGGCCGGCAGCACTTCCGCGACCTTTGCGCCACGCTGGTGGGCGGGCTGCCGTCGGACGGTGAATTTTTGGTGGCCGTGGTGCGCGGCCCACAGGCTGGCAACCGCTGGCATTTTGCGCTGCAGGCTATCGACGTTGACCGCATCGACACCACGTACAACGGACGCTGGGGCGACAACGCCGTAATCATGGGCGTAGAGGTCAACACCCACCGCCGCCCCGTGGCCCTGCACCTATTCGCGGCCCACCCAAACGACGGCGTCAACAGCAACCGCCAGCGCGTGCGCCTGCCCATGGCAGACGTGATCCACGCCTACAAGGTCGAGCGCCCCGAGCAGCTGCGCGGCATCCCTTGGATGGTGCCGGGTATGCTGAGCCTGCACCACTTGGGCAATTTCAAGCTGGCCGCGCTACTGGCCGCCGAGCATGGCGCCAACCACTACGGATTTTTCACGACGCCCGACGGGCAAGCGCCCATTGGCGGCCTGAGCGCCGACGGCGAGGCGGTGACCGTGAGCCAGCCCGGCACTTTCGACACGCTGCCGCAGGGCGTGAGCTTCCAGGCCTACGACAGCAAATACCCCGAGGCCAGCTTCGAGCCGTTTGTCAAGACCACGCTGCAGCGCATCTCGAGCGGCTGGGGCGTGGCCTACCATTCGCTGGCCAACGACCTCGAGGGCGTGAGCTTTTCGAGCATCCGCAGTGGCACGCTCGAGGAGCGCGACCGCTGGATGGCCGACCAAGAATGGTTTGTGCAGGTGCTGCTGGAGCCGGTTTTCCGCCGTTGGCTGGAGTGGGGCCTGCTCATGGGCACCATCACCATGCCCAACGGTAGCGCTTTGCCCGCAGCCAAGCACGAAAAGTTTGTCCGCCACGAGTGGCAGCCCCGGCGTTGGGACTGGGTGGACCCCAAGGCCGACACCGAGGCCAACATTTTGAAGGTCAAGGCCGGCCTGATGAGCCCGCAAGACCTGAGCGCCGCCATGGGCTACGACTTCGAGGACACGCTCAAGAGCATCAAGGCCGCGCAGGACTTGGCCGCCGAGTACGGGGTGCACCTCACGGCCTACGACGGATTGCCGGGTGCCGCCCAGCCTGCAAGCGCTGCCGCGCCAGCCCCCGCTCCAGCCGACGCGCCCGCAGAAGGCCGGCAGATCGAGCAACAGATCCGCGCCCTGCATGCCTTGGTGCTGGCCACAGCGCGCCAAGCGCCGCCCGCGATCTGATCTTTTTGGGCCACAGCCGCCCCCCGACTTTTTCGCAATTTGCCTTGTTTGCGAAACATGGTCGGAGGTCAAATGCTCGCATGAGCAAGCAATCCACACCGCTGCACGGCCTCGAGCGCCACCTGAGCAAGGGCCGCGCCGAGCGCGCGCTTTTGGTAGAGCGCCAGGCCATCAGCGACGAGGCCCGCACCGCCGTGCTGGCCTTTGCGTCAGAGCTGCCCTATGAGCGCTGGTGGGGCATCGAGATTTTGGACGTGACCGCCACGTCTATGCGCCAGAGCCGGCTGCGCTCTGGTGCCAACCTTTTGATGGATCACGACCATAAAGACGTCGTGGGCGTCATCGAGTCTGTCGAGATCGGGGCCGACCGGGTAGGTCGGGCCGTGGTGCGCTTTGGCAAAAGCGCAAGAGCAGAAGAAGTGTGGCAAGACGTGCGCGACGGCATCCGCCGCAATGTGAGCGTCGGCTACATGGTGCACAAGGCGCAACTGATCGAGGTGGATGATGGGCTGGAAACCTATCGCATCACCGATTGGGAGCCGTTCGAGGTGTCGCTGGTCTCTGTGCCAGCCGATGCCACCGTAGGCGTAGGCCGCAGCTTGGAAGACGACGAGCACGACGTTGACCCAGGCGCGCCAGACGCCACCCCGGCTGCGCAAGCCGAAACCCAAACCCAAACCCACACCCCCATCAAGGAAAAAGCCATGACTATCGAAGTCGCAGAGCAGCGCAACCACGCTGCCGAAATCAGCAAAATCGCCGCATCGTTCCCCGGTGGCGCCGATCTGGCCATGAGCGCGATCCAGCGCGGCCTTACGGTCGAGCAATTCCAGCGCGAGGCGCTCGCCAGACTGGCATCTGCCCCCGTGCCCACCGCCGACATTGGCATGGACAAAAAAGAGGTGCGGCAGTACAGCTTTCTGCGCGCCCTCAACGCGCTGGCCAACCCCGGCGACGCAGTGGCCCAGAGCGCCGCCGCTTTCGAGCGCGAGTGCTCGGACGCCGCCGCCGCCAAGCTCAAGCGCCAGCCCGGCGGTCTGCTGGTGCCGTTTGATGTGCAAAAGCGCTCCATGGTGGCCGGCACACCCACCGCTGGCGGCAACCTCGTGGCCACCGACCTGCTGACGGGTTCGTTCATCGACATCCTGCGCAACGCCATGGTGATCAACGGCATGGGCGCGCAGACCCTCACAGGCTTGGTGGGCAACATCGCCATCCCCAAGCAGACCGGCGCTGCCACTTCGTTTTGGGTGGCTGAAGATGCCGCCCTGACCGAGAGCCAGCAGACCATTGGCCAAGTGCCCATGACGCCCAAAACCGTGGGTGCCTTCACGGACATTTCGCGCCGCCTGATCCTGCAAACCTCGCTCGACGTGGAAAGCATGGTGCAGCGCGATTTGGCCACCGTGCTGGGCTTGGCGATCCAGCAGGCCGCCATCAACGGCACCGGTGTGAGCAACCAGCCCTCTGGCATCTTGACGCTGGTCACATCCAATGCCGCCGTGGGCGGCGCCAACGGGGGTGCGCCCACTTGGCAGCACATGATCGACCTCGAGACCGCTGTGGCTGTGGCCAACGCCGACGTAGGCAGTATGGGCTACCTCACCAATGCCCGCGTGCGTGGCCGTCTGAAATCGACCTCCAAAGTGAGCGGCCAAAACGGCTTCATTTGGGAGGACGGCGGCACCCCTGTCAATGGCTACCGCGTGGGCGTGACCAACGCCGTGCCGTCGAACCTGAGCAAGGGCACCGGCACCAACCTCTCGGCCATTTTGTTCGGGAATTTTGCCGACCTGCTGATCGGCATGTGGGGCGGGCTTGACCTGATGGTCGATCCGTACACCGGCGGCGCTGCCGGCACCGTGCGCGTGCGCGTGTTGCAGGACGTTGATGTGGCCGTGCGTCACGTCGAGTCGTTCAGCCGCATGGTTGACGCCATCACACAGTAACCCTAGCCGGCGCCTGCACCATGTTTGCCGAAGACCTCAGCGTGTTTTTCCGCGACTTTGGGGCGCAAGCCACCCTAGGGGCGGCGAGCGTGCGCGGGGTATTCGACAATGCGTTCGAGAACGCGGGCGATATGGGCGTGTTTGGCACCCAGCCCATCTTCACCTGCGCGACCGGCGATCTGGCTGGCGTGCAGGTGGGGCAGTCGGCCACGGTGCAGGCCGTGGCTTACCGCATCGTGGGCATCGAGCCGGATGGCACCGGCATATCCACCGTGAGGCTGGAGCGCGCATGAGCACGTCGATCCGCACCCAAGTCCGGCAAGCGGCAGTCGCGGCGCTCAACGCGGTGCCTGCGCTGGCTGGCAGGGTGTTCGTTGACCAAGAGTACGTGCTGCAACCAAACCAACTACCTTGCGTGGTGGTGGCTGTGAGCGAAAACGCGCAGCTCGAGGGCGCTTTTTCCGACGGCGTAGAGCGCACCGTCACCGTGCAGGTGCGGGCGCTGGCCAAGGCCACCGCAGGCCTGAGCGACACCCTAGACGCCATCAGTTTTGCCGCAGAAGGCGCGCTGGTGGTCGGCGGGTTGACGGTGGCTGGGCGCGCTTTCTGGCCCGATTCTTTTGGCGCCGAAACCCCCGATGTGTCTGCCGTGGGCGACCAGCCGGTCGGCGAGTTGTCGATGGACTTTGTTTTTCTGATCCCCACCCAGCGAGCGGCCCCGGGCCAGCTTGCCTAAGGAGTATTTGCGATGAGTTTCACACTTCCGGCCGGCGGCTCGCTGGCTATTGCGAGCACATACGGCCCTGTCGTCAACATGACGGCCATCACCAATGCCGCCCAAGCTGTGGCCACGCTGGCTGTTGGGCACGCGGTGGTGGTGGGCGACATGCTCGAAATCACCAGCGGCTGGGAGAGCCTCGATCGGCGCGTGGTGCGCGTGCTGACTGTGGCCACCAACGACGTGACCCTCGAGGGCATCAACACCACCAACACCGCGTTTTTCCCGGCTGGCGCAGGCGTGGGCAGCATCCGGCGCATCACGGCCTTTACGCCTATCACGCAAGTGGGCGCCATCACCTTTTCTGGCGGCGAGCAGCAGTATGCCGACACATCCAGCGTGTTTGGCCGCTTTGACACCCAAATGCCTGCCAGCCGCTCGCCGGTGACGGTAGAGATCTCGCTGCACGACAACCCATCGCTGCCGTTTTACGCCGTCATTCAGGCCGCAGAGCTGGCTGGGCAGCCGGTGGCCATGCGGATTACTGGAGGCAACGGCGCGCGCACTTTCCACAATGGGTTTTGGAGCATGGCCCAGTTTGCCACCCTCGAGCGCAACGCGACCGAAAAAAGGTCGGTGTCTTTTGCCGGCGTGGCCGAGCCCACCCGCTACGCCACCTGATAGGGCCTGCCACACATGGACCTGACCGACCTCAAGCGCAAGGTGCAAGCAGCGCGCCGTTTCATCGTCGAGATCGACGGGCGCAGCTTCACGCTCCAGCGTCCAAGCCGTTTTGATATGCAGATGGCCGCCGCGCAGGCGGGCATGGTCCATGGCGACCCCGGCGCCCGCTTGCATTGGGAGCGATTGGTGCTGCTTGGCGCGATTGTGGGCTGGCAAGGCGTGACGGTGGCCGATTTGGGGCTGCCAGAGGCTGGCCCGCTCGATCACGACGACGGCGCTGTGCTGCTGCTGCTCGACGCGCAGCCCGAGTGGGGCGACCAGCTGGCGCAGGCTTTGTGGGAGCGACTGGCGCAGGCAAGCGAAGCGGAAGGCACCGCCGCAAAAAACTAACCGGGCTCCTAGAGTGGGAGCGCTCTAGGAGCCAGGCCGACAAGCTGCAGGCGGCTGGATTTGGCGAGATTTTGCCAACCCAGCCCAACCTGTGCCCACTGGCCGAGCAGGCCCGGCATTGCTGGGTCTGGTGCGGTGGCTGGATGCCCGAGCGCTGGCCGCTGTACGAGGCAATACACCCTGTGGCCAATTGGCCGCAGGTGATCGAAATGATGGAGCATATCCGTGGTCGGAACAGCGCGAATTGACATCACTGCACGGGACGGCGCCAGCGCGGTGTTTGCCCGCGTGCAGCGGTCGATGGGCGAGCTTGATCAGCGGGCGGGAAAGCTGTCGGCGGGGTTTGCTGGTATTGGCGCGGCGCTTGGCACGGCCACCCTAGCCGGGGCTGGTTTTGCCCTTGTTGTCGCCAACTCCATTCGGGCTACGGCCAATTTCGGCGACCAGATGGGGCACGCTGCGCAGCGCTTGGGCATCACTGCCGAGTCGATGAGCCGCCTACGCTACGCCGCCACGCAGTCTGATGCCACCTTCGAACAGCTCGAGCAAGGGCTGCACCGGCTTGGGCAAAGCACCGTCACCAATGCCGCGCTCTTTGACCGCCTGGGCATCGCCACCCGCGACTCTGCCGGCAATATGCGGGCGAGCGACGCGCTCTTTAAGGACGTGGCCGACCGTTTTGCCGCCATGCCGGCGGGCATCGAAAAAACCAATCTGGCGATTGCACTTTTCGGCCGCGAGCTTGGCCCCCGGCTTTTGCCGACGCTCAACAACGGGGCCGATGGCCTGCGCGAACTGGGCGACGAAGCCGAGCGCTTTGGCCGCGTGGTAACTGATGAGGCTGCAGCGTCGGCTATCCTTTTCAACGACAATTTGTCGAAATTGACAGAGGCGGGCACGGGCCTTGTGCATGTTTTTGGCAATGCTGTCATCCCCGCTATTGCCCGGCTATCCACGGAAATGCTCGAGGGGCAGCGCATTGCTGGCGGCTTTTGGCAGGCGCTGGGCACCTTTGCCACCATTAACCCATTTCGCAGCATCGAGGGCAATCTGGCCGAGCGGCGCCGTGTGTTGGCGCAGTACGAGGCCGAGCTGCAGCACGTGCCAGAGCACATGCGGGCGCAGACCGACGAGCGGCTAAGGGCCGACATCGCCAGACTGCGCAAGCAAATCGAATTTTTGGAGGGCCAGCAGACCGGCTTTGCCCGCCCGCCGCGCGAGCGCGTGTATCAGCCGCTGCCCGACGAACCCCCGGCCGCCAACAGAGGCACCCGCGCCCCGCGCACGGGCGGCAGCAGAGCCCCCGCCGCAGCCCGCATCACCGAGGCCGAAAAATACCTGCAGGCCCTGCAGCGCCAGCTCGAAGCCATGGATGAGCTGTCCGAGCGCGAGCAGGTGCTGCGAGACATTGGGCTAGGCCGCCTTGCGGGCTTGACAGCCGCCCAGCGCGAGCAGGCGCTGGCCGTGGCCGACACCATCGACGCCCGCAAGCTAGAGGCCGAGCAAGACCGCGAGCGGCTGGCCATCATGGGCACGCTGCGCCAAGCTGTGATCGACGAGGCCCGCGCCGTGCAGGCCGCCAACGAGCAGTGGGAAAACATGCTGCAGGCGCTGGTGGCCGACACCGCCGTCGAGCGCACCCGGCGCCTCACAGAGCAGGTGCTGGTGCTCGATGAGGCGCTCATCGCTGGGCGCATCCATGCCGACCAGCACGCCGACGCCATTGCCAAAATCACCGAGCGATCGGACGGCGTGGATCGGCTGACCGATTCGGTCAAGGACCTCAATCTGAGCTTCACGAGCGCCTTTGAAAACGCCGTAGAGTCTGGCGGGCGCCTGCGCGATGTGATCAGCGGCATCATCACCGACATGGCCCGCATGGCCTTCCGGCAGACAGTCTCGCAGCCGCTGAGCAGCGCGCTCAATTCTTTCATCGGTAGCATTTTCAGCTTCGACGGTGGCGGCTACACCGGCAGCGGCCCGCGCTCGGGCGGCCTCGATGGCCGGGGCGGCTACATCGCCATGCTGCACCCCCAAGAGACGGTGATCGACCACACCAAGGGCCAAGGCGCCGGGCGCAGCGTAGTCGTCAATCAGTCGTTCAGCTTCAACGGCCCTGCCGACCAAGCGCTGGTGCTTACTGCCGCGCGCATGGGCGCCGCCATGGGCCGCCGCGCCATTTACGACGACATGGCCAGAGGGCGCATGGCATGATCACCCATCCTTGGCCCACGGGCCGCGAATTCCACCCGGTGGGTTTTACCTGGGGCGTGCGCGACAACTCGCGTGCATTTGTGTCCGAGCTCTCGGGCGCCATGCAGACCATGAGCCTGCCAGGCACGCGTTGGGCTGTGATCATGGAGATCAACAACCACGCGCCCGACGATCGCGCCCGCGTCGAGGGCTTTTTGGCCCGTGCGCGGCAGCAGAGCCGCATCGAGATGCACCGGCTTGACCGGCCCCGCCCCATCGGCACCATCGCCCTCAACACCGTCACCCTGAGCGCGGCGGTTGCGCAGTTTGCCAGCAGCATCACCCTGGTGGGCTGCGGCGCCAACGCCACCATGCGGGCGGGCTCCATGCTCGGGCTGGGTGGCCAGCTGCTCATGGTGGCGCAAGACGCTGCGGCCAACGCATCCGGCGTGATGGTGGTGCAGCTCACACACATGCTGCGCGCTGCGCACTTTGCGGGCGCCCCCGTAGTGCTCGACCGGCCTACCGCACGCTGGATTCTCAAAACGGGCGAGATCGACTTTCCCCGCTACAAAACGATTGCCACGCCGCTGGTGCTCGAGCTGCAGGAGGCGTTTTAATGTCCGTGCGCCCATCCCTGCCCGGTGCGTTTGCCCAAGCGGTGCAGCGCGAGCACATCGTTTGGTTTTGGCTGGCCGAGATGCAACTGCTGGGCGGCACCGTGCGGCTGGCCGGGCTCGATTTTGACGTGCAATGGGGCGGCCATGACTGGACGGGCGCGCGCGGCCTAGGGGCCATCGCTCCCATCGAGGAGACGCCGGGCGTGATCACCGGCCTGCAGCTCACGCTGGCTGGCGTCACGCAAGAGCACATCGCCGCCGTGCTGGCCGAGCCCATCCAAGGGCGGCCCGTGATCATCCGCGTGGCGGTGCTCGACACCTCGACCGAGCCGCCGGCGCTGGCGGTTGACCCCAATGTGTGGCAGGGCCTGCTCGACGTGCAGCGCTTCAGCGAGGCCTCGGCCACGGTGGTGGTTAACGCCGAAAACCGCCTTGTCGAGTGGGATCGCCCGCGCCTGCTGCGCTACAGCGACGCCGACCACCGCCGCCTGTGGCCGCACGACGGGTTTTTCAGGCTGGCCGCAGCCATGGCCGAGCGCGATATTGTGATCTTCTCCAAAGAGGCGCTGGCGCGTCAATCATGAGCAAGCGCATACCCCAGCCCCTGCCGCCGCGGCACCCAGACTGGCCGCAGCGCCTAGCCGACTACATCGAGCAGCGCCGCGCCCAGCCCTTTGCGTGGGGCGCGCACGACTGCTGCACCTTTGCGTGCGACGCCGTGCTGCACCTGACCGGCGCCGACCCCATGTCCGACCTGCGCCACGTCAAAACCGCCGCCGCCGCCACGCGGCTGCTCAAGCGCCACCCGCTGCCCGCTCTGGTGGCCGAGCGCATGGGGCCGATGCAGCCCGCCACCCTAGCGCAGCGCGGCGACGTGGTGTTGATCGAGCAAGAGTCCCGCCAGCTGCTGGGCGTGTGCCTAGGCAGCCATTGGGCCGCCCCGGGCAACGCCGGGCTGGTGTTTGGCCCCATGGATACCGCGCTGGGCGCTTGGCCTGCTGGGAGGGGTGCGTAATGCCTGCCGCCATACCTCTGCTCGTCGGCGCCGTCACCGCGTCGGCGGTCGCAAAAACTGCTATTGGCGCCACCGTGCTTTTTGGCGCCGTCACCGTGGCCACCGTGGCGGGCGCTGTTGCGTCGTCTGTCGTCGGCTCTGCTGTGGCCCGCCGCCAAGAAAAAAAGATGAGCGCAGCGGCGCAGGCCGGCGCAGCCAATGCCGCCGCAGCCAATGCCGCCGCCGCCAGACTGCGCGACGTGCAGAGCGTGGTGCGCAGCGCCATCGAGCCCCAGCGCATCGTGTATGGCCGTGCGCTGGTGGGCGGCACGCTGCCGTTTTGGTTTGTGAGTGGCGATTTAGGCCAGTTCCACCATTGGGCGCAGACGCTGGCCGGGCACCAGATTGATGGCGTTGACGCCTACTATGTGGGCGACGATCCCGTCACCGTCGATGGCAATGGCTGGGTGACCACGCCGCAGTATTGCCGTGGCGGCACGGTGCCGCTCATCCGCCTGCGCCTCTACACCGGCACACAGACCACCCTCGACGCCGACCTAGTGGCCGCCAGCGCCGGCGCACTTACCGCCGCCGACGCCGGGCGCGGCATGGCCTACCTGTACGTGCGCTGGGAGGCCGACTTCGACGTGTTCGGCCAGACCGGCGCCCCCACCATCCGCGCTGTGGTGCGTGGCAAACCCCTGCTCGACCCGCGCACCGGCCAGACCGTGTTTTCCGACAACGCCGCGCTGGCCGTGCGCGACTACCTCACCAGCCATCAGGGCCTGCGCTGCACCACCGCCGAGGTCAACAATGCCGACGTGATCGCCGCCGCCAACATCTGCGACGAGATCATCCCCCTTGCGGGCGGCGCCACCCAGCGGCGCTACACCGTCAACGGCGCCCTGAGCTGCGGCGACAACCTCAAAGACAACCTCGAAACCCTCACCGACGCCATGGCCGGCATGGCCGCGTGGACGCAAGGCCAATGGAGCGTGCAGGCCGGCGCGTGGCAGGCGCCCGTAGGCCCCGGCATCGGGGTTGACGACATTATCAGCGTCGAGGAGGTCATCGCCTTCACCCCGCGCCGCGAGCTATTCAATACCGTCACAGGCACCTACATCGAGCCCGGCGAGGTGTTTGCCGCCAAGCAATTCCCCGCCGTCACCAATGCCGGCTATGTGGCGCAAGACGGCGGCCATGTGGTCGAGCGCGACCTCACGCTGCCCCTGTGCAACGACGGCGTGCGCGCCCAGCGCATGGCCAAGATCGAGCTCGAGCGCGCCCGCCAAGCCGTGACCGCATCACTGCTGTGCAAATGGACGACCTACGACCTGCGCCCCGGTAGCCACGTGGCCGTGACCATTCCGCGCTACGGCTGGGCCGGTAAAACCTTCTTCGTGGCCGACCGCACCCTGAGCGCCGACGGCATCCGCTACGTGCTGCGCGAAACCGCGCCCCAAGTGTGGGCGTGGAACATGGGCGAGGCCACCGCCACCGACCCCGCGCCCAACACCACCCTGCCAAACCCGTTTGTCGCGCCCGCCATCACCGGCCTGGCCGCGCACAGTGGCACCGGCGCACTGCAGATTGCGGGCGACGGCACCGTAATCAGCCGCATCCGCCTAAGCTGGGCCACCCTTATCAGCCCGCACATACAGACCGCCGGGCGAGTCGAAATTGAATACCGCCCCGTGGGCGCGACCGATTGGGTAACGGCCCGAGCAGACGGCAGCGAAACTGCGACCTACCTAGGCCCGGTCGAAGATGGCATTGTGTACGAGGTGCGCGCGCGGGCTGTCAACAGCATCGGCCAGCGCGGCACTTGGGCCAGCATCACGCATACCGTGGTGGGCAAAACCGAGCCACCGCCCAGCGTGACCGGCCTCACGATCAGCGGCGACACTCTCAACTGGGCACCTATCGAGGGCGTGGCCGATCTGGCGGGCTACGTGGCGCGCTTCCACTACGGCAACAATCCGTGGTGGCCCACCGCCACGCCGCTGCACGATGGTGTGATCACGCAATCCCCATGGACGATGATCACCCGGCCCGCAGGCCCCGTCACGCTTATGGTCAAGGCGCTCGACACCTCGGGCAACACCAGCCTGCAGCCCGCCGTGATCATCACCGATCTAGGTGATCCGCTGGTGGACAACGTGTTGCTGTCGTGGCCACAGGCACCCACTTGGCCCGGCACCATCACCGGCGCCAGCGTGGCCGCCGGTGTGCTTTGGGCCAGCGAAAATGACAGCTTCTATGGCCCGAGCTTGGCCGCGTTTTACGGCGCCAGCGAGGCCCCGCGCTACGTTGCGTCAACATTTGCAGATGCGGAATATGCCTTTGCTTTGGTCAACGCAGCCAGCGGGCATCTCACCCTATTGCACAGCATCGATGGACTGAGCCGCACCATCGAATTCCAGCGCGACAACCAAAACGCGCGCTATGGTAGCCCCAGCGACCTGTTTTATGCCGGCGCTGGCGCCGACCCTTTCTACGGCTTGCCGCCGGCGTGGGCTACGTGGCCCGGTGGGCTGATGCTGACGCTGCCCGAGCGCATCGCCTTCCGCGTGCGCGTGGCTGGCGGTTCGCAGCGCGGCAGCATCAGCCTGCTCACGGCCGTGCTCGACGTGCCCGACGTGATCGAAACCATCGCCGACGCCGTGGTGCCCGCTGGCGGCTCCCGGCTGCCGATCGCGCAAAGCTACCGCCAGATCGTCAACGTGCAGATCACCCTGCAAGACGACAACAACGGCGGGCGCACCGCCCTCATCATCGACAAAAACCCCGTTTTGGGGCCATCCGTCATCGTGCTCAACGCCGCCGGCGCCTCGGTGCCCGGGCGCGTCGATGCCACCGTCCAAGGTTTTTGAAACAGGAGCCCACCCATGACCGCCCCACCCGCCAGAAACACACTATCCGGCACCCCGACCAACGCGCAATTCAACGCCGGCATAGGCGCCCTCTACGACTACACCGTGGGCCTGCTGGGCGCCAGCGGCACCCCCGCTGCCGCCCGCGCCGCGCTCGACGCAGTTGGCCTGACCGGCAACGAGACCATTGCAGGCGTCAAGACGTTCAGTAGCCCGATTGCTGGTGCCACGAACAGCCAAGTGAGCCTAACTGGCGACCAGACCATTGCTGGAGTTAAGTCCTTCAGCAGCCAGGTCAACGGCAAGACTAGCGGAACAGACTCAATTCCAGCCTTCTCCGCCGCAACGACCGGTGGTGCTTACAACACTATGTGGGATCGTCGTGGTGCACCGTTCCACGCGGTTTCGGAGACAGTAGGCAGCAGCTATTCCCCGGCTTTAAGTCACCAGTACACTCATAACGCTGGGTGGGGCGGTGTCTACTCAGTTGGGGTGCTTAACCACGCGGCACAAAGCGCCGGATCGTTTGTCATCCACCATATAAATTCCGCTGCTGCCGAGCATTTCGAGTGGCAGTTCAACGGGTCAAACGGTGACTTCATAGCTCCGGGCGCCATCTCAGCAGATTCTGGGCTTCGAGCCAACACCATCGCCAACCGCGTAGGAACCGGAGCGCCGAATTTTCCGAATGGGTTAACGGCCCCGTCTATTACCGTGGGGGCGTTGCCTACGTTTCAGTGCCGCGCATGGGTCAATTTCAACGGCGCGGGCGCGGTGGCTATTCGGGGTGGCGGGAATGTGTCGAGTATTACGGATAACGGGGTGGGTGACTACACGATAAACTTTATAACCGCCATGCCTGATGGGAATTACGCAATTACAGGAACTTGCAACACCATCCAACAACACCCCGTCGTTGGTGTGAGCCTTCATACTCACGATACATCGTTCGCGCGGGTGTTGACAGGGACGTCTGGTAGCTCTGCTTCCACTGGATTCGTCACCGACCCTGATTTTGTGTTTGTCGCCATCTTCCGCTGATCCCACACCATGAGCACACAACAAATGAACCCCGTCATCATCTACAACCAAGACAACGGCGTAGTAGCCATTATCCGTCCCACTGAAGAAGCCCTTAGCGTGTACGGTATCGAAGCCATCGCAGCCAAGGATGTGCCCGCAGGCAAGCCATACAGGATCGTGGACGCCAGCGAGATCCCCACTGACCGAAGCCAGCGCAATGCATGGACGGTGGATGACGCTGATCTGACGGGCGGCGTAGGCGCTGAATCCAACGAGTTTCCGCAGGGGGTGCAACCGTGATTATCAAGATCGACCAGACTCTGGCCAAGCCGCCAGTGCCGCAATCCGTCACCATGCGTCAAGCCCGTCTGGCGCTGCTGCGAGCTGGCCTGCTGGACGACGTGGGCGCCGCCATCGCAGCAATCCCTGATCCTGCCCAACGCAAGGCGGCAGAGATTGAATGGGAGTACGCGCAGACGGTTGACCGAAACAGCCCGTTCACGCAGCAAATGGCGGCAGGGCTGACCCTGACTGCGGCGCAACTGGACGCACTGTTTACACAGGCGGCTGGGCTGTAACCGGCAATGGACACTACGCCGCGCATCATCAAGATCGGCGATGCCCTGAGCCAGCTCATCAACGTGGCGCTGCTGCCGGGGCACCGGCAAACCACGGCCAATGAGTCGATTTCAGGCCGGGCGCATCGCATGGGCTGGCGGCACATCGAGCGCGTGATCGACGCGGTGTTTTCGCCATTCGAGCGCGACCATTGCCGGCGGGCGCACGAATCTGACGTAGCGCGGGCAATGAAACTTTTGGGATTGGAGGAGTAAACATGGACGACGAATACGACGGCGCAGACCGCAGACGCGAGCCCGAGGGCTGGCACCTCGATAAGCGCATCCCCATTGCGACGCTTGTGGCGATTCTGACTCTGGCGCTTGGTGGCATCCTGCACATCACGCAGATTCGCACCGATCTGGAGATTTTGCGCCAGCAGCAGGCCGCCCTTTCGCAGCGCGTGGAGCGCTCTGAGATTGCGAACCGCGAGTACCTGCAAAAGATCGACCGCAGCCTAGAGCGCTTGAACGACAAGCTCGACCGGGCCATTTCAGACGGCGCGGTAAGGGGACGGCCATGACGCCGCTGTTTTTCCTGCTGGTGCCCTTTCTTTGGTTCTGGGTTTTGTTTGGAGCTTGACTATGCCTAACCCAATCGACCGCTGGAAAAATCGTCGCCGTATGGCCTGGGTGTCGTTGTTCGCGGGCTTTGGTTACCCGCTGTTATTGTGGGTATCCGATTCAGACCAGATCGGCAGCGTTGCCGGCCCGTTCTACGTGTTCATCTCTGCCGTTATCGCCAGTTATATCGGATGGGCCACGGTCGATGACAAAAATTTCAAGGACACGCCCAAGGGCGCCGACGAAAGGCAGGAATGAAGATACTGATCGCAGCCGGGCACGGCGGGATCGACCCCGGCAACACTTGGAACGGCGCGCATGAGGCCGTGTTGATGACGCAACTGCGCGACATGGTGGCCGAGCGCCTGCGCCGGGCCGGGCACGAGGTGACGACTGACGGCAACAAGGCGCAGAACCAAGTGCTGCGCGAGTCCATGCGGCTTGCTGCCGGGCAGGACGTGGCGATTGAGCTGCACACCAATGCTGCTGCGCGCACAGCGGCTACGGGCGTCGAGGTGATCGCAGATCGGCGCGACTCGGCGCTGGCGCAACGCATTGCACAAGCCATTGCCCGTGTGCTGGAAATCCCGGTGCGGCGCAATGCCGGCTGGTTGCCGGTGGCCGATATTGCAGCAGAGCGCGGTTTCACGCCGGGTTTTGTGCGCGCTGGTGGCCTGATCGTGGAATGTTTTTTCCAGAGCAACCCCGACGACCTGCTCAAGTACCGCGCCCGCACCGAGCTGGTGGCCGATGCGATTGCCAACGCGATTGCGCCGCCTGATGGGGCGGCACCGTGATCTGGCCCTTGCTTGCAAACCGCTGGCTGCTGGGCGGCCTAGTGGCTGCCGTGGTGGCCGCTGGGGCTGTCTGGACGGCCTACAACGCTGGCTATGAGGCCGGTGCTACCCGCGTGCAGACCGCATGGGATGCAGAGCGCCTAGAGGCTCTGCGCGCCCGCGCCGAGTTTGAAACCGCTGCCCGCAAGCGCGAGCAGGAACTGGCTGCAAGAGCAGCGCAACAACGTCAGGATCTACGCCGTGAAATCACTCGTCTTGAGCAGCGCCACGCTGCTGTTGTTGACAGCCTGCGCGACCGCCCCGACCGCCCCGCCGACGGTGGTTCAGTGCCCGGTGCCGCCACCGCTGGAGCTGAACCTGCCGCCGGATGTACTGGAGCACAACTTTACAGGCCGGATGGTGAATTTCTTGCAGGGGAGGCTGCCCTCGCAGACCGGCTTAGGCTTGCCCTCGACGCCTGCATCGCCGCCTACGGGGCCTTGAGTGGGCCGTCGGCTGGCGCAGCAGCGCAGTAGGGCTTTGCCTCTGCTCCCGTCATCAGGCTTGCAGCTCAGCCCAGCGCCGGTGCACATCCTCTGGCCGGATGTGGGTGTAGCGCTTGAGCTGCGCCCAATTCGAGTGCCCCGAGACTTGGGCGACTTCCTCGATTTTCAGCCCGGCCCAAAAAAGCTGCGTGATACCCGTGTGGCGCAGATCGTGGAAGCGCAAGTCTGCGATCTTGGGCAGCCCGGTGGCTGCGATCCGATCGCGGGCACGCTCAAACGCCGCCAACATCGAGTCGGTTTCGTAAGGGAAAATGCGCCCATCGAGCTTCGGGATTTGCTCAAGCAGCGCGAACGCCGGGCCTAGCAGCGGCACAGTCTGATCGTTGCCGATTTTTTTGCTCGGGTGCTTCACATCGCGGATAATGACCGTCTTGCGCTTGAAGTCCACGTCGGCCCAGCGCATGCGCGTCAGCTCGCCGGCGCGGCGCGGTAGGGCAAGGGCCATTTTGTAAACCGGCACCATGTCGATGGTGGTTTGGTGATGGCGGTTGCGGCGGACAAACTCTGCCAGCAGCGCGGCTTCTTCCTCGTCATCGACCAGGCGCACCACGACGCGGGATTTGCCAATCGCGCCCGCTCCCTTGAGGCGCTTGATGGCCAAGTCAACCGGCGCAGGGTCTGCCGCGATGCCGTGCGCGTAGGGTGCCGCGTGCACGGCAGCCGACAGCGGCGAAAGGTTGGCCATGATCGTGGCCGGTCCTGCCCCCTCTGCCTTGCGGCGCAGTACAAAATCGGTGACGTGCTTGGCCGTGAGCTCGTGCAGCATGACCTTGGCAAACGCTTGGGCAGTGGTTTCGTGGTTGTGGATCGTGGATCGGCCCAAGGGGCGCAGCTGCTGCTGGTATTCGAGGTGCAGCAAGATCAACTCGCCCACGGTCAATGAGCGCGCCGGCGCACCTTGGGCGCGCACCTTGGCATCGAGGCGCTCAGCCCAAGATCGCGCCATGGCTTCGCTGGGGAAAGTCTTGGATTCGCTGACTACAATGACGCCTGCTTTTTTGATGCGGACTTGGGCAAAGTACACGTCGCCGCGCTTTTGGATGGATGGCATGGTGGGCTCCTTGTGCTTGATGCACCGGGCGCTGGCCGGGCGGTGCATCAGGGGCCGTATGATGCACCAATTGATGCACCAGCAACCAAGAAACCCACGGAAATGCACCAGAATACCCGTCTACCAAGCCACAGAGCATGAGGCACCGAGTTGACGAACGCCTCACCAAATCAACAACTTGCAGCAAAATCAAGCCCTTGGCGGGTGTGCGTGGCCCCGATGCTCGACTGGACGCAGCCACTTCTAAGGGCTTGTCACTGAAGCGAAAAAGGCCGCTGGTGCGGCCTTGATGCACTGGGCGGTGCATACGCATGGGGCG